>Ga0007797_1000388_pt1 | contig 13380 bp, 6 predicted proteins | sample CryBogmetaGMA25M_FD_60364 | JGI IMG/M metagenome (GOLD analysis project Ga0007797, IMG submission 60364) | Freshwater microbial communities from Crystal Bog, Wisconsin, USA - MA2.5M | ecosystem: Environmental > Aquatic > Freshwater > Lake | place: Crystal Bog, Wisconsin, USA | collected 2009-07-06 | reverse complement strand
CGCCTGTACCTGGAGCAGATGCGGGACGCTGTAGTCTGCATTGGTCGGCTGATAGTCAACCATACTCTGGAGTGCCTTGACCGTTTCGTGGTCGGCAGCGAGCGTGTCGGGGGGGACTGTCTTCGTGCGTTGAACCATGAGTGAGTCCTTTCGTTGTGAGAAGTCTGCCGTATTGCCTCGATAGGCACACCTGCGTAGTATAAGTAGGGGTGCTATCGAATGTGTAACCAAGAAGAGTGCATTGACGACCGTCATCCTCGACTCGCCGCCCCTCATCCTCGACTCGCCGCCCCTCATCCTCGACTCGCCGACCCTCATCCTCGACTCGCCGACCCTCATCCTCGACTCGCCGACCCTCATCCTCGACTCGCCACCCCTCATCCTCGACTCGCCGACCCTCATCCTCAGAAACTGTCTGAAAAGGTCACGCATCCCGCAATTCCCCCTCCCCAGCCCTCCCCCGACGGGGGCGGGAGACCGACTCTTCCCCTCATCGGCATATCTTTACCCGCAGTAGAGCAGAAGTAACGCTGTAACTTCAGATCCAACACCCATGTCACCCTGAGCGAAGCGAAGGGTCTTGCAGGAAACCGGGACAGATGCTTCGCTGCGCTCAGCATGACAGGTACCGGGATACTTAAAAATCTCCACGTCCCTCAGACAGCTTCTCAGGTTTCAGGATGCCACATTCTGACCTGAGACATGGTTCGTAGATACTTTACCGTTCTACCCCCCCTAGCCCCCCCGCAAGCGGGGGGGGACAACGCATTGGTTCCCCCCCGCAAGCGGGGGGGGACAACGCATTGGTTCCCCCCCGCAAGCGGCATATCTTTACCCACATCTTTTTTACCGCAGTACAATAAGGTTTATCGGTTCCCCCGGCGGGCGACTGAAGTCACCCACCCGTCCTTTCCACGAGATCGCCGTGGGGCTGAAGCCCTTGGCTACGGTGACGACGCCCGCCTGCGCGGGCTCGGACAGCCCGCGCAGGCGGGCGTCGTCCATGTAGCCGAGGGCTTCAGCCCCACGGCGGCGGCGACATTCGCCGAGATGTGGGTAAAGATATGCCGCAAGCGGGGGGGGACAACGCATTGGTTCCCCCCCGCTTGCGGGGGGGCTAGGGGGGGTAAGTATGCCAAGAGTGTCAAGTAAACTCGGCCCCTCTGAAACCAAGTCTGAACTGTCATGTACCTGCGAACCATGTCTCATGCTAGAATGTAGTATCTTGAATGGAGATCTGACACCTGACACCTGACACCTGACACCTGACACCTGACACCTGGCACCTGACACCTGACACCTGAGATAGTCACATCAAGCGGGGGCGATATGACCCTGACCATTACGCTGCAGCCCATCGCCGATGACCGCGCTGAGGCGCGTGTGGGCGAGCAGGTCGTGGGCACTTTTGATCCACGTGCGCTGCTCGCCGAACACCCACTCCATGACGCACGCTATGTCGCACCTGACACTTATGGCCTGCGGCTGCTGGCTGCCCTCGGTGGCCCGGCCCTCCAGGAGCGCATGATTCAGCTTCCCCGTGCGCCTCATCCCGAGAGCGCCGTGATCTTTCAGGTGAGCGCCCCTGAACTGGCTGCTATCCCCTGGGAGTATCTGCACAATGGGACAACCTTCGTCGCCTTTGAGCATTTTCTGCTGCGCGAGGTGCCCGTGCCACCGGGGATGCTCCCGCCTCCCCCTGACTCGGCCCGACCCTGGCGCTTGGTGATGATGGCCAGTGACCCGCTGCTCCAGGAGGTGCGTGACGAGAAGGGATTCCTGAAGGGTTATGTGCCCCTGCCACGCTTGCGTGTCGCCAGTGAACTGGATACTCTGCGCGACAGCATGCGCGCCCAGGAGCCGCCGCCCCCGCTGCGCTGGCAGCGGATTGCCCCGGCCCGCGATGCTCTGATTACCCTGGCCAGCCCCGAGCCGATCCTGTTTCACTACACCGGCCACGGCAGTGTGCGCGACGGCCAGCCTATTCTCTGTTTTGACGATGGCGCTGGTACGATGAAACCTCAGCCCGTGGGCGACCTGGCGGTTGACCTGCGCGGGCGCACCTACTTCGCCTTCCTCAACGCCTGCCGCACTGCCGACAGCGCCGAGCCAGCGGCGAACCTCGCCCTCACCCTGGTGCAGAACGGTGTCCCGGCGGTGCTGGGTACCCAGGCCAGCATCCGCGACGATGGGGCGGCTCTGTTCGCTGAGACCTTCTACCAGCAACTGATTGCCGGTATGCCGATGGAAGAGGCGCTCTGGCGGGCGCGTATTCGCCTGCACAATAGCTTCGCCAGCGATCTGACTCTCTGGGGCATTCCGGCTTTCTACCGCGCCGTCGGCTACCGTCTGCCGCGCCAGGGTTATGTCGGCCCGCCGCCACCCGCAATCGAGCCACCGGCCCCGCTGACGAGCAGCCTCCAGGCTCCGGCCCGCCTGCTTGGCCGCACCACCGAACTGACCGAGATCATGCGCCTCTTCGTCTTCCAGCACCGCCAGATCGTCACCATCCGTGGCCCCGGCGGTATGGGCAAGACCGCCCTGGTGCATGAACTGGCATCCCGGCTGCGCTTCCACTTTCGCGACGGCATTATCGCCGTGACCCTGGCCCTGAGTGGTGAGCAGGTCAGCCTGAGCGCAGCCGGGTTGCGCGCCGATCTGGCCCGCCGCATGGGGCTACAGCACCCAGCCTTCGATGATCCGGCGGCCAGCAATGCGCAGGAAGAGGCGATTATGGCGGCGGTGCAGGGACGGCGCGCCCTGCTGATCTTCGATAACTATGAGACGGTGCTGGGCGCGCTGGGTCGTGATCAGGAGAAGGATGCGAGACTGTCTGAGCCGGAAGATGTCGCTCGCCGGGCGGAGGCCGACGCGGTGCAGCGCCTGGTGACGCGCCTGGCTCGTGCCGGGGTGGCGCTGCTCTTCACCACTCGCCAGGCCCCGGTGGATCTGCCTGAGGAGTATTGCTACCCAGAGGCGGCGCAGGGCGAGCAACTCACCGGCCTCGACAACGTCAGCGCCATCGCCCTGTTCCGTCAGCGAGCGGGCAGCCGGAAGCATAGCGAAGCCCTACCGGGCCAGGTATCCCATGCGGTGGCCGGTAGCCCCCTGGCCATCCAGCTTGCCGCCGCACGCTGGGGGAATGGCAACCAGACCGAGGCCGAGTTTCTGTCCAACCTCGACGCCGAGTTGCTAAAGGCTGAGCAGTCTGGCGTACCCTTCCACCAGCGATCCGTGCAGGTGAACGTCGGCCTCTCCATTGACGCCCTGAGCGCCGAGTTGCGCCAGGCGCTCTACGAGATCTCCGTCGTGGCGAACCCGGTGATCACCCCGCTGCACGCTGCGGTGGTGTGGGGGCTGGAAGATGAGAAACAGTGGTTTAGCGACCAGGCCCACACACGGCTGGAATACCTCCAGGATCGCTCGCTGCTCCAGGGCGTTGGCGAGCGCGACACCGAGCGCAACTGGCCCCAGGCATATGTCTTCCAGCCGGTGATTGCTCAGGTGGTGCGCTCGCGGGCCGAGGCCAGCGACCTGAGCGCGGCCCGCGAACGCTACGGCGTCTGGGCAGCGGGGCGGATCAACCTAGCCCGTGGGGATAAAGGCATCAGCTATGATCCGGAGGTCGCCCGATCAACCCAGTTCTACATCCCCGATCTGATCGCGGCGCTGCCCTATCGGCCAGAGGAGCGGCGCGGCTGGGATGCGTGGCAATTGGCAACCATCCTGCGCCAGTTTGGGCGGGTCGTAGAGGCAACCCACGCCATTGACCTTGCGGCACAGATGGCGCAGAAGACAGAGGATCGTAAGCTCTCCCAGCGTTATCTCGTCGAGGCCGCAGCACAGGCGGTGCAGCGTGGCGATTTATCTCAGGCACTAGACCACTATCAGGCAGCCTTGCCGCTCATGGAGGGTGAAGATGATCGGCAAGAACGCTCTGCCACCCTGCACAACATGGCGAGGGTGCTGGTGACGCGGGGCGACCTGGCGGGGGCCATGGGCCTCTACGAGCAGTCCCTCGCCATTGATGAGAGCCTGGGCGACATCAAAGGCAAGAGCGCCACCCTGCACGCGATGGCGGGGGTGCGGGTGACGCGGGGCGACCTGGCGGGGGCCATGGGCCTCTACGAGCAGTCCCTCCGCATCCAGGAGAGCCTGGGCGACATCAAAGGCAAGAGCGCCACCCTGCACCAGATGGCGGGAGTGCTGGTGACGCGGGGCGACCTGGCGGGGGCCATGGGCCTCTACGAGCAGTCCCTCCGCATCCAGGAGAGCCTGGGCGACATCCAAGGCAAAGCTACGACGTTGCTGAACCTCGCTCAACTCCAGGTGATGCGCGGTGATCGCGAACGCGCCATCCGCGCTGCCAGTGAGGGCGTCGCGATCTTTGAGCACCTAGGTGCTCCACGCGAACTGGCTCAGGCCCGCGAGATTCTGGCAGCCATCGAGTCATGGTCAGGCAACACAGAAGATCCGGAACGTACGACTCCCGCCGGTCTAGCTGGTCGTCTTGTCGCGTTCACCACAGCAGCGCTCCAAGGGCGCGAACCTACGGAGAAGGTTCACGCGGCCCTTAACGAAGTCGCGGCAGCCACACCCGTGCTTGCTGCGTACACCGCCGCCCTCGGCGCGGCCCTGGAGCGTGTACCCGGCGCGGCGGCCCAACTGCTCGCCGCCGCCTGCACCGCTCTGGCAGATGACAACGACCAATGGGCCTACGGCGACACCCTGGCGGGGGTTGGCAATGTGGCCGCTCTGCTCGATGATACCGATAGCGAGATCGCTGCCCGCGAGGAGTCAATCGCCGCCTTCCGCCGTGCGCCCCAGGATGCAGAGACTCGCGACAGCCTGCGCTCGGCAATCCGCAACCTCTCGGTCTTTCACTATAATCACGACAACTACGCCGCCGCCCTGCCGTTGATGGAGGAGGCATTGGCCCTGCTCCCGGCGGGCGAGGACGACCCGGATCTTCGTAGGGTACTGGAAATCATCCGTCGGCTGGCGTCTGGCGCGCCGCCGCCCGGCCTGTGCGACGCGATCATTGCCTGGCGCGATGGCGAGCGCGATGGGGGTGGCCTAGCGGCCCTGCTCAACGCGACGTGCAACACCGTGGTCGGGATAATCCGCGAGGGCGACGGGGATGCACGCGAAGCGCTGGCCGCCGACCTGGCGCTGCTGCGGGCCGTGCGCCCGCTGCCCATCCCGGCGACGAACGAGTTCCTGCACCTGCTCCAACTCTGGCTGCGCGATGAGCCGGGAATGGCCGCACGGGCCACCCAACTCCGTGCCGGACTGCCGGACATGTTCATCGGCGCACTGGAGAATATGGAGCGCAGCCTTGCCGGTACCCCTGACGAGGACGAGGATGTGCCTGAGGATGAGGAAGCCAACGCAATGGCTGGTCATCTGGCAACGATGCTGGAGGTCGTCCCGCCTGCGCAGCGCCCCATCCTCACCTCGGTCATCACCCAGATCCTACCCTTCATCCAAGCCACCGCCGCCGCCCTGAGCAATCCGCAGGTTGGCCCGCAGGAACGGGCCGAATTCGCCACGCAGTTGGAGGACGTAGCCAATCAGGCCGCCGCCGGCGAGGCATCGGGCTCGCCCTGGCTCGATGCGGCCGCCGCCCTGCGCACCCTGGCCACCCGTCTACGCGGCGGTGCCGTGGATCTTGAGACGCTGGCCGAACCCTTCCGTAGCTTGGTGGGGCCGTTGCTGTAATGCGGGACAATGCCACATCGCGATGCGCCCGGGCGCATCGCGATGCGCCCGGGCGCATCGCGATGCGCCCCGACCCACGCCGATGGGCGCATCGCAATCCCGTACGGGCGCATCGCGATGCGCCCCGACCCACGCCGATGGGCGTATCGCGATGCGCCCCCACCCACGCCGATGGGCGCATCGCGATCCCGTACGGGCGCATCGCGATGCCGTACGGGCGCATCGCGATCCCGTACGGGCGCATCGCGATGCGCCCCTACTTGAGAGGTACTGAGCCATGAGCGACGATAAGATCACCTACACCTGCCCGAACTGCGGCTACATCAACACCTGGACTCGCGACGAGATTGACCAGTTCAAGCAGCAGGTTATCTACCGCAGCGATGAGGATATCTACAGCTTGCCCTGCCGCAACCCGCACCTGCGCCCGGCCTGCCCCGAGTACTACAAGGTAGCTATCGCCAAGAAAAGGTAATCGCTATGCGTCCAGTTGGGCCAGAAACCGAGGAAGATCGCCAGCTACGGGCCTGGTTCGCCGAACAGCAGAGCAAGAACCTGGATCGGCTAGAGGAGGGGGCGAAGACACTCACCCAGCTCATCACCGGGCTGTACGGCGCACTCTTCGCCTTCCTCGCCTTCAGCGCCAACCCCACCCCGCTCTACCTCCGCGACCTCAGCGTGCGCTGGCTAGGCAGCGTCAGCCTGAGCGCGCTCTTCCTGGCCCTGCTCGCGGCCCTGGCGGTGCAGTACCCATGGGCCAACCCCTACCAGGAAAATAACCTCAGCTCCATGCGCCGCGCCCGCGACGGCATGCGCCGGGTGAAGGTCTGGTCGCTGCGCCTGGCCCTGCTGCTCTTCCTGATCGGCATGGGATTCCTGGGCGGCATGATCGGGTGGGTGCTGTGGACGATCTGACGAGAAATAGCCGATAGTTGTCTGCTCCTAAGAAGCTGTCTGAAAAGGTCACTCATCCCGCGATTCCCCCTCCCCAGCCCTCCCCCGATGGGGGAGGGAGTCCGGCTCCTCCCCCCATCGGGGGGAGGTTGGGAGGGGGGCAGTGACTTTTCAGACAGTTTCTGAGACTTTCTGTGCCCTTCCGTGGCAAAGTATTGTTGGCGGCACCTGGATCTGGCTCACTGCCGGGACGGCGTTCGCCCCTGAGGATCTGGACGCCCTCAAGATCCCGCTCAGCGTGCGATAGGGTGTGGGCGGCTCGCGAGCCGCCCGCACCCTATCGCACTCGCCTAGACAAGCCTTGTCTCAGCGTGATACACTCCCTCTGACGGTTTTTCTACCGCTGAGAAAGGATACGCACGTGACAAAGCCCGATAATGAGATCCGCCGGTTCGGCACCGTCCTCCTGCTGGGGGTCGTGGCTGGGGCCGCAGCGCGCTACTATATTGAGGCCCGTGCCCGTAGCACAGTGACGACGCCCACGCGCATGATTGATTGGGATCAGGCCCGTAGCGTGGCCCTGCGCGTGGCACAGTGGGAGCAGGCTCCGATCACCGACCGGGCCTTCCGCCACGAACAGTACGTGCGCCTGGTCAAACAGAGCGAGCCGCTGATCGCTGATTACCTGGGCGTTCAGTTGCCCGCGCCCATCAGCCGGGTGTATGTGGTTGACCGGCGCGAGTGGCTGGAGGCTAATTTTGTCTCCTTCACGCACCTCTTCCGTCCGATTGAGGAGATTTATGATCGCAACGGCGGGGCTGTCGGCGCGATGGCTGTGCTGCTCGGTGGGCTGAATAGCAAGGTTCTCGGCACCCAGATCGGTATGCTGCTGGGCTACCTGGCCCGCCGCGTCCTTGGTCAGTACGACCTCAGCCTGCTTTCGCCTAACCCGGAGACCAGCGGCGCGCTCTACTATGTCGAGGCGAATATCAGTCGGGTGCAGTCTAGCCTTGGCCTGAACGATGAGGATTACCGGCTCTGGATTGCGCTGCACGAGACGACTCATGCCTTCGAGTTTGAGGCGTATCCGTGGGTGCGCGCCCACTTCAACGATCTGATCCAGCAGTACTTCAGCCAGCTCAACTCGCAGCTAGAGAGTCTGGGTGGCGGTCTCATCCAACTGGCGGGGCGGGTGGCCCAGAGCCTCGGTACGGACACTCACTGGATCGAGGCGGTGCAGACTCCTCAGCAGCGCGTGATCTTCGATAAGCTCCAGGCTCTGATGTCGCTGGTTGAGGGCTACGGCAACCACGTGATGAACGCCGTGGGTCGCCAGCTTCTGCCCAGCTTCGACGACATTGAGCATCGTATCGCCGAGCGCCAGCAGAATCGCACCCTGTTCGAGCAACTCTTCAACCGGCTCACCGGCATGGATCTGAAGCTGGCCCAGTACCAGCAGGGCGAGGCGTTTGTCAATGCGGTGGTAGATTCCCGTGGAATCGCCTTTGCCGCCCGGGTCTGGGAGCGTGTCGAGTACCTGCCGACGATGGAGGAGATCCGCAATCCGCAGCAGTGGGTCGCCCGGATGGATTTGGCGTAGGCAGGGGGCGGGAGGCAGGAGGCAGGAGGCAGGAGGCAGGAGGCAGGAGGCGGAACCTGCCTCCTGCCTCCTGCCTCCTTTCATATCATCTCCCGCAACCCGGCCTCGTCCAGCACCGGTACGCCGAGTTGCATGGCCTTGGCCAGTTTGCTTCCGGCGCTGGCTCCGGCTACCACGTAGCTGGTCTTCTTGCTGACGCTCTCGCTGACCTTGCCCCCGTGGGAGACGATCAGCTCACTGGCCTGTTCGCGGCTGAGTGTGGGCAGGGTGCCGGTGAGGACAAAGGTTTTGCCCGCTAGCCCGTCACCACGCCGCTCGCGGGTGGTTCCGCCACTGAGGGTGATTCCGGCGGCGCGCAGTTTCTCCACTAGGGTGAGGTTCTGCGCGTGCTGAAAGAAGTCCACTACGCTGGCCGCAACCACCGGGCCGATGCCGTCAATCGCCTCCAGGTCGGCCTGGTTCGCAGCGATAATCGCATCTATGTCGCCGAAGTGGGTGGCGAGAGCCTGGGCGGCCACGCTGCCTACGAAGCGAATGCCTAGCCCAACCAGCAGCCGATCAAGCGGGCGTGATGTTGACTCCGCAATTGCACCCAGCACATTGGCAATCTTCTTTGGACCGAAGCCTTCCATGTCGGCAAAGTGTTCGGCCTTGAGCGTGTAAAGATCGGCTACGTCGGCGATCATGCCGTTGCTGACGAACAGTTCGGCCTGGCGCTCGCCAATGCCGACAATGTCGAGGGCACCCCGGCCCACAAAATGTTCAACCCGGCGCACAAGCTGGGCTGGGCAGATGCCGAAGTTGGGGCAGCGCCAGGCTGCCTCGCCCTCCACCCGCTCCAGGGGCGTGTCGCAGGCCGGACAGCGCGTTGGGAAACTCCAGGGCTGTGCGCCACTGTCGCGGCGACTCAGTACCGGGCCGATCACATACGGAATCACATCACCGGCCCGCTTCACCGTCACAACGTCACCAATGCGGATGTCGCGCTCGGCGATGTAGTCGGCGTTGTGCAGGCTGGCGTTGCGCACCGTCACCCCGCCAATCACCACCGGCTCAAGCTCGGCACCGGGCGTGATCACGCCGGTGCGCCCGACATTGACCGTGATGTTGAGCAAGCGAGTGGTGGCCTCGCGGGCCGGGAATTTGTAGGCAATCGCCCAACGCGGATCACGGCCAACGACGCCTAGCTCGCGCTGCTGCCCGAAGTCGTCAATCTTGACGACGATGCCGTCGGCCTCGTACTCCAGCCCGTCGCGGCGGGCCATCCACTCGCGGCAGTAGGCCAGCACCGCGTCAAAATCAACAAAACGGCGGGCGTCGCGGTTCACCGGGAAACCCAGGGCGCGCAGGTAGGCCAGCGCCTGCCACTGGCTGGTCAGCTCTGTGCCCTCCAGCGGGCCAACCTGATAGGCGAAGAAGCGCAGCGGGCGTCCGGCGGTGAGGGCCGGATCCTTCTGGCGCAGACTACCGGCGGCTGAGTTGCGCGCATTGGCAAAAACCTTCTCGCCAGCGGCGGCCAGACCCGCGTTCAGCGCCTCGAAGTCGGCGATCCGCATGTATACCTCGCCGCGCACCTCGATGCTCTGGGGAATTGCAGATTGCAGATTGTAGATTGTAGATTGATCGGTTTCCACATCTGCAATCTGCAATCTACAATCTGCAATCGCCCGCAGGGCCAGGGGTATCCCGCCCACCGTGCGCAGGTTCGCGGTCACATCCTCGCCAACCTCGCCGTCGCCACGGGTGGCCCCGATGGCCAGACGGCCCTCGCGGTAGGTCAGGGCGATAGCCAGACCGTCAATCTTCGGCTCGACCACATAGGCGAGAGGCGCGTCCGCACCGAGAATTTTGATCACGCGCTCGCGCCAGGATCGCAGGTCGTCCTCATCAAAGGCGTTGCCTAGGGAGAGCATCTGCTGAGGATGGCGCACCTTGGCAAACTGGCTAGAGACCGGCGCTCCAACGCGCTGAGTGGGCGAGTCGGGCGTGAGCAGGTCGGGATGTGCCGCCTCCAGGTCGCGCAGTTCACGCATCAGCGCATCGTACTCGGCATCGCTGACACTGGGTTGGTCAAGCACATAGTAACGATAATTATGCTCGCGAAGAATCGCGTGCAGTTCCTCGATCCGCTGCCCTGCGTCGGACTCAGTCATAGGTGATACTCCTGCGACAAAGATATTCTCAACCTCTTATAATAGTGTAGACTGAATCCATGTAGACCACACATACCTATGAACAACCTTCTCGCCAGACTGACAGACATCAAAACGGACGACCCCCGAGTCAGACGTCGTGGGCGCACAGTGATTGTGATCAGTGTCGGTATGGCCGTGGTCTGCTTTCTGCTGATTATTGCGGCGATCATCGAGGAAGCCGCGCTGGACTCAGAGGCCATTATGGCTGCCGCATCAGCGCTGCTGGTCGGCAATGCGTTCCTGGCTCGCTCCGGTCAAACCCGTCTCGCCGCCGTCCTAGTCATCGCTATCAGCGTATCCCTCAATTTAGCCCTGATCATACTCAACCCAACCACGCCCACCCTGCCCTTCTTCCTGGTTCTATCCATCCTGCTCGCCACGGTGCTGCTGCCGCCGGCCTACATCTGGCCCGTGCCCATCGTCTGCATTGTAGGCAATATTCTCACAATCTCACTCTTCTCGCCCGAGTTGCACGCCAACGATCTCTGGTTCGAGGTAAAGGTCAATAGCAGCGTGCTGATCGCCGCTGTTGCCTTCATCGGCTACCTCGGGGCCAAGGAGATCAGAACGGCCCAGGCTCAAGCTTATGCCGCCCGTGCGGAGGCCGAGGCCGCCAGTCAGGCTCTCGCGGCCAGCAACGCCGATCTGGAGTCGCGGGTTGCGGAGCGCACATCCGCCCTGCGCCAGCTCACGAACGAACTCCAGGCCAGTCTCCAGGCCCAGCACGATCTCAACCGCATCGTCGCCGAGATCTCGGTGCCGGTGATTCCGATCAGCGCCGATACCATCGTTGTGCCCCTGGTTGGTACTATTGACAGCGCCCGTATCATCCAGACCCATATGGTGGTACTCGAATACATCGAACGTCATCGCGCCCGCACGGTCATCCTCGATGTCACCGGCGTAGTCATCATTGATGCCCACGTTGCAGTTGCCCTCATCCAACTGGCCGCCGCCGTCCGCCTCATGGGTTCTGCCACCGTCCTCACCGGTATCCGTCCCGAAGTTGCCCAGGCCATCATCCACCTCGGCATTGATCTCGGCGACCTCCGCACCAGTGCCACCCTCCAGGAGAGCTTGGCACTGCGGTGAACATAGCCGATAGCCGATAGCCGATAGCCGATAGCTGATAGCTGATAGCCGATAGCCGATAGCCGATAGCCGGACACCAGCGGCTCTCTTCATGTGGCAGTGTGGCGCACCAGCTTACACCACCACTTCACCACCGCTGTCGAAAGGAATCTTTCTATGATCCATCGTCTTGCACTTCTAGGACTGGTTAGTTGTGTGCTGATGGGCGGCGTCTTGGCACCGGCACGTGCGGCGCAGGTACACACCGCAGCGGTGGAGGTGCCGGTTCTGAAGTGGCAGTACGGAGGCTGTGCCACGCCGCCGCACTACTGTGATACGGGATGGTACGCCTCGCCCGCTGTCGCTGATCTTGATGCTGATGGTAAGCCAGAGGTGATCTGGGGTAACTACGAACTGTTCGCGCTCAATGGCGAGGATGGAAGTACCCAGTGGAGCGCAAAGAACGGTTCTCGGATCTGGCCCGGGATTGCGGTGGCCGACATAGACGGGAATGGCTCGCCTGAGGTGGTGGTCGGTCGTGGCAGCGATCAAGTCACCGCCTATTCCGCGACCGGCGCGACCCTCTGGACGCAGCATCCCTTTGGCGGCGGCGAGGTACGAACCCTGGCGCTGTCCGACTTGGAGGGCGATGGACGGTACGAGGTTATTGTCGGTCGGGCGAGCGGCGGCAATACCAAGCAGGTGAGCGTCTACGAGCCAGATGGCAGCTTGCGCCCCGGTTGGCCCGCACGCCACGATAACGAGGCAGGTTACGGTTGGGGCATGTACAACGAGAACATCGCTATTGCCGATATGAACGGCGACGGTAAGCAGGAGATCTTCGCCCCCACCGATACCCACTACATCACCGGCCTCGCCCCCGATGGCAGCCAGCTTCCGGTCAACCCGATCTACGGCGCGGGTAAGGTCTGGAGCCAGGTGGGCGTCCACGTTGACCATGCAGTTGACCTGCGTGGTTACGCCGACTGCGGCACTGAACACCGGCCAAACTTTGCCAATGTCGCCCCGGTGATCGCCGATATGGATGGTGACGGTACTCTGGAACTCGTCGTCCCCGGCGATGTGTATAACTGCGCCATTGGCGACCCCGCCGGCGATATGTACTACCTGCCGTGGATCTTCAAGGTTGATCGCACCCGCTGGAGCGGCAGCGGTTTTGACTGGACGGTGCTGCCCACCCCTGTCGCTAACAGCGGCGCACTCTCGCAAGATTACACCGTGATTGAGAATGCGGTGATGAACGCGGTAGCTGCTGATCTGGATGGCGACGGCAAGCGCGAGATTCTTTACCCTTCGTATGACGGGCGGCTGCACGCATTCTGGCTGGACAAGACTGAACATGGCGCGTGGCCATTTAAGGTGCCAGGGAGCGGCATTCACTTCGCCTCCGAACCTGTGGTGGCCGACCTGAACAACGACGGACAGGCTGAGGTGATCTTCACCTCGTGGCCCGAGGTGGCCAGCGGGCAAGTTGGCCAGTTAATCATTCTCGACAGCCAGGGACAGCAACTCTACGCCATCAATCTGCCGACGCCGGGTTCTGGCGGCACCTGGAACGGTGGGCTGGGCGCACCAACAATTGCTAACATTGACGCCGACCCCGAACTTGAGCTAGTGATCGGCACCAACCATAGCGGTGCCGTCGCCTACGACCTGCCGGGCAGCGCCAACGCACGCATCCTCTGGGGCACCGGGCGCGGCAGCCAGCTACGCAACGGACTCGCCCCGCCTGCGCAGCCGACGCTGGCGATCAGTAGCACGGTATCAACGCGGGTGGTCGCAGCCGGGGAGAGCGCCAGTTACGTGATTAGCCTTAGCGGCATTAACGCGCCGATCAGCCTGTCGGCTGGAGAAATCAGCGGCCCCGCCCCCCTGCCC
>Ga0007797_1000384_pt1 | contig 13424 bp, 17 predicted proteins | sample CryBogmetaGMA25M_FD_60364 | JGI IMG/M metagenome (GOLD analysis project Ga0007797, IMG submission 60364) | Freshwater microbial communities from Crystal Bog, Wisconsin, USA - MA2.5M | ecosystem: Environmental > Aquatic > Freshwater > Lake | place: Crystal Bog, Wisconsin, USA | collected 2009-07-06 | reverse complement strand
ATGGAGATACGGAAAATGAGTGAAGAGATAAAGCCTGCCTATGGCTTAGTTCAAATAAACATTACAAATCAAGCAGAGTTCATGGAGCGCTATGCCCAGCACGTCTTTCCTATCCTCGCAAAATGGGGTATCGAGATGATTGCAGGATCTGACACTCCAGTCACCAAAGAAGGAGCTTTTAAAGGAAATTGGTCAGCAGTGCTGCGCTTCCCAAGCATGGCCTTGGCAGAGGAGTGGTACGACTCAGATGACTATGCACCATACAGAGACATCAGAATGAACGAGCTCACTGATTCTGGCAGTCTTGTCTTTGTCCAGGGAATGTAAGTTTCGAAACTCGCAAGCTCGAGTCTTTGCAACTATTTGAATTAGTTAGCGGGCAAACCAGCGGACATTTCAGCTTTCCCAACAGTATCCTGGCGCATCCGGCTTATCGGGCGACTCTTCTATATTCTTGAGGAATGGATGCGGAGAAGATATTCAATATGCCGGTCGCGGGCGTCTACCAGGCATATCTCAAGAAAGTAGAACGCAAGGGCGGTAGCGAAGGCGACCTCGTGAAGGTTATTAGCTGGCTTACCGGTTTTGATTCACGGACATTGAAGAAGCACATCAAGGATGAGACCACATTTCGGAACTTCTTCAAGAGCGCAAAAATAAATCCGAAAGCAAAGTTGATTACTGGCTCAATTTGCGGAGTAAAGATAGAGGAGATTGAAGATCCGTTAATGAAGAAGATCCGATACATGGATAAATTAGTAGATGAATTAGCAAAAGGCCGCCCGATGGAGAAGATTTTGCGCACTGCGCTGTAGGTCAACGCTCTAAATTTGTATAAACTCGCGACATGTCTAAATACATCATCTATTTCAATCAACAATGGGTCGGCGACCATCCAGCTGAATGGTACGTACCGCGTGGCCCACTTGCTCGGGCAGTTGTTGATGAGATGAAAGAAGCTGGCGTACTTCTCTTTGCTGGTGGCTTGGAAGAGGAAATTGAACGCGCAGTTGGAATTTCAGAGAGCGGCGAAATCCTCGGTCCAATCACCACTAACGGTGAATTTCTGGGTGGACTCACAATTATCGAAGTTGCTTCCGATGAGGAAGCGAATATGTGGGGTGCCAAAGTTGGTGTGGCTTGCGGCTGGCCACAGGAAGTAAGAAAATTTAAAGGTTAGGAAACTTCAATGAATCGATTCTTAAATCCAGCTCTCATTATTGTGGGCATTGGTTCGGGATTAATTGGAAATTATTCATCGTCCACGCCAGACACTTCGAAACTGCTTCCACCGGGCTTCGCATTTGCGATTTGGGGAGTCATTTACTTAACAGGTCTGTACCTAGCGTACAAACTATTGCGTCAAGAAATTAGCTTGCCCGGAAATGGAATCTTTCTCATATCGCTTGGATATTTCCTCTCGGGCCTTTGGATTAGATTTGATGGCCATGCCGGAATTGTTGCAATACTCGCTGTATTGACTTTGGTCGCAAATATTTCTGCAATTAAAACTTTAAAGAACACTGAGATATCACGCCTCTTGCTGAATTTACTCGCGACTTTTGCAGGTTGGATTACTGTTGCAACCTCATTGGTTATCGCTGATGCGTTTAAGATTTCTACAGCAAGTGATCAAAAAGTAGCCATTTATCTTGCTGTATCAATTTGTATTGCATGCATCTTATATTTGTCACTAGTTCCGGTAATTGGGTATATAGCCACAATCGCCTGGGCGACTTTCTCATTGCTTTTTTCGAAATCAACTCTCGGTGCTCCGGGATTTTGGGTGAGCGCGGTTGCCTTCGCTCTTACGATGGCTCTCCTGATTGCTGAACTTGCTAAAATGCGTTCTGCGCGGCTTAACGCTTGAGTTGAAGAACTGTTGTTACAGTCGCAATGATGAAGATGCCCAGCGCGGCACCAAAATCTGCAACCTTGTGCTTACGTGAGAAGTGTGAGTAAAGGGCTCCAACAAAGTAGAGAACTAGCGCAGCTGAAGAAACGATTCCGAGCTGCTTGTTCCAGATACCGAGGATTACACCTAAGCCGCCAGCGATTTCGAGAATTGCAAGAACTGGAACTTGGTTTGGCTTCACACCAACGCTTGCCATTGCGGCCATTACATCTGGGACTTTAACTAGCTTTGAAATAGCTGAACCGATAGCTGCAAATGCGAGAAGTGAACCGAAAATAATGAGTGCAATAGTCATGCTCTGAGATTAGCAGTCTCTGTTCGTATTATCCTTGAACCATGAGATTCCTTATCAATGTAATTGACGATATGGCTAATTCAGGAACTCCTGAAGAGATGGTCGAAATCGATAAATTTAATGACAAGCTTCGCGATAACGGACATTGGATCTTCGCGTGGGGGCTACAAGCACCTGAAACTGCGACTGTTATCGATAATCGTGGCGGTAAAAATGAGGAAACAGGCAAGCCTCACTTTGATGCACAAGAGCACTACAGCGGACTGTGGCTCATCGAAGCTGAATCGCCTGAAGTGGCTAAGGCACTTGCTTATGAAGCATCAAAGGCATGCAATCGAAAAGTTGAGCTACGCCCGCTCCATTAATTGAAGTAAGCGATGATTGCACCGGCAACCATTAAATTGATTGCATCATTCGCAGTCTCAATGATCCAGACCTTGAGGCTATCTCCACCGAATATTCGGTGTGAGAGAGAGGCAAACATTCCGATACCGACGCCGAGTGAGAGCCCAACAAAAGCGCCTTCGCTGGCATGAATATGTAATCCCGCGTGCTGCAACGAGGTAATGATCAAAGCAAGCGTAAGTGTTTGAACAAGAACTCCGATGATGGTTCCACCAAAGAGCAATACTGGCTTATTTTGATTTGTATCAAGCTGACCGGATTGGATTCCGCGAGCTTTCATCCAAATTGGATAGAAAGTCTTTGGCCCGAACCAGATTGCGCCGCTGACGAATGAGAATCCAAAGGCAACGATTACGCCAACGATATTGAGTCCTGTAAATGTCATGAGAAAAGGGTAAATCAGGGCAAGAACTCTCAGATGAATCTAAGGTCCTTTCTAGAGTTTGTGTCTTATTTATGCCTAGAGTTCTCGAATGGCAGATATCAAGCGCGTCGGTGGATCAGCAACTTATAAGGATTGGCTGGTGAAAGTTCCAGAAGTCACTGCCTATTTCTGGATTATCAAAGTTTTAGCCACAACCGTAGGCGAAACATTTGCCGACTATCTCAATGAGACTCTGGGATTTGGCCTCATAGGTACAACTATGGTCACTGTCGGCGGATTAATTATCGCTCTCTATTTCCAATTCAGATCACGTCGATATCGACCTGCGTTGTATTGGCTCGTTGTTGTTTTGATCAGTATCGCTGGAACACTATTTACGGATAATCTCACAGATAATCTCGGTGTTTCACTGATGACTTCATCCGTAATTTTCGCCGTACTCCTTGCGGCAGTCTTTATCGCATGGCATCGTTCTGAATCTTCTCTTGCGATTCATAGTATTTATACGCCTCGGCGCGAAGCCTTTTACTGGCTCACTATTCTCTTTACCTTTGCTTTGGGCACTGCAACCGGAGATCTCTTCGCTGAAAGATTGGGCCTTGGATACGGAACATCACTATTAATTTTTGCCGGAGTAATTCTTGTAATTTCTTTATTGTGGAAGGTGCGAATCTTCAACCCCGTCTTTGCATTCTGGGCAGTCTATGTATTGACTCGTCCACTCGGCGCATCCATTGGAGATTTGCTATCGCAGAAGAAAGTTGATGGCGGTATTGGATTAGGAACCACTAAGACGAGCGCAATTTTCTTGATGATTATCGTGGTGCTTGTAACTTACTTAATCAAGACGAAGAGAGATGCAATTGAACTCGAGAAAGCTATAACTGAAACTAGCTAGCAAACTTCTCTGGCCTCAATCGGAAGGAAATCTGACCGGCAATTATCAATGCAATTGCTGGCATCAAGAGTGCGAGTGGCAGACCAATAAATTTAGTAAGAAGTGAAACTAGGCCGCGACCAAAGAAGAAACCGAATGCCGAAATCATCTGCATTCGCGCAACTGCACGCGCAGTTGGAATCCCCGGAATCGCGCCAGCAATCGACGCAAATGATGGAGCCATAGGTGCCAAACCAAGTCCCAGAATCGCGTACGCAATACACATGGTGATGAGCGCAGCATGAGGGCTCGAGGTATGAATTGCATTCGCAATGACTAAACCACTGAAATACCCAACTCCACCGATCGCAGCAAATAAACGCATAATGGTTTGAATGCTGTATTTATCAATCAATCTGCCGACGGTGAAACGTCCAATTGTTTGAATCAAGATAAAAGAGGTGTACCCATATGTATTTACTCCTAGAGCTACATTGAAATCCTCGTGAAGCAAGATTGTCGACCAGTCACCTACAGAGGCTTCTGCGATTACTGACATCATCGAACCGATTGCTAAAACGAATATGAACTTCTTTATAGGTTCTGGAATGGGTTCGTTCTGAGGGAGTCCCGCATTGGAATTTTGGTCGTGAGTATCTACTGCTGTTGGAAGTAGATAGCGGTAAACAAGCGATGCTCCAGCGAATGCGATTACTGAATTTATAAGGATGTGAGTTCCCGTTGAAAGATGCTTAGCGGCAAAACCTGCTGCAAATGAAGCGGTGAGTGCACCAATCGACCAGCTTCCGTGGAATGAAGGCATCAACGATTTTCCAGCACGCTGTTGAATCATCGATCCTTGTGAGTTGGCTCCAATATTTGCAAGCGCGTAGGAAGATCCTCCGGCGAAGGCACAGAGTGGGACTTGCCAAAGTTGATTGATAAAGCCGTATGAAATCTGTGCGCAGACGAAGATAAACATGGCGATGCGCAGAATTGTTCGAGTACCGAGTCTGTGAGTAAGTCGCCCACCGATGAAATTTCCGAACATCCCACCGATATTTCCGAGCATAAGAGCTGCACCGAAAGCAGATTGCGATCCACCGGTGTTGTGTTTGATTTCAGCAAGACGAGCTGAGCTAGCGGCTACTGCCATACCCATAAAGAAGAAGGTAATTCGTAAGGCCCATTTTGCTCGAACCAGTTGATGTTGGGTGGCCTCAAGCACCTATAAAGTCTAGAGGTATTCTTTCGATATGAAGCTTCACGTTGAGCAGCTTTCACCTAATGATTGGCAACGCCTTCGCGACATTAGGTTGGCTGCCTTGCGACACGATGGTCATGCATTTGGTGGCAACTTAGAAGCTGAGAGTGCAATGAATGAAAATGAATGGCGCACAAAGTTCGAAATCTTCACTGGCCTTGTCGCAGTGCACGATGGTGTCGATGTTGGCTTTATGTCCGTTGAGAATTTAGCAGGAGACTTCGGCGCAACATGTTGGGTCGGAAGCTGTTGGGTAAATCCGAATTTCCGAAATCGTGGGGCTCTTCGCGCACTCTTTGAATATGTGGATGCGAACTCTAAAGAGAATAGTTGGGAAATCCAGGGGCTTGGCGTCTGGGTTGATAACTACAGCGCGATAGCAGCCTATGAAAAGCTAGGTTTTGTGAAGATGGGTGATCCGCAAGAGAGTACGAGAAAACCCGGTTTGTATTACCAGCGGATGATCAGGAACGTAGCGAAGTAATTGCAGCATTTACGAGCGAAGCAGAATCTGGGCTCTTGTAAATATAAGACGCTGAAACTTGAATCCAATTTCCCTTAACGAGAATATTTGCGCTCCAGCTATGAATTTCGCGCGCATTCATGGCCGCATCGCTGATCACAAAAATTTTATCTGCCGTTACCCCTGGAATTGTTTGCTCTTCAAATCCAGCAGCCTTCCATCCAGCAATCCTTGAATCAAAGAGCCCTTTGCTGTCTTTGACCCAAGAGATCGTTGCACCAATTTCAGCTTGCTGAACACCGTAGGTACAAGCGATTCCTCCGCCACCAAGAATTGCAGCAAGGTCTGTGCCATCAGCAGGTTGCCATTCGGTCGGGATATAAACCGCATTAGTGAGATCTTGGGGAAGCGCTGACAAGACATTAGTGTCGTTGCAATTAGCCGGTGGAGAAAAAGATGTAGCCGCGACGGGAACCTTTGTTGTTGTTCCACAACTAGAAAGAACTACCGCTAACGTGGCGATTGCCAGAACCTTCTTAAACATTGTTAGAGCTGGACTCGGTATTGACGCTTACCGGATTCAAGAACATAGGTGTCATACAACTTACGAGCTGTCTCATTATCGGCATCGGTATTCCAGTAAAGACGTGAACACTTGTTTTCGACAGCGTAAGCCTTGACGTAGTCAATGAGAGCGCGACCGGCACCTGTTCCGCGAACTTCCGGAGCCACAAAGAGATCTTCTAGATAACAGTGTCCATTTGGAGACCAGGTGGAATTCTGAAGGTTGTAGGTAGTAAATCCAACAACACCGCCATCCTTCACGGCGACTGCGCACTTCATATTGAAATCTGGAACCATGATGCGATTCCAGGTGCGCTCTGTTTGTTCAGGGGCAACTGAAGTCTTATAGAAATCTAGATATCCCTGCCAGAGAACAAGCCAAGTTGGCTTATCACCAGCTTCAATAGGGCGTATTACTAAAGTCATATGGCAAGGGTATATGTCTCTAAGGGAATTTTCAGATTGCCCTGACACTCTTCGCCCATGCTGAAATTGACTGATATGCGTTCAAAACTGAATTCGGATAAGCCGTACTACTTGCAGCTTTCTGCGATTGTAATTTTTAGCGCCCTCGCGACCCTGTGGTCGATAGCCAAGGTGCAACGCTCCGAGTATTACGCAGCAATTGCCATGAGCATGAGCAAATCTTTCAGCAATTTATTCTTCGGCGCCATTGATCCAAGTGGCTCCGTGACCTTGGACAAAATCCCAGGGTCATATTGGGTTCCCGCTATTTTTGTTCGAATTTTTGGATTTAGCACTTGGGCAATTACAGTGCCGAATGCTCTTGCAGCGATTGCATTAGTTGTGGTGGTCGCGAAAACCGCCAAGCTTTTATTCGGAAATACCGCCGCAATTATTGCCGCAGGAATTATTGCGACAACTCCGATAATTACCGCAGTTTCTCGCTCAAATCAACCGCAGTCATTCTTCTTACTCACACTTGCAATTGCGAGTTACTACGCAGCAAAAGCTTTCACTCAAGAAAGTCGCAAGTACTTAATTATCTCTGGTGCTTTCATTGCACTCGCTTTCCATACTTATATGTTGGAAGCATGGGCAATTTGGCCAGCAATAATCATTGCTTGGTTCTTTACCGCTCGACCAATTAAAACCAAATTTGTTGATTTGCTCATCGCTGGTTCAATTTCACTAGGTCTTTCACTTACGTGGATATTAATTGTTTGGTTAGTACCTAAGAGCCATCGCCCTTACATCGGCGGGACTTATCACAACAATCCATTCGAAATGGTCTTTGGATACAACGGACTCGGCCGTTTCAGTGGAACTTCCACATTATCTTCGGCAACGGATGATCCAATTTTTAGATCCTTTACTCCACCATTCGGTGGACAGGCAGGTTTCGGAAGAATTTTCTCGAGTGCAGTTGCAGGTCAGATCGCTTGGTTAATTCCTGCAGCATTCGTTTCAATTGCATTCTTAGCAATCTTGCGCCAACGTAAAACCATCACAATTTTTATAGGTGGATGGCTTATTACCTTCTTCATTATGTTTTCGTTGGTCGCTGGTATTCATCAGTTCTATACAAGTTCACTTGCTTTACCAGCAGCGCTCCTTATAGGAGGAGGACTTGCGAAAGCTATCGAATTGGATAGACCCGCATTGAAAATTGCGTTGGTAACAGTTACTTCTTTGACTGCCTTTTATATTGCGGCGCAAAATAAGTCATATTTAACCTGGGTGGTTTACGCACAAGCAGCGAGCGCAATTATCGCAATCGGACTTTTAGCAATTCGTCACAATGGACTTCGAAAATTCGCGATTCCAGCAGTTCTAGTTGCCACAGTACTTACTCCAGGAGCCTGGGCAGTTGACGTTCATAATCACTCTAATTCGATTAATCCAATAGCAGGAAATGGAGATTCAGGATTCGGCGGCCCTGGTGGTGGAGGTTTCGATCGCGATCCACGTGGCGGATTCACGCCACCGCAAGGCTTCACTCCACCTAAGGGCTTCACGCCACCGCAAGGTTTCACTCCACCAAAGGGATTCACTCCGCCAACTGGGGGAATGACAATGTTTGGACAACAAGATAATTCAGCAACGATTGCTTATCTGAAGGCAAATCGCGGTTCAGCAAAATACTTACTAGCAACTTTCGGGGCTCAGAGCGCATCGTCATTTATTACCGCCACTGGAGAAAATGTTTTACCAATTGGCGGTTTTGATGGAAGCGATCCAACTCCGTCGGTTAAATCATTCATTGCAATGGTTAATGCAGGCGAAATTAAGTATGTATCACCCGGCATTGGTCGAATGGACGGTGGAATGAATAACGCTCCCGCAAAATCACAGAGCACAGTCATCGCAGCTTGGGTTAAATCCCATTGCGCGATTGATGCAAACGCACCGATATCGCTCTATAAGTGCAGCGCGAATTAATTACAGTTTAAATGAAGGATATTTATCTGTAACTAAAATAAATGCGTATCCACTAACACGGTTCCAGAATTTGATGGTGCCGTAGACGAACTTGCCAGCCCACTTTGGGTACTTGCCAGTTGACCAGGTCATAATCCAGGCGATAAATGTCATGCCAAGAGAGATAAGAGAGTAAACAATTCCAACAACATAGAGTGGAATAGCCAATAACCACTTCACTAATGGAAGCCAGCGATTGAGAGTCTTTCCGCCTTCAATATCGGGGAAAATCACCGCGATATTTTTATTACGCTCTATTGATGGGTAGTCATCAGTAAGCAGAAGCGCATATGCAATTACTCGAGTTTGAAGTTCGAGTAACGCATGGTTAAAAGTGAGTAGATAACTTGGGTATTTCTCGCGAAAAAGTAGGCTAAGAAAAACCGGAACGATAATGAATCCTGAAGCCCAGGCCCAATTCATATTGACTGCAAATGAGCTGATGAAGACCACAACCGGGAAGACTAGGATTCCACGCCAAAATACTGTGGTCTTATTGCGCTTCTTATAGCTAATTTCAACATCTGTCTTAATTTGTTTGCTCATGGCGCGATCATAACTGTGGTGGGTACTCTTTCTCCATGAGCACACGCGAATATGCAGTAATTACTGGAGCAAGTAGCGGAATAGGTGCTGCTACCGCAAAACTTTTGGCAGAAAATGGCTACCACGTCATCGCGGGCGCTCGACGTAAAGATCGCCTTGATGCACTCGCTGCGTCACATCCAGAAATTGAACCAGTCGAGCTCGATGTCACGAGCCAGGCAAGTGTTGATTCACTTGCAACCCAACTAAAGGGTAAGCCAGTTTCAATTTTGATCAACTGCGCTGGTGGAGCATTTGACGGCGCATCTGTTGCTGAATCAGATCCTGAAATTTGGAAGAAGACTTACGATGTAAACGTTGTGGGCTCTGTGCGAATGGTCAAGGCAGTAACTCCCTTGATGCAATCACATGGTCAAGGGCACATCGTGATTATTTCCTCTACAGCTGGACATCGTGCCTACGAAAATGGTGGTAGCTACGTCGCAGCAAAGTTTGCTGAGACTTCTTTAGTTGAAACACTTCGCCTTGAACTCAATGGGCAACCTATTCGCGTCACAGAGATCGCTCCCGGAATGGTCAAAACTGAAGAATTTGCGAAGGTTCGTTTTAGTGGGGATGCAGATCGCGCCGCAAAAGTGTATGAAGGCGTGACACGTCCATTAACTGCCGAAGATGTTGCCGAATCAATTCGCTGGTCGGTAATGCTTCCAAGTCATTTCAATATTGATTCGATGGTAATTAGGCCGATTGCACAAGCTGCGGCGCATAAGGTTTATCGCCAACCGCTGTAATTATTTAACGACGCGATAAGTAGCAAGCGTCGAATCAGTTGCATAAGCGATTCGAACCCCTGCCTTACGCGATGCACTTAAACCTTCGACAATTTGTTGTGTAAGTAATTCACCTGGTGCGACAACTGCAACACCGGGTGGATATGGAGCAATAAGGTCGGCAGAGATACGACCAATGGCCTTATCTGTGCTCACCATTTCAGTTTCAGCAAAGTAGGCGTCGCGCATCGATGTTGCTCGCTGGGGGACTACTGACCAACTCAACGCTGTTGCGCTTTCGCGACGTTGTTCTTGGCGCTTCTTCAATATTGGAATCAACGAATCGGCCAAGTAGTCAAAATCCGCTTGCGTATCTGCAATTGTCGCAAGGAAGACGATGGTGTCTCGATCCGCCATCTCCACACGAATGCCCTTAGCCTGTAAATCATTTTCGATTTCAACACCCGATGCACCAAGTTGTTGGACTCGTAGAACTATCTTCGATGGATCAAATCGACCAGCTGGAAAATCGCTTGGATACAAGAAAATTGGTAGTGGAAATTCAGCCTGAACCATCTCTTTAAAACGATGAATATTGTCAAGCAACGTGCCAATCAACCCTTCACCACGAGTTTCAAGCAAAGCGCGAACGCCATCAATTGAAGCGAGCGGTGCTCCAGCAGGGGAAGTCGTATGTGTTGTTTCAAAACTTTGCTCTAAGCGTTCTGCACTAAGCAGAGTTGTGCGGGCAAGTAAAATTGCAGATGCGCTATATCCAGGAAGAGCCTTATGTGTACTCGTAATGAGTGCATCAGCGCCTACTTGAAATGCATGACGAGGAAGCGCGTCGTGGAAACCAAAGTGCCCACCCCATGCAGCATCGAGAATGACGGGTACATCAACTGCGTGTGCAGCTTCGATAAGAGCTGGAAGATCTGAAATTGTTCCGAGGTAACCAGGTTCAGTGAGCAAAACCGCAATTGGTTTTTCAAGAAGTGCCCGCTGTAATTCAGCGATACCGATTCCAATCGGAACACCTGTTGCAGCATCAATGTCAGGTGACATCCAGATTGGTTCTAGCCCTGCAAGTACTAGTGCGCTCAAGACCGAGCGATGAGCGGTACGTGAAACTGCAACTTTGTCTCCGGGTTTTCCGAGAGCAAAGATGATTGCTTGATTGGCATGGGTCGATCCGCCCGTTGAAAAGCGTGCGTAATCTGCACCCCACAGCTTGGCTGCCAGAGCCTCAGCTTTCTTCAAAGTTTGATTCGTTAACTTAATTTCATCTAAGCCGCCGTAGAGCGGAGTATCCGAATCAACTACTGCGCCAAGGCCAGCATCAAGCGCGCTTGTCTTCTGCTTATGACCTGGAATCGTGAATGGTGTTCTGGAGCTTTCAAAGTAAGACAGGTAAGCGTCGAGAAGTGGCGCGCTGTCTCTGAGATTGCTCATGTGGCAAGCCTAACTTGTACCGAGCATAACTTGGGCTGGCGAGACAAAATCAGGGGCTTAGACTTTCTCCATGACATCAAAGGACCCCCTCCCTCAATCACGCCATCTGGCCACTGAAATTCCAGGGCCACTATCAACTGCTGCAATGCAGCGACGTAAAGAGGCTGTATCTGGGGGACTAGGAACTGCGATGCCGGTGATTGTTAGCCGTGCACACGATGCCATCATCGAAGATATCGATGGCAATCGCATCATCGATATGGGTTCTGGAATCGGCGTTGTTAACGTCGGTAACGCCGCTCCTCGCGTTGTAAAAGCTGTGCAAGATGCAGTCGCGAACTTTACTCACACAAACTTCACAACAGTTCCTTACATGGGCTACATCGAAGTTTGTGAAGCGCTCAACCGCTTAACTCCTGGAAAGTTCAAGAAGAAGTCAATCTTACAAAACTCAGGTGCTGAAGCTGTTGAAAATGCAATCAAGATTGCACGTCACTACACAAAGCGTTCAGCAATCGTTGTCTTTGAACATGCGTATCACGGTCGTACCAATTTAACGATGGCGCTCACTGCAAAGAATCTTCCATATAAAGAAGGTTTTGGGCCTTTTGCAAACGAGATCTATCGCATGCCTATGCCATATTCATATAGATACGATGGAAATCTTGCAACTATTGCAGAAGATTCACTAGCGCATGTGATTTCTAAAATCGAGAAAGAGATTGGCGCACACAACGTTGCGGCAATCTTGATTGAACCAGTTGTCGGAGAAGGTGGATTTATCGTTCCACCCGTTGGTTTTATGCCAGGACTTCAAAAGTTCGCTACTGAAAATAAGATTGTTTTCATTGCAGATGAAGTCCAGTCAGGCTTTGCTCGTACCGGCAAGATGTTCGCTGTCGAGCACGAAAACATGGAGCCAGACATGATTATCTCGGCGAAGGGAATTGCAGGCGGAATGCCACTTGCTGCAGTTACAGCCCGTGCCGAAATTATGGATTCTTCACATGTGGGCGGACTAGGTGGCACTTACGGTGGAAATCCTGTTGTCTGCGCTGCAGCACTTGCTGTCATCGAAACAATCGAACAGGAAAAGTTGGTTGATCGCGCAGCTCACATCGGCACAATTCTTGTCGATTCACTGAACACCTTGAGAGCGAAATATCCAATCATTGGTGAAGTTCGTGGACGTGGTGCAATGGTTGCAATTGAATTGGTTCACGAAGGCACCAAGGATCCAAATCCAGATGCGATGGCAAAGGTTATTAAGTACTGCCAGAGCAAGGGCGTATTGATTCTTACAGCCGGCACTTATGGAAACGTCATCCGTTTCTTACCTCCACTCGTGATTACAGATGAGCTTCTCAAGGATGCACTTGGCGTACTTGCAGAAGGTTTTGCAACGCTGTAAATCGCCCGCTGAGAATCACCGCGATTTATCACCCCAAGAGGGGTGATTCGGCCTTTCTTTAACCTCGCACTTGCATCACCCTAATCCCATGGCAGTGAAGAAGGGTGAGCGGACCCAGGAGTTCGAAATCGCTTCAGGCGTCACACTTTCTCGAACCCTCATTCCGAAGTTGCCCCCGAATTACTTGTCACGAAAGCACCTATTTCATCTCCTTGAACATCCGGCGCCAAGTACGACGGTTGTCTTGGCGCCAGCGGGTTATGGAAAGACATCATTAGTCGCAGAGTGGGCTGCTACCCAAAGAGATCGCGTTATCTGGCTAACGATTACAGATAGCGATTCTTTAGACGATATGTCTTCGCTCTTTATTCAAGCAACTCGCAACATACTTCCAAACTTTGCGCCATGGTTTGAGAGCGAACCACATACAAGGCCAGTTGAGATTGTTCGCCGCTGGGGCAACGAGCTTCTAAGTAAGGGCAACGATTTCATTCTGGTCATCGATAACTTACGTGAAAATACAACTCGAGATGTAGATATCGCGGTACGCCTTGTAGAGCAATTTCCGCCAAACTTGCAATTTGTAAGTATCAGGCGAGACAGCCTTGAAACTGTGTACGCAACATTTGCATCCC
>Ga0007797_1000381_pt1 | contig 13460 bp, 15 predicted proteins | sample CryBogmetaGMA25M_FD_60364 | JGI IMG/M metagenome (GOLD analysis project Ga0007797, IMG submission 60364) | Freshwater microbial communities from Crystal Bog, Wisconsin, USA - MA2.5M | ecosystem: Environmental > Aquatic > Freshwater > Lake | place: Crystal Bog, Wisconsin, USA | collected 2009-07-06 | reverse complement strand
ATGTACAACGATGAACTTTTGCCGCCAATCGTTCTCTTCCAAATACATTCAATCCAATTAACCCTAAATGATTTACCCGCCTATTTTTTATTAATACTGTTAGGCTGGTTATCAGGTTATTTTGTAGTTCCAATGAATGCATTATTACAACATCGGGGTCATTCATTGATGGCAACTGGCCAATCTATCGCCGTTCAGGGTTTTAGTGAGAACTTCGCAGTGTTGTTTATGCTTCTCGTTTACTCCATTCTCTTGTGGATAAACATCAGTTTACCGCTCATCATCATTGGTTTTGGTGTGACTGTCTTTTTAGCGATGGTGCTGATCATGTATCAGTATTTTGAGCCTAAAAATAGCGCTCTCAATACGATTTAGACGTTTTATTCGGCTGACTAATCATCATGTTGCTGTAATGCTTTAGCATGGTGTTTTATAGCAAATATCAAAATGCGAATTCCTAAAAAATTAACCTATTTACTTGTAGCGGTCTTGCTTTCAATCAGCATGTCGGGATTTGCGCAGGACATTCAGTTCGGGGTAAGACCATATTATCTAATCGATGCGATGAAGGATGGGTCCTTAAAAAGTAAGTTAAAAAGTTGTATAGGAATGACCCCCTATCAGTCTTCGTTTTCAATAGCTCACCGCGGGGCTCCCTTAGAGTTTCCAGAGCATACAGTTCAGTCAAATAAGGCTGCTGCTTTGATGGGTGCTGGTATTTTTGAATGTGATGTTACTTTTACTAAGGATAAGCAATTAGTTTGTCGTCATGCACAAAATGATTTACAGGGAACAACTAATATTTTGCTAACAAGCTTGCAGGAAAAATGTACAAAACCATTTGTTCCGGCTAATGGTGTAGAACCTGCGGTAGCGGAGTGTCGTACAACAGATATCACACTGAAGGAATTTAAAACCCTGCGTGGCAAGATGGATGGATTTAATAAAAACGCCAAGGATATACAGTCCTATATGGCGGGTACCCCCTCTTGGAGGACTGATTTGTACTCTGAAGCTGGCGGTACCTTATTAACGCATGAGGAATCTATTGCTCTTTTTAAACAGTTTGGCGGTAAATTTACTCCTGAACTTAAAGAGGCAGTGGTGCCCATGCCTTATTTAGGTTTCACCCAAGAGCAATATGCACAAGCTCTAATTAATGATTATAAGAAGGCTGGCATTTCTCCTAAAGATGTTTTTCCACAATCGTTTAATTTGAATGACGTGATTTACTGGATTCAGAATGAACCAGAGTTTGGAAAGCAAGCGATTTATTTGGATGGCAGATACGAGCAGAAGGAGTTTAATGCTGCTAAGCCTGAATTGTTAAGGCCAACGATGCAAGAGCTCTATGCAAAAGGGGTGCGTTACATCGCTCCCCCGATATGGGTTTTGTTGACAACTAGTAGCAATGGGCAAATTATTCCTTCGGCTTATGCTAAAGCAGCAAATGATGCAGGATTAAATATCATTACATGGTCACTAGAGCGTGATGGGCCAATGAATAAAGGTGGAGCTTGGTATCACCAATCAATAAAATCAGCCATTTATTCCGACGGCCAAATTTATGAGGTTTTAGATGTGCTTGCTAAGCAGGTTGGTGTCAAGGGAGTATTTTCAGACTGGCCTGCAACCGTTACTTACTATGCCAACTGTATGGGGCTTGAGTAAGGACAGAATTAATCTTCTAATAAAGTAATAGTCTCTTTAATTTCATCAAATCCTCTACATAAAACACTACGCACCGATAAACAGGCGACGTAAGCTCCTATAATCCCGGTAGTTTTGGATATCTAATCTCATTGCTCCTCCCAGGCTCAGGTCCTAGTGGGGCCACCAGCAATATCAACGACTTAGGGAGAAATTCCTAAGTCGATTTTCTTTCTGCGCACGATTCAATCATATTCAGAGCTTGAATGAGTCTAGATTGTTGCGTTCCAAAGTTCAATCTGACGAACTTCTTTTGGCCAAATTGACTTCCTGGAGATGTGGCTAAGCCTGCGTCAAGGAATAGTTGATAGGGATCTTGGTGATTTAGTTTGGTGCAATCAATCCAAGCTAAATAACTACCCTCCATATTCCCAATACTTAATCCGTCAATGCCATTAATTTTTTTATAAATTAGATCTCGATTGTTTCTTAAATAGGCAATGAGTTCCTCTCTCCATGGCTCACCTTCTTTAATAGCTGCTTGAGTTGCTGTATAGGCTAATAAAGATGGTGGAGCAATAGTTTGATGAAGTCCGGTCTGGATTGCTTTACGTAAGACTGGATTTTCTGCTACTGCCCAAGCAAGTCCAATTCCAGGGAAGTTAAAAGTCTTATTTAAAGACATTAATGTGATGGTCTTTTCTGAAATTTCTTTACTGATACTGGCAAGGGGAATATGTTTTTTATCTTCAGCTAGCACAAGACCTGCATGGATTTCATCAGAACAAATCCACACATTATTTTGTAGGCAGATATTTCCAAACTCTTTTAACTCTTCCTTGGTAAATACAGTAGAGCCTGGATTTTGGGGGTTGCAAAATAAGACTAATTTTGTCTTATCACCAAAGAGCTTCGGCAATTGATTGCTAGGTAGAGTCCAGCGCCTATCTTTTAGCTCAAGTGGCATTTCTTGAAATAAGCGATTGATGCTGGTGCAAGCAAGACGTAAATGATGGTAAACGGGATTCGGAATTAAAACGCTTTCATCACTCTCAGTTAGTTGCTGGACAGCTGTGTAGAGGCCAGAAACAACGCTAGGCAGAATCACAATCCAATCTGGATCTACCTGCCATTGGTATTGCTCTTGTAGATAGCCAGCAATCATTTGATTCATTTGATTCGGACTATGGGTATAGCCGTAAATTCCCTGTTGAACTCTATCGTTTAGAGCTTCTATGACGCAGGGGGGTGATTTGAAGTCCATATCGGCTACCCACAAAGGCAATACCTTTTTGCTATTAAAGCCATCCCAACGAATAGAATCTGTTTCTAGCCGATTGGTGGGAGTATCAAAATCAAATACCATCTTTAGCAAGCCTTAAGCCCGTCATTTGCCACCGTGCATGGGTTGGAAAAAAATTACGATAGGTCAACCTGGAATGCCCCTCTGGGGTATATGCAGAACTTCCTCGAAGTACCATTTGATTAACCATGAACTTGCCGTTGTATTCACCTGCAATGCCGCTCCAGGGTTGGTAGCCAGGATACGGGGTGTAGTTGCTGCTTGTCCATTGCCAGACTTTTCCAAAGAGATCATTGCTGGCCTCAGTATTCGATTTAGCAAAAGCCTCCCACTCAAATTCTGTTGGCAGGCGTGCGCCGGCCAGTTCAGTACGATTTTGACTAGCCCAGCGAGCAAAGGCATCTGCTTCAAAATAGCTAATATTCGATACCGGAGCATGTATATCCAGTGACGAATTACCATGTAGCGAAAAGCGGAATACTTTATTTTGAGCATTCTTGCTCCAATACAATGGAGTGGAAATCTTTTCGGCCTGCAGCCATGCCCAGCCTGCATCTAGCCACCATTGAAAATTTTGGTAGCCTCCATTATCAATAAATTGAAGCCACTCTGAATTGCTTACTAGTCGATTGCCTATGGAGTGAACCTGATTAAGGGCAGAATGTTTAGGTCTTTCATTATCAAAATGAAATCCCTCACCTTCATAGCCGGCATTTACTAAGCCGCTCACGCCTGGAAGCCATTGAAATGATTTTTCCGTAGATGGTACCTCCATGCCTTGGGCATCATAGGCAGGAAAGAGTGGATTGTTAGAAAAAAGGTGTTGAATATCTGTTAGGAGTAACTCTTGATGCTGCTGCTCATGGTTTATTCCAAGCTGTATCAACCACAGTAGTTCTGCAGAGGCATTTGTGCTTAAGAGAGTGAGAACTCGGTCTTCAATATTTTTACGCCATTCAAGCACTTCCTTCAGTGAGGGGCGTGATAAAAGGCCACGTTTACTCCGAGGATGTTTATCTCCAATCCCGTTGTAATAACTGTTAAATAAAATAGCAAACTCAGGATTCCAATAGGTAAAGTTTTTTTCAAAAGGCTTAAGAACCATTACCTCGTAGAACCAAGTCACATGTGCCAAATGCCATTTAGCAGGACTAGCATCTTCCATGGACTGCGCTTGACAATCCTCTGGACTCAGATTCAGGATGAGATCTTTGGAATACTTTCGGGATCGGCGAAATTGCTCCAACAATTCATCGGACGAATAAGATGGATAGGAGACTTTATTGAGCATAGATCACGGCGAAATAGTCTTTTGGATCCGTCCAGATGTGGGTCTTTTCAAAGCCTGCATTTTTCAACAATTGCTTGATTGATTCAACGGTGTACTTATGAGAATGTTCAGTATGAATCAGATCACCCGCCTTAAATTCTTTAGAATACCCAGGCCATGAAACCGTCAAATCCTCAAGGACTTCTAAATAAAGTTCAACCCTATTATCCGTATGATTTATTTTAACTTTATGGCGAAATTGTTCAACCTTAAAATTAGAGCCTAAATGTGAATTAATCGATCTCAGAATATTGAGATTAAAGGCAGCAGTGACTTTGAGTGGGTCGTCATAGGCTGCCATCAATACTGAATCTTCTTTCATGAGATCAACGCCAATTAGTAATCCACCATCATTGGACTGGCTCTTGATTTGCCTTAGCAGTTCAAGTGCTTCTGAGCTCAGGAAATTTCCAATGCTAGAGCCTGGATAGAAGAAAGTTCTTTTGTTAGTAGCGATTGAGTGAGGAATGTTGAGATGCCTAGAGAAATCCATGCCAATACATTGCATTTTAATATGAGGATATTTTTCCTCCAGATTGACTAAGGCATTGTGTAAATATTCTGCTGAAAAATCAATCGCAAGATAATGTGAAGGTTTTAATGAATCAAAAAAAGATTCTGCTTTCTGGCAATTGCCAGCACCTAAATCAATCAGAGTGCCGCCAATTCCTACTGCAGCAGTAATTTGATCCTGGTACTGGGTAAAAATATTCTTTTCGGTATTGGTTGGGTAGTACTCAGGTAGTAAGGTAATAGCTGTAAAAAGATGTGATCCTAAGGGATCATATAAAAATTTGGGGGAAATAAAAGGGGAATGAGCAAGCAATCCTACTTCAATCTCTGACGCAAAGTCATGATGGACTATTTGAATATCTTGGGAGAACGTAGGTATTTGCATGACAGTTATATGAAAAATCGACTTCTAAGTCGTCAGTCTTTATACAGCATAAAAGGGAGATTTGCTTTATGCTAATTCCCTACAAGGAGATGTGATGAAAGCAATTTGGAATAATGAAGTATTAGCAGATTCAGACGAAACCATCGTCGTAGAGGGAAATCATTATTTTCCACCAGCAAGCTTAAATATGCAGTTTTTTAAGGGGTCAGATAAACATACCGTTTGCTCCTGGAAAGGAACCGCTAGTTACTATGACGTTGAGGTAAATGGCCAATCTAATAAAGATTCAGCTTGGTACTATCCTGAGCCTAAATCAGCTGCAAATAATGTTGCTGGGTATATCGCTTTTTGGAAAGGCATCCAAGTCGTTGAGTAAATGGAATATATCCTCGTTGTCCCGGTGTTATTGAGCGAGAATACTAATTGATTACTTCATTATTGATAAGGGCTTAATTATGGAATCCCCAGATAAGCGTTGTTGTGGTTCTGGTGTTTGCATTATTAATGATGCTGGCGAGTGCTGGTGTGGGCAGATATGGGATGGTGAAAAAATGGCCGCACCCAGCTTAAATTTAAAAACGATACCATCCCAAAGTCAGAACTCAAACTCAGATAAAGACAAGTCTGATTTATAGGGGGGTCATTTAAGTATTCATTTTGGAATCAGAAGCAAGACAACTCTTCATTGCTTTAAGTTCAAGCGCCTTAAGCCATTCTGGTTTTAATTTAGGATTCATTAATAACTCGTTCACCTGCCTGTTGCTTGAATTTTTAGAAATATATTCTGCTAGGCAATTACAGTAAGGTTTAAAGTCTTCCTCAGTAAGAGATTTCTTTTTAATATCCTTATGGTCTTGCAGTTGTTCTTGCACACAGTTTTTTTGAAAGTCACTAGAAATTGCTTGGGCTTGAGCATACCCAGATATTGACAGAACAAAACTAATTATTAGCAGCCTTGATTTCAACATTTTTCTTTCCTTTTTTATCCATAAACTCTTCGATAAGAGTGTGCAGCTACTCCGTCTTTGAGCGCATCTCTAACTGGGATTGCTATTAAATCAATACTTTTGTTTACTAACACTTTTTCTAGTGTAGATGGAATTGGCTTTTTAAGTTTGGCATGAGCCCAACTGGGAAGATTAATAAAGCCAGCTCTACTAATGAGTTTTATAAAAGGCTTTGACCTTAGGTTACTGGGAAAGTCATCTAAGAGCTGAATAATACTTTTAGCGCGCTCTCCGTAGTAAAGCTCTGGAAAATAAGACTCAATTGCTTCCTGCGTTCCTTTGAGAGTATCGGGTAAATGATGAGCGCCAAGCATTTCTCCCAGGACCTTCATTTCTTTGAAGTATTGATCCTGTTCCTGTCTGGTAAGTTTTGGGTGCCGATAGTTTTGGTAGGCCTCCAGAAAGCTAAGGGTTTCCGTCAAATGTACCCAGGCTAATAGATTGGGATCGGTTGCAATGTAAGGCCTTCCAAACTCATCTATACCATGCACATATTGATGAATTTTATTAACCTTAGCAATAATCTCAAGAGCCATTTCATGAGATCCATACGTTGTTGCGGCAATAAAGTAGGCAGTTCTTCCTAGTCTACCTTTGAGATCTTCTCTAAAGCTCGAGTGATCCCAGACGCCTGCTAAGGCTTGGGGATGTAGTGCTTGTAGTACTAAAGAGCTAATGCCGCCAATCATCATAGAGATAAAGTCAGCATGCACTCTCCAGGCGATGGACTCTGGACCAAATAGACCTCGATCCCCCTTAGGCGTGAGAAATGCAACTGGCGGACCGCCGCTACCTCCCACCATTTCTCGTATTGTTTTACGAATCAGATCATCAAGCATGGCTTTAATGCATCAAATTTCTTAAATCGTCATCTTCAATGATTTCAGTAATCAGATCGAGTCTGATTCTAGGATTGGTTTGCGCAAGCAAATGGTTTTTTTGAGCCAATGAGATTGGTAGGAGCTCTGCAAGGCGGTTAGAGACCCAACCGCAATCGTCAACCTTATATGGTTTTTTAAATGGAGCATCATCCAAAAGATTTTCACTTTGTATCACGGAGATGATTTCATCTAGCAATTTAGCTACCTTCAGATGCTCTTGAGAAATTGGGATGATTGGATCATTTTCTAGCAGCTCAACTTCCCCCATCCAAAGTCCATTCACCTCTTGTTTGCTGCTGATGAGCTTGAAGCGTTGCGTTCCAAATGACTTGGTCATATAAAGAGCGGGCTGAATGGGATCGAAGTCCTCAATTTGAGCTAGTGTGCCAATTTTGGAAAAGGATGAGGACGTATCTTCTTCAATGACATCTGAATTTTTAATGATGCTCACTACACCAAATTCGGTCTTCTCACGTAAACACTCCTTAATCATATCGAGGTAGCGTGCTTCAAAAATCTTGAGGGCAATCACCCCATCTGGAAAAAGTACGGTTCCCAGTGGAAATAAAGGTATTTTGCGAGTAGTAAAGGTTAATTTAGACATTAAATTAATGTAATGGATTTAACGCATCTTTGCTGATGATCTATTAAAACCCAATATCCCTAGTATTTAGTACGCTATAGTTCTAGAAGATGTGTATGACCATCAATCTTTGAGGAAAATTATGTGTACAAGTTTTTTATTAAAGGGTAGTGATAGCGGGGCGGCATACGGTCGTTCAATGGAGTTTGGGATGCCCCTCAACTCTCAGATGATGGTTAGTCCAAGGGGTTATCAATACCAAGGCGTCGGTGTTGATGGAAAAGTTGGAACCGGATTAAATTGGACATCTAAATATGCCGTTGCTGGAATGAATATTTTAGGACTACCGACTTATGCCGATGGAATGAATGAAAAAGGTTTGGTTGGTGGGTTGCTAAATGCACCTTTTACCGCTCAATACCAAGATGTTTCTCAAGCAGACTCAGCAAATAGCATTAACTCTAGTCAAATACTGCTGTACGCCTTAACAAATTTTGCTACCGTTTATGAGGTAAAAGCTGGCTTTGAGAAAATTTTAGTGAATTGCTCAACTGTTACTGCATATAAGAATCAAACTCCTCCCGTGCGAGTGCCTCTTCATGATGCCCAGGGAAATAGCATTGTGATTGAGTACATTAAGGGTGAATTAGTTATCACAGATAATCCGACGCATGTCTGTACAAACGATCCTGTGTTGAGCGAGCAATTCATTAACATTGGCAACTATGCCAACCTAACCAATATTGAACAAGAGCCTTTAGTTATTAATGGCGCTACTTATCAGTCTCCTAGTTCAGGAAATGGTATGCATGGTTTGCCAGGTGATTACTTAAGTCCAAGTCGTTTTATTCGAGCATTGTTTCTATCAAAGTCGGTCCCATCTAGTTACAGTACTGAGAAGATGGTAAATGCTGCCTGGCACATTACTGGCAGCTTTGATATTCCTCCTGGAGCAATTACCTTGACGGCAGATAATCCTTATGGTGGCGGAGTGGATGGTATTGAGATTACTGAATGGATTATTGTTGCTGACTCTAAAAACATGATCTACAACGTCAAAATGTTTGAAACAACAAATGTCTATGCGTTTGATCTAAAGAAAATGAATTTTGATGCTAAAGATCTTACGTACCTCAAGTTAGACAAGCCGCAGATGCCAATTCAACTCAATTGATGGCTAACAGTGGGGTAAAAATTCAAACACTCTAGATTAAATTACTCTGAGATACTAAACTTAGATAAATTAGCAATGAATTGAAAAGAACATCATGGATCAAATAGAAGTTATTCGTCACGTCAGTGATGTAATGGATGGATTAGGGGTCGCGGTTGTATCTGCGGGGGTTCTTTGGGGATTAATCACTTTTGCTAAAGAATTAATTACTCAATCAGCAGAGATTGCATACAAATCGTTTCGTATTCAGATTGTCCGTTCATTAATTTTGGGGCTTGAGGTATTGGTTGCTGGTGATGTCATCAGAACCGTAGCAATTAGTCCGACCCTAACCAGCGTGGCAGTTTTAGGAGCAATTGTTTTAATTCGCTGCTTCTTGAGCTGGTCATTAACCCTAGAGATTGATGGTCGATGGCCATGGCAGCCCCCTAGAGCTTAATAAATCAAACATATACTAATCAATGAAATCAACGACTTAGGTAGAAATTCCTAAGTTGTTTTTCTATTTGCGACACAAGATATGTATCTAGCCCCATTTGGGTGCTAGATCACAAATGCTTTATCTGGGGATCAGTATGCTAACTCCTTAAAAGTTTGTTAATGTGTGACGGTGATGGGTGTAAGTTGATTGGCAATCCCTCGAGACAAAAATAATTAGGGCTTTAAATGATCCAAATTCTTAGTGATTCCATGACAATTTTTGTTGCTGTATTTGTAACTTTGTTTCCAATCATCAACCCTTTGGGCGGTGCGCCTATTTTTCTGAGTTACGTTCAAAATTGCTCACTACCTGTCAGATCTAAAATCGCACTTGGCGTCAGTATTAGTAGCTTCTTCTTGCTTCTTGGGGCGATGATTATTGGTCCACAGTTATTACTCTTTTTTGGAATCTCCCTTCCAGCATTAAAAGTAGCGGGAGGTTTAGTGGTCACTTCTATGGGATGGAATTTATTAAATCAAAGCTCCTCATCTAATAAAAGCGATAGTAATGTTGCCAAAATTGATGACTCCTCAATTAGTGCTTACACCTTTTTTCCATTGACAATGCCCTTAACTGCAGGTCCAGGATCGATTGCAACAGCTATATCAATAGTTGCCGCTTACAAAACTACTTCTAATATAGAGTTTGAGCTGGCGCATATAGTGGGCGTCCTTTTAGGGTTATTAGCTCTTTCAATTACGATCTTTATCGCCTATCGAGAGGCATCGGCTACCCAACGAATTTTAGGGACAAGCGGTACTCTTGTTCTGATGCGCCTTTTCGCCTTTATCTTGCTAGCAATCGGCATACAAATTCTTTGGGGCGGTATCAATGGATTTGCGATGGAGATAGCAAAAGAGCTTCCTTTGCATTAAGTCTGATCTTTTGACCCGAATACATGTTTAGCATGATGCGCAAATTATTAGCTTTATGCCTACTTCTTGTGCCCCTATCTGCCCACTCGCAAACCAAAGATTCTGGCTTAGATAAAAAAAGTAATGGCGATATCGCCTATGAATTAACCAATCCCTTGTCGGATTTACAACTGGTTTCTTTGCAATGGAATCATGACAGAGGTCTTGGTACTAATCAGGCTGGTACCGATCAGACGCTTCAGTTTGGACCTCGCTTTAAAACAGATGTATCTGAGAATTGGAATGCCATTACTCGCGTCTACATCAACGGAGTCAAGGTGCAGAATGTCAATGGCGTTAATAACGCCGGCATGGGACCAACACAGATTGAAACTTTCTTTACAGAAAAATCCAATAAGGAAACTATTTGGGGTGCAGGACCATTTTTTCAAGCGCCTGCAGGACAAAGTGGAGATTTTGGTAGCAGGCAATGGGGCGGGGGAATACGAGCTGTTTTTGTTACCAAGCCTAAGCCATGGACCTTTGGTTTGTTGACCTATCAATCTTGGAGCATGGGTGGACCAGCTGGCGCCGGCACATTTAAAAGCCCAAGCACTGGAACTACGAATGTATTTTCAGCATGGCCCTTTATGGCGTATGTTACCGATAATGCTTGGGTTTATTCTTTGGATACAGAGTCCAGTTATAACTATGATGCACGGAGAACTTACAACCCAATTAATGCAGGCATCGGAAAAGTAGTTCGGATTGGTGAGCTACCTGTGGAGTTTTCTGTTGGTGCAAGATATGTTGCCAGTGGTTATCCTGCCACTTTGCAATACCCTGGCACCCCTAGAGGTTGGGGCGCCAGAGCGCAAGCAACTTTTGTATTTGAGTAAAAAGGAATTCACATGAGAGTTGCTGGAGCTTCCCTACGACTCTTATGCGGCTAATGCTTTTTCAGGCTCCACAACCGATGAGCGAATAAGGTAATCAAAAGCTGCGAGTGAGGCTTTAGCGCCTTCACCCATGGCAATAATGATTTGCTTATAGGGAACTGTAGTGCAATCTCCAGCAGCAAAAACACCAGGCATAGATGTCTCCCCCTTATGGTCAACAATAACCTCACCATGTTTAGAGAGCTCGATCACACCCTTAAGCCAATCGGTGTTAGGCAGCAAGCCAATTTGTACAAAAATGCCTTCAAGTTCTAAAGTGTGCACTGCATTGTTAGTGCGGTCTTCATAGCGCAAGCCATTCACTTTATTACCATCGCCCAATACTTCCTTGGTAAGTGCACTCTTGATGATGGTGATGTTTGAAAGGCTGGCAAGCTTCTTTTGTAAGACGGCATCAGCACGCAGCTTGCTATCAAACTCAATCAAGGTGACATGACTTACTATGCCAGCTAAATCAATCGCAGCCTCTACTCCAGAGTTGCCTCCGCCAATCACGGCTACACGCTTACCTTTAAATAGAGGACCATCGCAATGAGGGCAATAGGCTACCCCTTTATTGCGGTACTCTTGCTCTCCAGGGACACTCATCTCTCTCCAACGAGCGCCGGTACTCAAAATGATGGATTTACTTTTAAGAACTCCGCCATTGGCCATCTCAATTTCAATTCCATCATCCATTCTGCGTAAAGCTTTAGCGCGCTGCAAGTTCATGATGTCAACCTCGTAGCTTTTGACGTGTTGTTCAAGAGCTTGTACTAATTTAGGCCCCTCGGTTTCCTTTACGGAAATGAAGTTTTCAATTCCCAAGGTATCCATCACTTGGCCACCAAAGCGCTCTGCTAATATTCCAGTGTGAATACCTTTACGGGCTGCATAGATTGCCGCAGCCGATCCTGCTGGCCCACCACCAATCACCAATACATCAAATACTTCTTTAGCATTCAGTTTTGCTGCCTCTTCATCAGCATTCCCAGTATCGAGTTTGGCAATAATTTCTTCAGCACCCATACGACCCTGGCCAAAGACTTCGCCATTGAGAATCACAGTTGGTACGGCCATAATTTGATGTTGATCGACTAATTCCTGGAAGAGTGCACCATCAATCATTTCATGTTCGATATTGGGATTCAGGGCTGACATTAAGTTCAATGCTTGGACTACATCTGGGCAGTTATGGCAAGACAAAGAAATAAATGTCTGAAAATGAAACTTTCCATTGAGCTTCTGTATACGCTGAATCACTTCCTCTTCGACTTTTGGTGGATAGCCACTAGCTTGTAAAATTGCCAAGATAAATGAGGTCATCTCATGGCCCATAGGAAGACCAGCAAATGTAATACGAGCTATTTCATCAACTTTGCCTACGGTAAAGCTGGGAGCGTTAGTACCTTTACCATCAGTTTTGACTGTGATCTTGGTTGATTGCTCAGCAACCTCATTGAGGAGTTCCAGCATTTGAGTGGCAGCAGTACTGTCATCTAAAGTAGCCGTCAAGACGATAGGGCTGACGATCTTTTCAAAGTAAACCTTGAGTTGGGATTTAATGTTGTCATCTAACATGGTGCTTGCCTTGATTTATAAATTGGGTGAGTCTATTGGGCAGGATTCTATCCTCTCCAATAGACTCTCCGAAGAGAGTCTCATTGGTTTAGAGTACTAGCTTAGATCTTGCCTACGAGGTCTAAGGAAGGAGTCAAAGTTGCTGCGCCTTCTTTCCATTTAGCTGGACATACTTCACCTGGGTGAGCAGCTGTGTACTGAGCAGCCTTCAACTTGCGCAAGGTTTCAGAAACGTCACGAGCGATTTCGTTTGAGTGAATTTCTGCAGTCTTGATGACACCTTCTGGATTAATGATGAAGGTACCACGCAATGCTAAGCCTGCTTCTGGAATATGCACACCAAATGCGTTTGTTAATGTATGGGTTGGATCGCCAACCAATGGGAATTTCGCCTTACCTACTGCAGGCGAAGTTTCGTGCCACACTTTATGGGAGAAGTGAGTATCAGTTGTAATGATATAAACTTCTGCACCCATTTTTTGAAACTCAGCATAGTTATTAGCTGCGTCTTCAATTTCAGTTGGGCAGTTAAATGTAAATGCTGCTGGCATAAAAATTAGCACAGACCATTTACCTTTGAGAGTTTCATCAGTAACGGTAACAAACTTACCATTGTGGAAGGCTTCTGTTTTGAACGGCTGAACTACGGTGTTAATAATAGACATGATGCTCCTTTGAGGGGGGTTGAAAATATTGAACAACTAGGTGAATTTTGAGGGTGCAGCACAAATCAGTCAAATGAATTAAAATGATCTAATTAATCGATAAATTAGATAACTA
>Ga0007797_1000376_pt1 | contig 13564 bp, 12 predicted proteins | sample CryBogmetaGMA25M_FD_60364 | JGI IMG/M metagenome (GOLD analysis project Ga0007797, IMG submission 60364) | Freshwater microbial communities from Crystal Bog, Wisconsin, USA - MA2.5M | ecosystem: Environmental > Aquatic > Freshwater > Lake | place: Crystal Bog, Wisconsin, USA | collected 2009-07-06 | reverse complement strand
GACATAAAGAATGAGCGGTTAATCGCTGTCATTGCTGACTTATCTGTCGAACGCATACGAGTTGCGAAGATTCCGATTACTGCTGTGATGATTCCGATTGCAGGAACGATCAATGGATAGATAAGACCTTCGTTACCGAATGCAGCCTTTCCTAAGATAAGTGCTGCAACGAGTGTTACTGCATATGACTCGAATAGGTCAGCGGCCATACCTGCGCAGTCACCGACGTTGTCGCCGACGTTATCTGCAATTGTTGCAGCGTTACGTGGGTCATCTTCAGGAATATTCTTTTCAACTTTACCGACGAGGTCTGCTCCGACGTCAGCAGCCTTTGTAAAGATACCGCCGCCTACGCGCATAAACATCGCGAGCATTGCAGCACCGAAACCGAAACCTTCGAGAACAACTGGTGCGTTCTCGCGGAACAAAATTACAACAAGTGAAGCGCCGACAAGTCCGAGACCAACAGTTGTCATACCGACAACGCCACCAGTGCGGAATGCGATCTGTACTGCCTTTGTGCCGTTCTTCTGACGTGCAGCTTCTGCAACTCGAACATTTGCGCGTACAGCAAGCCACATGCCGTTATATCCAACGAGTGCAGAGAAACCTGCGCCCATGAGGAAGAAGATTGAACGACCAATGCGGATTGCAGTGGTGTCGGCAGGAAGTGCGAACAGTAGGAAGAAGACGATTCCTACGAAATATGAAAGTGTGCGGAACTGGCGCGCAAGGTATGCAGCAGCGCCTTCTTGGACGGCTTCGGCAATCTCTTGCATCTTGGCGGTGCCATCGCTTGCAGCAAGAACTTGCTGGCGGAGCGCGAAGGCGATCGCGAGCGCGCCAAGCGCCACTGCGAGAACCACATAAGTGATGTTGAGATTTGAACCGGTTACTTGCACGGTCGATAGAGCAGCAGAAGCTGTCATGAATTTCCTCCGTTGGCCACATCCTTGTGGCACTGGTCAGGGCGACCCAATTCGAGGGTGGGCCGCGCAGGCTCACGAAGTTTAGGGCGAAAGGGGGTGGATTTAGCAAATCTATACATATTTATTACATCTGAAAGTACGCTCACCCAATGGCTACTTTTCCAAAGGACTTTATCTGGGGCGCTGCGACCTCCAGCTATCAAATTGAGGGCGCAGCGTATGAAGATGGTCGCGGACTTTCGATCTGGGACACATTCTGTAAGACCCCAGGCAAGGTAGCCAATGGCGATACCGGCGATGTGGCCAATGATCACTACCACCGTTATCTCGAAGATATTGCGTTGATGAAAGAGATTGGCATTAAGTCATATCGTTTCTCATTCGCATGGCCCCGTATGTTTCCAAATGGCGATGGTGTGCGCGAAGAACGTGGCTTCGCTTTCTACGATCGTTTAATCGATGCGTTGCTAGAAGCCGGAATCGAACCGCTTGCAACGTTGTATCACTGGGATTTACCACAAGCGCTGCAAGATAAAGGTGGTTGGACCAATCGCGACATCGTTAAGGTATTCGCAGATTACTCAACAGCAGTAGTTGAACACTTTGGTGATCGCGTTAAGCGCTGGACGCCAATTAATGAACCATGGGTGGTTTCATGGCTTGGACACGGAATTGGAATTCACGCACCAGGTGTGAAAGATCGTAAAGCTGCATTTGCGGCCGCTCACCACACAGTGTTGGCACACGTTGCATCGACAAAGGCGATGCGCGCTGTACGTAGTGATATTTTGACTGGTCCGGTTTTGAATCAGACCAACTTCCGCGCAGACGATTTGAATGATCCAGTACAGCGCCATGCTTATGAAGTAAGTGATGCGCATATGAATACATTCTGGATGGATGCATTTATGTACGGTAAGTACCCACAAATCTTGCTCGATGAGTTTGGTGATGAACTAGGTGCGGTCATTAAGCCTGGTGATCTTGACTCAGCAACGGTTAAGAATGATTTCATTGGTATCAATTACTACTTCGATAATTACATCCATCCTTCAAAAGGTGGCGGTGCACAATGGCATTCAATCTCAGGTGTATTCGGTCTCGATATTGATGAGACTGCGCCTGGTCCACTGACAGATATGGGTTGGCCGCTGACACCATTTGGTCTAAAGAATCTATTGGTGCGTTGGCATAAGGAATACGGCAGCGCACTTCCAGATCTGTACATCACTGAAAATGGCGCTGCATATGACGAAGGAATTAGCGAAGATGGCAAGTGTCACGATCAACGTCGTATTGATTATCTTTCAACTCACTTAAAGGCGGTTGCTGATGCAATCGCTGAAGGTTCACCTGTAAAGGGCTATTACCAATGGTCTTTGATGGATAACTTCGAATGGGCGCTCGGTTATGCAAAGCGATTTGGCATCGTGCACGTTGATTTTGATACGCAGAAGCGAACCATTAAAGATTCAGGATATTGGTACCGCGGCGTGATTGATTCAAACGGTTCAGGTATTTAAGAACTACTTAACCGAACCTGCGAGAAGGCCACGGACGAAGTAACGCTGCAATGAGAAGAAGACGATCAACGGAATGATGATCGAGAAGATTGCAGCAGGTGCAACGTTCTCCCAGTGAGAACCAAGGTTTCCACCGAGGTTAGCTAGGTGAAGTGTTAGCGGTGCTACATCGTCGGTTCCGCCTGCAAATACAAGTGCGACAAGAAGATCGTTCCAGATCCACAGGAACTGAAAGATTGCAATGGATGCAACTGCCGGTAGAGATAGTGGCAAGACAATGCGGCGGAAGACTTCGAAGTGGTTTGCACCATCAACGCGTGCAGCTTCCATCAACTCGCGTGGAAGTGTTGATACAAAGTTGTGAAGTAAGTAAACAACAAGTGGCATACCGAACATTGCGTGAGGCAACCAGACGGCAGCAATAGTTCCGACCACATGCAGCGGCGGAATAATCGTGTGCCCAAATAACTGAACACCTGTTGCAAAGAATGTCAGCAACGGAAGTAATGAAAGCTGTAGCGGAACACCTTGCAATGCAAAGAGACCGTAGAAGACCTGATCGCTAAAGCGGAATGGAATCCAAGCGAGTGCATACGCTGCCATCAAACCGAATCCGACAGAGAGAACAACGGCAGGAATTGTGATTGCAAGTGAGTTAATTGCAAAAGGAATCATTCCTTGAGTACCGATACCGGCGTTGCCCGATGAAAGTACGGCGCGGAAGTTATCGAGTGTGAAATGTGGGTTGGTAAATGCGCTCCACCAACCAGTTGATTGAATGTCTTCCTTCTTGCGGAACGATGTAACAACGAGACCAAACGTTGGAACTGTCCAGAGAAGTGCAATTACAGTCACGACCGCAGATGCGATTGGCGAAGTAAATGGACGTGAAGAGTGCGGAGCTGGCACCGTGGTGTTCTTCTTCTTGAGTGTAAGTGTGGCCATTATGAGTGCTTCCGTTCTGCGCGAAGTGAACGAATGTTGTAATAAGTAATAGGTAGAACGCCAAGGAAGATCAGTACTGCAAGAGTCGCACCGCGGCCGTAGTTAAGGTAGACGAAGTTCTCGTCCACCATGCGGTTAGACAAGACATCTGTCTTAAAGTTTCCGCCTGTCATTGTGTGAATAACGTCGAAGAGCTTCAAGGTGCCGACCATTGCTGTTGTAAGAACCACGATGATGGTGGTCTTAACCATTGGCACTGTGATGGTGCGGAATAAAGTGACTCCGGTTGCTCCATCAAGCTGTGCCGCTTCTTCAATATCAGTTGGAATATTTTTGATTGCCGCAGACAAGATCACCATGCCGAAACCGGTAAAGCCCCAGATGTATACGACCATCAGGAACAAGTTGTTCCACGGTGACCACAAAATCAAGTGCTGTAATGGAATGTGGAGCCAGACCATGATCTGTCCGACCAAACCGCGCTGCGGCATATTTGGTTCTTCGTACTGATACATCATGTTCCAGATCAAAGATCCACCCACGAATGAGATTGCCATTGGCATAAAGATCAGTGACTTAGCGAGCGCTTCGCGCTTCATCTTATTGAGCATTGTCGCAAGTGTTAAACCAAGTGAAGTAACAATCACTGGACAGATAGCAACCCATGCGATGGTGTTATAGAAAGCTGCGCGAATATCTGGATCTTTTACAGCGCGTGTGTAATTTGCAAGGCCCACCCATTGTGAAGAGTTTGCATTCTTAAAAGATTCGAGAAAAGTTTGAATTGCAGGAATACCAAGTCCTGTCATAGCCAAGATAAGTGCTGGTGCTAAGAAAAGTGAGAGTGCTAAGCCGTTCTGCTTCTTTCCTTTAATGCGAGCGCCTGCTGCGAATGCGATTCCGTAGAAACCAAAGAAGATGGCAAGGACCGCAAGAATTTGTGCAATCTTCGGCCAGGAAGAGTGAACAATGTCAGACCATGGGACCAAGGTTTTTCCTTCTTCCTTTATCGAATGTGAAAAATTAATTTACCGTAATTTATAAATTTAAAGAAGAGACCGGGGCCCACACGGATGCGGGCCCCGGCTCGATTACTTCTACTTACTTAAGTAGTTGCTTTCGCAATTGAGCTAGTGGTGGTTAATTACCAGTTAGCGTCGATTGCTGCTGCAACGTCCTTCATTGACTTACCTTCTGCGTAGTACTTAGTGATTTCCTTCCAGAAAGCACCGTTAACAGCAGTTGGCATCAAGTCTGATGCGTCGAACACGATCGCACCTGACTTGTTCTGAAGCTGTGTTGCCACAACCTTAAGTACTGGATCCTTGTATGTTGCTAGAGGGATACCAGAGTTAGCTGATGTCCATCCACCCGCTGCTGCGCGTGCGATTCCGTAGACAGGTGATGAGAAGTAAGCCTGAACTGCGCCAACTTCCTTCTTTGTTGAGAATGCCACTGGGAATTCTCCGCCACCTTCGATTGGGTTACCGAACTTCGCATTTGTAGCTGGGAGGTAGAACGCATCTGCGTCACCTGTTGGTCCAAATGTTGTTCCTGCTGGGAACATTGATGAGTAGAAAGATGCCTGCTGCAACATGCCGCATGTACCGTTCTTGAGTCCTGGAACTCCTGCATCTTGGAAACGACGTGTAGCAACAGACTTGAGGTCACCAACCTGAGCTGATGTTCCGAGCCATGCAGCAACCTTGTTCATTACACCCTGCATTTCAGGTGATGAGAACTTGAGCTTGCCCTGCCACCATGCGTTGTACTTTGCTGGTCCGAGTTCGCGAAGAGCCATTTCTTCGATCCAGTCAGTTGCTGGCCAACCTGTAGCTGCACCTGATTCGATACCTGCACACCATGGGTTAGCTCCTGCAGCCTTGAACTTCGCTGCAACTGCTTCCATATCTGCCCAAGTTGTAGGGATTGTTACGCCAAGCTTCTTGAACTGTGCTGGTGAGTACCAAACAAGTGACTTAGATGATGCGCCGAATGGTGCACCGTAGATGCGGCCATTAATTGTTGTAAATGACTGCCACGCCTTGTTGTAGTACTGGTTGAGGTTTGCACGAGTTGCAGCTGAAATTGGAACAGCCTTACCTGTTGCAACCATTGTTGCTACCAAACCTGGTTGAGGAATGATTGCGATATCTGGAGCGTTTCCGCCCTTAACGCGTACTGGAAGAAGAGTTTCGAACTGATCTGTTCCTTCGTATGCGATGTTGATACCTGTACAAGCAGTGAACTGCTTGAAGATTGTTGTCATAACAGTTGCTTCAGGATCGCGGATACCTGCGAATACCTTAACTGTTACGTTGTTGAACTTTCCGAACTGAGCGTAATCAGCACAATCAGCAGCCTTAGCTGATGTTGTGGTGAAAACAGTTGCTACGAGTGAAAGTGCTGCAACAGCTGCACCAACAAGTAGTCCCTTTTTCTTTGACATGTAGTCACCTTTCAGGATGAAGTTTCCTTCATTGGGTTTTGAGGGTTTGTCTTGGTGAGAGCGCTTTGAGGCGTCCCCCTAGACCGTGAGAGAACGGTATTGCCTATTGATTGCAGTTAGTAATTTCGAGGCGATACGTAATAAAAGAGTTATAAACCGCCTATATGCGGGATTTTTACGCTTAGCCGGACCTAGCAGGGGTACCCCAAAAGGGCTATAAAGGGTATGTTTTGCAGTAATTTGCAGGATTTACCGAAGGGCTGAAAATGGCAGGAATTGTCGAGATCGCCGAGCGGGCCGGGGTTTCACCAGCCACAGTTTCGCGCGCTCTTCGCGGTTTGCATCACGTCAACGAACGCACCCGTACAAAAATTGTTAAAGCTGCAATGGAATTTAATTATCCGTTACGTCCAGATTTGATTCCCCGCGAATTAGTTACCAAAACAAATTGCATTGGCGTAATCGCTCCATATATTTCTCGGTGGTTCTTCTCGCAAGCTATTAATGGAATCGAACAGAGTTTGCGTGAAGCTGGGATGGATTTGTTGCTGTACAACTTTTCTCAAGTTGATTCACGTCAACGAATTTTTCAGCAGAAATTGCTTCGCGGAAAAGTCGATGCACTCATTGTTGTCAGTATGCCTCCAACAGATGAAGAGTTCACATCGCTCTTAAGTTTGGGAATTCCTATTACAACAATCGGTTTTAGCCATGAAGGCTGCACAAGTGTTGCAATTGACGATGTTGTGGGCGGCAAAGTTGCCACAAAACATTTAACAGATTTAGGTCATCGTGAAATCGCTGTGCTGTCAGGTGCGCGAGAAACGGATTACAACTTTGGTGTGTCTGATAATCGAAACCTTGGTTATATCCAGGCTCTCAATGAAGTGGGGGTTGAATGGAATCCCAACCTAGAAATCCAAGGGGATTTCAATATCTATACAGCTGAAATAGCAACCGAGGCCTTTTTGCGGAGAAAGAAATTGCCGACTGCGATTTTTTGTCATTCGGATGAGATGGCATTCGGCGCACTTAAAGCAATTCGTAATAAAGGTCTGCGCGTACCTGAAGATATATCTGTCGTTGGTTTTGATGATCACGATATTGCGCAATACATCGGACTCACAACTGTTTCTCAACCGCCGCAATTTGAGGGCCAAGTGGCTGCAGCATCTGCCATCGCGGAAATCGCTGATCCAACTCTTGAACGTAAGAATATTGTTGTGCCTGTAAGCCTCGTTGTGCGTGAAACAACGGCTGCAATTTAAGGTTCGTGGCGTATCCTCACAACCATGAATATCGCTGCAAATATTTTTGATGCACATTCAGTCGTTGCCGACTTGGGTCTTATTGGAGTTCTCGCAATCATCTTCGCTGAAACTGGTCTCTTGATCGGTTTGGCTTTTCCTGGAGACTCACTTCTCTTTGTCGCAGGTGTTGCTGCATCTGGTTCAGGAGCTGCAATCTTGGGTGGAGCGCATCTGAAAGCGGTTCCGCTATTTATTGGTGCACCTCTAGCTGCGATTATCGGCGCGCAAGTTGGTCACATGCTCGGTGCAATCTTTGGGCGCAAACTCTTTGATCGCCCCGATGGTCGTGTCTTTAATCAGCAACGCGTTGCATCCACCGAGAAGTGGCTCAACAAATATGGGGTTGGCAAAGCGCTAGTTCTAGCTCGTTTCATTCCAGTTATTCGTACCCTTGTAAATCCGATGGCTGGAATTACACATGTAGCTGCCAAGAAATTCTTTATTTGGAATGCAGTGGGTGGAATTCTTTGGACTGAGTTGGTTCTTGGCATTGGTTATGTCGTTGGCGAAAAGCTCAAGGGTTCAGTTGATAAGTATTTGCTGCCGGTAGTAGGGCTGATTGTTGTGATCAGTTTTGTACCGGTTGCAATTGAATTCTTCCGCGAGTGGAGCACTCGCAAACATCACAGTTAAGTTTTATAAACCTAAATCTTGTAGCGAGTAAGCGGCGTAGTACTTGTAACCTGCATCAAGAATTGCCTGCTTCGCACCGCGTTCAACAATTACTGCAACGCCGACGATAATTGCACCCGCTTCTTTCAGCGCTTCGACTGCAGTAAGAACTGACCCGCCGGTTGTTGACGTATCTTCAACTGCTAAAACTTTCTTGCCTTTTACATCTGGGCCTTCGATGCGGCGCTGTAATCCGTGCGCCTTCTCGGCTTTGCGAACTACAAAAGAATCAATTGCTCGTCCGTTGCGCCCTGCAACATGCATCATCGCTGTAGCAACAGGGTCTGCACCGAGTGTTAATCCACCAACCGCTTCGTAATCTAGGTCTTTTGTGAGGTCAAGCATTACTTCGCCAACTAAAGGCGCTGCAACATGGTCGAGTGTGACGCGGCGAAGATCGACGTAGTAATCAGCTTCTTTACCTGAAGACAAAATCACTTTGCCGTGGACTACAGCCTTGTTAAGAATTTGTTCTCGGAGAAGTTCCTTTGAATTCATGGTGGAACCTTACATCGCGTAGATATAAGCTTTAGCGTTTGGACATGGAGAATCAGCGCCTCGAGTTATCACGGCTCTACGCACGATTCGCATTTGGTCCAATGCCGGGGCAGTTCACGCAATCACTCACAGCTGGTTTCGCGGTGAGCGCGCAAAACTTACTGAATACTTCGGTTGCAGATCCGCAATTAGATTCCTTGTTGCCACCCAGCCTTCCAGATTTAGGTAATCGGCCTTCTCAGGCAGATGTTGCTGCATCAAAAGCATTTACCAAAGCCTTACAAGTTCAAGCAATGGAAATGACAATGTGGTGGTTGGATCGAATGGCGATTACACATAATCCATTACTCGAGCGCATGACATGGTTCTGGCACGGTCACTGGGCAACATCAATCGATAAAGTTAATTTTGCGCTACCGATGTTCAATCAGAATCAAACGCTGCGCGCCAATGCACTCGGAAACTTTCGCACGATGGCACATGCAATGTTTCATGATGGAGCGCTGCAAATTTGGTTGGATGGAAATGACAATATTAAAGGCGCACCTAACGAAAATCTTTCTCGTGAATTTATGGAGCTCTTTGCACTCGGTGTAAATAATTACACTGAAGATGATGTGAAAGCTGTAGCTCGTGCATTTACTGGATATCAAGCTGTGCGCAGCACTGGTGTAGTTACATTTAATCCGAAACGTCACGATACGGACCTAATTAAATTATTTGGTTCCAGTACACCATTAGATGGTGATAGCGCGGTAGATCTCATAGTCTCGCGGAACGAGAACGTTTCGTTTATCGCGCAACGACTCTGGTACCGATTTATTTCTTCTAGCCAACCCCTTGAATCTAGATTTGGGATTGAATCTGCTTTTGCAAATCGCGATATTGCAAACACTATGAAGGTGCTTGTGACTGGTGGTGCGTTGTCAGTGCCTGATTACAGTGTTGTCAGACAACCCGTCGAATGGTTTATAGCAATCTGTCGAGCTTTTTCAATTAAACCTTCTGCTCTCAAGCCTTCCACTTTAGTCTTGAGCAATCTGCAGAAGATGGCGCAGGTTCCATTCCTGCCGCCGAATGTAGGCGGGTGGCCAACAGATGAGGCATGGCTCTCCTCTGCAAGTGCCCAATTCAGAATTGCATTTGCAAGCTTGATTGCGAAGCAAGTTGATTTCACATCTTTAAATGCGGTGTCATCAGAAAAGCGCATTGATTATGTAAAAGATTTATTGGGTATTTATAGTTTTAGTGCAAGAACATTTACTGCCCTCACAAATGCAAAAGATGATCTCCAACAATTTTTCGTATTGGCTGTCTGTAGCCCTGAGTTTGTCGTGAATGCATAAGGAGAGCCATGGATACTATTTCGCGCCGTAAGTTTCTTCAGCTCAGTGGTGCAGCCGCTGTTGGCGCTAGCGCAGCGATGTTAAGTCTTGAAGATATTGCACAGGCAGCAATTGCAAGACCGCTTCCGCTTGGTACTCCGATTGTTGTTGTGGTTACTTTGTACGGAGGCAACGATGGTTTGAATACCGTTGTTCCTTATACCGATTCTCTGTACTACTCATTGCGTCCAGATATTTCTTATAAACCTGAAAAGGTTCCTCCACTTGCAGATGGACTTGGTTTGAACCCGGCGATGACAGAGATGAAATCGCTTTGGGATCAGAAGAAGATGGCGATTATTAGAGGTGTTGGTTACCCCTATCCAGATCATTCACATTTTTCATCAATGGCTATTTGGCAGACTGCATCCCCTATTAGCCATATATCAACCGGCTGGTTAGGGCGTTGGCTAGATTCACAAACTGCAGACCCAATGCTCGCAATTAGTTTGGGCTCTGTTCCGCCTCCACTCTTTGCAGGAGCTAAACGCTCTGGTTCAGCACTTCCATTAGGTGGGCTTGTTGTTCCTTCCGGAAAACTAGGAATGCGTTGTCAAACTTTAAGTAAGCCATCACTGAGTGATTCACCTCTGATGGCATCTGCTGCAACATCCATGGGAAGTCTCTTCAATCTCTCATCAAATGTGACCAGTGTTCTTCAATCACCAGCGCCTGCTGCACCCGACTTGCCCGTCACTAATGGTGGGAATGCTGGTGGAGATACAAGCTTGCAACAGCAATTGGATTTAGTCGCAAAGTTAATTGTTGCCGGGGCTCCGACGCGCGCTTGGTCAGTCTCTTTAGGTGGTTTTGATACCCATGCCAATGAAGCTAATGCGCAAGCAGCGCTGCTTGGAAATGTTTCATACAGTGTTTCTCGCTTTATGAACCAATTAAAAGGTTCTGGCCGCGCATCTGATGTGACTGTAATGATTTACAGCGAATTCGGACGTCGCGTGAAAGCTAATGCGTCGCAAGGCACTGACCATGGAACATCAGGCCCAGTTTTTGTGATTGGCGATCGCATTAACGGTGGTTTCTATGGTGATCAACCATCTTTATCAAAGTTAGTTGATGGTGATTTAGTTGTAACTACAGATTTCAGAGATATCTATGCATCAATTTTAGAACGTGATTTAAAAGCTGACCCTGCTCAGATTCTCAATGGTTGGAAGGGTCGCGTTAATCTTCTTTATAAACAATGACATCTTTTTTGTTTTTGTTCTTTAAAGATTTAGGTGGGTTTTCCTGCAAAAGCGCATCGACTTCAATTCTTAGCTTTGCAACTTCGAGAGCCATATTTGCCATGGCGGTTTCTAATTCAATGATGCGTTTAATACCTGCGTGATTAATTCCTTCGCCGACAAGTCGTTGCACCATGCGAAGAGATGCAATATCGCGCAATGAATATCGACGGTTGCGGCCTACGGTGCGATCCGGCGAAACTAAACCGAGACGATCGTATTGGCGAAGAGTTTGCGGATGTAAACCAGAAAGTTCTGCAGCAACTGAAATTACATAAAGCCCTGCATCATCATCTGGATGATCTTCTTTGGGAAGGTCTTTTGTCATGACTTTGCCTTAGTGAGAAATTCAGCGCGGATATCATGATCGGCAGTTGCTGCAGCAAAAGCTTTGATGGCTTCTTCAGCTTTTCCTTCAACACGTCGTGGAACTTGTACTTCAACAGTGACAAGTAGATCGCCAGTTACTGCGCCTTTCTTGATTCCTCGACCTTTCACGCGCAATACACGACCTGTTGGTGTGCCTGCTGCAAGTCGCACAGTGACATCGTCACCTGAAAGTGTTGGGACTTTAATATCTGCACCAAGTGCTGCTTCAGCAAAGGTCACTGGGATTGTTAATAACAAGTTCTCGCCTTTACGTGAAAAAGTAGCGTGGGGCTTTACTGATAGCTCGATGAAGAGATCACCGGGACCAGCTTCACCTGGTGCGCCTTTTCCCTTCACGCGGATCTTTGCACCATCGTTTACTCCTGCAGGAACGCGCGCAGAAATATTTTGTGGGCCGTTGCCATCTGTATTTAGCTTCAGATCCAGTGTTGTGCCGAAGACAGCTTCTTTAAATGTAATCGTTGCTTCAGTTTGTAGATCACTACCTTTGCGCGGGCCGCGACGTCCACCGCCGCCAAATAAATTAGCGAAGATATCTTGTGGGTTTCCGCCGCCGAAGATGTCAGAGAAATCTCCACCTTGGAAGTTGCCACCAGTTGGTGCACGGAATCCACCACGTTCAAACATTGAGCGCGCTTCATCATATTCGGCGCGTTTTTTGGAATCGGACAGGATGTCGTAGGCCTCAGAGACTGCTTTAAATTTATCTTCTAAAGCGGTGTCACCTTGATTTTTATCAGGGTGTAAATCGCGCGCTAAAGAACGGTACTTCTTCTTGATTTCATCAGCGGATGCTTTCTTATCCACTCCAAGAATCTTGTAGAAGTCCTTTTCGTAAAGGTCTTTAGCTGCCATGGATTATGCCTCTGGGTCAGTTACTGCAACTCGCGCAGGGCGCAAGATGCGTTCTTTGTACTTATAGCCAGGCTGCAAAATCTTTGAAGCAGTCGATACCTTCACATCGGCAGATGTGTCATGTAACAACGCTTCGTGGATTTGCGGATCAAACTCTTCGCCTTCTGTTCCGTACTTTTCAAGACCGAAACGATTGGTGATTGCAGCTAATTGATCTGCAACTGCTTTGAATCCGCCAGTAAGTTCATTGTGGTCTGCGGCGCGATCGATGTCATCGAGAATTGCAAGAAGTTCCGTCAGAACAGAACCGATAGCTAATTCATGAGCAACTGCGCGGTCGCGTTCTACACGCTTACGGTAGTTAGCATATTCAGCCTGAAGTCGTTGTAAATCAGCTGTGAGGGCTGCAACCGGATCAGTCTCCTGAACCGGTGCAGCCTCTTCTACAGATGTTTCAGACTCTTGGGACTCAATCAAAGCATCAGTTGGTTCTGAAGCTATTTGGTCTTCTGTAGTCATTTAATTACGACCAATTTCTCATACTCGGCATTTTTATGCCTCGTCTTCAGCATCAATTACTTCGGCATCTTCAACGTGATCTTCAGATCCTGTTGATGCACCTTCGGTTTGTGTAGATGCACTTGCATACATCAGCGCACCGAGTGCCTGTGAGATAGTCGAAACCTTTTCAGTATTTCTCTTGATAGATTCGAAGTTTGCTCCACTAAGATCTGTCTTGAGTGCAGCTAGCGCTTCGTCAAGTTCTGCCTTTTTAGTTGCAGCTTCACCTTCAGTGAACTTATCTGCGTTCTCGGTCAAGAACTTTTCAGTCTGGTAGACAAGTGAATCTCCGGTGTTACGGATTTCTGCTTCTTCACGACGCTGCTTATCTTCATTAGCGTGTGCTTCAGCATCTGCCATCATCTTTGCAATCTCATCCTTAGATAGAGCAGAACCGCCAGTGATGGTCATGCCTTGCTCTTTACCTGTTGCAAGATCTTTTGCAGAGACGTGAACGATTCCGTTTGCATCGATATCGAATGTCACTTCAATTTGTGGGACTCCGCGTGGTGCTGGTGCGATTCCAGTAAGTTCGAACATGCCGAGCTTCTTGTTATATGCAGCCATCTCGCGCTCACCCTGGTAGGCCTGAATCTGTACTGCTGGCTGATTGTCATCAGCTGTTGTAAAGATTTCAGAACGCTTTGTAGGAATAGTTGTATTGCGCTCGATCAACTTTGTCATCACGCCTCCCTTGGTTTCGATACCAAGTGAAAGTGGTGTGACGTCAAGAAGGAGAACATCCTTCACTTCACCTTTAAGAACGCCTGCTTGAAGTGATGCACCAACTGCAACTACTTCAT
>Ga0007797_1000375_pt1 | contig 13567 bp, 11 predicted proteins | sample CryBogmetaGMA25M_FD_60364 | JGI IMG/M metagenome (GOLD analysis project Ga0007797, IMG submission 60364) | Freshwater microbial communities from Crystal Bog, Wisconsin, USA - MA2.5M | ecosystem: Environmental > Aquatic > Freshwater > Lake | place: Crystal Bog, Wisconsin, USA | collected 2009-07-06 | reverse complement strand
TACCCCCCCTAACCCCCCCGCAAGCGGGGGGGAACCAATGCGTTGTCCCCCCCCGCTTGCGCATATCTTTACCCACATCTTTTTTTACCGCAGTACAATGCGGTTTATCGGCTCTTCGGGCGGGCGACTGAAGTCGCGCCTGTGGGGCGTTCCGCCGGGCGTCGGCCTACGCCGACGCCGGAATCGCCCGCGTAGGCGGGCGACCAGCCGTAGGCTCCACAGGCGCGACTTCAGCATGCCCCTCGCAGAAATGTGGGTAAAGATATGCCGCTTGCGGGGGGGCTAGGGGGGGTAGAACTGTAAAGTACCTGCGAACCTTGTCCTACCGCAAAAGTCACGCGGTCACGTTGAACGATATGAGAGTCTTTGCGTCTTTGCGCCTTTGCGTCGAACGCATGAGCATGGTGTGACGCAAAGACGCGAAGACGCAGAGAAAACGAAGACCGCGTGACTTCTGCTCTACTGCGCTCTATCACATACGAGGGACATACCATGCGCGATCATGACGCCGTCGATCTCGAACTCACCATCCGCCCGTCGGGCGAAGGCTCCGTCGCCGATGCCCGCCTTGCCGACCCCGGTAGTCAGGGCGATGCGCGACTCGCCGTTGATGTCCCGGTCGCCCTTGACCCTAACGCGCTTCTGGCGCACAGCCTTGACCCGGTTGCCTACGGGCGCACCCTCACCGCTCAGGTCTTCGCTGACCTGAGACTCCGTGATGCATGGCGTGACGCACGGCGGGTCGCCGACGGTGCCAACCTCCCGCTGCGGCTGCGGCTGCGCCTCACCACCCGCACTGCCGGTATCCACGCCCTGCGCTGGGAGACCCTGCGCGACCCGATCACCGACGTGCCGCTGGCGACCGACGCCCGCTTGCTCCTCGTGCGCTCCCTGGACACGGATGATACGAGGCCGATCCGGTTGGGGCCAAAGCCCTCCCTGAGCGCCCTGTTCGTCGTTGCCAACCCGAGCGACCTGAGCCGCTACGGGATGGCCGAGATTAACGTGGCGGGCGAGGTGGGCCGGGTACAGGCGGCGCTGGGCGACATTGCGCTCACGGTTATTGGTGACGTGCGCCGAGCGACCCTGGGCGCAATCCAGGACGCCCTGCGTGCATCGCCGACCATCCTCTGTTTGATGTGCCACGGTAAGCACACCGGCGACGATACGAATCTCTGGCTGGAGAATGATGACGGCACGACTGCCCATGTCACAGGCAGCGTCCTCACGCAGATTCTCTCCCAGAGTGACCGCCCGCCCCTCCTGGTCATCCTCATCGCCTGCGAGGGCGGTGGGAAGAGTCACCACGACGGCCCGCTGGCCGCCCTTGGCCCGCGCCTCGCCCACACGGGCGTTGGCGCGGTGCTGGCGATGCAGGACACGCTCTTGATAAGCACGGCGACGCGGCTGCTGCCGGTGCTGTTTGAGGAACTGGCCCGCGACGGGCGGATTGACCGAGCGGTTGCCCTGGCACGGGCCGCGCTGCGCGAGAGGAGCGAGTGGTGGGTGCCCGCGCTCTGGCTCAGGATGCGGGATGGGCGGCTGTGGCACGATCAGGACGTACCCCCGGAAGATGATCCGCCCTTCATCACCGCCCCCGGTCTCTACCCGCCGTGCCCGCGCCGCGTGGGTCAGGATGCGATTGCGGCTGACTTGCGCACGCGCCTACAGGCGGCCACGACACGCCATGCGTCCATCGTGCGGCTCGAAAGCCCACCGGGCTACGGAAAGCACGCCCTGGTACGGGAACTCGCGAACGCATGCACCGCGCTCGGCGGGGTGGTGATGGGCATGACCTTCGAGCCGCTGCCGCACGCCGCCGACTCCGAGCCGCCGGTGACGGTTGCCGTACCCGCTCATCTCCCCGCGCAGGTTGCCGCCCACTGGCCGCAGGGCAAGGCGTTTGGTTCGCACTGGTGCCACCTGATGGCCCAGGCTCAGGTGGCGCTCCAGCGATCCCGCACCCCCGGAATCATCGCGGGTATGGGTGAAACGCCCGAGGCGCTGCTCTCCATCCTGCGGCAGGTATCCTACAGTGGTTTGGTCGTGCTGTTGCTGGAGCATTGGGAGCGGGCTGGGCCAGCCTGGGAATTACTGCTCGGCCAACTGGTTGCATCGGTTGAGCGCAATCCGATGCGGCTGCTGGTTGTCTTGACGTATGATCGAGCGGGAATCGTGCCGGTGACAACCGACCGCACCGTTCTTGATACCGCCATCGCCACGGGGACGGTAGGGCGGCATATTTTGAGTCGGGTGACGGCTGATGATCTGGCCGCTGTCGTGGGGCCAGCGCAGCGGGATCTGCTCACGCGGCTGTACACGCTGAGTGCGGGACATCCGGCGCTGGCCCTGACCATGTGGGATGTGTGGGTTGCGACGGAAGCGGTAATCCGGGATAACGCCGGGATCTGGCAGCCGACGAGCGACGACGCCCTCTGGGTGGAAGACTCCATGCGTGAACTGGCCCGGAAGCTGGTGAGGATACGCCTGGGCACGAACTCGCCCCTGCCGCCGGAGACTGTGAGCCATATGCTGGCTGTTGCGGCGCTGGAAGGGCCGGTTTTCACCGCCCAGGCGGTAGCCGATGCACTTGGCGTGGACACGGACGACCTGCTCGATACCTGCGACGACTACTTGCTCAACGAAGACCCCGATGCAAGCGTGGTATTCGAGGTCGGGCCACTCATCATGAACACCCGGCTTGACCGCTACCGTTTTGCGCTGCCCTATCTGCACCTCGTATTTGCGCGGGAGTTGCGTGGGGCAGCGCGAACCGATGCAGCCCTCGCCTTGGCGGTCGCTCTCGAACGTCGTTACCAGCCCGCGCCAGAACACGTCTTCGATGTACTTGTGACATTGTTCACCCTGGGCGGCGATCCGGCGCGAGCCGAAACCTACCGCATCCAGCGCGAGCGTCACAATCATGAACACGTCAACGAATTCATGCTGCGCTGGACGATCACGATGTTGAGACAGCAGGGCCACGCCGGGACGTGGCAGATGTGCGATGCGTACCGGGAACTTGCAGGCTGGCTGTACGATCATGGACGGTACGCCGAAGGCGTGCCCGAGGCGAAGGCGGCATGCGTGATCGCCGAAGCTCTGGACGACCCGATCCGCATCGCCACCAGCCTGAACAACCTGGCCTTGCTGTTCCATGCGGTGGGGGACTACCCGGCGGCCCGCCCGCTGTTTGAACAGGCGCTCGCCATCCGCGAAGAGGCGCTCGGCCCGCGCCATCCCGACACCGCATCCAGCCTGAACAACTTGGCCGGGCTGTTGGTATCGGTGGGCGACTACGCGGCGGCCAGCCCACTCTATGAACGGGCGCTCGCCATCCGCGAACAGGCGCTCGGCCCGATCCATCCCGACACCGCATCCAGCCTGAACAACCTGGCCGGGCTGTTCTCTTTTGTGGGCGACGACGCGGCGGCCCGCCCGCTGTTTGAACGGGCGCTCGCCATCCGCGAACAGGCGCTCGGCCCGATCCATCCCGACACCGCATCCAGCCTGAACAACTTGGCCGGGCTGTTGGAAGCGGTGGGCGACTACCCGGCGGCCCGCCCGCTGTTTGAACGGGCTATCGCCATCCGCGAACAGGCGCTCGGCCCGCGCCATCCCGACACCGCATCCAGCCTTCACCACATGGCCGGGCTGTTGCGTGCGGTGGGCGACGACGCGGCGGCCCGCCTGCTGTATGAACGGGCTATCGCTATCCGCGAACAGGCGCTCGGCCCGCGCCATCCCGACACCGCATCCAGCCTGAACAACCTGGCCGGGCTGTTGTCATCGGTGGGCGACTACGCGGCGGCCCGCCTGCTATCTGAACGGGCTATCGCTATCCGCGAACAGGCGCTCGGCCCGCGCCATCCCGACACCGCCCAAAGCCTGAACAACCTGGCCGCGCTGTTCCATGCGATGGGGGACTACCCGGCGGCCCGCCCGCTGTATGAACGGGCACTCGCCATCCGCGAACAGACCCTCGGCCCCCGCCATCCCGACACCGCATCCAGCCTGGATAACCTGGCTGCGCTGTTGCATGCGGTGGGCGACTACGCGGCGGCCCGCCCGCTGTTTGAACGGGCGCTCGCCATTTATGAACAGGCGCTCGGCCCCCGCCATCCCGACACCGCCACCAGCCTGAACGAACTGGCCGGGCTGTTCAAATCGGTGGGCGACTACGCGGCGGCCCGCCCGCTGTATGAACGGGCTATCGCCATTTATGAACAGGCGCTCGGCTCCAGTCATCCCTCCACCGCCACCAGCCTGTACAACCTGGCCGGGCTGTTGCGTGCGGTGGGGGACGACGCGGAGGCCCGGCCCCTATACGAGCGTGCCCTCGCGATTTGGGAACAGGCGCTTGGCACCGATCATCCGTATACGCAGCGATCACGGCAGCGCCTCGCGGACATCGAGCAGCGGTTAGCAGAGAACGAAGGACAATCCCCATGAAAGCATCACAGATTTTGCGAAACCTGGGCACCTTCGAGGAGCGACGGGCAGGGAGTGACGGGATTGACTCCGTTGCGGCGGCGATTGCGCAGATCACCTCGCAGGCTGAGACAGCGGTGGCTCAGGCACTCGCGGACGGCACGGCGAATGAGCGTGCCCGCCGTGCCGAACGCCGGGAAGATGTCGCATGGGAGGCCGCGCATGGCGAGGTCGCTGGTTCTCCCTGGCAGATTCTTGCCGACTCCATGCAGGTTCTCGCGGAGCGGTTGTGGTAGACGGAGCGCGTCAATCGGGGCTATCCCCATTCCGAGGGTGCCATGTCTGTCCCCCATCTGGAACTCATCATCGCCCAGGATACTGCCGGTGCGACCACCGCCGCGCTGCGGGTCGAGTTGCCCCATCGCCGCGCCGATCTCGTCCCGCCCGAGGCGATCTCCCTGGATGCGGTTGCCCTGCGCCGCCTCATCGTCACCCCCGACGACTACGGGGCCGCGCTGACCGCGATGGTCTTCACGCCCGCCCTGCGCGAGGGCTGGCAGCGGGCGGTCGGCTTCGCCGAGGCGACCGGCACGCTGCGGGTGCGGCTGGCCCTCAGCGGCGATGACGCGCTCCACGCGATCCGCTGGGAGTTGCTGCGCGATCCGCTGGATCACGCGCCCCTGGCGCACACCGAGCGCACCCCCTTTTCGCGCTTCCTGAGCAGCCCGCACCTCGCCGATGTCCAGGCAGAAGCTCGACCCGCCCTCCGTGCGGTGGTGGCCGTCGCCAACCCGTCGGCCCTGGCGACCCTCGGCATGCCAGCGATAGATGTGGTCGGCGAGGTCGCACGGGCGCAGCAGGGACTCGGCGACATCCCCGCGACCATCCTTGACGGTGCCGACGGTCGGCCCGCCGCGAGCCTGCCGTCCCTGGCCGCCGCCCTGCGCGACGGCGCGCACATCCTCTATCTGGTCTGCCACGGGACGCTCGTTGGCGATCAGCCCGTACTGTATCTGGAGCAGGAGGGCGGCGGGTGCTACCAGCCCACGGACGGGGCGGCGCTGGTGCGACAGATCACGAATCTCTCGCACCGCCCGCTCTTGGTCATCCTGGCATCGTGCCGGGGAGCCGGGGACGACCACGCCACCCTGGCCGCCATCGGGCCGCAATTGGCGCGGGCCGGAGTGGGCGCGGTGATCGCCATGCAGGGCAACGTGCCGATGACGCTGGTGGCCCAACTGATGCCACGCCTGTTCACCGAGCTACGCCGTGACGGGCAGATTGATCGAGCGATGGCCGCCGCCCGTGCGGGCCTGCCCGACGACTCGCCTTGGTGGATGCCGACGCTCTGGATGGCGGTTAACGACGGGGCGCTGTGGAAGACGCCCGATGTGGCACCCGTGCGTGGGGCCGGAGTCTTCCAGGTGCCCTACCCACAAAACCCCCTCTTTCGTGGACGTAACGCGGAGTTGGCCGCGCTCGCGGCGGCACTCCTGGGCGCTGACCCCGGCACCGCTGCGGTCATCCCGGCAGTCAGCGGGACAGGGGGCATGGGGAAAACCCAGATAGCCAGTGAGTTCGCCCATCGCCATCGCGACGATTTCCCCGGCGGCGTGTTCTGGCTGAACATGGCCCAACCAGAAACCGTCGCCAACCACGTGGCCGTTGCGGGCGGGCCGGGCGGGTTGGATCTGCCCGGCTGGGCGGGACTGGATTTTGACGGGAAGATCGCCGTGGTGCGCCGAGCCTGGAATGAGCCGGTGCGTCGGCTGATTGTCTTTGACAACCTGGAAGATCCCACGCTGCTTGCGGCGTGGCGACCGACGGGCGGCGGGGCGCGGGTGCTGATCACCACCCGGCGCGGGGTCTGGTCGGCCACGAGCGGGGTGGCACTGGTGCGCCTGCCGACCCTGGCCCGACCCGAGAGCGTGCGACTGTTGCTCACCCCACGCTACGGTGAACAGATCGAAACGATTCTAGCTGATTCGACGGTCGCCGCAGAGGCCGACGCGATCAGCGATCTGGTGGGCGATCTGCCGCTGGCCCTGGCGCTCGCGGGTGCCTACCTGGAGCAGGCACCCACCATGTCGCTGGCGGGCTACCGACAGCGACTGACCACACGGATGCTGGCGCACCCCTCGCTTGATGCCGAACTGGAGGAAGGGCTGCCAACCCAGCACGCCGCGAGCGTCGCCGCAACCATCGCCCTGAGCTACCAACAGCTTGACCCGGCGAAGCCAACCGACGCCCTCGCGTTGACCCTGCTTCAGCGTATCGCCCAGCTCGCGCCCGCCCCCATCCCCCAGCGATTGCTCGTGCGCCTCACCGAGCGCGACCCCGACGACGAGGATCACGCCGCCGAGGTGGACGCCCTGCTGCGCCGATTGGCGGCGGTAGGACTCATCGATCTGCTCACGGAGGGTGGTATTTCCCAGCATCGGCTCGTCGCGGCCTTTATCCGCGATCACGATGGTGACGTGCGTGCGAGTGCAGGGTACGCGGCAGCGGGGCTGATCACGGAAGTCGAGGCCATCAATGTGGCGGGCTATCCGCTACGGGGCACCCCCTACATACCCCATCTGACCCTACGGAGCGCACTTGAGGCGCAGATCGACGCCACGCAGGCTGCGAGCTTATTCAACAACCTGGGGATGCTGCTGAATTCGCAGGGCGACGTGACCGGGGCACGGCCCTACTACGAACGCGCCCTGGCAATCCGGGAGCAGGTGCTGGGGCCGACCCATCCCGATACGGCCATCAGCCTCAACAACATGGGCTACCTACTGTACGTGCAGGGCGACCTCGCCGGGACGCGACCCTTCTACGAACGCGCCTTGGCGATCTGGGAGCAGGTGCGGGGGCCGACCCACCCCGATACGGCGATCAGCCTCAACAACCTGGGTATGCTGCTCCAAGACATGGGCGATCTCGCTGGGGCGCGGCCCTATCTCGAACGCGCCCTAGCGATCCGGGAGCAGGTGTTGGGGCCGACCCACCCCGACACGGCGTTGAGCCTCAACAACCTGAGCGGACTGCTGTACGCGCAGGGCGACCTCGCCGGGACGCGGCCCTACCTTGAACGCGCCCTCGCGATCTGGGAGCAGGTGCTGGGGCCAACCCACCCTCATATGGCGACCAACCTCAACAACCTGGGCATGCTGCTGCGTGCGCAGGGCGACCTGACCGGGGCGCGGCCCTACCTCGAACGCGCTCTGGCGATCCGCGAGCAGGTGCGGGGGCCGACCCACCCCGACACGGCGCACAGCCTCAATAACCTGGGAAATCTGCTGCGAGACGTGGGCGACGTGGCCGGGGCGCGGCCCTACCTCGAACGTGCCCTGGCGATTCATGAGCAGGCGCTAGGGCCGACCCATCCCGCTACGGCGCGGAGCCTCACCAGCCTGGGCGCACTGCTGCGAGACGTGGGCGACCTGGCCAAGGCACGGCACTCCTACGAGCGCGCCCTGGCAATTTTCACGGCCCGCCTCGGCCCGCAGCACCCGAACACGCAGGCCGTTCAGCGCAACCTCGCCGCACTCGATGCACCCCAGGAAGGCAGCGAGGCGTAAATCGCGCTGCACCACGTCACCGGCGACATGGAGCAACGTGCGGCTCTGGCTATCGGGCGAGCGGCGAGGCCAAGGGTTGCTCATGTCACAGGTGACAGGGACGAACCCGACCTGCGCGACATGGAAAAACTGTAGATAATGCGCGTTATCTACGGTTTTCGCCGATCATCCCCCGATACCCACGCCATCCGTCGCCCCTGCGTTTTCGGACATGTGGCGGAATTATCTACAGTTATGGCGGCACCGTGGTGTTGACGCATGCGGTATACTCGGTGCGCCGTACATCCGTTCGCGCTCACGAGGTTCCCCGATGAACACCACCATCGCCCGCCTGCTCCCTGAGTACATCCTCACGCTCCGCCACAAAGGCCGCACGGAGGCCACCCTCCGCGCCTACGCCTGTGACCTCCGCGCCGCAGGTGCCGTGTTCCCGCACGACATCACCGCGATCTCGCGGGTCGAGCTGGAGGCGTGGCTGGCCGAGGCCCAGACCGCCAGCACCCAGGCCCGCAAACTCGCCAGCCTGCGCACCTTCTTCGCCTGGTGCCTCGCCCGCGACCTGATCACTCGCGACCCGACCCTGGGCCTGGAGGCTCGTCGCACCACCCGACGCTTGCCCCGCCCGGTCAACGGGGACACCGACCGCACGGTGCTTGACGCGGCCATCGCGAGCTATGCCATGCCCGTCCGGCTCATCGTCACCCTGCTGCGCGAAACCGGCATGCGCGTCGGCGAGGTGCTGGCGCTCAACGTCGGGGATGTGACGGTGGCCCCCGGCCAAGAGGGGCTGCATGTGCGCGACCCCAAGAACCGCGTGGAGCGCATGGTCATCCTGGGGCCGAACAGCACCGAGAAGAGTATGCGCCTGCTTCGGCGGCACCTCAAAGCGCTCGGCCCCGACATGCCGCCGACGCACCCGCTCTTCTGCTCCAACCGCACAACCCGCATGCGCTATACCACGGTCGTGTGGCACTGGAACACGCTCTGCACCGGCGCGGTCCTCCTCGACCCCGACGGCACACCGCGCTACACCATCCACCAGCTTCGCCACACAGCAGCCACCGAGTTGCTGGAGGACGGTCATCAGATCGAGGTGGTGCAGCGCCGCCTGGGGCACAAGGACATTCGCACCACAATGGGCTACGCCGAGGTCAACGATGCGGCGCTGCGGGCCGCGCTGGAGGGCGGGCCGCACCACCGATGACGACGCAGGCACGACAGGTAAACGGGGATCGCGCTCAGGCGAACCTCCCCCTGGAGTGGATTGAGCCATAGGAGAACTCGGATGAAGCTCGTTGATGTGACCGCTCTCACCGTCCGAGAGATGTATCGTGTGCGCGTGACGTTCTCCGACACGACCACGAAGGAGATAGATGTGGAGCCGTACATGAGCGGCCCGATCTTCCTGCCCGTGCGCGAACCTGCCTATTTTCGTCAGGCATGTATCAGCGACGGGGCGATTTCGTGGCCGAACGGGGCCGACCTCGACACTCAGGTGCTTCGGTATGGCCTGACGCCCGCAGCGTGGGAGTCGTGATCGTGAGGTGAGGCTTTCCATCGCCGTCACCGCTGACACCAGGAAACAAGCGCAGCGAGCTGGACTGTCCAGCTCGCTGCGCTTGTTTCCTTGCCCAGGCCGGTACGGTGACTCCTACACGCCCGCATCGGCGTATACGTCCGCAAAGACATCGGCAAGGTTCAGGATGGTTGCCCACTGGCGCAGGTACCGCAGGTCGAGCTGGCCAGCCTGTGTTTGCAGGACGCCGATAACATCTGTGCGCTGATGGTTCGAGACCCTATTCCCCAGCACATACCAGTGCAGTTTGAGCAGGATAATATCCTCTGCGGTGGGGAGACAATACGGACGAGGCGCATCCGGCGCAATCGGGAGATAGGCAACCCGCGCAAAGACCGATTTCGTAAATAGTGTGAGCGGCGGGACAAACACGTCAATCTTTACCGCTCCATGCATGGGAATAAGATTAAATGAGCTGTGATTACTGATCGCACTACGTATGGACTCGGCATCAAGATAGTAATACGGCGTAAGCCGCTGCACAAACAGCGATACATCACGTCGAGTCATCTGCACCGCAATATCCACATCCATCGTTGCGCGGGGAATGCCATACGTGATGCTGGCGACCGACCCACCGATATAGTAGGCGAGATCACGTTCTTCGAGGACATCAATGACCGGGGTAATGGCGTCATAGAGCGTTCCTTGCATTGATTTCTCTCCCGTAGGCAGTGGCCAGGAACGCACCTGCGCCGCGATGGCGCTTCCATAGAGCCGCCCTAGCAGGATGAACTGCGCTTCCTGAGCATCAATCTCTGGGCGCTGCCGACGAATGACCCACAACGCTTGCGCGAGCGCCCGCCGACTCAGATCGCAGGCGGCGGCGAGGCGTTCTGCGGGTGACATCGCCCGAATATTGTCTACGTAGCGTTGGTGCGCCGCCTGACTAGTATCGTGGGTAAAACTCTTCATGACTTCCTCGGTGACACTCCGCAGGGGCTAAAGCCCCACGGCTTCTCGTGAGCCATCCGTTCGTGATTTTCGATGGGCGTACATGTTGCGTGCGCCCGCATCCAGCGCATGCAATCTCAATCTTCGGTTCGTCGGATGTGCGAGTCACCGTGTTGCTCCTTCTGCTGGGCCTCCAACTCGCGCACAACGAGCCGATCAAGTGCGGCGAGCATAGACTCACCCGTAAGCGCAGCCAGTAAACGTAGCTTCTGGTAGGTAGACATCCAGACTTTGATCGTTCGGTATTCCATAGGAGTAATTTTACAACAATTACTCCTAGAACGCGAGTGCATAACACAGAACATCGCACGCAATGAAGGGACTATCATTGTGTGCGATGTTCTGGCTAAAGCCAGCGAGAAACCCGCCGCACCGCTCGGCTAAAGCATGGCGGCGTGCGGCGGGTTTAATCGGTCAATTGCGGGGTCAATCGTCAGCAGGGTGCGGTGTGTCCCGCCCACCTGCCCCCGTCCATCCCGAACCTGTAGCCACTGCCCATCGGTGGAGCGGCCAAGCAGAGCGACCGACTCGCCCGCGTGGAGTTGGTCAAGGACGGCGGCATGAAGCGCGGGGGCGGCCCGCACATTGCCTCCATTGAAGACAGCGGCAACCGGCTCCGCGCTCGGCGGGGTCAGCGTCGGCGGGGCCAGCACAGACGTAGTTCCCATCAGCGTGGGGACGGGCTGGCTGGCCCGTGCGCCCACTGCCGATGTCGCCTGCGACGGGGAGCCGCCGGTCGCAAACGCCCAGGTCACGAGGATGCTGTTGAGCAGGATGCCCGCGTAGACGATGGCCCCAGTGCGGCGACGGGCGGCTCGCACCCGTAGCGGGTCGGCGCGGAGCGCGGTGGCCCGTGCGATCTGCGCTGCCAGGATGTCGCCGTCCCAATCTTCCAGGGGCCGGGAAGCGCCTCGGCCCAGCGATACAGGGCGAGGATGCCGCCGAGGGCGACGATGATGACGATCCCGATGCCGCCTTCTTCTACGGAACCCTTTGTCCTACGTCGTGCCATGCCGGAGTTCCTCATTGTCGTCGAACTCCATCATACCAGCACCACTTCGCTCAGTATACGGGTGGCAATACGCGGGCGCAGCGCCGTCTTCACCGCCAGATCGACCGTGATCGGGAGCAAGGCACTAAGATCGTCTTCCAGCGCCACCAGCGTGAAGAGGCTCGGTGTTTCGCTGAACGCCACCAGCACATCCAGGGGTCTGCGGAACATTGGAACAGAAAACGCAATAAGCGAGAACGTGTAGGGATTCACTGCCGAGATTCGGGTCGATCTGGGTGTGCCACGCCAATGCACCTTCCCTGCTGGCTCATTCATCCCGCTTATGGTCACAAGTAGGGTCATTTCCCGCAGGACGTGGGTGACCATCCGAGGTGGTGGTACGGTATTTCTGCCTCATTCCTGTGATAATCCTCTGCCGACGATGAATCCGCCGACGGAGTGCAAGGCGTCACGATGCGACCGTAAGGAACTCATTCCTGCGAGAAGGGTCATTCTCGCAGGAACCTATGCCTCACATCCGAGGTTTTCTACACGATTTCGCTTATTGCGTTTTCTGTTCCAATGTTCCGCAGACCCCAGGAATGGGGGCGTGTACTGACTGGGGGTCTGCCGATCATCCGGCGCGTCATTGACGATGAGCACGTGGAACGGCGGCTGTGAGGCCAGAGGTGCGCTGAGGGTGCGGATCTCATCCAGACCCTGCGGCGAGCGCCTGGGTGAGCCCGGTGCCTTTGTCGGTAGCATAGACCCCCTCGCTGCGCCAGGAGATCTGTCCGCTGCGGTCGACGAGCAGGATCGTGATGGTCTCCGGGCTGCGGATCTGGAGCGCTGCAATGACATTTGCCACATTGGTGTAGACGGTCAGCGTGCGCTCACGCACCGCCGGACTGGGGATGGCCATCGCCATCCCACCGTCAATGAAGGGGCGCACGAGGCTATAGCCGCTGCGGCGCTGCGCCAGCGCGGCCACGTCGTCGGCTTTATGGGCGACGGGATCAATGATGCGGCGGCGCTCAAGGCGGCTGATGTCGGGATCTCGGTTGATAGCGCCGTGGACATCGCTAAGGAGTCGCCCGATATCATTTTGCTGGAGAACAGCCTGCTGGCGCTTCAGGCCGGTGTGCCGGAGGGACGCCGGGTGTTCGGCAACATCCTCAAGTACGTCCTGGCTGGTTTGTCGAGTCGCTACTGACGCAGACGCTCATTAATCCACGTTATCCGCACCAACAAGACCCCCTTCCTGCAAAGCCGGGCCAGCCTGCCACTGACGATCACCTCGCTCCTCATCGTGGGCATCGGGATCGGGCTGCCGTTCTCGCCGCTCGCCGACACCCTGGGCTTTGTCGCGCTGCCGCCCCTGTACTGGCCGCTGGTCGGCGTGATGCTGGTGGGCTACATCGTCCTCACGCAGGTGGTCAAAACCTGGTTCGTGCGGCGCTATGAGACCATCTGAGACACCCTTTCTGTTGCCAGCAACAACACGACGCACGGTGTGGGAGAGCGCAGCATCGTGCCGTATCTCGCCCAAGACGTCAGCTTCACCCTCGATCAGCTCACCGCCCTGAACGAGGCTGACCCGAACGGCATCCTGACTGGGCGGCTCGATATGCAACGGGTCGGCGCTTTTGGGGTCTCGCTGGGCGGCATCGTCGTTGGCGATGCCTGCCTGCGGGAGCCGCGCCTGCGGGCGTGTCTGGTCATGGATGCCCCGATGTCGAGCGACGTGGTTCAGGCGGGATTAAGCCAGCCGAGCATGTGGATCACCCGCGATGCCGAAACCATGCGGCTGGAGCGGCAGCGGGCCGGCGGCTGGCCGGAGGAGGAGATCGCCGCCCATCTGATGACGATGCGCGCCGTGTACCAGCACCTGCGGGGCGCTGGGTACTTCGTGCAGGTAGCCGGGATGTTCCACAGCAGGGCTGATGCAAAGATACTGCTGGCAAACTCCGAATCGGCGGGCACGTGAACTGGGGTCGTCTGTACAAGGCAGCCCCGCGTGCGCTATGCTATGCCCTACCGGCGTGC
>Ga0007797_1000374_pt1 | contig 13580 bp, 13 predicted proteins | sample CryBogmetaGMA25M_FD_60364 | JGI IMG/M metagenome (GOLD analysis project Ga0007797, IMG submission 60364) | Freshwater microbial communities from Crystal Bog, Wisconsin, USA - MA2.5M | ecosystem: Environmental > Aquatic > Freshwater > Lake | place: Crystal Bog, Wisconsin, USA | collected 2009-07-06 | reverse complement strand
GATCTGGAGGTGGTACACGACGTCGTCGATGGTGGTCTCGTGCGGCGTCTGGAACGTGGTCTGGTTGCCTATCATGGCGGGGATGACGCTGGCCAGCAGGGTCTCGGTGTTGATGATGGGGATGGCGCGGAGGGAGCTGTGGACGGCGGACTTCCAGAAGTCGTTGCTGAAGACGAGGAGCTGCAGCGAGTTGGTGGCGATGGCAATCTCCAGGAGGCTGCAGGCCCAGTCCTTCCTCGGCTCCTGGCCGGTCTTGGCGCTGTGGTTGGTGTACTTGAGCAGCGTGGACACGGGGATGTCGATGGTCTCGCCGGAGCCCCAGTTGGCAATCTGCACCATGGGGAACTCGCTGCCGGGGATGTCGTCGTTGATGAGGGCCTTGTGGCTCACAAACGTGTGGAACACCACCTGCTCGGGCACGAGGTCCCGGGCGATGAACGTGTGCGTCTGCTGGGCCTTGAGCTCCTGGAGGCGGGCGTCGGCCAGTGTTGGGGCGAAGCGGTCCAGGTCCTGGAGGCAGGAGTAGAGGCTGAACTGGCAGGGGCGGACCTCGACGATTTTGACCCCCGATCCCTTGGCGGCGGACTCGTTGCTCTTCGGGGCGACCACCACCTCGCAGACGGTGAACTCCTCGATGCGGTCGATGTGCAGGTTGTCCTTGACCTCGCGCACGCGCTGCTCGTCGAGCCAGTAGACCAGGGTGTTGCCGGTCTTGATCTCCCACGTCATGTCCTCGACCCTTGGGCCCTTTTCCATGTTGTTGGCAACCTTCTCGTACGCCCACATGGTGAGGCTCGGGCCGTTGGCGGACGGAACCAGCTCCGAGAGCCTCTTGGCACCGATGGACTTGGCGCTCTTGCTGTACGGTGCCGCGCCCCAGCCCACGGAGACGGGGCGGATGACGGTGAAGCGCGTGGGGATCTTCTTGTTTCCCTTGTACACTTCCTTGTCGAAGGAGATGGTCGAGTGGTTGATGGCGAGGAGCTTGGCGTTCTTGTTCTCGTTGAGAGAAGCGGTGAGCATGGGGCGAGATTTGATGCGGAAGTCCTGCATTGCGCGAGTGGCGGATGGGAGCGAATAAAAAAAAGAACGCACGTTTTATTAGGGGTGCTTCCGAAGGTGGTGCTTCCGAAGCATAAAAGGCTCGCGGCCCGCGTCCGAGCACAAACCAAACATGGGCAAATCCGTGGATACCAAGCGCATTCGATTCGGCATCGCATACAAGGGGGGCGTTCGCTTCGTGAAGGAGGTCGTGGAGGACGCGGTGGAGCTTAAATCCCTTGAGTGTGTGTCTGTGGATGAGTTGCACTACGTTCTGCTCACGCTCGCCAAGCCGTACGCCACCTCCAGCATCAACGACGCCATCCTCAAGTTCAACGAGAAGGCGGAGGAGGGCAAGCGCCTGGAAGTGGTCCCGTTCGAGGGGGCGGATATCGTCACCTTCGCCAAGGCCCAGGGGTACATGCAGCACCCGTTCTACGCACCGTTCGAGGCGGCGAAGTCGGCTGAGAAGGAGGGTGGGAGCTCGTCGTACTGGGTTTGGACGGCCCCGGAGGACGGTGCGAGCAAGCGCGTGTCCAAGGAGCTGGAGTCCGACTTCGTGGAGGGGAGCATCAAGCCGACGGGGGAGAAGAGGCAGTGCATTGCGCCCGGTCGCACTGGGTCGGCGACGATGGACAAGAAGAAGAAGAGGAGGATGATGCGAAAGCAGCTGGGCAATCCGGCTACCTTCGTTCCCACGGATGTGCTGTACGAGATGGCCAAGTGCAAGGACGAGACCATCCGCGCCAAGAACTACGCGATCCAGCTCCTCGAGACCATGCTGAAGGCGGCACCCGCGGTGGCCAATGGGTGATGGCTGCTATATGTGACCGGCTGCAGTCGCTCGGCGATGATGACCCGCAGCAAGTTCATCGCGTCGGCGTACCCTGCGTTACTGGTGCTGTCGTGCGGCCTTGGTGTGATGGATGCGTGTGCTGGAAACGTGCTTATCGCCGGCCTGGAGGAAGACACCGTCGCGTTTGTGTGCTTTGTTTTGGGGAGCTCGGTGCTTACGAGCTTGGGGTTTACGCTGACGGTTTTCTGTGCGTTTGAATTTTGCCAAACGCTCCGGTGTATTAAAGCCTGTTCATCGTGTGTTGGCTATGCGCGAGGTGACTGTGCAGGCGATTTAATGGGAATATCATCATGTGGGTCCTAGCACGGACCGGTTAGAACAGCGCGAACTGAATCATCTGCGAGAACTGCTGGTCGTGCATGCGGAAGTGGATGTGCTGGAACCCGCTCTCGTTCCAGTGCACGCTGAAGTTGTGCCCCGGCTCCTCGCCCGCCTGAAACCAATCCGACGGCGGGTACAGGGTGGTCACACCGCTGGACGTGTACAGCAGGGACAGCATGCGTATCTTGGTGGTGGGTGTGAACGGGATGATGCCCAGCTCGAACTCGGGCACATCGAAGATGACGTAGTCCATCACGGCCATGGGGATTGTCTGCACCAGCCAGTAGGTGCTGATGTTGGATTCGATGCGGATTTTGAACGAGAAGATAACCGACGGCATCGGTGAGTCCACCAGTGAACGCGCGACCAGCCGGTCGGCCTCCTCCTTCTCCTCGCGGTCTCTCTGCCGTTCCCGTCGCACCCGCGTGGAGATGGAGTATCGCCAGTTGCGAGGGAGTTTTGACATGACCAGCTGCGCGTTCTTGGGTCCGTTGCGGCACACGGGGCAGAGCAGGTTCTGGTTGCGCGCCCAGTGGTATATGAGCGCCATGCAGTGGAACGTGTGGCCACAGGGCGTGGTGATGGCCGTGTGGGTGGGCTTGTCCGCGTCGTACGGCCGGGGCATCCAGTCCAGCACGGCGTCGCTGATTGGCTCCTGGAGGATGGGGCACTCCGTGTCCTTCTCGGGCTCGTGGATGCGCACGGCCAGTGAGCACCTGGACGGCTTGATGGGGAGGGCGACATCGGTCATCGTTGTGACTGGGCGCGTGGGCGTAATATACAACCCCTATCTGGTTCTCGGGTTAGGAGCATCTTGCCATCTTTTTTTATCGCTCGGGTGCGTATTTAAGAAATGCGTTCAGCGCGGCTGGATGCCACGGATCATTGGCATGAGGCTCCCCTTGATGGCGGATGAGGAGGGTGGGGAGGGCGCCCGGCCGTGTGGCACGGAGGGTTCGCTCGCGAGTGTGATCGTGGTTGTTTGCTTTGTGGCGTTTATGCTGGTCGCCTGGCAGCTGTCTGTGGATTCGTGGGGCGGGTCGAGGAAGAATTGCGCGGATGTTCGATACGTCGATACGCAGATGGAGCTGGTCGAGAACCAACTGGCGGAGATGCAGCTTTCCATGGAGCGTCAGCACGCCGCCATTGGCCTGGTTCAACTTCGAGCAGAGCTGCTGAGCCTGCGCGGGGAGATCCAGAGGCTGGGTGCGCTGCTGGGCAATCACACGGCGCGCAACGCTTCCGCGTAATGAATATTTATATGCATGGGAACCGCTGTTCTTGCATGACCACGCGCCTCGTGCTTTTGCTGGTGGTGATGTGTCCCGTGTGTCGCTCGTGTCCCTGTGCTGCCAACGAGATATGCTTGCGGAACCTCACGTGCCACTGTCCGTTCTTTAAGTATGGGGACGCGTGCTTGCGGAGGCGGTACCAGACCATTGTCAATACCACGCTCGACGCCTTGGTTCAGAGCGCGCGGCACCTGCTCTCGGCGCCCATGCTGCTTACTATCGATTCCACCAATGTGGAGGCCATGCAGGAGCTGAGCCTTGCGCTGTCCGGGGCGGTCAAAGTGGGAACCGTGGTGACCAGCGTTATCAATTCGCTCGACACGCTCATCGGCGGTGAGCCAAGCGCCACCATGGAGATAGCGAACCTGAGCATGATGGGGTACAAGGCGAACCTCACCATTGAGTACCGCCTTCCTGAGGTGGACTTCTTCTTCTTCTACGTGCACTTTGGCACCTCGGCCCCGCCGTGCCCGCCGTTTGACATCATGGACTCGTGCTGTCGCGGTGAGATGGGTGCTGAGTTTCACACGGTGGGTGTGGACTGCACGGGCAACGCCATCACCCAGATGGGCGCGTTCGTTCGGTCGTGGGGCGGGGCACAGTTGGACGCCAGCCGCTTCCAGATCATCGTGGACCTTGCGCAGATTCCTCCGGACGCAGACGGTCGCTTTCGCTTCGGCGTGGGGATGGTGGTCTTCGGTCGGCTCGCGCAGAACACGGAATCGCGCGTGGAGATACAGATCAACACCAGCTCCACGGTGGCGTCCACTGGGACGTTCCAGTACTCGTTTGTGGAGGATGTGCGGCTGCAGCTTGAGGCGTACGGCACGCTCTTGTTTGCCCGTTTGATGGTCAAGGCCACCGGCGTTTCCTCCGTGCAGAGCGTGCGCTACGCCCCGTCCGAGGAGAGTGCGTTCCTCCGCCCCAATTGCAGCACCCTGAGCAACAACACCTTGTGTGGCGACCCTGTGTTTATTGGTTGCAACGTGACGCTGGACCCGGAGTTCGTCGAGATCCTTGTGCCGCTCCCCGCGCTCACCGCCAACACCCTGGTGTATGCGCTGCTGGCAAGGGACACCTCCCTCACCCGCGTGCTCGCCAAGACGGATAACACCGTGCTCCAGCATTGCAACCCTATGATCCATGCCAACGCCCACACGCTGGAGTCCTTCACCGTGGAGATCCTGCAGCGGAACGAGACGGTCTACGCCGGGCCGGTGCGGCTGGTCAACCTCACGGACGTCGCGCTGCTGACCATGCGCCTGCACTCCCTGGCCAACGACACGTCGTTCCGTTTCGACAACATCTCCGTGGTCTACTCGCTCGTCGACGCCAGCCATATCCTGCCGCTGATGCCCAACGGTCAAATCACCCCTGAGCTCGAGGCGCTGTGCGACGACGGGCGGCGGTGCGTGATCGAGACCCTGCTGCTGAACGGCTTGTGCCAGACCGACACCAAGTGCGAGTGGCAGGGCGACGACCTCACGGTCATGCCGCTGTACTCGTGGCAGGAGGCGTCGCTGGAGGGTGGGGCATACACTGTGATGCTCATGGAGATCAAGGAGTATCCGCTGGTGCTGACGGTGGGGCAGCGCCTCCTGCTGTGGTTTGCAGCGTTTTTTCGGCGGTGATGGTATATAAAAAGAATCGTCCTGCCTTCCTATACCCAGTGGTGAAACGGGGGCAGCAGGGAGGTGACACGTGGTGTTGTTTTGTACAACCATCAACATCGTTAGGAACACGCACAGTAAACGCGCACAGTGACACTAGGGTTCACTCTGATGGTCACTGGCAGGGGACACACAGGGTATACAGAGTAACCATAGATATCACTCTTATGAGCATCACAGGTTGTTTTATTTCGCGGGGTTTGTATTTTCTTCTTCTTCTTCTTCTTGGTTTTTTGTTGCTTTTGGTGTTGTGTGTTGTTTGTGTGAGCAGGTGGAGCATCGTTGAGCGTCTCCAGGTCAGTGGTTCCGCCTCGCACCAGCCATGGCAGCGCATTTGGCGCAGTGATACATTATGCACTGTCGATGCTGTTCGTTTTCAACTTGCACATAGTATCTCTCTGCAATTCGTGCACGTAGTTTTATAATGACGCAGCAGGTGGCGAGCGCGCAGAGGTGAGCTATCATGTTTGCAGTTTTTTTTTCTTTGAGTATAATTGGTTGTTATACGCTGTAGTTACACACACAGCCGTTACTGATTTTTTTCAACAGGGCGCCTACACCCGCCACGAAAAAAAGTGAGTTTCACACACAAAAAAAAATAGAGAAGAACAATCGAATGCCATTGTCAGTCAACACAGCTGCTTTAATTCGAGCCAGCCCCATGGATTTTGCAAAGGTTTTTGACGCCTTGTTCACGCATGGGGAATTCGCTGCCACCTACACCGCCGAGCACGGCGAGCGGGACTGCATGCGGTTCGTGGAGGACTTCGAAACGCCCTTCAACGACCTCTGCATTCAGGCAATTTGCGCGTGCCGGCTCATGCAGCTGGTCCCTCACCCGGGCTATGCCGTGCTGCTGTTGGTAAGCGCACATCACAAGCAGGATAATGGGTTCGAGCTCACACGTGCCCTCGCCGCGCGCTGCTGCCTGCGGGTGCCCGATCCCTGTGTGGTGGTGCATGCCATGCGGATTTTCGTCCCGAGCAAGCGACCAGGTGCAATGGTGTGGGAGGGGTTCCCCGTGTCGGACATGTTCATCGCGCGCACCAGGCGGGAGTGGGTTGCGTTTGCGGAGGCCCGATGCAGCGACAGGTTGTTCCTCCAGAGGTGGTGGTGGGCGTGCCCGGTGACGCAGGGCGGTATCCGAGAGGCGATCGCAGCCGCCGCGGAGAATGAGCGCGCCTCGTTATCTGCACGTCTGTACGCCCGCGACCGCCTCGCGCTGCTCGAGGAGAAGACGAGGGAGGCCGAGCTGAAGAGGAAGGTGAGGGAGGTGGCCAAGACCTCGGAGGTGGTTGGTATCAAGAAGAAGAACGAGCCCAAACGCAAGACCCCAGAGGTCGTGGTCAAGAATGAGCCCGATTCGAAGCGCAGGAAGCCAAGGCCCGTGGTCGTGACCAAGAAGGATGAGTTGGAGCTGGTGGAGGTCGCCGCAGGGCATGAGGCCAGGCTCTTGCGCGTGGTGAGCAAGCTCGAGCACGTCCTTGTGAAGAAGCGCGTGTGCAAGATCGGTGCGAAGCTGGCGGCTATCGTCGGCGCGCTGGCCCGTATGCACCCGCTCATCGAGTGGAGCCTCAAGGACGCAGTGCACAAGGCCGCCGTCGGCAGGTCTGCGTTCGCCACCGAGCGCAAGCTCTTCGCACACCGCCTCAATCTAGCAATGGGCGCGGCTGTGATGGAGCAGCTCGAGAAGATGGTGTGATGTTTTATTGATATTATACAAACATCCTCATCACATCGATGTGTATCGCCCGCAGCTCGCTCGCGTCGCCTAGCCTCTTGTGCAGCCCCATCGCCACTGCAAGTGCGCGCTCTTGGCGTTTGGATTTCGCCCACCGTCTCCACCAGCGCTGCACGGCCCGCACCCGCCACATTCCAGCTCCTTCAACGCAGCAGCTCAAGCCCCACTCGGGCACGACCTCGCTTTGAACTACAAGAGACAAATATCTTTCTCCTTTCCAATGCCTCACTATGAAAGAGGTTGCTGTTAGCAGCCTATGTGCCCCAAATATTATGCTTGGGCTATGTGAGAATTTGAAAAGAAGCCCACCCAACGCCATCAGGTGCGATTGTGGGTACACCTTGATCGTGTCGTTGATATATACGTCGTTAAGCGGGCATGTGCAGAAGAAGATATGGCCAGCAGGGCACGTTGCCATGTTGTTATACATAAGGTTGCTGATTGCCACCCAGTATGGAACCAGCACAGAAAAAAGCCAAACTGGACAACGTCAAGCGTTATCGTTCAAGTTTTGTTTATCGTACAAGTCAGGTTGAGTTCTCAACCTTTGATGATCCCGAAACTGGCACCTGGGGGATGACATACAAAATCAAACCAACGAACGAGCAAGGGTAAAAAGAACCATCAACACGTCTTTACCACATATCCACTCCCTCACTGCCCCACATGCGCATCGTCGACATGGCGCGCCACCGGATCATAAAGTGCGGCGTGGACTGGCCGTTCGAGGGCACGCCCAACTGCAAGCGGATGATCACGCAGCTCGAGCGCAACGAGGCCCTGGTCACCTGGCTGGAGCCGAACAACGGCACCGTCAAGGACCAGTTCCCCGCGATCCGCATCCGCGACCACTACTACACCATGAGCCTGCGGATGATGAAGGCCGTCTGGCGGCACGTGAGGCTCAAGAAGAACTTCGTCAACCGCGAGGTCATCCCGCACGTCGGGGTCAAGCTGCGCATCCCGGAGATCCTGCTCGTCGAGAAGATGCGCACGCAGCAGCGCTTTAATGTGAGCGTGTTCCCTCTTTTCGCACGTGCGCGTATTTTAACAGCGGCGTAAGCGCAGGTCATGCGGGAGGCCTCCTACGGCCGCGCCCACAAGGCGGTCATACGCAAGCGCATGGACGAGGTGCTGACGCAGTGCGTGTTCACCGCCGTCCCGCCACCGGAGACCATCACCCACTTCACCGTCCAGGAGGACGAGTCCCTCACGTCCATCGTCGACCAGCTCAAGCGCGACTGTCCGCGGTGGTGCAGGAACAAGGACCAGCTGCTGGAGCGTGTGGGAGTGTTGCTGGAGCAGTGATGTTATTATGGTGGACGAGGGACACGATTGTAACGAGCGGCGTCGGCGATGGCCTCGAGGCCACCCACGATGTCGAGCCGTCGGGTGGGGATGTAGCGGAGGCGGGTGAATAAGGCTTGGTTGTTTGCTGGTGCTCCAGTTCCCACTGTGTATTGTACTGGCCATGAGATGCCAGGCATGAGCTTGAAGCTCTTTGAGGTGAATTTGGTCACGTAGGCCTGGTAGGCTGCTTGTTCCTTCTTTAGAAGGTCTAGTATATCTGCCCTTGAGAGGCGGGTGGGAGCTGGTGAATTGTCTCGATTTTGGAAGAGTGCAGTGTAGTTTCCAACACCTGCTCCTGCAGCACCTGGGTATGGGTATGTGTCTGCTGGCGTGAGTTGCGGGATACCCTTGGATCTTTCAAGTAATACCATTATGGCCTTGACACCATGAGTTGCAACAAGAGAATTGCGAAGCAGTGGGCACACATTTCGACGAATGAAACGTTTGATATATAATTCTTTCTCGTCGTCGGTACCACCAGCCTGTCGAATGGGGCCTGCTGCAAGCAGATGCTGGGCACGATCTATCACTGGAGCATCATCTACAGTTACATTGACACCAGGTAGAGCCAGATATATGTGATTTGAATTGTTTAGATTGATAGGTCCAGAGCCTACGTAGTATGAAGGAACATGATCAATCGTGATGTGTTGGATTTGGCCTGCTCCGTTCAGTGTTATCGCGCCATTTCGCTCCCTGAATGAGTTTGGCGCATCAGCAATATAATGCTCAAATATGCCGTGTTGAAATCTGACTTGTTGGTAGTCTGGCGCAGACAGTGTTCTTTGTAAGGTTGGATCAACTGCAATGAATTGGAGCAACAAACTGGAGAAGAAAAATGGAACACCAGCATTGTTTTCTGATATTGCTGTGATGCATGCCTTCACCTGCACAGCTGATTTGCAGATATCTATCATCAAGGGTGTGTTATTATAGTTGTAGATGCTGAGGGGTACTGCACTCTGAAGGTGGTTTGTATGATCAGGTGCTGTCCGATCTACTGAATATGGAGGCTGTGTTAGAATGTCCCTCAGGCGAAACTCGAACGAAGCCAGTCTATTGTCATCGGTTTTTGCCTCTACCTGCAGCTTCTTGTATGCATCCTCCCATTTCTGTGTTTCATCGTTGAGGTGGAATGTGCTGAGGACACCGCCGAGTTGTTCAACGTGTTTTCTCGCATAATCAATCTTAACAGATTCAAAGAGTAGTTCAATGCTCTGGCCTCTGGTAAATGCAGGTTCAGGCTCCGTGAGGCCTGTTAATCTTTCAATTACCCGTCTATACAGTGAAACCAAATTTGTTTTTCTGTCTATCCAGCAACCAGGATCATGGTACACGGTGTCAGCTGGTACTTCGTTTGGAGTAAAGAAATTGTTTGTCATGATGCCTTGCAGCGAATGGCTTGCTTTGAGTGCGACTATAGCAGCGTCTCTTGCTGTTGCTGAAGTTCCAGTTGTTGGTAATGTAAACATATTTCCAAATTTTTTGAACTCCAGCAGATCCAGGGCACGTGGCATTTTCCTGAAGATTCCAACAATATCTGCCACCTCTTCTGCCTCCTGTGCAATGTACTTCTTATTGATGACAATGAGAAGAATGTGCCATTGCAGGTAGTAATAGAGGAGCACCATAGATGCAATACAGTTTGTTTCTTTTATTTCCTTTTCGATGTGATTTTCGTCGCCTATTTGCTCTGCACTAGCAGCAGCTGGTATACCAAACCGCTTGAAATCCTCTGCAATAATCCTGGGAAGAGGCTTGCGCAACGGCTCGAGCTGCTTCGCCAGCGTCAGCGACACCAGCTGCTTGATCCCCGAGTTGATGATAGACGCGTCCAGGGGCCTGGGACACCCGCAGGTCTTCTCATCCTGAATCGGCAGCAGGCCTTGCAGCTGCTCAATCTTATGGAACGCGCTCACAAACGCGTCCGCCACGGTCGACGGCTCGTGCCGAATGATCACGGGGTCGCTCATGAGGGCAGCGCACTTGCGCAGGTGGCTGAGGATCTCGTCGTAAACCGTCATCGCACGAACTCCCTGCGCGCCTTTATATACCGTGCGCATCAATCATCCCACTCCACGGCGCCGGCGCGGGTGACTCGGAAGCCGTACGCCGTGAGGTCGCTGGGGGGTTGGAACTGCAGCCAGTAGGCCAGGAGGAAGTTGATGTTCTTGAGCGTGCACACGATGCGGTCGTCGGTCGGGATGAGCGCCTTGTAGCGGTCGCTGAGCTTGGAGCCCTGGGCCTGCTGGTGGATGTTGGCGCGGGAGAACGGATCGATGTGCTTCGGGTACGCCTCCGCGTAGAGGAGCTCGACGAGGCGCTTCCCCTGGGCGACGTGGATGTGCGTGGGGTCGTCCATGGCAAACGTGCGGATGACGAGCGGCAGCGACGCCCATATCTTGGACGGGCTCACCAGCGGGAGGTTGCGGGTGAAGTCGGTGCCTGCGAAGCCGAGGAGCACGATGAAGAGCCGGATCTCCCACCACGGACCGTTCCCTGGGTCGCCGCGGGACGCATGGCGAAAGGTGCGCTGGATGATGCTGTGGAGGCGGTCGATGTCGATGAACTCCAGCCCGTCATCGCGCCACCCCTTGAGGATGGTGACCGGGTGGTGGATGTTGAGCGTCTTGAGCGCCATCGAGATGGGGATGTAGTCTCCGTCGGTGGCCTCGAGGAGCATCGGGCACATCAGGTGCTGCATCCACTGGGCGAACTTGATGTCCGCCTCGCCCACCTTGACGTGCGGCAGGGTCATGGTGCTCACGGTGGGCTCCTGCTCCTCGCCGTACTCGTACACGTCGATGTCCTCCCAGTCGACGATGAGCCTGCAGCCCTTGGGCGGGTCGACGAGGCGGGGGACGTTCTGCACGATGAGCTGGATCACCTTGTGCTTGAAGTTGGCGTTCATGATCGCCTCCTTCCACGCGGGCACGGCGTCGGGGAGGGTGTCGTTCTCGTGGAACTCGATGATGTGCACGCCCGTGCGGCGCTTGAGCTGGGTGATGGCCTTCGCGCGGGGCACGTGTCGCTTGTCATCGAAGGCCAGGACGACTGTCTTGCAGCCGAACTCGCGGTAGTGGCGCATGATGACCGACGTGAATTGCGAGTACAGGAAGTGGCTCCAGGTCTGCACGGACTCCGACTTCATCAGCTTGATCTGCCCGTCGATGAACGACGCCTCCGTGGGGTGCTGCGGCCCGTGCGAGAATGCGTCGCTGGCCTCCTGGCGCAAGATCGACATCCATTGCGTGTGGATTGTCATCGGGAATGTATAAAAGACCTGTGCGTGAGTCGCAGTGGGATGGATTCTGACGAGAAGGTGAAGATTATGAAGGAGATCGGTGAGATACGCGCGATGATGGAGAAGCTCGGCGGGTCTACTCAATCGAAGGTACCGGCGACGAAGACGGGTGTGCGCACTCTTTTTCTGTTCTGAGCAAACAACATTAAATTCTTTTTTATTTCTTTTTTATGGCCCGTCAGTCGTCTATGAAGAACATGATCGACTCATGGTCGGCGGCGTGGCTGTGCGTGGATATGATGTCTTGCAGAGAGGATATCTGCTCGTGTTGAGCGATGATGGTCTGTGATGCCTCGTGTAGGTCTTGCTCGAGGAGGCTGCACCTCTGATTGGCTGCTTGGAGGTGCTCCTGCAACTCGTTGATGTAGGCCGTCTTGTTGTCCCGCGACAGCTTGGCTGACATTCTATTCCGCTCCTTTCGAGCGTCCGTTGATATTGGCGTTCTTCGAGCCTTTGAGCTCTCGGGCGCAGATTTCGATTTCCTGCGCGATGGTTTCAAGGTCGTCCTCGTATTCGAGCCATTGGGCTCTTTCTTCGCCTTTGACATGTCGGATCGCGCTGAGCGGGTCGGTGATATGCTCTGGGAACTCACAGTCCTTCAGTGAGACGTGCTTCGGTGGGGGTACGAGGCCGTCGTAGTAGTTCTCCGGTGTGTACTGTTCGATGGTGTTCTCAATGATGGAGACCGTGGTCTCTGCGTCTTCGAGAACGTGATTGAGGCTCATTTTGTTTAAATTCCTTTTTTTTAAAAAAAAAACATCCAAAGTTCCCCTTGGGTAAAGGGAAAAAAACAAAGAAAAAAAAACTCGTGTTCTTTGATGAGCAGCGACGAGGATGAGAACGCATCTCAGCCCATGGACGCTGACGACGACGAGGAACGCGAGAACTTGAACGACATCCTCGATGACCTGGAGTTCTCCGCGGACACCGTCATGCGCAACGACAAGCAGTGGCTGGAATACCCCAAGGAGTTTATACAGCCTGCGAAGATGTGCTCGGTGAATAAGTTTGTGCAGTGTGTTGACAACACGTTTATGCACCACAGCATTCACCACGTGCCTACGGGTCCGGAGTACGTCCTGGTTGGGTACGACAGCCCCTCTCTGCCAACGCACATGTTTAATTGGATCTGGGCGATGACGCAGATCAACCTTATGCAGCAGTACAGCCAGTGCGTGGTGCCTGTGACCAACTTCACGCGGGTGCACTACGTGAAGCGGGGGAAGGACCTCGTTGCCACGAGCATGAAGCGTCGGTTGGTGGTGTCCAAGGGCTGGTCCATGGACGCTGCGCTTCAGACTGACGTGTGGTTTTCTGATATGCCCGCGCAGAAGAGCGTGATGGCAGAGGCGATCGACGAGATGCGCAAGAACGACAGCCACTACGCGGATGTGAATCCGATTCAGATGCTCTGGAACATCATCCCGCTGTCGTACATCGATGTGGAGACCAACGTGGAGACCCGTCGGATCGCGCATGTGCTCAAGACGATCCCGGCGCCGGGGTTCGACCTGATGCGGTGCCTGGTGAACCTGAGCAGCAAGCGGGACATGAAGCTGCGGAATGGCGTGCCGATCGAGTCGGTGCTTCAGACCATCACGGAGGTGCTCAACTACGAGTGCAACCGGAACCTGAAGATCAGCGGGTGCTTCGGGCGCTCTCATCCGCTGCCGCATCCGATGGCGGTGCTCGAGGATCCCAAGTCCCCCATGCACCCGTGCATCGTCCTGTCGCCGTTTCTGGTGATGAGGAAAATCTCCTTGCAGCTGCCGCTGACCTCGCTGCGGAACCTCATCATGGACGGCTTCCCGGTCACTGAGACGCTCGAGGAGAGGCTGGAGTGCTTCAACCACTGGGTGGCAGCGCAGCAGCGGTACAAGAAGGTGGTCGTGCGGTGGCACAACGCGTTCGGCGTGGCGCTCAAGGCCGGGGACAAGACCACGATCCCGGAGGTGCGGTTGCCGCCGGTGCTCATCAACTCGGACGAGGAGTGCCTGGACCAGAT
>Ga0007797_1000365_pt1 | contig 13692 bp, 16 predicted proteins | sample CryBogmetaGMA25M_FD_60364 | JGI IMG/M metagenome (GOLD analysis project Ga0007797, IMG submission 60364) | Freshwater microbial communities from Crystal Bog, Wisconsin, USA - MA2.5M | ecosystem: Environmental > Aquatic > Freshwater > Lake | place: Crystal Bog, Wisconsin, USA | collected 2009-07-06 | reverse complement strand
CTTTAAATTCTGATGAATAAGCTTTTTCTTTCTTATCAGACATTTTATTTTAATTCCTTTTTTATAAAATTATTTGAAATTAACTGTCCGGCTTAGTGTAGCCACTTTAAATTGCTAAAATTATGTGAGCAAGCCAAGTTCAACAAATCTTACCCTGATCAGGTAAGTCTGTCCCATCCACAGTGCGCAAGATGTAAAAATCCTTGGCTTAATGCTCAAAAAAATACCAATAGAAGTTAGATTAGCGTTAGTGTGTGAAGGTGAGGAAAGGTATTTAAACAATGTCGTTTGGAATCTCAATTGAATCAGATCTTAGAAACTTTCAAAAGCAGCTGAATAGATTTGAGAGAGAAGCATATCCAAAAGCCGTGGCACGCACTCTCAACCGCATAGCTAGCAGCGCTAAGTCAGCAAGTACTAAGCATATTGCTCCACAGATGAATGCCAAGCAATCTGATATCAAGCGCCGCATGGTAGAAGATAAAGCTAACCAGAGGAAACTATGGGCAAGAATTATTGCAAGCGGCAATGCGCTGAAACTCATAGCATTCAAAGCGAGACAAACGACCAAGGGTGTGGTGGCAAAGGCATGGGGCGTGAACAAGCTATACAAGCACACGTTCATAGCACCAGTCAAGCGCGGTAGCAGCACCAACGCAGTGTATGTACGCAAGAGCAAGCACAGCCTACCAGTGAAGCAATTGTGGGGGCCAGGCATAGCACAGTTGTTTAAGAAACAGGAGAACATTAACATCATGAGGCTTATTGTGAGTAATAGGTTACCGATTGAATTCAAGAACAATCTCCAATATTATGCTAGTCGAATCAAAAAATAATTCAGAGAGCAATAGGTACTCCTGGCGGGTGGCGGCCCGCGGGGACCATGGCGCGCGAGGGATTCCTAGATTCAGGCTCAATATGCTCACTTCGTTCTCGCTAAAATCAATCTAAAAACAATCAAAATAATAGCAGGAAATAACATCATGAAAGTAGAGCTACTAGCCATTGATAAGGTAATTCCTTATGCCAATAATCCACGTAAGAATGATAACGCAATAACGAAAGTGGCTGCCTCAATTAAGGAGTTCGGATTTCGCCAGCCGATTGTAGTTGATAATGAATATGTAGTTGTAGCTGGTCATACTCGTCTGCTTGCAGCTAGAGCATTAGGACTCACTGTAGTGCCAGTTCATATTGCAGAAGGTTTAACAGATGCCCAAATCAAAGCCTACCGCATCGCTGATAATCGCAGTAATCAAGACGCTGAGTGGGATGATGAATTACTGAAGCTTGAGTTAGGTAGTTTAGAAAGCCATGGTTTTAATCTAGAGCTGACTGGATTTGACTTAGATGAACTTAATAATCTAATGCTATCTAGTGATGATAATGAAGCTTGTTCTGCTGATGATGCTATTCCAGAGATATCTGAGAAAGTTATTACCAAGCCAGGTGATCTATGGATATTGGGTAAACGTCATCGCTTACTATGCGCCGATAGCACTGACCCAAAATCAATTGATACTGTAATGGCTGGCAATACAGCTCACATGATCTTTACTGATCCGCCATATAATGTTGATTATACGAATGACTCAGGTGATAAGATCCACAATGATAATCTAGGAGATGAGTTCTATAGCTTTCTTTTATCCAGTTGCAAAAACATGCTTAAGGTTTGCAAAGGAGCAGTGTACGTCTGCATGAGCGCCTCTGAGCTTCATAACTTACATAAAGCGTTTTCTACCGCTGGTGGTCATTGGTCAACCTTTATCGTGTGGGTGAAAAATCACTTTGCACTCGGTAGATCAGACTATCAACGTCAGTATGAAACTATCCTTTACGGATGGGCTGAAGGGAATAAGCATCATTGGTGCGGTGATAGAAACCAGAGTGATGTGTGGAACTTTGTTAAACCTAGCAGTAATGACCTTCACCCCACAATGAAACCAGTTGAGTTAGTGAGCCACGCTATTGAGAACTCCAGTCAAGTAAAAGATTTCATTCTTGATCCATTCGCTGGCTCTGGTTCAACACTCATTGCTTGTGAGAAGCTTAATAGATCTGCAAGACTGATTGAGATAGATCCTAAATACTGTGACGTGATTATTAAACGTTGGCAAGACTTAACCGGTATACAAGCAATGCATGGCAAGTTATTAAAAAGCTTTCAAGAAATATCAACTACAGGAAAATGAGTAAAAATATATGTCTAACGCATCATCGTCTAATACATCCTCATATCCAGTATCTACTATCGCTAAGTTATTTGATCTTACCGAACGTAGAATACAGCAGTTAGCAGCAGAGAGAATCATTCCTAAAGCTATCAAAGGCATGTATGAACTAGGGCCTTCTGTGCAAAACTATATCAAATACTTACGTGAAAGATCTTTGAATAAAGATGGAACAACAAGTAATATTGGAGTTGAAAGAGTAAGATTAGTTAAGATGCAAGCAGATAAGCTAGAGCAAGATATGAAATTACGTAATGAAGATTTATTAGAAAGAGATGAAGTGAAAGAAGGCTGGATTTACATACTCACTCGTTGCAGAGCTCTATTATTAGGCATCCCTAATAAATTGGCTTACCAACTTGCATCTATATCAAATCCACAAGAAGTAGCGCAACTCCTCAAAAAATCAATATATGAAGCACTTGAAGAATTAGCAAACAATAACGATATAGCAGAGGTTAATGAAGAAAATGAAAATAATCAAACTACTAACAAAGATAGCAACCAAGATAAGGAAAGTAATAATGCAGAAGATAATGTCAATCGGGGAGATGTTGAGGCGAACAAGCAATCTCATCTTTGCTCCATTTAAAGATAAAGAGAAATATCATGATAACTGCAAAGATAAAGTTACTGATAAGAGAAGCGACACATTGCTTAACCCCGCCGACAGAAATGAAGGTCAGCCAATGGGCAGACCAGTACAGAAGACTAAGTCCAGGGGCAAGCGCAGAGCCAGGAAGATGGCGCACAAGTAGAGCGCCATACCAACAAGGAATGATGAATGCCTTAAATGAGTCAGGGGTTAAAGAAATAGTGTTCATGACCTCAGCTCAAGTAGGGAAAACAGAAATCATTAATAATATAATTGGCTATTTCATCCATCAAGACCCATCGCCTATTTTGCTTATCCAACCAATTTTAGAGATGGCAGAAAGCTGGAGCAAAGACCGTTTTGCGCCAATGATTCGCGATACCAAAGAGATAAATGAGTTAATTGGTGATTCAAAATCCAGGGATAGTGGTAACACTTTATTACATAAGAAGTTTCCAGGTGGTCATATTACTATGGCAGGTGCCAATAGCCCATCATCTTTAGCTAGCAGACCAATTAGAATTGTTTTATTAGACGAAGAAGACAGATATCCAGCCTCTGCTGGTAGTGAAGGAGATCCCGGTAGCTTAGCGCAGAAGCGTACTACAACTTTCTGGAATAGATTGCTAATTGCAGCATCTACTCCAGGCATTGAAGGCCAGAGTAGAATAGCAGCTCGTTACTTACAAAGTGATCAACGTAAGTACTACGTACCTTGCCCGCAGTGTCATAAGTTTCAAGTTTTATGCTGGGAAAATCTTAAGTTTGATTCTAACGATCATAATATTGCACCACAGAATGTTTATTATGAATGTGCTATTTGCGCTGCTCAGCTGAACGAAAGCGATAAGTTTATAATGTTAAAGAATGGTGAATGGCGAGCCGAAAAACCCTTTAATGGAGTCGCTGGATTCCATATCTCAGAGCTCTATAGTCCATGGGTAAAGTGGAGTGAGATGGTAGAGAACTTTCTCAAAGCTAAACGACTACCAGAAACACTGCAAACCTGGGTTAATACCTCACTTGGAGAAACTTGGAAAGAAGACACCGAGGGTATTGATGCAGACTCTTTAACCAATCGTAAAGAGAACTGGGGCAAAGTAGCTCCTAAAGCTGTAGTTGTTGTTACTTGTGGAGTTGACGTCCAAGATGATCGTATAGAAGCTGAGATTATTGGCTGGGGCTTAGAGGAAGAAAGCTGGTCACTGCAGTATCATATTCTACATGGTGATCCAGCTCAGAGTAAAGTCTGGAGAGATCTAGACAATGTTATTAATCAGAAGATCAACCATGAGAGTGGCAGTAGTCTAATGGTATCTTGTACTTGTATTGATTCTGGACATCACACTGAGAGCGTCTATGAATATTGTAAAGCAAGAGAAATGAACAGAGTCTTTGCGATCAAAGGTAGTAGCCAAGCTGGCAAAGCTTTGGTGAGTAAATTCAGTAGATCAAATCGTAAACGAGTAAAGTTATTTAGCATTGGCACCGACACTGCTAAACAGATGATCTACTCCAGACTCAAGATCCATGAACCAGGTCCTGGCTATTGTCATTTCCCAGTTGAGTATACTGAAGAATATTTCAAGCAGCTGACTTGTGAGAGAATCATGACCAAGTTTAGTAATGGCCATCCACAAAGAGTATGGGTTAAAACTAAAGGCAAGCGCAATGAAGCATTGGACTGTAGGGTATATGGCTTAGCGGCATTAAATATCCTTAATCCTAATCTTGAGATGTTAGCAGACGAACTAGAAAAAGAGTCGCTGAACATAAAAAAAGTAGAGCCAAAATCAGCTTGGCAAATTGAACATGAATTTAATAAATCAGTTCTAGAATATTACCGTAATGATGATTGGCTAAACGTATCAGAAGAGTGGCTTATTAGAGGATTTGAAAGAAGGTATTAAAAGATGAGCATTACACTAACTATCGCTAGAACCGCTTTAAATGCTTGGATAGCAGCTGATTTAGCCGTCGCTCGTGGACAGCAGTTTACAATGAATGGCAGGAGCTTAACTCTTGCCAATGTCAGAGAAATTCGTGAGCAGATCCACTACTGGGAGCGGAGAGTAGCAAGTTTTATGCATCCCAATCAGAACAATAGCGTAGCGTTCGCAGACTTTAGCGAATAATAACCTATAAAAGCAGATAATCATGAACCATATTGATAAAATCATAGAGCAGATCTCACCTAGCTGGGCGGCATCTAGACTTAAGAGTAGATTAGAACTTCGAGCTTATGAAGCCGCAAAACCTTCTAGACTGCATCAGAGACAAACAGATCGCGGTAGTGGAGATGCGTCTGTAGCAAAAGCTGGTGAACAATTACGAATTCAAGCTCGTCATTTAGATGAGAATCATGACCTCGCAAGAGGTGTTTTAAATGTGTTAGTCAATAATATAGTTGGCACCGGTATTCGCATCGAAGCTTTAGCAAAGGATAAAAAAGGCGAATCACTAACAGCCTTCAATAATAAGCTTCATCAGTTGTTTGAGGACTGGATGTTAAAGCCTGAGGTCACTTGGGAGCAGCATTGGAATCAGCTACAACGTTTGGCGGCACGCAGCTGGTTACGTGATGGTGAAGTCTTAGCGCAATTATTGGAGGGGACCAATTCAACGCTCGATCATGGTAGCAGAATCCCTTTCTCAATAGAGTTGATTGAATGTGATCTACTACCGATTGACATGAGTGATGAGAAGAAAGGTGTAATTCAGGGAGTGCAGAAGAATCAATGGGGTAGACCAACAGGTTATTATCTTTATAAGCAGCATCCAGGTGACCCTAATGCTCCTCTGACTACAAGCCAAGATACTAAATTTGTTGCAGCTGATAATATCCTCCACCTAAAGTTAACAGACAGGATTCGTCAAACCAGAGGTGTATCGATATTCGCCAGTGTCTTAACTCGCATGGATGATATCAAGGGATATGAAGAGTCAGAGCGTATTGCAGCAAGAGTTGCCGCATCTATGTGTGCTTTTATTCGCAAAAGCCCAGATGGACCAGTGACTTCAGCTAAATTTGATAGCGCTGGCAATAGGTTGATGAGGATGCAGCCAGGTGCCATTTTTGATAATCTTTTGCCGGGCGAAGATATCGATATGATTGAGAGCAATCGGCCTAATACAATGCTTGAGCAGTTTCGTAATTCTCAGCTTAGAGCGGTAGCAGCAGGTACCAGTACGAGCTTCTCCAGTATTGCAAAAGATTATAACGGGACATATTCAGCACAACGTCAGGAATTGGTAGAGCAATCAGTTCATTACTCGGTGTTACGTGAGCATTTTGTTGAGCGGTTTGTGAGGCCAATATGGCAGCGCTTTATCAGAGCATCTCTGCTAACTGACTTGATTGAGATTCCAAATAACCTTGATCCACACACACTGCTTGATGCTGATTTCCGTGGACCAACTATGCCTTGGATTGATCCATTGAAGGAAATTCATGCAGAGGAGAAAGCAGTCCAGGCTGGCTTTAAATCAAGGAGTCAAGTTATTAGAGAAAGAGGTAATAATCCAGCTACCGTTAACGAGCAGATTAAGCGTGAGCGAGCAGAAGAAGAATCTGCAGAGTTGGTGTTTACTACTAACGTCGGTGCGATGCATTCAATGAAAGAACAACAGGAACAATTAGAGAACGAATAATGAGCAATCCATTATTGATTGAAGTTCTCTACTTGTAAGGGGATGATAGGTTGATGACTGCGTAGCGGGCGTTGACCTTAGTCTCCAACAAAATCACAAAATATCTCAAGGAAATAATAACATAATGAACAATGAACTATTCACTCGCGAATGTGAGATTCGTGCAGATAATATCACAACTGAAGCGAGAGTGATAAGAGTATCGTTCTCATCTGAAACGCCAGTAATGCGCAGAAGCGCATATGGTGAGCCATGGGTAGAAACTCTTGGTCATTCAGCAGAGGAAGTGAACTTATCTCGCCTCAATACTTCAGCGCCAGTGCTTTACAACCATCAACGAAGTGAGAATCAACATCGCATTGGAGTAGTAGAGAGAGCCTGGCTTGAGAATGGCAAAGGCTATGCAGACTTACGTATTAGTAGAAGAGAAGAAGTAGCGGGTATTTGGCAGGATATTAGCGACGGTATCTTGCGTAATGTCTCGGTAGCTTATCAAATTGAAGAAAAATCATTACTAGAGAAAAGAAATAATGAGCCTGATTCATATCGAGTGACTAATTGGACACCGATCGAAATTAGTCTCGTTGATATACCAGCTGACCATACTGTCGGTGTTGGTAGAAATTACAATTCAGAGGAGAATATTATGAATACAGAAGAAATTACAACAACCCTAGAGAGAAATGAGGCCTTACCGCTTATGCCAATTGCGCCATTGCCGGCAATAGATATAGAAGCTATACGCAGAGAAACTTTAGCTAAGGAAGAACAGCGCCGCACTGAAGTGCGTAGTGTATTTAAGCCATTCCAAATAGCAGGAGCTAGAGGAATTGATGAATTACTCATCCGCTGCCTTGATGACACTAAAATGAACGAGCGACATGCCAAAGATCTGCTCTTAAATCATCTGGGAAGCAGTGCAGAGCCACGGTCCAAAGAGCCATCTATTCAAGTAGGTGAATCTGAAGCTGAGAAATTCCGTAAATATGCGGGAGAAGCTATTGCTTTTAGAGCTGGTATTGCTGACAGTAATACTAAACCAACTGAGCTATATGGCTATAGTTTGTTGGAGCTAGCTAGAAAGTCATTAGAGATTCAAGGCATATCTACTACCAGTCTTGATAAGCGTGAATTAGTTGCAAGAGCCTTTACTCATAGCTCCAGTGATTTTCCAATATTACTTGCCAATAATGCGCATAAATCAATGCTCAAAGGTTATTCTGAAACTGAGGAAGTCTTCAGCCAATTTACTTCAACTGGTAATTTATCAGACTTCAAAACTCATACACGCGTTAATATGAATGAGTTTGGCGAGCTAGATGAGATTCCTGAGGGAGGTGAATATAAGCATGGAAGCATTGGTGAGTACAAAGAGCAGATTAAGTTACTCACCTATGGTAAGAAATTCTCAATCACTCGTCAGGCCATTATTAATGATGACTTAAGCGCATTTACGGAAATACCACGCAAGATGGGACGAGCAGCTAGACGTAAGATCGGTGATCTGGTGTTTAGCATTTTGACCAGCAATCCAATGATGGCAGATGGGATGAATTTATTCCATGCCAGTCATAATAATCTAGCAGTAAAAGGATCCCCACTTACTGCAGCAAGTATTGGCGCTGCAAGAACTGCAATGCGGATGCAAAAGGATGGCAGCGGTAATGCTGTATTAAATATTCGTCCAAGTTTATTGATTATCCCAGCAGCATTAGAAGATACCGCTAGATTGCTGATGACTTCAGAAACCGATCCTACTCAAACTAATAGCCGAGTACCAAATCTTGTGCGCAATAGTCTAGAAATCATTACTGACGCAAGGCTAGACGCAAACTCAACTACCGCTTGGTATTTGCTAGCCAATCCTTCTATGTATGACGTGATTGAGGTTGGTTATTTAGATGGCAATTCAAATCCTTATCTAGAACAACAAGAAGGCTGGGACGTGGATGGCGTTGAGTTTAAGGTAAGAATTGATGCAGCCGCTAAAGCTTTAGAATGGCGCACAGTTTATAAAAATAACGGAATTTAAGGAGAAATAATATGTCTACAAACTTTATTGAAAAAGGTGAAGTACTCAACTACACCGCAACTACAAAGGATATTGCTTCAGGAGATTTAGTTATTATCGGCTCAATTGCAGGCGTTGCTAAAACTGATATTGCTAATGGATCAATGGGCGCTGTGCATATTACAGGAATCTATAGCTTAGCTAAAGCAGTAGATACGATAACTCAAGGAACGAAAGTCTATTGGAGCAGCGTCAATTGCAATGTCACCACTAGCAAAGCTGATAACGCACTTATTGGAGTAGCAGCTAATAATGCTACATCTGGTGATGGCTTTATCCATGTATTGCTCAACGTATGTTTGTGAGATAATTATCATGAGTTTTATAAAAAACATGCAAGACCATGATCTAGCTCTGCTGCAAACTTTGGACGGGCAATATATCGTCTACACACCAAAGCTAGGTTCTCCAAAGGTTATTGATGGAATGCTACAAGAACATACGCAAATGATTCCAGGTGGCAATGTAGAAATAGTTGCAACTCATCCAGTGCTTTCAGTTAGAAATGTAGATTTACCAGATGTTCAAATAGGTGATCTTATTGCAGTTGATAGTCAGTCTTATGAAGTAGCAGTTATACGTCCCGACAATGAGGGGATTGTTGAATTGGTCCTAGAACGGTTATGACACACGCTCGCACCGCTATTAGAAAGACTATTATTTTCATGCTTAAGAATAGCGCATTTGGTAGATCAATTGGCGATAATATTTATGAATCTAGAGTTCATCCGATTGATAATCCCCCAGCGATTCTAGTGTATACTCCGAATGAGCAAGTCACTGAATATTCTATCTCTTACCCCAGGAGCCAGACTCGTCAACTTACTCTGATAATTGAGGCTTACGCTAAAGAAAATACTAGCATTGATGTTATAGCTGATAGTCTTGCTTTAGAAATAGAAGACATCGTGAGCCGAGATCATACACTTGGTGGAATGGTTAAAGACATAGTCTTGAGCTCAACTGAAACAAGCCTTTCAGGTGATGGCGATAAGCCTATAGCGGTAGTGACGCTAACTTATCATATTACGTACAGAACTAAAGAAACCGCACCCAACATACTAATATAAGGAGAATAATTATGGCAACTCATGCAGGCAGTGAAGGCAAGGTCTTTATAAGCACCGCTCAAATTGCAGAAGTAAAATCATGGTCGATGGAGGTGACCGCCGATACGGTAGATGCTTCTACTATTGGCACTCAGTGGAGGAAGAATCATTCGACAATCAAGTCTTGGGCGGGAAGTTTTGACGCCTTTTGGGATGAGACCGATAGCAATGGCCAAGGCGCATTAACTGCTGGAAAGACTGTAACGCTAAATCTATATCCTGAGGGAGATGAGGAAGGTAATACTTACTTTACTGGTAGCGTAATTATTACTTCCATTAGTTATAAAGCATCATTTGATGGCTTAGTTGAAGCAAGCTTTAGCTTCACTGGAACTGACGCTCTAATTCAAGCAATAGTGAAAGCAGTAGAGCCAATCAAAGTTAAACCTATACCAACTACACCTGTTAAACCAATAGCACTAGAATCAATAGAATCCACAACTCTAGAAGCAGAGGAGAAGAAAGCATGAGCATTATTGATCAAGCGGTAGCGCATTACGAAACCCAAGAACGATTGGTCATATCGGTACCAGAATGGGGAAGCAAAGATAATCCTCTCCAAATTCATGTATTTCCAATGACTATGGCTGAGGTAAATATGATTCAGAGGATCTCAAAGAAGAATGCTAGTAATATAGAACACGCTGCTAATATTATTGTTATTAAAGCCAGAGACGCTGATGGTAACCGGTTATTCAAGATGGAGGATAAGGATGCTTTAATGGAAAAGGCTGACTATAGAGTTGTAGCAAGAATTACTGAGGAGATTGAAGCCAAATTCTTTGGTGAGGTTGAAACTCACAAGGGAAATTTGCGAGGAACCGGGTCAGATATCTCCAGTTGATGTTGGCGTATCGTCTTGGGCGATCTATAGCTGAAATAGAGCAAATGAAGACAACTGAATTCATGGAGTGGCTAGCCTTTTTTGAATTAGAACATGATAAACAGATGAGCATAAATAAACAACATGGCAAGTTTCGCTGAGAGCACATTTACAATTAGGGCGGTTAACAGGAGTCAACAAGCCTTCTCGCAAATCCAAAAATCAGTTGGTAATTTAGACAGAAAGTTTGGCAACTTAGGAAGCATGTTGACTAATAGACTTGCTCCAGCTTTTGCTGCAGTCTTTGCTGGATCTAGAATAATTGATACTATCACTAAGTTCGAGCGCTTAGAAGCATCTCTCAAAACAGTCACAGGTTCTGCTGAAAAAGCTGCTACTGCATTTGGCTTAATTCAGGAATTTGCAGATAAAACACCGTTTCAATTAGAGGAAGTAACAGCGTCTTTCATCAAGCTCAAAGCGTTAGGTCTAACTCCATCTGAAGCTGCACTAAAATCATATGGTAACACTGCTATTGCTATGGGTAAGTCTCTTGATCAGATGATTGAGGCGGTAGCTGACGCCACTACTGGTGAGTTTGAACGACTGAAAGAATTTGGCATAAAAGCTAGAACCCAAGGTGAGCAAGTAACTTTTACTTTTCAAGGTATTTCAACTACGGTAGGTAAAAATGCAGCAGAGATAGAAGCTTATTTACGCGCTATTGGTGATGTTCAGTTTGCTGGCGCTATTGAGGCGAAAGCTCATACTTTGGTAACTGCAATTGCTAAGATGAAGGGCGCCTTCTCTAAGTTAGTTATAGCTATTGGAGAGAGCGGACTCACTGAGATTCTAGTAGACATAGCCAATGGTATTAAATGGTTAGTAGATACAATAACTGCTAGTATTGAACCGATAAAGCTAGCGCATTTAACCATGACCGTTGAAATAGTTAAGTTTGGCAGAATGTTCATTGCTGTACTGCAAGGAGTTGGGGATGCTTTTATTGCCTTTGCAAGTGGTATAGCTGATAGATTTGAGGCTTTAGGTCAAGATTTAGCTGCATTTATCAATGATCCATTAAGCGGCGTATCATTTGAGAATACCAAACGAGTTCTTGAAACTGGGCTAGTTGATAGCATGAAAAGTGCTTTTGATAAAGCTTTGCTTGAGGCTGACGAGTTTAACAAAAAACTTGATGAGAAATTAGGGCAGCATAGAAGTGAAGTAGCAGCTAAAGGTGAGAAGAAATCAGGCTCACTTGAGGATATGTTCGGTAAAACACCAGGGGATAATTCTTCAGCTAACACATCTGGCTCATCTAAGATCACTGATCGACACTCAAAACTAAAACAAGAATCAAAAGAAACTACAGGTGAAATAGAAAGTGATTTTAAAAGCCTTGGTGACCAAATAGGAGATAGCATCGCATCGTCACTTACACAAGCAGGTGGAAAGTTTAATAGCTTTGCTGATCTGGCCAAGAATGTCTTAGGAGACGTTGGTAAAATGCTTCTAAATAATATGTTCAGCGGTGGTGGAGCTGGTGGAGGCATTGGAGGTCTTATAGGCGGCATGTTCGGCGGCGGTGGTGGCATGTCTGGAATGGGAAGCATGTTTGGAGGCTTCTTTGCCGATGGTGGTAAACTTTCTCCAGGTAAGTTTGGCGTTGTTGGTGAGAACGGACCAGAGCTAGCATTTGCCGGCAATAGTCCACTCAATATTATGCCAGATATGCCAGGTGGCGGTAGCGTTACGATTAACATGAACGTGCAGACACCAGATGTAGTGAGTTTTAGGCAGAGTAGTAGTCAAATAGCAGCAGATGTAGCAAGACAGATTGAGAGAGCAAGAAGGAATCTATAATTGGCTCATTTACTGGGCTAGAGGGGCAACTGTCAAGGAATCCTTGATAGTTGAAAATAAAAGATACTCTTAGCGCGCTTAGCTCAACTAAAAAGCTCAACTGTCCGGAAAATCCGGACAGTTCAAATCTAAGATTGCTTTTGACATAGCGAGATGAACTTATGACTTATTATTCTTGTTTTCAGGAAAGAATTTATCACGTGCTCTGCTACTTGGATATATAGTTTTTAGAAAGAAACCATCCTCACCTTCTTCAACGCATGGCACAGAATAAACTTTACCTTTTATCTGGACGCTAATGATATATTGATGAGGATACTTTATCTGATTAAAATGCTTTTTTATGTCTAATGCATTTCCGCTTGTGATTTCATCAATAACTTCTTGAAAGCCAATTTGACGATCTGGCATTTGGAGTAATTTTAAATTTTTCTCACTGTCAAATCTATATGTCTTATAACGCAGGTGATCCATTGTTAACAAGCTTTTCGAAGTGCTTCTAGTACGTATTTGCGATATGGAATCCCTAATTGAGCAGCTTTGCTTTTTAGCTTATTTAAATCAGGGTTTGGTATCCGGATACTACCACTACCTTTATTATAATTTTTTGCTGCTTCAACTAGATTAGCCATCATTCTTTGCTTTTCTTCTGGTTCTAGCTCAATATGTTTATCAAAATTATCTTCTATTTCTTGCTCATATTCGTCTAATTCGACATCATATGGATCTACAATTTTTTGTTTTTTCATAATAATTACCTATTCATTACGTTTACTAATTTAAGCAAGTATACAACAACAGGAGCAAATTGTCAAGATCATGAGTTTTGTCGAAATACAATTTCCAAGCGACATAAGCTACGGTGCCACTGGTGGCCCTATTTACTCCACAGATGTAGTATCGTTATTCTCAGGCCATGAGCAGCGCAATAGCAATTGGAAGAATGCTAGAGGTAGATACAACATCGCCTCAGGTGTTAAAACTGAGAAGCAGTGGCAAGCATTGATTTCATTCTTCCGCGCTAGACGTGGTAAGGCAATTGGCTTCCGCTTCAAGGATTGGAGTGACTATAGTGCAGTTGGCCAGCAGATAGGCATTGGCGATGGTTCAAATACTGAGTTTCAGTTAGTTAAATTATATACTAGCGGTAGTATAACAGTACAAAGAGAGATTAAGAAACCTATAGTTGGTACAGTTAAAATCCATAAAAACAGTCACTTGAGAGGCCATAATGATTATTCAGTTGATCATGCTACAGGAATAGTGAGTTTTTCTGAAGCACCAACAGCTGGCGTTATAATTACATCTGATTTCGAATTCGATGTACCAGTGCGCTTTGATAC
>Ga0007797_1000363_pt1 | contig 13732 bp, 9 predicted proteins | sample CryBogmetaGMA25M_FD_60364 | JGI IMG/M metagenome (GOLD analysis project Ga0007797, IMG submission 60364) | Freshwater microbial communities from Crystal Bog, Wisconsin, USA - MA2.5M | ecosystem: Environmental > Aquatic > Freshwater > Lake | place: Crystal Bog, Wisconsin, USA | collected 2009-07-06 | reverse complement strand
CTCTGATGCGGAATCTCCCCTCTCCCCCGGTGGGAGAGGGGCAGGGGGTGAGGGGGTCCGCGCCCCGCCGATCAATCGGCGGGGCTTTTGGCGTTTCTGGATACAACCTTTTTGGGGGGTGGCTTCGGGTTGGCCCGAACGCGCTCGGGGAGCAGCCCGGCGGGCAGAGGCGGCTCGCAGAGGCGTCCGTAGAGGTAGCTAAACACATCGCGGGCGATGGCTCCCATGGGAGCCGAGAGGATCGCCCCAACGAGCCCAAAGACCTGCGAGCAGACGACGAGCAGCACCATCAGGATTGCCGGGTGCAGTCCGACGCTGTCACCCACGATCCGGGGTACAAGGAAGTTGTTCTCAAGCTGCTGGATAGCAGTATAGAGGATGAGTATGGCGATGCCGGTGGTGGGCGAATCGATAAATCCAAGGATCACGGCGGGTACCGCCCCGATGATCGGCCCGATCACCGGGACGAGTTCGGTCATCGCGGCGATCACAGCGAGCAGCAGGATGTAGTTCACGCGCATGCCAAACAGTTCCAGAACGATCAGGCCGATCCCGGCTGCCGCACCCACCGTAAGCCCGAGGATGATCTGCCCGCGCACGTAGCTGCTCACATCATGATCAATGATTACCACCAGCGCCCAGAAGTCGTCGCGCAGCCAGACAGGCAGCATCTGGTTGAGTACCTCGATCCCAGTGCGCTGATCCATCAGCACATAGAAGAGCCAGAACGGGATGAGGAAGAAGCCCATCAGGAAGGTGACGGTGTTGACCACCGAGAGGATGCTGTCGAGCAGGAAGACCCCGATCCCCTGGAGGTAGCTGACGAAGTTGGCGCGCAGGGTATTCAGGCCGTTATTGACAATGCTGGAGATGCTCTGCTCCACTGTGCTGCGCACGCCGGTCGGCAACGTGGTGAGTGCCTGCTGATACGTGTCCATCGCCATGGATGACCACTGCTGAATCTGGGTAATATTGGGGATGGCACCGAGCAACTGGTTGACCTGGTCAATCAGCGGCGGCACGAGGTAGGCGAAGAATCCGAACAGCAAGGCGAAACTACCCACGTAGACAAGCAGGATAGCAGCCCAGCGCGGCTGCCGTGCGTTGAGCCGATTCACCAGAGGCAGCAGCAAATAGGCGAGGGCGATCCCGATGATGAAGGGCGTGAGAACACTGCTGGCTGCCCAGAGCAGCCAGCCAATCCCATATATCGCGCCGAATACCAGTGTCCAGCGTGCTGCCCTACGCGGCGTTATGCGAGGTAAGAATGTCATAGCGTGGGGATTTAGCGTTCCTCGCGGCCAGCAAGGGTACTTACCGTAAGTACGATTGCCGCAGCGTCGCCCGTATTTACCCAGCTATGGGCCATATCATCGTGGTAGAACAGGGTGTCGCCCGTATTGAGCGTATATTCTTCGTCGCCAAGAGAGTAGTGCAAATGACCCTGGAGAACCAGGATCATCTGGCTGCCGCGCCCAGAGAAGCCCTGCTGTCCCCCGCCGGGGCGGGCCTCGATCATGCGCGCCTCCATCTCGCTGTTTGGCGGCAGCAGTGCGTAAACCTGCACGGGCGCATCATCGAGGCTCAGGCGCACGCGGTCGGCGGGAGTGAGTACCTGTCCGGCATGCTGGCTATCCTCGCCCTCGAAAAAATGGGTCATCTGCACGCTGAAAAACTGTGCCAGTTTGCGCAGATTCGCCACCGAGATATTCACTTTATCGCGCTCAAGGCGGCTGAGGAATGACGGCGTTAGCCCAGATCCATCTGATACTTCTTGTAGAGTGAGACCGCGCTCCTGTCGGAGGCGACCGATTTTTTGTCCGAGTGACATATGTGTGCTGCCTTTATCGGTGAAATAATGTGCCATGAATCGAGATGATCTCGGTCTTAATTAAATGACAACGTGATCACCCATTTGTATTATACGCCACAAAAATAACCCCTGTCAAGGCCATGCACAGGGGTAAAAAACAATGCTATTAAGCATCACGACGGCATAAAACCGCTTGTCGTGCGTATGTTATGCACAGGAAAAATATGCGCGTCTTGGAAATATAATCAAATTTGGCGGTCGCGACGATGCAGGAGCCATGCCGTGATCCCGAGGCAGATCAGGGTGTAGAGCAGCATCGCGCCCCAGCGCCCAAGCAGAGCCTCGGGACTGTGGGTGAAGCTGGCCTCGGCTTCGAGAAAGCTGGGCGCACAGCCAGATGGGATGCTGCCCGATCCGTCGGTATTGGGCAGGTTACATAAACTGTTCAGATTCGCGCTGATGCCGAGCGCGTCCATTGACCAGCGACTGATGGTGAGCCACGAGAGCGGGGTTGCTAGTCCCTCAATCTTAAAGATCAGGCCAGCGAAGAGGATCTGCGGGATGAGCGCCAGGGGCACGATGCTGATTGCCCGGTCGCCACTGTCGGAGGCGGCACTAATCACCAGTCCGAGGGCCATGCCGGTAAGGGCGGTGAGCAGCAGGGTGATGAAGGTCTCGGCCAGGGGCGGCAGGATCACGCCGGTGTCGGTGGGGAATCCGACCTTGAGTGTGATGATACCGAGCAGCACCAGGGTCTGGGCGATAATGAGGGTGCTGAGGACGGCCACCTTCGAGAGTAGGTACGGCCCAATCCGCAGATTCACCAGCCGTTCGCGCTGGAAAATCGGCAACTCTTTAGTGATCTCGCGGGCGGCGTTGATGATCCCGAACCAGACGCTGACCGTGGCCAGCATAAACAGCACCTTCTTGGCCTCGCTACGCTGGATCAGGTCGGCAGTCTGCGTGCCGGTGAGGGCGTCGCTGCGGGCGACGAGCAGCAGCAGGAGTGCGACGATGGGAGCCTGAAATAGCAGGATAAGCAGGTTGCGCCGATCCTGTAGGGTCAGGTCGAAGTAGCGCCGGGTGAGGATGCCGAACTGTCGCAGGGGCGAGACTTTGTTCTGGCGCTGCGGGGATGCGGCGGGATGCGGGACTGTCTGGGATGATGGGGCTTGGCCCAGGCGACCCGCAACATAGCGTTGGTAGGAGGAGGAGGCGCGGAATTTTATCTCCCAGAGTTCGCCGAGGCTGGGCGGAACCTTCGCGCCGGGGTTGGTCGCCGCCCACGTGCCATATTCACCTTGAAGATCGCGCTGAACAATCGGGCCTTGGGGATCGCCCTGACCCTCCAGCTTGGTGTAAATATCCGCGAAATCGCCGCTGGTGACGTTAAAGAAGACAAGTGCCTCAGCCGGTGGCCCAAAGTAAACCATGCGCCCTGCCGCCATGAAAATGACATGGTCGCACTGGGTAATATTGGCGGTAGCGTGGGTAACCAGGATCACCGTGCGACCACTGTCGGCCAGGCGGCGCAGGGTGTACATCATTTTCTTCTCAAGGCCGGGGTCGAGTCCACTGGTAGGCTCATCGAGGAAGAAGAGGCTCGGATCAGCCAGTAGCTCGGCCCCAATGCTGACCCGCTTGCGCTGGCCACCAGAGAGATTCTCGACCATCTTGTCGCGATGCGGAGCCATCTCGACATCATCAAGCACGCGGGTGATGCGGCTATCAATCTCGCTCTCGGCGGTATCGGCGGGCAGACGCAGGTGTGCGGCGTAGCCGAGGGCGCGACCGACGGGCAGCGTGCGGTGAAGGATGTCGTCCTGGGGAACATAGCCGAGGACGGTGCGGTAAGCATCGAAGTTGTGGTAGAAATCGTCACCGTTGACGAATACCTGGCCAGCGGTGGCAGGGACGTAGCCGCAGAGAGCTTTCATCAGAGTACTTTTGCCCGTACCGCTGCCGCCAACCAGAGCCACAAATTCGCGTGGGGCAATGCTCAGGGAGACATTGTTCAGGATGATCCGCTGCTTTCCGCCACGGGCGACGGTGCGAGTCAGGCCACGGGCGTCAATGCGCAGGGCACCCTGCTGATCATACTGATCCAGGCTCGCCACGTTATAGATCAGCTTGAACGAGCCGATCTGGATCACATCGCCTGGTCGCAGGGTGTGTAGGCCGCTGAGTCGCTGTCCATTTACGAACGTACCGTTGCTGCTACCGGCATCGCGCAGGATAGCCGCCCCACCGGCGGCGCGATCAATCTGAGCATGAAAGCGTGAGACCTGCGGGTTTTCCAGTAGCACATCGCAGCCAGCGCGGCCAATGGTGATCTGCGGGTCGTTCGGGTTGAGGGCGTAGCTCTGGACGACCTTGTTGGCCAGGGGCGCACGGACGGCGTTGCCGTTGCGGTAGGTAAGCGTAACAAAGCTGCCGGTAGCCGGGTCGCCGATCCGCAGCACGTCCCCGTCGTACATATCATGGCCAGACACGCGCTGGCCCTCGTAGAGAATGCCGTTGGTGGAGCCAACATCAACAATGCGGTGGCCGGGGCCAGTTGGCTCAATGCGGGCGTGGTGCCCGCTGACAAAGCGCGAGGTAAGAACAATGGTGTTATCTGCGGCGCGCCCGATGGAGACGGGTGTCGCGAGCAGGGGCATATCGTGAGCTTGGCCATCTTCCTGAATCTGGAGCAGGGCACCGAGGCCGATGGTTGATCCGGGTGGGCTAGGGGTCGGCTGAACACTGACGGGCTGGGCCTTGCCGCAGGCGATGCAGAAGCGGGCATCGGAGCGGCTTAGCGGTGCCTGACAGTGGACGCATCGGGGGGAAGCGGGGGACGACACGCTACGCGGCTCCTATGCTATAATTTGGCTGGCCCCAGTCTATACCTCCCTTTGATAGCACAGGTCTACCCAGATTGCAACCAGGAGTGCATCCTCGTGGTGCGGTTTGTCGTCCAACTGCCAGCGTGATGCGTTGAGTGCGGAGGCACTGTTGACCACACCGGGCTCTCAGACATGCACGGCATGCGGCGCATCGCTGGCGACCGGCATGCGGTTCTGCCCACGCTGCGGTGCCCCCACCCCCGACGACGGTATCTCCGATGAGGTCATGTTGCCGGGAAGTCGGCACCTGCGTGTCTCGGCAGATAGCCTGAGCCTGCGCGAGCTGTTGGCGGTGGTTGAGTCGGGCGTGTTCTACTGGCGTCAACGCCTTGATCAGTCGGAGGGCGTGGCCCGCGAGCAGGCTGCCGCCGCGATCACGGAGCTGTCGCACATTCTCGACAGCCTCGCACAGCAACTGGTGGCTGGCCGCGAGACGGTGCGGATCACCTCGCGCCTACCCTCGACCAGAGTGGCTCCCCTGGCCTGCCCCATCTGCGGGCGAGGCAACCGCAGCGGTGCCCGCTACTGCGTGGCCTGTGGCTCGTCCATGCGCCCCGATGTGAAGTCGAAACCGCATCCATCGCCCCATCTGAGTCTGTCGGTGGCGGCCCGCACCCATGTCGGCATGGTGCGCAAGGTGAATGAGGACACCTGCTACAGCGGTGAGTTCGCCACGTCTGACGGAAAAATCGGCACGCTGCTGCTTGTGGCCGACGGGATGGGCGGACACGAGTCTGGCGAGGTGGCTTCGCGAATGGCCGCCGATACCGTGAAGGTCGCGTTGCGGGATGCGCTGAGCGCTGGGGTGCCGGTGGCCGATGAAGCCTGGCACGACCTGCTGCGCCGGGTGGCCCTGATGGCCAACGGACGGATCTACGAGCGCTCGCGGGCAGCGTCCAGCACACGGGGTATGGGCACGACGCTGACAATGGCCCTGGTAGCGGGTCGGCGCGCCCACATCGCCCACGTCGGCGACAGCCGTGCCTACCTGATCAACCCCGGCGGTGTTGGCGATAGCGGGACGTGGGTACAACTCACCACCGACCACAGCCTCGTGGCGCGCTTGGTTGATATTGGTCAACTCACCCCTGCGCAGGCCCGCGTTCACCCGCAGCGCAATATGATCTATCGCTCCCTCGGCACCGACCCGACAGTGGATGTGGACACGCTGAGTCAATCCCTAGCGTTGGGCGATGTGCTGCTGCTCTGCTCCGACGGACTCGACAATCACGTAGAGGATGCAGAACTGGCTCAGATCGTGATCAACGAGACCAGCGAGGTTCGCATCTGTGATCGGCTGATCGCCCTGGCGAACCAGCGTGGCGGCAAGGACAATATCAGCGTGATCATCGCACGGGCGCATGTTTGATTGCAGATTGTAGAGTGCAGATTGTGGATTATGGATGCTCTGATGATGATCCGCAATCCGCAATCCGCAATCCGCAATCCGCAATCCGCAATGTAAGGATATGGATATGCTACTCTGTGGTGCGTGCGGCCAAGAGAACCGTTCCAGCGCACGCTTCTGCTGGAACTGCGCCGCATCACTGTCCGTGTCTCGTCCAAACGAGTCTGATCGCCAGTGGCTCGCCAGCACGCTGATCGGCAGGCAGGACGCCCCGGCTCCGATGGATACAACCGTTCCGCCGCGCTCACAGGAACTGCCCACACTTAGTGCTGGCCCCCAGGAGAACGTCATGGAAGAACAGACACCCGAGGCTCCCCGCCTCTTTGCCGGGCGCTACCAGTTGCCCGTTGATGCTGTACCCGGCCCGATAACGGTGGTTGATACGATGCCCTGGAAGCGCTGCTGGGCCTGTGGCTCAACCGCCAATGAGTCGGGCGAGTCCTACTGTACCGATTGCGGTGCCGCCCTTGAGCAGCGCAGCTACCTGGCCCACCTGTTCGTTGGTGAGAGCCTAGACGATCTCTCCTTGTCAGTGAATCTGTCCGATGATGCGGCCCGTGCACTTTTGCCTGAGTTGATTGATCGAGTCACGGAGAACGGCCAGTCACTTGTCGTGCTGAACGACGGCGGGCGAGGGCCGATCATCCCGCCCCTTGACGAGACACTGGCCCTCGGTGTGGGCGCCGCCCTGGCCCGCCTGTTGGTCGCGCTCCACACCGAGGGCCACATTCTGGGCCGGATCACCCCGGCGAACCTGGAGGCTCTAGCCGCCGGGAAGACACGCCTACGCGGTGTGTCGGGCCTGCGCCGGATTGATGAGAGCGGGCGTGATGCGGCGGTGCATGGCGATCTGGCCGATCTGGCCGAATTGCTGGAGCAACTCACGGCGACGCCGCGCACCACTCAGCGCCTGGAAGAGGCTGAGGCGGCGGTGGCGCTGGCCGCTGATGCCGATAGTTTGCCCACCGTGCTGCGTGAGGTACGTACCGGGGCGATTAGTTCGGCTAGCGAACTCGCTGGTCGGCTCCAGGCAATTGTGGATGAGCGCACGCGCCCAATGGCTTTGCGCCAGATTGTAGGCGCTCATACCGATGTCGGTATGGTGCGTGACCACAACGAGGATAGTTACCTGACTCTGAGTCTGGGCCTCGATAACGATAGCCAGCGTCAGGGCTGGGGCATCTATATTGTCTCGGATGGAATGGGCGGCCACGCCGCCGGCGAGGTGGCCAGCAGTCTGGCGATCCGTGGGGCCGCCGAGTTGCTGATCAGCGCCCACCTAGCCAGGGCCATCGCCCCCGACGCTGTCTATGATGAGGCTGAGGCCCGCAATCTGGTGCGCCAGGCAATACTTCAGGGCAACGAGGCGATCATTGCCGAGGGACGGGCGCAGGGTAACGATATGGGAGCCACGATGACGATGGCCCTCGTATCGGGGGATCGCGCTATTATTGGAAACGTCGGCGACAGCCGCACGTACCTGTACCGCGACGGTAAGCTGCGGCGGATCAGCAAAGATCACTCGCTGGTGATGCGCCTGGTAGAGCTTGGCCAGATTGCCGACGACGACATTTACACGCATCCACAGCGCAACGCGGTACTCCGCTCACTGGGCGATAAATCCAATGTTGAGGTTGATATTTTCATTGAACGACTGCGCTCCGGCGACGTGCTGTTGCTCTGCTCAGACGGGTTATGGGAGATGACCCGCGATGCTGAGATGGAGCGTATACTGGCCCGCGATGCGATCCCGCAGGCAACCTGCGAGGCTCTGGTGTCGGCGGCGAATCAGGCCGGCGGCGAGGATAATATCTCGGTGGTGATGGTGCGCTTCGCGTGATCGAGACACCCCAATACGCGGAATTGCAGAGTGCAGAGCGAACACTGCCCTGCACAACCGGAGACATTATATGGCTGATGTTGTAACACTTACCTGTACATGGGGCCGGTCGCCAATGACGGTGACGGGCGCGCCGCAGGTCGCGTACCTGCTGGTGGAGGCAACCCCGGTTGCCGCACCGTCGGTGCCGGTGCCGTTAAACTTCTGTCTGGTACTCGACCGCTCAGGTTCGATGCAGGGTGCCAAGCTAGAGAGCATGAAGGCGGCCACTCGGCACGTGATTGAGACTCTGACGAATCAAGATATTGTCTCTATCGTGATCTTTGACGACACGGTGCAGACACTTGTCCCCGCCACCTTGGCCGCCGACCGAGGCGCACTTCTGGCTGCCGTGAACACCATCAGCGAGTCGGGTGGCACAGCGATGTCGCTCGGCATGCAATCTGGCCAGATCGAGCTACAGAAAAACATTGGCCCAGATCGGCTCAGCCACATGCTGCTGCTCACTGATGGCCAGACCTGGGGCGATGAGGAGGTATGCCGCAGTATCGCCAAATCTCTGGGCCAGGTTGATGCACGGATCACGGCGCTGGGCCTGGGTGCCGAGTGGAATGAGCAACTCCTCGATGATCTGGCCGAGTTCACCGAAGGGAACTCCGACTATATTGCCGATCCCAACCAGATTGGCGCGTTCTTTCAGCGAGCGGTGCGCCGCGCGCAGGGTACGGCGGCCACTGATGCGCGCCTGCTGCTGCGCCTGGTGCGCGAGGCAACCCCGCGTGCCGTCTACCGCGCCACGCCGACGATTACAAACCTCGGCTATCAGCCGATTGGCGAGAACGAAGTGGCGGTACGGCTGGGTGACTTGGTCTTTGGCCAGACGGCCAGTGTGGTGCTGGATCTGATGTTGCCGAGCCGAGCCGTTGGCTCATTCCGCATTGTCCAGGCCGAATTGCATGTCGCACCCGTCGGCGCGGAGCATGAGCAAGTGGTGAAGCAGGATGTTCTGCTCACGTTCAGCGCCGATTCCACTGCCGCCTACGAGCCTCGGGTGATGAACTTGGTGGAAAAGGTGACGGCATTTAAGCTTCAGACTCGCGCCCTGGCTGAGGCCGAATTGGGCAACACGAGCGGGGCCACCCAGAAATTGCGTGCGGCGGCCACACGCCTGCTGGATCTCGGTGAACTTGATCTGGCCGAAAAGACCCTTCAGCATGCCGATCAACTGGAGCAAGGCGCTAAACTTAGTGCCGAGACGCAGAAGGAGTTGAAGTACGCAACCCGGCGGCTGACGCAGAAGTTTGAGGAGTGATTGATGTTCAGGGAAGGCGCACGTCTTCTGGAACGTTCCTTTGTTCATATGTGGAGGCAAATAACGATATGACGACCTGCCCAACGTGCGGTGCCCAGAACGATCCTGGCAACCGCTTCTGCGATCAGTGTGGAACACGCGTGGATGTAGCTCCTGCTGGTGCCTCCGCTACGGGAGGAACGGCGGCACCTGATCAGCTCACGGTGGCTGTATCCGTGCCGTCCTGTCCGAAATGTGGCGCAGCGGTACTTCCCGGCGAAGCGTTCTGCGATAACTGTGGTGCCGATCTGACCTCGATACCCGCCGTGCCTGCCCCGGCTGTGGCCCCGCCACCGACTCCCGCTGATGCCCCAACCATGCTGGCATCATTGCCGGTCGTCCCTCCTGTGGCCACTCCTGTCTCATTTGGGGGCGGGATACTCTGCCCAGCCTGCGGGCAGACGAACCTGCCGGGCGAGAAGTTCTGCGATAACTGTGGTGCCGATCTGTCGGCACCTGCACCTGTGGCCGTCGCACCTGCGCCGGTCGTCGCGATACCGGTTGTCTCTCCCGACGACGCAACCATTCTTGCGCCACTCCCCGTTTCTCTGATGGATCCGCCGCCACCTGTTGCCCCTCCAACGCTTCCTGACGATGCGACGATTCTTGCGGGGACGGAGATTCCAGTGGAGGAGACGCCCGCACCTGTACCCGTACCGCCAGCCGAGGCGGTGACCGAGGCGGTTCCCACGCCAGTTGTGGCAGTTCCCGACCCGGCGATCTATCTTGCGAAGAAGACTGAGCTTGAGGCGGAGATCGGGCGGCAGCAGCAGATCATCGCGCAATTTGAGCAGATGCAGGCTATGTTTGGGGCGACAACTCCCCCTGCGGTAACGGCAGGACTGGCCGATGCCCGTGTGGCTCTGGCGAAGGCGGAGTCAGATCTGGCCGCTCTCACTCCACCCGTCGCTACGGTTGACCCAGAGGCGGTACGGCAGCTTGAAGCGGAGATTGGGCAGCAGCAGCAGATCATCGCGCAGTTCACGCAGATGCAGGCCATGTTTGGGGTGGCAACCCCCCCTGCGGTGACGACAGGACTAGCCGATGCCTATGCGGCGCTGGCAAAGGCCGAATCTGACCTAGCTGCGCTGACGGGCGGTGTCCCGGTTGCTCGTGCTATTCCCGTGGCACAGGCTGCTCCGGTTTCTCCTGGCGCTCCGCCAACCCCGCCACCGGCACCCACGCCGCGCCTAGTGGTGGTTGATGGTGGGCAAGTCCTAAACCTGCCAACAGATCGAGTCGAGATCATCGTCGGTCGGGAAGATCCGGTGAGCAACATTTTCCCCGAAGTTGATCTCACCTCTTTCGGTGGCGAGGCTGGCGGAGTGAGCCGTCAGCACGCGAAGATCACCCATAACGGTGACCAGTGGACGATCACCGACCTGAACAGCACGAACTTCACACGGGTTGATGCGGTGCGCCTGGAACCCTACATTGATACGCCGCTCCACGACGGTGCCCGTATCCAGTTTGGACGAATCGTAACGACGTTTCACATCTAGCTGGCAACGCAAAACGGGGGCCGTCAGCAGTGCTGACGGCCCCCGTTTTGCGTTGTCGGCTATGAGTCGAGGGCGCTAACACCTCGCTCGGTATCGAGGATGCGCCCACGGATACTCTTGGCGAGATCCCAGATCCATAGGCTGGCGGGGCTGCGTGTCCCAGACTGGGGATCGCTTGTTACGACGTAGGCCAGCCCGTCGCCAGAGAACGAAGCCTTGTCCACGCTCCCCTTGCTCTGCCCAGAACCGAGCATGTCGCTGCGCTTGGGAGCCTGCCAGCGGTAGATCTGGTAGTCCTGCACCAGATTGCTGGCACAGAGGATACGTATGTAGATCAGGCTGCCCTGGGCATCCCAGGCAAGAGGTCGTGTCCAGTAGGGGCCGCGATACTCCGGATCGGCGGGTGGCTCGGGCTGGGGCGTGAAAGTGGGAGTCGCGGTGCTGGTGGGCGTCTCCGCAGAGGTGGCGGTTGGCTTGGGTGTCGCCGACGGCTTGGGTGTCGCTGACGGTTTGGGTGTTGCTGACGGCTTCGCTGTCGCCTTAGGCGTGCCACTGGTCGTAGGTGTGCTACTCGCTGTAGGCGAATTTTCCACCGTCGGTGTCTCGCTTGGGGACGGTATGTAGGTAGCGCTGGGGGCTATAGTCGCCGTAGGCGTGGGTGGCGGGGGCACAAATGTCTGCCCGCCCACAATATCGAGGATGCTGCCGTCGGCGGCGAGGATCACCATATCGGCCCCAGCGGTATCGCTGCGCAGCGCCTCAACGGCCACACGAGATCCATCGAGCGAGGCAAGCGGGTGCCCAATGGCGCGGTAGCGGGCTGTGCCTGCGTCACCCTCCAGAATACTAGCTCCCACATCGAGGACTGCGCCGTCAGGGGCGCGCAGGAACAGGGTGCTACGGCCATCCTCGGCCTCGGCAGCATAGATCAGGGCACCGTTAGCAAGCCACTGGGGCGCAAAGCGGCTCCACTCATCGCCGGTGGCCTGGATGCGCTGCGGTGTCCCCCCGTCTACAGATACGGTGAAGATCGCCCGCTGGACGGGCACGGCACCTGTCTCGTCCACCGCAAAGGCCAGATTTTTGCCATCGGTGCTGAAAGCCGGGTCGGCACAACTGACTCCCACCTGGGCCAGGGGTTTCGGATTACCGCCAGTAGCTGACATCGTCCAGAGCGTACTCGGCACCGCCAAATTCGCATCAGCCGGGTCGAGTCCTGGCGCGGCGCGGCAGAACGCGATCTGCGCATGGTTCGGGCTAACCGCCATCGCCGTCTCGCTCTCGGGCGAGTTGGTCAGGTTCTTCGGCTTCTCGCCCTGGCCATCAACACGCCAGATGTCACCGTCATACAGGTAGAAGAGCGGCCCGGCCAGCGCGGGCTTCCCGCCGCCGGTGGGAACCTGGAGCGTGTCGCTGGAAGTCACGAACGGCGAACTGCGGGCAACCGCAATTGTCAGGCGCGTGGGGTTGCGCTGGATGGTCAGCCGGAACGGCTGAGCTTCCTTCACGCCGATCAGCATTGTTGTGCCAGCCTCTGCGCCGGGTGACGAGATAAAGCTAGCACTGCTGATCATGCGAGTCGTGGTGAATGTGAGGGTCTGAGTGATCGCGGATGCGCTGAAGCGATCATCGTGCAGCCAGCCAGGCAACTCGACGCGCAGCGTATAGGGAGCGGATGCTGCGACATCGCCGGTGAGTGCCTGCACACTGCTGGTACCGACACAGTTCACCCCAGCGTGGACGGGTGCCGAGTCGGGGCCAAGATCGAAGCCAAGCGTCACCTGATCAAAGGCAGGGAAGCCGCTGGCCGCAACATCGGTGAGCGTAGCCGAGAACCGACCGCTGGCCCCAGGGCTGGCCTGGTTGCAGAAGCTGAAACCGGCGAGGGCCGGGTTCGGCGTCGGTGTGGGCGGTAGAGGCGTCTCGGTAGCGGTGGCGGTGGCGGTGGGCGTTGATGTTGGGCCGACCGTAGAGGTACTCGTCGTCGTCGCCGTAGGTGTGTCCGTAAGTGTGGGACTCGGTGTAATTGACGGCGTACCAGCGCGGATCGTCTCCACATTGGCAATCTGCTCACTATTATTGGCCGGTGACAGCGAGCAACTGGAGAGAATCGTAGCGAGAGCGAGGGGGAGCAGTACCAGGGCGGTGGCAACTTTATGGTACGGGGGCTTCACAGGTATTTTGCCTTTCCCCTTTCACGAGCGCGGTACGGAAGGGAGCGGTGGCTAATCGCCGGGGAGTACCACCTTGATCCAGCCACGGCGCATCGCATAGACCACCGCCTGAGTGCGGTCGTTGACAGCGAGCTTACGGAGAATCGAGGAGACATGGTTCTTAACCGTCTGGTTACTAACATCAAGGCCCAGGGCAATCTCTTTATTGGTTTGTCCGGATGCCATCAACTCCAGCACCTTAAGCTCGCGCAATGAGAGCGGTGAAAAAATGCTCTCAACATCCTCATCCATAACCATCTGGCGGAAGGCAGCGAGAACCTGGGATGCCACATCGGGCAGGGAGATCACCAGATCGTTGATCGGATAGCTGCCGTTGCGTACATCGTTGAGCATCGCGAGCAGGTTGCGCCACTCAATATTACGCGGCAGGTAGGCGGCGACACCCGCACGGATGGCCTTCACCACCTGCTGCCCGTCCATTGCCGAGCTAAAGAGCAAGATTCCGACGTGGGGATGCGTACGCTTAATGACGCGGGAGACTTCGAGTCCATTGACACCGGGGAGATCGATCTCCATCAGCACCAAATCAGGATCGGTATAATCAACAATTTGGATCGCCTGCTGGCCATTGCTGGCTTCGCCCGCGATGCGAAACTCGGGCTGTGTGGAGAGATGATGGCGCAGTCCCTCACGAAAGAGGGCGTGGGCATGCACGAGAACTATTGATGCGACGCTCACACACAGCCCCCTCTATGC
>Ga0007797_1000359_pt1 | contig 13799 bp, 14 predicted proteins | sample CryBogmetaGMA25M_FD_60364 | JGI IMG/M metagenome (GOLD analysis project Ga0007797, IMG submission 60364) | Freshwater microbial communities from Crystal Bog, Wisconsin, USA - MA2.5M | ecosystem: Environmental > Aquatic > Freshwater > Lake | place: Crystal Bog, Wisconsin, USA | collected 2009-07-06 | reverse complement strand
ATATTACAGATGAAATTAAAGTCGCGCCTATTGATAAGATTATAAATTTAAACAGGTTAAGTTTTATATTATGTAGGCTATTATTTTTACTTCTTCTCATATTTATTATCCTTCTAAGAATGTATTATATCTTTAATGTATTTTCTTCGCCATTTATAATTCTCTTTATATTGGGGTAATGTTTTGAAATTACCAATATCGATAATGCTGTAAAGAGTAGGATAGCCATCCAATCATTTAATAATGCGATACTCAGTAATATCAGAGAAATTGTTGCAGTGATGGAAGCTATGGATGATATTTTTGTAAGATAAAATATAACAAGCCAAATTGCGCATAATAACAATCCTAGCTTTATATCTAGGACAAGAATAATTGCAGCTGTTGTAGCTACTCCTTTTCCACCTTTGAAACCAAGCCAAATAGGAAACATGTGGCCAAGAACTGCACATAGTGAGGCCAAATAAACAAGATCATCGCTAAAGTGAAGTATTTTCCCGAGTAGTACGACTAATATACCCTTAAGACCATCAAAAAGGAGCGTTAGTAGGGCTAATTTTTTATTTCCAGTTCTAAGCACATTAGTAGCGCCAATATTTCCAGAACCAAGTTTTCTAATGTCACCTAGGCCTGAAAATTTAGTAAGCAATAGCCCAAAAGGTATAGAACCAGCAATGTATGCAAAGAGAATATATAAGTAACTCACCTTGAAGTTCTCCCAATATGTTTAAGAAACTAGTATCTATTTAGACGTCATTCCAGTTCCTAGCCGACTAGCTTTGCCCATGCAAAGCGTTACGAGGCTTGGCGACTGGAATCTCATAAGGGTTTCTCTGCAAATTCTTCTAAAAAGCCCTCATGAGATTCCAAACTACTAAGCTCCGTAAACGCATGCCCCGCATGCTACTCCGCTAAGTTTTGGAATGACCCACTGATCAAATACAAAAACTACTATATACTGTAGCAGGGAAAATCTAGCAAGTAAATTATGGAGCTATTTATTTTCTCGATAATACATAACATTTCTATTATGAACGCTAAGCGTGCTAGAAAAATTATGCCCACCTTTGCCGTCAGCTACAAAATATAAATCATTGCTATCTGCTGGATTGAGGGCAGCTTCTATCGAGGCTTCACCTGGATTAGTAATAGGGGAAGGCGGTAACCCTAAATTCGTATATGTGTTATAAGGGGAATCAAATTGCAGATCATTTTTGCTAAGCTCTCTCTCTAGCGCGTCCTTACCATAAGTTAAAGCATAAACTACGGTAGGATCAGCTTGCAATTTCATGTTCTTTTTTAGTCGATTGATAAAAACAGCTGAGACAAGGTTACGTTCACTTTTTATTGCAGTTTCTTTTTCTATTATAGATGCCATAGTTAAGGCTTCATGCATATTTCTATAAGGTAAATTGGGGGCTCTATTAGTCCAAAGACTTTGTAGGCAGGTGATTAAATTATGATGCATTCTGTCTATAATATCTTGCCTCTTATCGCCATAGGAATAGTAGTAAGTCTCTGGCATTAACAAACCCTCACCATAGGTTTGTGTTATTTCCCCTGTCAGAATATCGATTTGGTTTATTTTTTGTACTACTTCGTAAGTTGAGGTACCTTCAGGTATAGTTAGTTTATGAATAATAACTTTCCCACTATGAAGTAAATTTATAAGGCTGGTTAAAGAGACATTTTTCTCTATTAAATACTCGCCTGCAATAAGCTTTTTCTTATAGTTTATCTTTGTTATAAGAAAAAATACATCCGGATATTTTATTATATTCCTGCTATGGAGTAACTCAGAAATTTGTTTTGTAGATATGCCTTTTGGGATGACTATCCGGGTAGGTTGTTCAAGCGGACCATCAGCTTTAAGATACGAATATACCATTAACACTATTAAAGTGAAAAACAGCAAAGATAAATAGACCACCTTTAATATAAGCGATCTATGTTTTTGATCAGTCACAATGTATCTAGATTATATTTTTCTGAATACGAGTGTAGCATTAGTTCCGCCAAAACCAAAAGAATTTGACATAGCAATATTAACTTTTTTCTCTTTTGCTACGTGAGGAACTAAATCAATTTTATTATCGATCGGTGGGTTATCTAAATTCAGGGTTGGTGGAACCACATTGTTATTAATTGCCAACACCGAAAAGATTCCCTCTACACTTCCCGCCGCACCTAAGAGATGCCCGATTGATGATTTAGTGGAAGACATTGAGAGATTTCCTGTATCTCCATTAAATAAAGTTCTAACCGCATTGAGTTCAAGCTCATCTCCCATTGGGGTGGATGTTCCGTGAGCATTAATATAATCAATATCCTGTGGATTAATTTTTGCTTTCTCAAGCGCCATCTTCATAGATCTAAAAGCTCCTCTTCCTTCTGGATGTGGAGCTGTAATATGATATGCGTCACCTGATAGGCCATATCCAATAAGCTCAGCATAGATTTTTGCCCCACGCTTTTTAGCGTGCTCATATTCTTCTAACACCACTATTCCAGCACCTTCACCCATGACAAAGCCGTCTCTCTCGCTGTCCCATGGTCTTGATGCTTTTTCTGGTGAATCGTTGAATTTGGTCGAAAGTGCTTTCGCCGCGGCAAAACCTGCTATACCTATTTTACAGATGGCACCTTCAGTGCCGCCTGCTACCATTACGTCGGCTTCACCACTTTGTATAATCTTTGCTCCGTCACCAATTGCATGAGCTCCAGTAGAGCAGGCTGTTACAACTGAATGGTTAGGACCTGAAAAGCCATATTTTATAGATAAATTACCTGAGACAAGATTAATCAAGCTAGAAGGTATAAAGAAAGGGCTTATTCTTTTTTTATCATCTTGAAATAGCTGAATTGAACTTTCTTCAATTCCAGGGAGGCCACCAATACCAGAACCAATGATAACCCCAGTACGATCTAAGCTTTCTTGATCACTAGGTTTCCAACCAGAGTCCTCAACTGCACTAATCGCCGCTGCCATACCGTACAAAATGAACATATCCATTTTCTTTTGGTCTTTAGTAGATAGAAAGTCGTTAGGATTAAATTCACCCTGGTTTTCTCCAAACTTGATCTCTCCTGCTATTCTGCATGGCAATGAGGTAGCATCAAATCTGGAGATTTGTTTAATTGCTGACTTGCTTTCAAGAATATTTTTCCAGGTAGCATCCGTATTACTTCCGAAGGGAGTGATGGATCCTATACCAGTTATAACAATTCTTCTCATAATTTTAGCTAATATCCTTAGTGGTTTTGCCCGCTTATGTTATTTCGAGCTTTTCTCTTTAACGTAATTAACAGCATCTGATACTTTTACAATCTTTTCAGCAGCTTCGTCAGGTATTTCTATATTAAATGCTTCTTCAAAAGCCATAACTAGTTCTACTTGATCTAAGCTATCCGCACCTAAATCATCCACGAAGCTAGAATCCAATGCTATTTTTGATTCTTCAACACTTAGGTGTTCGGAAACAATTTTTTTTACACGATTTTCAATATCAGTCATATTTTTCCTTTTATTATTAAAATTTAAATTCGTCTGTCAGAATATAGTATTAATTAAAAAAATTATCAATATATTTTAACACATATACATGCCACCATTGACATGGAGGGTGTGGCCATTAATATAATTAGCTTCATTGCTAGCTAAAAAGGCTACACAATTTGCAACATCCTCAGGACTTCCAATTCGCCTATTAGGAATTTTGTTAATTAAATCATCCCTTTGCTCACTTTTTAGCTTGTTAGTCATATCAGTATCAATGAATCCTGGAGCTACTACGTTAATCGTTATACCTCGTGAGCCCACTTCTTGGGCAAGTGACTTAGACATTCCAATAAGACCAGCTTTAGAAGCGGCATAATTTGCCTGACCAGCATTGCCGGTCGCTCCAATAATAGAGGAGATGTTTATAATTCTGCCCCATCTTTGCTTCATCATTTTTTTGATAGCGGCTTTATTGAGTATAAAGGATGAGGTGAGATTTATATTAATTACGTCTTCGAAATCTTGCTCGCTCATTCTCAAGGCTAAATTGTCCTTGGTGATGCCTGCATTACATACGAGGATATCTACATTACCAGTATGGGTTTCTGATTTTTCGAAAAGTGAATTTACTTCATCTCTATTGGCTAAATTGCATATTTCGGTATAGGCTCTCACTTTTAAAATAGAAGCAAGTTCATCCAATTTTTCTTTTCTAGTTCCAGATAGAATTACGCTTGCGCCTTGTCTATGTAAAGCTATTGCTACTTCTCTACCAATACCACCGCTAGCTCCAGTTATCAGAGCCGTTTTTCCAGTTAAATCAAGCATATCTTATAATTTCCTCAAGCGTCTATCAATTCGTTAGCAATTTCAGTTTCTACTACATTGCTAATATCTAAATTGGAAAGAGAAGTTCTGAGTTTAGCCTCGATTTCATCAGAAATTGTCGGATTATCCTTAAGGAATACTTTTGTATTTTCTCTGCCTTGGCCAATTCTTTGGTTATTGTAAGAATACCAAGCACCAGATTTTTCTATAATATTAGCCTTAACGCCTAAATCTATTATTTCACCATGTTTAGAGATACCTTGGTTATACATAATATCAAAATCTACTGTTTTAAATGGAGGAGAAACCTTATTTTTAACTATCTTTACTCTCGTTTGATTGCCAACAATTTCGTCTTTATCTTTTATTGCTCCGATACGGCGAATATCTATCCTAACTGAGGAATAAAATTTAAGCGCATTACCTCCAGTGGTGGTTTCTGGATTACCAAACATGACTCCAATTTTCATCCTGATTTGGTTAATGAAAATGACCATACAGTTTGTTCTTGAGATAGAAGCAGTTAATTTTCTTAGAGCTTGGCTCATGAGTCTTGCTTGCAGCCCCATGTGTGAGTCGCCCATTTCGCCCTCAATTTCTGCTTTCGGAACGAGAGCTGCAACACTGTCTATAATTACTAAATCTACAGCCCCAGATCTTACTAGTGTATCAGCAATTTCAAGCGCTTGCTCGCCAGTATCTGGCTGAGATATTACAAGTTCATCGATGTTAACCCCAAGCTTTTTTGCATAAGCCGGATCAAGTGCGTGCTCCGCATCTATAAATGCACAATTACCACCTTTCTTCTGAGCTTCAGCTGTAACATGCAGGGTTAATGTTGTTTTTCCAGAGCTTTCAGGACCAAAAATTTCTATTATCCTTCCTCTAGGGAGTCCGCCTACCCCAAGGGCTATATCTATTCCTAGAGAGCCGGTTGAGATAGCTTCAATGTCTACAGCTGGTTTTTGTCCAAGCTTCATGACTGATCCCTTACCAAAGGTTTTTTCTATTTGGCTAAGAGCTGATTCAAGTGCTTTTTGTTTATCTATCATTATTTCCTCATTATTCCTAATTTAAAATACTATTTGTTCCAGGTTTATCAAGTGAAAATGTTGGTATGATAATGTTAAACTCGCCAACATCTGATAAAATCGTATAAGTTCCTTTCATAATACCTGTAGGTGTATCAAGATCAGTGGCACTTGTATACTCAAATTTATTACCTGGATGTAAAATTGGCTGTTTTCCTACAACTCCCTCGCCAATTACTTCTTTCAGTTTTCCTCCAGAGTTAATGATTTGCCAATGCCTGGAGATTAGTTGTACTGTTTCATTACGATTATTTTCAATCGTAACTTTATACTGCCAGACATAGTGATGATCAAGAGGAGAAGATAACTCACTATTATAGCTAAGTTTAACAGTTACTTTCATGAAATTAGAAGTTTTTGTATACAATTTATTCACTCGATTCTTTGGTGTTTTTAACTAAGCCATACATGTAGAAATTTGTTTTCTCATCATGAAGTATTCCATAATGCCTGAGTAAACCTTCTCTCTCAAATCCTAGCCTATCGAGTAATTTTATCGACGAAAAATTATCATGGGCAACAGTGGCTTGAACCCTATTAACGTCCATTTTTTCCATCGCCAGCTTGATAATTGCCCCGAGCGACTTTGTCATAATGCCATTGCCCCAAAAATTATGATCGAGGTCATAACTGATTTCTACCCGAGAGTGTGTCTTGCTCCAATTGTTAAAGCCGCAGGTACCTATCAAATTTCCAGTTGAGTTGTCTGCAATTCCCCAATATATACTATGTTTAAGATAGAATAATCTTGCCCAATAAGACATTTCCTCTTTTGCGGACTCAATAGTTTTAGGAAAATCATCGTCTGATAGGTATTTATGGACTAAAGGGTCTGAAATATAAGCGAGAAAATTTTTTGCATCATTGCTTGATAGCTCCCTAAGGGTTACCTCAGCAAGATTTATTACAGGAAAAACATTAAATATAGGATGATGGCTCATAGATTTTTTTAAGTTTGTAAAATTTATCTAATTAATGAAACTTACTCATTATATATTGCTGGATCTTTAATGCCAAGTTTTCTAAAATTCTCAAGCCTGACTTGGCATGATAAGCATTTCCCGCAAGAGTGTCCTTCAGGTGATGGATCATAGCAGCTTATAGTATTAGCATAATTAACACCCAGTGACATGCCTAGTTTTATAATTTCATGCTTATTCATGTCTATAAGAGGTGCTAATATTTGAAAATTATTACCTTCAGATCCAGTTTTAGTTCCTATATTTGCCATTTTTACAAATGATATTAGAAATTCCTTAGTGCAGTCTGGATAATTATGCAAATCTTGTTTATTCGCTCCATAAAATATATCAGAGGCTCCGATAGTTTCGGCATAAGATAGTGCGATAGATAAGAAAATAATATTTCTAGCTGGAACATAAGTGGATGTTATTACGTCGGGAATCTCGTCGATATTATTATATTTAGGCACGTCAATTTTTGCATCAGTTAATGCAGATCCACCTAAACTTGCCAAATCGATATTAAAAATTTTATGAGGAATATCATATAACTGTGCTATTTTTTTTGCGTTCTGAATTTCAATTCTATGTCTTTGCCCATAATCAAAAGTAAGTGCATGAACATCATAATTTTGTGATTTAGCCAAAGCAACTATTGTGGTAGAGTCAAGGCCGCCACTAAAAATAATCACACATTTTTTCATTATTTTACTCCAATATATTTATGCATTTGCACTGAAAGTCTATAGCCGTTCTCGAGTGCAAGACTAATTGCATATTCCATATTTAACTTATTTTTCTCATCGTTATATTCATCCATTGGCTGTATGTAAACAGGAATTTTGTAATCTAATTGCCCGATATCACTAACATTTTGATATAGAAGATTAGTTTTTGAGATAATAAATTTTACAGCAGTTATTCTTGCCAATAAATCTTCTCTAATTCTAAAGTATCCACGACCTGTATTTTTCGGCGAACAGACTATTTCTACAGTTTTAGGGATCTCTCTAAATATTGTACCATTGGTCTCAATTTGAATTTGAAAACCCAAATTTATTAATTCCTCACATAACTTTTCGATCGGCTGACGGAATGGTTCTCCGCCAGTTATAACAATAAGGCTTATATTGGGTGAGGATAATTCTTTTATTTGCGAAATAATATTTTCAACACTTAATTTCTTAAATGACTCAAATTCTGTATCACAAAAGCTACAAGCTAGGTTACATCCACCCAGTCTTATAAAAATAGATGGCGCACCGACATAGGGGCCTTCTCCTTGAATAGTAGGAAAAATTTCTTGGACATCAAGAAAGTCACCATTTGAAAATACTGGATTTCGTATGGGATTCTTTCCAAACATATTATGTTATCTAACTTTCAAAGTAGATAAGCCGATAATAGCAAAAATAATAGCTACAATCCAAAACCTGACTACTACTTTAGTCTCGCTCCAGCCACATTTTTCAAAATGGTGATGAATAGGGGCCATTTTAAAAAATCTTTTACCGCCAGTAAATTTAAAATAATATACTTGGATAATTACTGATAAAGCCTCAATCACAAAAATTCCTCCGACAATAGCGAGCAATATTTCATGTTTGGTAATCACACTTATGATACCAAGAGACCCGCCTAGTGATAAACTTCCAGTATCTCCCATAAAGATTTCAGCTGGGGGAGCGTTAAACCATAAAAAACCAAGGCATGATCCTACTAGGGCGGCGCAAAAAATAGTAAGCTCGGCTGTATCTGGTACGTAAATAATCTGTAAATAATTGGCAAATTTTGAGCTTCCGACTAAATATACTATTGCCGCAAAGCAGCCTGCAACTAAGGCAAGTGGAATGGTTACCAGGCCATCGAGGCCATCAGTTAAATTAACCGCATTTGACGATCCGACAATTACAATGGTAGCAAAAGCAAAATAGAATAAGCCAAGATCTAACATAAAATTTTTAAAGAACGGAAAGGTAAGAACAGATTGAAACCCGCTTGGACTATTTATATAAACAAAGTAAAAAGCAATTAAGCTAGTAAGTATTTGCACGGCAAGTTTTGCTTTGCCCCTGATGCCCTTACTATTTTTCTTTTTTACTTTCAAATAATCATCAGCAAATCCAAGAAAACCGAAAATCACAGTGACAAATAATACAATCCAAATATAGGTGTTTGTAAGATCAGACCATATTAAAGTTGAGAAAAATAGCGCTATTAACATAGCAACTCCTCCCATAGTAGGTGTACCGGCTTTTTTATGATGAGTCTCTGGGCCAAGTTCTCTTATGGGTTGGGATAATTCACGGTTTTTTTGGATCTGAATAACTAGAGGGATGATAAAAAAGCTAAATGTCAAAGAAGTAAGCAGGGCTCCACCACTTCTAAAGGTAATATAACGAAATAAATTGAGAAAGGAATGTTGTTCAGAAAACTGATATAACAAATGGTATAACATCTAATTCTTCCTAAGATATATGTTCTACGAATTGATAAAGTCTGGAACCATGAGAGCCCTTAACCAAAATAACATCACCATCTACTGAAATATTATTAACATAAGTAATCAGTTCATCGAGAGTTTCGATATGACTGAGTTTTTTGTTATCTGGAAGGCATTTATGTAATTCATGCATTAAGTTACCAAAAGTAATCACCTTATCAATATTATTAGACTCTATATCCTCCTTAAGATCTACATGAAACTTTACTGAGTTTTCCCCGAGTTCAAGCATATTGCCCAGTATGGCAATTTTTCTATTTTTATATTTACCAAGCGAAGCTAGTGCAGCTTTGACTGAGGGAGGGGAGGCGTTATAGCTGTCATCTATTAAAATCACTTTTTTGCCATCGAGGTAAATTTCTGATTTTTTCCCACGACCTTTGAGAGAGAAAAAATTTATTAGATTTGCAGCTGCTTTTTTTAAATCACCGCCTAGAGCTTTGACTGCACTTAAGACGTAAATAGAATTTTTTATTAAATGCTCTGGTACCTGCTGCATTTTATATACGATGATTTCTCCCATTATATTTGCAGTTATCGTATCTCCATTTATCTCAATAAGTTTGGAATCACCTTCTTCGCCACAATTTATTACACGTAGCCCCTTCTTTTTGGCAAGTTCTTCTAAGATATAATGATATTTATTATCGATGTTGAGTATGGCAGTAGATCCTGGTTTCATGCCGGAAAAAATTTCCGCTTTAGCAAGAGCTATATCTTCTACTGAGTCAAAGAATTCGATATGAACGGGTGCGATAATTGTGATAATAGCTAAATCTGGTTTTAGGAAATCAGATAGAGGTGATATTTCGCCAGAATGATTCATGCCTATTTCAAAAATGCCATAGTCACAGTCGTGATCCATAGATGCAAGGCTGATAGGCATCCCTAGTCTATTATTATAATTTCCCTGACTAGAATGAGTTTTTCCGAGAGCTGAAAACGCTAGCTTTAGCATTTCTTTAGTAGTTGTTTTGCCAACACTGCCAGTGACTGCAATCATTTTAGCCTGTGTCTGGTTTCTTCTATAAATTGCTAAATCATCAATTGCTGTTAAGGTATCGCTAACTTTCAATGTGGCTATGTTTTCATTGATATCTTTTGATATCATTGCACATGAAGCTCCCCTCTTTAGAGCTTCGCTGACATAATTATGGCCATCGGTATTTTCGCCGCTCAAAGCAACAAAAATATCATCTTTCTCGATATTTCGACTATCAATAGTTAACTTTCCACCACTCCATTCTTGGCTCGAAGTGCCGTTTGTCGCCTTTTCGGCATCATTTGAATTCCAGATACTCATTTTTATAATTTAAATTATTAACGGATAAGAATTTATAATCTGATATCAAATTAAAAGCAATATTCTTGCTAAAAATCCTAAATTACATTAAATTAACTTCTTAAATTTAGGAAGGATATAGAGATGTCGATAATAAGTAGGTTCGCCCCATCACCAACAGGATATTTGCATGTTGGTAATGTTAGGACAGCCCTGGTTAATTGGTTGTTCACGCGGAAGAATAATGGGAAATTCATTTTAAGGATAGATGATACTGACAAAGTTCGTTCGAAAGAAGAATATGTTACCCAAATAAGAGAAGATTTAAAATGGCTGGGTCTTGATTGGGATGAGGAATTTCGTCAATCCTCAAGAATAGAGCGCTATGCAGAGGTACAAAATCATTTAATTAAAGAGGGTAGATTATATCCTTGCTTTGAGACTGCAGAAGAAATTGAGATCAAAAGAAAAATGCTGCTTAGCCGCGGTAGGCCCCCAATTTATGATCGGGCAGGGCTTAATTTATCTAAAGATGATATAGCCAGATTGATAGAGCAGGGCAAGAAGCCGCATTATAGGTTTAAACTTGATACTAGCAGTAATATAGAATGGAATGATTTGATTCGTGGGAAAATCCATTTTGAAGGGAAGAATCTATCTGATCCAATTTTAATTCGCGAAGATGGCAGCATGACCTATATGCTCTGTTCAGTGATTGATGATATTGATTATAATATTACTCATGTGGTTAGAGGTGAAGACCATGTTAGTAATACTGCAATTGGTATAGAGTTAACTAGAATTTTATCAGGCAATATTCCAAAATTTGCTCATCTCTCATTACTTAAATCTAAAGAGGCAAAAATTTCCAAACGAGAAGGTGGTTTTGATATTAAATCAATCAGAGAAGAATTTATCGAGCCAATTACAGTGAGCGCATTACTTGCAAGGCTGGGAACTTCTGTTTCGATAGAGCCGGAGCAGGAGCTTGGGGTATTGATAAATGATTTTGATTTTAATTCTCATGGAAAGGCTCCAGCTATTTATGATTTTGAAGAACTAGTTCGTCTCAATCATAAAATCCTAACTCATGCGCCATTCAAGTTAGTAGAAGAAACACTGACAAAGCTTGGAATTAATATTGATGAAAATTTCTGGGAATCTATTAAGGGTAATCTAACTACCCATCATGATGCTTTAGACTGGGCAGAAATTTGTCAAACCGAACTTGAGCCAATCATTGACAAAAATGACGCAGATTTTCTTAAATCCTGTAGTGATTTACTACCGCAGGGGTCATGGAATGAAAATACCTGGGATGAGTGGATAAAAATAGCAAAAACGAATACTGATCGCCAAGGTAAGACTTTGTTCTTGCCAATCAGAAGAGCAATTACCAGAAGAGAGTCGGGTCCGGAATTAAAACATCTTCTGCCACTTCTTGGTAGAGATAAAGTTTATCAGCGCTTAAATGGGAAGAAAGCATGAAATTAGTTAAATTTGCTATAATTATATTGTTTATGTCTCCTCTTTTAGCTAAAGCCGAGGAGACTAAATATTTGAAAGAAATCTCTTTAGCTGAAAAATACCTAAATACAATCACCTCGCTCAGAGCAGATTTTAGGCAGATTTCTCCAGAAGGTGAGGTAAGCGTAGGTAAATTATATGTTTCTAAGCCAGGAAAGTTAAAGATTGACTATCTTAGCCCTTCACTTCTAACCATTTTATTAAATAACAAACGAGTTACTTATTTCGATAAGGAACTAGATGAGGTTACCAGGACAAGTTTTGACTCTATAATTCTATCCTTCTTAACTAAGAAAGATATCTCCTTTGCGAGGGATGGTGTTATAAGGGAAGTAACTAAAGAAAAGGATCTCTTTACCATAATGGTTGAAGACCCTAATGAAGAAGAGCAGCAAACCTTGGGGCTTGTATTTGATAGCAAAATCTCTGTTCTGAAAGAGATGCAAGTAATCGATCAGGACAAAAAAATAACTCAAATAACTTTAAGTGATATCAAGACCAATATAGTACTCGATAAAAAAACCTTCGTGCTTGATCGAGAGTTTTTGAAGAGGTAATGAAGTTCCTTATATCATCATATATGTTTCAAAAGGTATTAGACGTGATATTAAGTAATATTTAATCTTTTAATATAATAATGTTTAAAATATATAACGTTTTAGATATTGTGCAATGTCAGGTAGACGTCACTTAAATGTCATAATAATCATATTATTTCTTGCAAGTTGCAAGGCATCCCCATATGCATCGTCAGTTAAGTCAAAGGAAGTTGACAGGTGGATGGATAAAGGAAATGTAACCGAGGAAAAGCCGCAAACACAACAGGGGTGGTGGTTAGTACTCAATGATAAATTAATCAACTTGTTAATTGATAGAACTTATGCAGCTAATTCATCCCTAAAGCTAGTCGCTGCTAGAATTGATGAAGCAAGAGCAAATTTGTCATATAACAAATCTGGTTTTTTACCAGAACTAGATTTACAAACCAATGGAAATGCATCTCGTGTTAGAGCCCGAGGCAAGAATCCTAATCCTCCTTCTGAGTTAAATAGCATAGCTCCTACAATTTATGTGAAACCTCTAAAAAACAATATTAGTAAGATTGATGTGCAACCTAGCATAAGTTGGGAACTGGATCTATTCGGCAAAATAAGGTCTATGGTAGAAGTTGCTCAATTAGACCTTAATGCACGTGAAGCAGATGCAGAGAATACGCGGTTGCTGGTCGCCGCTGAAATATCTGATTTAGTTATAGATTTACGCACTTGTTTGTATTCTGCTAAACTATACAAAGAAAAAGTAAAGACACTCAAACAAAATCTTTCACTAACTGATAAAAGACTTACAGCTGGGATATCTAGTTTTATAGATCAATCCAATATGATCAATCTACTGGTAAGCCAAGAGAAAATATATTCTGAACAAAACAAGTATTGTTCCCTATATGTAAATTCTTTAGTTGCTATCTCAGGTTCGAGTACAAATGAAATTTATAATATTATTGAACAAGATAAGAATGATTATTTCATCCCGAGTTTTCCAAAATCAAAACCAGGAGTACCAGCAAAAATATTAGCTGAGCACCCAAACATAGTAGTTGCTGAAAGAGAGGCACAAGCGGCCTGGGCAAGTATTGCAGTGGCTAAAGTAGAATCTATGCCAAAAATTGACCTATCTTCAGCATTTGCTGGGCAGTGGATCACAACATCTGGATCAAATTTGGTAATCCAAACAATATCAATGCTTCCCAGTATAGGAGTCGCAATCTTTGACGGCGGTAGAGGCCGAGCAAATATTAGTGCATCTGAGTCTAGGTACTATCAAGCTGAAGCAAATTTACAAGCAGTTCTACGAAATACAGTTATGGAAGTTGAAAATGCACTAGCCGAACAAAAGGCTGCAGAAGAAAATCTAAAAAATATTAGAAAGGCATATGATAGCGAAAAGCGCAGATTAAAATTGATAAAAGCTCTCTGGTCGCAAGGTTCAGCCGACCTTATTGATCTCGGTAATTCTCGTTGTTCCTATGCAGATGCAGAAATAAATTTAATAAGTGCCAAGAAAGACTTAGCCAAATCACATGTATCTTTAATTAGAGCTACAGGAA
>Ga0007797_1000356_pt1 | contig 13806 bp, 14 predicted proteins | sample CryBogmetaGMA25M_FD_60364 | JGI IMG/M metagenome (GOLD analysis project Ga0007797, IMG submission 60364) | Freshwater microbial communities from Crystal Bog, Wisconsin, USA - MA2.5M | ecosystem: Environmental > Aquatic > Freshwater > Lake | place: Crystal Bog, Wisconsin, USA | collected 2009-07-06 | reverse complement strand
CTTGTTGCATATGCACTCGGAATCACGGGGCTTGATCCCATCGAACATGGACTCTTGTTCGAACGATTCCTCAATCCAGAACGTATCTCGATGCCGGATATTGACCTCGACTTCGACGAACGTCGTCGCTCCGAAATGATTCGTTACGCAACCGAAAAATATGGCGAAGATCGTGTAGCGCAGATCATCACTTATGGAACTATTAAGTCGAAGCAGTCGCTCAAAGATGCCACGCGCGTTCTTGGTTATCCCTATGCAATCGGTGAAAAACTTACCAAGGCGCTTCCACCATCAGTGATGGGTAAAGACATCACGCTCTCCGGTGTCTTTGACACTAAAGATGCGCGCCATGGCGAAGCAGGCGAATTCCGTCAGCTCTACGAGAGCGATCCAGATTCAAAGCGCGTCGTAGATCTGGCAAAGGGGCTCGAAGGTCTTAAGCGCCAATGGGGCGTACATGCTGCTGGCGTGATTCTTTCGCGCGAACCACTGCTTGATGTGATTCCTATTCATCGCCGTGAAGCAGATGGCGCAATCATTACTCAATTCGATATGGGTGCCTGCGAATCAACGGGTCTTCTGAAGATGGACTTCTTGGGGCTACGCAACTTATCTGTTCTCGATGATGCGTTACTTAATATCAAAGCAAACCAGGGCATTGATGTTGTCCTCGAAGATTTACCGCTGAGTGATCAGAAGACCTTCGAATTACTTTCTCGCGGTGACACGCTTGGGGTATTCCAGCTCGACGGTGGCCCAATGCGTGCACTGCTTCGCAGCATGGCGCCAGATTCATTTGCTGATATCTCAGCTGTCATTGCCTTGTATCGCCCTGGTCCGATGGGCGAAAACGCACATAACAACTATGCCGATCGCAAGAATGGCCGTAAACCTGTCGAACCAATTCACCCTGAACTCTCTGAGCCCCTTCAAGAAATTCTTGGCGATACCTATGGATTAATCGTCTACCAGGAACAAGTAATGGCGATTGCCCAGAAAGTCGCTGGCTTCACACTTGGTCGCGCAGATTTACTACGTAAAGCAATGGGTAAGAAGAATAAAGAGATTCTCGATAAGGAATACATTCCCTTTGAAGCTGGCATGAAAGAGAATGGATTCTCCGTCGCTGCTATTAAGCGACTCTGGGAAGTTCTGATTCCATTCTCTGATTACGCATTTAACCGAGCACATAGTGCGGGATATGGAGTCGTCTCATTCTGGACGGCATATCTCAAAGCAAATTACCCAACCGAATATATGGCTGCACTTCTGACAAGTGTGCGCGACGATAAAGATAAATCTGCGCTTTATCTATCTGAATGCCGACGCATGGGTATCAAGGTCTTACCGCCTGACGTAAATGAATCCGATGCTGAATACACGCCTCGCGGTAAAGATATTCGCTTTGGCTTGGCTGCAATTCGCAACGTCGGCGAAGGTGTCGTTGCATCTGTGAAGGCGGCGCGTGAATCCAAAGGCGCGTTTACTTCCTTTGGAGATTTCCTGGCAAAAGTTGATGCCAATGTCTGCAATAAGAAGACCATTGAATCACTTATCAAGGCAGGTGCATTTGATTCGCTTAATCATCCGCGTAAAGGTTTGATGGCAATTCACCTCGAAGCGATTGATTCTGTGATTGAAACCAAGCGAGCAGAGGCAATCGGTCAATTCGATCTCTTTGGCGGAGAATCAATTTCGCAGGTTGCTGGGCTCGATGTTGAAATTCCGGATACCGAATGGGATAAGTCAACGTTGCTGACCTTTGAACGCGAAATGCTTGGACTCTATGTATCTGATCACCCACTCCTTGGTGTCGAACATGTTCTGCGATCACATACCGATATGTCTATCAGCCAACTTCTCGATGATGGCCCCCAAGACGGAATGGTCACTATTGGCGGTTTAATTACCGGAATCCAACGTAAAGTTTCTCGACAAGGCGCATCATGGGCAGTTGTTAACGTGGAAGATCTCGAAGGTGCGATTGAAGTCCTCTTCTTCTCGAATACATATAACCAATATGCGCTTTCGCTTACTGAAGATCGTGTGGTTGTTGTTCGAGGTCGCTTCTCGCGGACTGACGAACAAGTTCGATTTACTGCGCTCGAAATGAAGATGCCTGACATTTCTGCAGCCCCTACAGGCCCACTTTTGATCTCTTTGCCAGCAGCGCAAGTGACTCCACCGATTGTTGAACGCATGAAAGAAATCCTTCGCTCGCATCCAGGTAAACGCGAAGTACATCTACAAGTGATTGATCAACAGAAATCAACGACTCTCAAGATTGATGCTCTCGTCACTTCATCACCAAGTTTGAGCGCAGATCTCAAGGCAATCTTGGGGCCTGACTGCCTCGTACGTATTTAATCCGTCTCATCACGCTCGAATCGCAAAGTAGAATTGGGCTGTGATTCGCACCGTAGACCTTCGTGGAAAGTCGCTCGATAAAGCTGGTTATCAAGCCGAGCTTCCGCGCGCGAAGCTCGATGTCGCTCAAGCTATGGTTTTGATTGAACCCATCTTGCAGCGCGTTCAACACGGAACTGAAGCGGATTTGATTGCTCTCGCTCAGGAATTCGATGGCGTAACACCGGCTTCAATCCGAGTCCCACAAAGTGCACTTGATAAGGCACTCGCAGAATTAGACCCAGCGATCAGGACTGCGCTCGAAGAATCTGCATCACGTATTCGCAAAGTTCACAACGATCAAGTGCGAGGCGAATCTCGCACCACTGTCGTCGATGGCGGCACTGTGACAGAGAAATGGATTCCAGTAGATCGCGTTGGCCTCTATGTTCCAGGAGGACGCGCTGTATATCCAAGTAGCGTCATGATGAATGTTATTCCGGCACAGATTGCAAAAGTAGAAAGTATTGCTGTTGCTTCGCCTCCGCAGAAAGAATTTGGTGGTTTGCCACACCCAACGATTCTCGCAACCTGCGCACTCTTGGGTATCACAGAGGTCTATGCAGTCGGTGGAGCCCAGGCGATTGCGCTCTTTGGTTATGGCATGACGGATGTCTGTCAGAAATGTGATTTGGTAACGGGACCAGGAAATATTTACGTTGCCGCTGCAAAGCGCGCTCTCCGTGGAATCATCGGAATTGATTCAGAAGCGGGCCCTACCGAGATCGCTATTTTGGCGGATGAAACCGCAATCGCAGCAGATGTTGCTGCAGACCTAATCAGCCAAGCTGAGCACGATGTTATTGCTGCCGCAGTTTTGGTTACTACCTCAACTGAACTAGCAATAGATGTAGAACGTGAATTAGAAAAACGTGTAGCTGCAACAAAACACTCAGAACGAATTCGCACCGCCTTATCCGGAATTCAGTCTGCAATCGCACTCGTTGATTCAGTCGAACAAGGTCTTGATGTCGTCAATGCCTATGCGGCAGAGCACTTAGAAATTCAAACGAAGGACTCAGCACACGATGCCGCCAAGATTCGCAATGCTGGCGCAGTATTTATCGGTCGGTTCTCACCAGTATCGCTGGGTGATTATTCAGCGGGCTCCAATCACGTACTTCCCACTGGTGGGTGCGCCTGCCACAGCAGTGGTTTATCAGTTCAAACTTTCTTGCGCGGACTTCATTTCATCGAGTATGACAAGAGGGCTTTTACCGACATCCTTAACACAGTTGTCACTCTTGCCAACTCTGAAGATTTACCAGCACACGGTGAAGCAATGACCGCACGTTTGGAAAATCTATGAAGCAATGGCCAGCGTGGCTTCCACTGCGACAAAATCTTCAGGAACTTTCGCCGTATGGCGCGCCTCAACTTCCGGCTGATGCGGTCATGAATACGAATGAGAACCCTTACGCTCCTTCGCAGAAACTTGCTCAAGCAATTTCAGATCGGGTAGCCGATGTTGCTCTCACTCTGAATCGTTATCCCGATCGTGATGCGGTAGCTCTGAGAACGAAACTCGCAGATTTTATTAACGGTCTTTCGGGAACAGATATCGCTGTCGAAAATATCTGGGCAGCTAACGGCAGCAACGAAATTATTCAATCCCTCTTTATGGCATTTGGTGGGGGAGTAGCGCTTGGGTTTACACCTTCATATTCCATGCATCCTCTGATTGCAAAGGTCACTCAAGTGAAGTGGGTAAATGGCAATCGTCGCGAGGACTTTTCACTCGATATTGATTCTGCAATCGCGCAGATTCAACGCGATAAACTGACCCTGACTTTTATTACGACTCCAAATAATCCAACTGGCTCTGCAGTCACGATTGATGAGATTGAAAAGATCGCTAAGGCCACCTCGGGGTTATTGGTAGTTGACGAGGCATATGCCGAATTCTCCAATGAAGTATCAGCTGTCACTTTGATAAAGAAATATCCTCATGTTGTTGTAATTCGAACCATGAGCAAAGCCTTCGCTTTTGCAGGAGTTCGCTTAGGTTACCTCGTGGCAGATCCTGCAGTAGTTGATGCGATGTTCTTAGTGAGATTGCCGTATCACCTCAGTGCACTGACACAAGCTGCAGCTGAAGTTGCCCTCGATTTTAAGAGCGAATTGCTCGGCACAGTTGAACAGCTTCGCAAAGATCGCGATCACGTTGCATCTCAACTTACCGATATGGGGCTGAAGGTAATCCCGAGCGCCTCAAATTTCCTCCTCTTCTCGGGTTTCGATATGCCGTCATCCCAACTATGGCAAGCCATGCTCGATAAGGGCGTTCTCATCAGAGATGTGGGATTATTGGGCTACTTACGAGTGACCATTGGCAATGAAGCCGAAAACAATAAATTTATTTCATCGCTATCGGCATGCCTGGGAGAAAAATGAGCAGAACATCACGAGTCGAACGTACGACTAAAGAATCAAGCGTTCTTGTCGAACTTAATCTTGACGGAACTGGCGAGATTTCAGTCGATACCGGAGTTCCATTCTTCGACCACATGCTCAGCCAACTAGGTAAGCACTCAGGATTTAATCTCACCGTAAAGACCACTGGTGATGTTGATGTCGATTCACATCACACCGTTGAAGATACCTCGCTCGCATTTGGGCAAGCACTGCGCGAAGCACTTGGAGATAAAGCTGGCATCCGTCGCTTCGGCGATGCGATGGTTCCCCTTGATGAAGTGCTCGTTCAAGCAGCGGTTGATCTTTCTGGGCGTCCATACCTTGTTCACCGCCAGCCAGAAATTGTTGAATTAATCGGTACATTCGATACAACTCTCGGAAAACACATCTGGGAATCAATCGTCGCTGAAGCGCGCATCGCACTCCACGTTCGAGTATTAGAAGGCCGCAATGCCCACCACGTCTTTGAAGCACAATTCAAAGCTGTTGCCCGTGCGCTTCGCGATGCCGTGGCTATCGATGGTCGCGTTGCAGGAATTCCTTCAACAAAAGGTTCGCTCTAACGTTCGTGATTGCAATTCTCGATTACGGATCAGGCAACCTTCGTTCAGCACAACGTGCATTTGAAACATCTGGCAAAGAAGTTCTCATAACGTCGGATTACGAAACGGCTCTCAATGCTGATGGTCTTGTCGTTCCTGGTGTTGGAGCATTCGCAGCTTGTATGCAAGGACTTACCTCTATTCGAGGCGATCAACTAGTGCGCGAGCGATTGGCTTTGAAGCGGCCAACCCTTGGAATCTGCGTCGGAATGCAGATTCTCTTTGCACGCGGAGTCGAATACGGAAACCACGATGGAGTCGGCATTTGGGACGCCACCGTTGAAAAACTTGATGCGCCGATACTCCCGCATATGGGGTGGAACTCCGTGAATGCGAGAACGGATTCGTCACTCTTCCAGGGGATACAGAACGAATCTTTCTACTTCGTCCATTCATATGCTGTGAAGAAGAAAGTTGGTTCCGTGCCAACAACTGCGCACTATGGTGAAGAGTTTTTGGCAGCCGTTGAAGATGGACCGATTGCAGCAACGCAATTTCATCCAGAGAAGTCTGGTGATGCGGGACTTCATCTCATTAAGAATTGGAGTAATTCGCTATGAGTTATCTAGAACTTCTTCCGGCAGTTGATGTTAAAGATGGCCGCGCAGTCCGACTCGTTCAAGGCGAGCTAGACGCTGAAACCGCATATGGAAATCCGCTTGAAGTTGCACTCGAATTTCAGGCAGCCGGAGCTGAATGGCTTCACCTGGTAGATCTCGATGCAGCATTTGGTCGCGGAGAAAATAGCGCCTTGCTCGCAGAAGTCGTTGGCAAACTAGATATAAAGGTAGAACTTTCAGGCGGAATCCGTGATGATGAATCACTTCGACGCGCACTTGCAACTGGATGTCGTCGCGTCAATCTCGGGACAGCTGCACTTGAAAATCCAGAGTGGACAGCAAAGGTAATTTCCGAACACGGCGATCGCATAGCGGTAGGTCTTGATGTTCGTGGTCACGTCTTAGCTGCGCGTGGCTGGACCCAAGAAGGTGGCGATCTCTTTGAAACTATCGAACGACTCGAACGCGATGGTTGTGCACGCTATGTGGTTACCGATGTAACGAAAGATGGCACTCTCAAAGGCCCCAATCTCGAATTACTCAAAGAGGTATGCGCCGTAACCAAGAAGCCTGTTGTCGCATCGGGAGGAATTTCATCTCTTGCTGATATTGCAGCTTTGTCTGCGCTCAATGCGACGGGAGTCGAAGGCGCGATTGTTGGTAAAGCGCTCTATGCCGGAGCATTCACACTTGCCCAAGCGTTGGAACTGACTCGTCAATGACTCTCTCTGTCCGCATCATTCCTTGCCTAGATGTGACCGATGGTCGCGTAGTTAAAGGCGTAAATTTCACTGATCTCGTTGATGCTGGTGATCCAGTTGAGATGGCTTCACTCTATGGACGCGAAGGTGCGGACGAACTTACATTTCTCGATATCTCAGCTAGCGTTGCAGGGCGCGAAACAACGCTTGATGTTGTTCGCAAAACTGCAGAGCAAGTTTTTATTCCGCTTACAGTCGGTGGTGGAATTCGCGCAGTCGACGATGTAGATCGTCTGCTTCGCGCAGGTGCCGACAAAGTTTCAATTAATACTGCAGCACTTGCTCGCCCCGAATTAATTGCTGAAATTGCCGATCGATTTGGGTCACAAGTATTAGTTCTCTCTGTTGATGCCCGTCGAGCAAGAACGGATTCTGGATTTGAAGTGACGACTCATGGTGGACGCGAATCGGCCGGAGTAGATGCCCTCGCATGGGTTGAAAAAGCGTGTGCACTTGGCGTAGGTGAAATTCTTCTCAATTCGATGGATGCAGATGGAACTCGGGCTGGATACGACATCGGAATGATTACAGCGGTCCGTGCAGTATCGCGAGTCCCATTAATCGCAAGCGGTGGAGCCGGAACGCTGGAAGATTTTGCGGCAGCTCTTGATGCTGGAGCAGATGCGCTCCTTGCCGCCAGCGTCTTTCACTTCGGAATTCACCGCATAGGTGATGTAAAGAAGTATCTTTCGAGCCACAATTATTCAGTTCGCAACGCACACACCTCGTAAGGCAGAATAGGCATATGAGCCCAGAATTGAACCCCGAAATTTCTGCGCTCCTCAAAGATTCAGCAGCGCTTATTCCTGCAGTTGCCCAAGATATTCATAGCGGTGAAGTCCTCATGCTTGCCTACATGAATGCAGAATCTCTTGCTGCAACTCTCGCTTCAGGTCGAGCCACATATTGGTCACGTAGCCGAAATGAATTGTGGGAAAAGGGCGCAACATCAGGACATGTTCAACTTGTACATTCAATCGCGATCGATTGTGATGGCGATGCCCTTCTTATCAAGGTCGAACAGACCGGAGCTGCTTGCCATACCGGCGATCGCACCTGTTTCCATAGAAATATTGAGTTCGGTTCATGAAGCTTGAAGAATTTCGCGAATACGCGAAGCTGAACAACGTTATTCCTGTCTATCGGAAATTGTTGGCTGACGGAGAAACGCCCCTCAATGTCTATAAGAAGTTAGCGAAGAATTTGCCTGGCACCTTTCTCCTCGAGTCAGCAGAACACGGGGGAGTCTGGTCTCGTTATTCATTTATAGGAGCTCATAGTCAGACGACTCTTACTGAAAAGGATGGCGTTGCTGTCTGGATCGGTAAACCTCCAGCCGGAGTTCCTGAAGGAATGAATCCACTCGATGCGCTGCGTAAAACTGTTGCTCATTTGAAATCTCCGAAGATTGCCGGACTTCCAACACTCACCGGCGGACTCGTTGGTTATATGGGTTACGACTCAGTGAGACGCCTTGAGAAACTTCCGAATCTTGCAAAGAAGGATATTGAACTTCCGGAGATTGCATTTATGTTGACGAGCGATCTTGCAGTGATGGATCACAGCGAAGGAACTATTACCTTGATTGCCAATGCAATCAATTGGGATGGCTCTGATGAACGTATCGATGAATCCTATGCAGATGCGGTCTCGCGTCTCGATCGTATGCAAGCTGAACTTCTTCAGCCACTTTCAGGAGACGTCTCGACTATTCCGGCAAAGACCACACCTGAATTTGCGCGCAATATGACTGCCGATGAATTTATGTCCAAGGTAGAAATCGCTAAGGAAGAAATTCGTGCCGGCGAGGCGTTCCAAATCGTTCTTTCCCAGAGATTTTCTATGCCATGTACTGCAGATGCTCTCGATGTGTATCGCATGCTTAGACTCAATAATCCAAGTCCCTACATGTATCTCTTTAGATTTGAAGATGGAATAGAAGTTGTGGGTTCAAGCCCAGAAGCGCTAGTAAAGGTAACCGGAAGCGAAGTGATGGTGCATCCGATTGCAGGAACGCGACGTCGATCAGCCTCAGTTGAAGAAGATATTCGTCTTGGCGAAGAATTACTCGCAGATCCAAAAGAGCGCGCAGAGCACTTAATGTTGGTTGATCTTGGAAGAAATGATTTAGGTCGAGTCTGCGCGCCAGGCAGCGTTGAGGTCATCGACTTTATGCATATTGAGCGCTATTCACATGTGATGCACATCGTCTCAACTGTGATTGGAAAGTTAAGCCCAAGCAAGACTCCCATCGACGCGCTCTTCTCTGTCTTTCCAGCTGGCACGCTTTCGGGTGCACCTAAACCACGTGCGATGGAAATTATTGAATCGCTCGAACCAACTCGACGCGGACTTTATGGTGGAGCCATCGGTTACTTCGACTTCACCGGAAATATCGATGCGTGTATCGCAATTCGCACGGCGCTACTTCATCAAGGAGTCGCATATGTACAAGCTGGCGCAGGTCTCGTCGCAGATTCTGATCCCGCTTCCGAAAATGAAGAGACACTCAACAAAGCGGCGGCTGTTCTTGGCGCAGTCACTGCTGCGAACGAATTGAAGCGATAACCATGTTCAAACTGGGATTTTCATTGATCTTGATTGCAATATTGGCAATTTCCATAAGCCGAAAAGTTCGCTTAGCGGCTCGTTACGAACGCGAACCTAAGAAACTTTCGCCATGGAACTCACTCGATAAGGGCATTGATCCAACCAAGGAAGATAAATGAGCGTCCTCGATTCCATCATTGAGGGTGTTCGCGAAGATTTAGCAGCGCGTCGACTTCCGCTAGCTCAGATTCACCAGAGACTCGAATCAACTGCGCCAGCTCTAGATGCCCACTCTTTCTTATCTCGCGATGAAATGAATGTCATCGCCGAAGTAAAGCGTTCTTCGCCAAGCAAAGGCGCCCTTGCTCCGATAACGGACCCTGCATCACTTGCAGAGCAATATGAAGAAGCTGGCGCAGCTGCCGTAAGCGTTTTGACGGAACGTCGTCGATTTGGAGGTTCGCTTGCAGATCTCGATGCCGTTCGCCAAAGAATTGAAATACCAGTACTACGTAAAGATTTTATGGTTGATGAGTATCAATTCTACGAAGCGCGTGCTCATGGCGCTGACATTGTTCTGCTTATCGTGGCGGCTCTTTCTAAAAACCAATTGAAAGATTTTTATGATCTTGCAACCGAACTAGGTATGGCATCTCTGATAGAAGTACACACCGCTCAAGAATTAGAGAGCGCGATGGATATCAATCCGCGAATCGTTGGCATTAATTCACGTAACTTAAAGACCCTTGATGTTGATAGCAGAGCTTTCGCAGAGCTTCTTCCTCAGATTCCAACGGATGTGATTCGGGTCGCTGAATCCGGAATATCCTCGCGCTCGGATGTTGAATTCGCTCAGAATGCGGGTGCGACTGCGATTCTTGTCGGTGAGGCGCTGGTGAAATCGGGTAATCCAATTTCCGCCATGCAGGAACTACTAGGTCGCAGGTAGTCTTTCGCCATGACTACAGTCGAAGATCTCGCAGGACATTTCGGGCCTTACGGCGGCCGCTTTGTTCCGGAAGCGCTCATTGGCGCTCTTGAAGAACTCGACGCAGCTCGCATCAAAGCGCAGACAGACCCGACTTTTATTGAAGAGTTAGCTGAACTTCACCGCACATATACAGGTCGCCCGAGCATCATTACTGAAGCCAAGCGCTTTGCAGAACATGCAGGTGGTGCGCGCATCATTCTTAAGCGCGAAGATCTGAATCACACCGGCAGCCATAAAATTAATAACGTTCTTGGTCAGGCGCTTCTCACAAAGCGAATGGGGAAGAAGCGCATCATCGCTGAAACCGGTGCTGGCCAACATGGCGTTGCATCTGCAACTGCCGCAGCTCTCATGGGCCTCGAGTGCGTTGTCTATATGGGCGCGGAAGATACAAAGCGACAGGCACTCAACGTTGCGCGAATGAAATTGCTAGGTGCTGAAGTAATTCCAGTTACTTCTGGTTCACGTACTCTCAAAGATGCAATTAACGAAGCGATGCGAGATTGGGTAACCAATGTCGAAACCACTCACTATTTATTGGGAACGGTAGCGGGGCCTCATCCGTTTCCTTCTATGGTTCGCGACTTCCATAAAATTATTGGCGAAGAATCTCGCGAGCAGGTGTTGGCCCTTACAGGTCGCCTTCCCGATGCAGTGCTCGCGTGCGTTGGTGGAGGCTCGAATGCAATTGGAATTTTCCATCGCTTTATCTCTGATCCATCAGTGCGTTTGATCGGTCTTGAAGCAGCCGGAGACGGTATTGAGACTGGCCGCCATGCTTCTTCAATTTCTGGTGGCTCACCCGGCGTACTCCATGGAAATCGCACCTACGTTTTGCAAGATGCCAACGGTCAAACCATCGAATCACATTCAATTTCGGCAGGCCTTGACTATCCGGGTGTTGGACCAGAGCATGCATATCTTCACGACATTGGCCGTGCCGAATATCGTGGAATCACAGATGCTGAAGCGATGCACGCATTCGCTCTGCTTTCTAAGACCGAAGGAATCATTCCTGCTATCGAAACTGCACATGCACTTGCTGGAGCAATTCAAGTAGGTAACGAACTCGGACCAGATGCAATTATTTTGATTAATCTTTCTGGACGAGGCGACAAAGATGTACAGACTGCAGCGCAATACTTTGGAATTCCGCTGTAAATGACAACGCCACTCGACGAACTCTTCGTCAAAGTTCGTTCAGAAAATCGTGCAGCGCTCATTGCTTACATCCCCGCTGGTTTTCCGAGCATTGAAGGCTGCAAGAAGGTAATTCAAGCTTTTGTTGATGGAGGCGTTGATGCCATCGAGATTGGTTTTCCCTATAGCGATCCAGTGATGGACGGTCCCACAATTCAGGAAGCGGCAGACCAATCACTTGCGCACGGCACAGGTGCTGCTGAAGTTTTCGATGCGCTGAAGACTGCAACCGATCTTGGAGTCGCGTCAGTTGTCATGACATATTGGAATCCGATTGAAAAATATGGCGTGGAAAAGTTTGCTCAATCAATTATTGATAATGGCGGTTCCGGGGTTATCACGCCCGATCTCACTATTGAAGAATCTGGTCAATGGAAAGATGCAGTTGCTAAAACGGGTATCAATCCCATCTACGTTGTCGCGCCAAGCACATCTGACGCACGTCTTCCTATGGTGACTTCACAATGCGGCGGCTTCGTTTACGCCGCAAGTTTGATGGGCGTCACCGGAACACGTACATCTGTATCTTCAGGCGCACCAGACCTAGTTGCTCGTATTCGAACAACGACCGATCTTCCAGTGTCAGTTGGTTTAGGTGTTTCTACTCGCGAACAAGCAAAAGGTGTTGCCGGCTATGCCGACGGAGTTATTGTTGGAAGCGCCTTCATCAAAGCGATTCTTGAGGCACCCGATGAGGAGAGCGGACTTGCTGCAGTACGCTCGCTTGCATCAGAACTTGCTTTAGGAGTGCGTGAAGGTCGATGAAAAAATATCAAGGATGGATTGCTCTTGCTGCCCGCCTTATTTTAGGTGGAGTTTTATTTGCCGCTGGCCTTTTAAAGTATCAGCACCTCGACAAATCACAGATGGCTGTTCGCGCTTATGAACTTCTTCCCATTTCTTTAGCTAATTTCATGGGAGTCGTTCTTCCCTTTGTAGAAATTGCGGTCGGCATTCTTCTCATTCTCGGTGCAGCAATTCGCATTTCATCACTGGTGGGTGGAATTTTGATGTTGATGTTTATCACCGGTATTTCTCAAGCATGGGCACGTGGACTTTCTATTGATTGCGGTTGCTTTGGCGGGGGAGGGCAAGTTGCTCCCGGAACTGCCAGCTACCTGCCTGAAATCTTGCGTGATGCCGCCCTTGCTCTTCTCGCGATTTACCTTTTTAGGTATCCACAAAGTAAATTTGCCTTAGATCGACAATCAGCAGATGGGGATGGAAAGAATGGCTAATCAGAAACCTGGAAAAGATAACTTCACTCGCAACTTAGTAATTGCAGTTGTTGTAGGTGTTGTACTACTGATGTTGGTCCCTACCCTCATTTCAAAGAAGACCAACACTTCAGCCAAGGTTCCATCGAGCGTCTCAGCATCACACGGTTATGGAATTGTCTTTAATGGCGATGTTCAAGGCGTCCCAGTTGTCGATATCTATGAAGATTTTCAATGCCCAATCTGCCAGCAATTCGAGAAGCTCAATGGAGATTACATCGAATCGCTAGTCACCAATAAGAAGGCGACTGTCGTCTATCACACGCTCTCATTCATTGGACCGGATTCAATTCGTGCAGCAAATGCCGGTGCATGTGCTGCAGATCAAGGTAAATTCCTCAACTTCCACAAGGCTGCTTACGCAAACCAGCCTCAAGAAAATACCGGCGTGTGGTCAAATGATGCGCTCGTCGTTCTTGGCGCAGCAGCCGGAATTTCATCAAATAAGTTCGACACCTGTGTACGCGGTGGCCAGTATCAAGATTGGGTTTCCAATGTCGCAGCCGCCGGAGCTAAGGCAAATGTCAATGCAACACCGACAGTCTTTGTTAATGGAAAAGAAATTGATCGAAAGACTGAATACTTCAGCGCAGATAAATTTAAAGCAGCTGTAGAGCGCGGATAATCATGCAGCTCTCCATTCCAACTCCGACAACATCGGCAGTTGCGATTGGACCGCTGACAATTCATTTCTACGCACTGTGCATCATTGCTGGAACGACTGTTGCAATCTGGCTGGGCAATAAGAGATTTATTAAGGCTTACCCGCAAGCAATAGGCGTCGTTGGCGATGTAGCCATCTTTGCCGTTCCATTCGGAGTCATTGGTGGTCGTCTTTATCATGTGATCACCACACCAGAAAAATATTTTGGCGCACGTCGTCATTTGATGGATGCGTTTCGAATTTGGAATGGTGGGCTCGGAATCTGGGGCGCCATCACGCTAGGAACTGTTGCCGCATATTTTGCCTATAACCGAATTGCGAGAAGCCGCGAACTACCTTCATTTTTAGCTTTTGCTGATGCACTCGCACCTGGAGTATTA
>Ga0007797_1000354_pt1 | contig 13848 bp, 13 predicted proteins | sample CryBogmetaGMA25M_FD_60364 | JGI IMG/M metagenome (GOLD analysis project Ga0007797, IMG submission 60364) | Freshwater microbial communities from Crystal Bog, Wisconsin, USA - MA2.5M | ecosystem: Environmental > Aquatic > Freshwater > Lake | place: Crystal Bog, Wisconsin, USA | collected 2009-07-06 | reverse complement strand
TGGATATGCTGCCCGTAAGTTTGGGGATAACACAGCCTATATGTTAGGCAGGGTCAGCCTAAACCCTGTAAAACATATAGACCCAGTAGGAACCATCCTGATTCCCCTTGCGCTGATCTTGACTGGATCACCTTTTTTGGTGGGATACGCTAAACCAGTACCAGTGAACTTTGGGCGCTTACGTAACCCCAGAATTGACTCCATTTGGGTTGCATTGGCTGGACCAGGATCTAACTTTGTTCAAGCTCTCATCTGGGCAATATTGCTTATTGTTCTGCTGGGATTTAGCATAGATGAAAAATTCTTAATCTCGATGGCTCAAGCCGGAATTCTGTGGAATCTTGGATTATTAGTTTTTAATCTCTTCCCACTACCCCCTCTCGATGGTGGACGCATTCTTTCCAGCCTGCTTCCAGCGCGTCAATCGATCGCACTTGGAAAACTAGAACCCTGGGGATTCTTTATTGTTTTAGCCCTCGTCTTCACTGGAATCATTGGTAATTTATGGATGGAGCCCTTAATGGCTTTCTTCAAATCTGTGATTTACGCTCTTACCATCCCACTCCAGATGCTCTTCTAGGATTAGAACCCCACTCAGATACAAACAAAAGACATCATTCTGGAGTATGCTAATTCTCAGTATTTCACGATTTAGCACCCCCTTACACAACCATTCATCAGAGGTTTGATATGAAATTACACAAGATTGTTTTAGCAAGCACTGCAACAGTTCTCGCAATTAGCGGGGGCATTGCCTTTGCTCAATTCCAAAAACCGGAAGATGCCATTAAGTATCGTCAAAGTGCATTCACTGTGATGGCCAACTCTTTTGGAAAAATTGGCGCCTTTGTGAAAGGTGAAGCACCTTACAACAAAGATGAAGTGGCCAAGAATGCAGCAATAGTTGCAATGATGTCTACCCTACCGTGGCAAGCATTTGGACCTGGCACTGAAGGTGGCAAAGCCCAATCTGATATTTGGTCAGACAATTCTAAGTTCAAAGCAGCAGCCGATAAGATGCAGTTAGCAGTAGCGGATTTGAATAAAGCAGCTCAGTCAGGCGATCAAGAGAGCATTAAAAAGGCATTTAGCGCTGCTAATGGAAGCTGCAAAAACTGTCACGATGATTTCAAGAAGAAGTAATTATTAGAATCAGAGGCTCACTTCGTAATGAAGTAACCTACTACTACCGCGATTACGCTCAAGACAACTAGAGCTATACCGCGTTGTAATGCTCCATCCTTAGATGGTCGGCCCAAGTCAGAAGGCAAATAACTTGCTTCCTCGCTTGGGTCTATTTTTTTATCGCCGCTCATCATTGGTGTAAGCAGGTCCTCGCCCTTGAATTTCTTGTAATAAAAGATCGCAGCTATGTGAATAGTAATTAAGGTGTAGATGACCACTTGATTACCTTCGTGGATCTGCGAAAAAAGAGAGACTACCCAGTTAGGCACATATTTTGCAAACGGCCCCTGGAAGCTAATTTCATCATCTACAAATAATCCCGTAAATACCTGTACGCTTAAAACAAACAACAGGGCGAATACAGAGAGCGCCCCTATTGGGTTATGCCCGAGAACTTTTGGCGCATTGCCTTGAAGGTAATTCAGAATCTTTTCACGACTAGGGAAGAATGAGGAAAACCGTGCATGAGTAGATCCGATAATCCCCCAAACAATGCGAAAGATGAGCAATGTTAAAACGCTGTAACCAAAATATGCATGCCACTCAATAAGATTGTCACTAAAGTTAATAGTAATTAAGCTGCCAGCAATACAGAACACCAATAACCAGTGAAAAGTACGAATTGGCAAATCCCAAACACGAATAATTTTTTTCATGCCTCTAGGATAAGGCATAAAAATTACATTTATTTGATCTGTGGCAAGTCTTTTTGAATAATTTTCAATCCTGCACGCAAAGCCTCTTGATAACGCTCACGTTCAGCCTTAATGGTTTCTGCAGTCCAAGGAAAAAAGCCTTCGCCTGTTTTCATACCGAACTTTCCACTTGCTACGCGCTCACTCAAGCACTTGGCAATATTAGGGGAGTTATTAAGGCTAGGATAAATCTTGGTCCCGCCAGCAGCATGCACCTCAAGTCCAGCATGATCTCGTTGCATCGCTGGACCAGCAGCAATGTACCGGAAACCAAAACCAAAGCGCACTGCTTTATCAATATCCTCGAGGCTACAAATCCCTTCATCAACCATTGAAAAGGCTTCGCGTGATAAAGCATGTTGCAAACGATTTGCCAAAAATCCTGGTAAGTCTTTTTTCACAGTAACGGGAACCATTCCACAGGCAGTCATGAGTCTGGAAAGACTATCGCCAACCATTGGAGAAGTCTTTGCTCCATAAACTACTTCAACACATGGCACTAAATGTGCCGGCATAAAGAAATGCAAACCGATCATACGTGCAGCAGTTTTTAAACCCTCGACAATTTCACTAATAGGGAAACTAGTACTATTACTAGCCAATACAGCTTCTGGTTTTGCATACTTTTCTAACTTGGCAAATAACTCTTGTTTGATATCTAAGCGTTCAGGAACGCACTCAATCACCAAGTCGATCTCTGACCAGTCGACCTCTTCTAGAGATCCAGCTACGGTCAATAAATGAATACGATTTTCATAACCTAGTTCAGTCATGGTATTCACAAAATAATCGGGCAAGAGAGCTCTGCGCTCAGTAGTGGGCTCAACCACCTGAACAGCACACCCGCCACGAGCACAAACTGCAGCGACATCCGCGCCCATCGTACCGCCCCCTACAATCACTACTTTGGTTTCAGCTGGGGTAAATAACATGACATATTCTCCTAAGGGGGCAGACTTTTAATCAAAAATCCACATACAATGGGGACATTATTTCAATAAAAAACATAGTGAGACATGATCCCCGTCAATTCGGTGCTACAGGTCGGCCATTTCCCTGAAATTATGCAGGCTGAAATCAATCGACGCTTTAAGCCAACCTTTCATCTAGATCCAGAAGCTCCAGCACCAGCCGGAAACTTCGAGGCGATTCTGACTCGCTCCAATACCAAACTTCCTGAAGCTCTAGTAAAACAAATCTCGAGTATTGGTTTGGTAGCAACTTGTGGCGTAGGTTATGACAACCTACCGTTGCCCTATCTTAAAGATAAAGGCATTAAAGCCACCAATACTCCAGGCGTCCTAAATGACGCTGTGTGCGAATTAGCCCTTGGCATGATGCTTGGCTTACTTCGTCGTATTCCGGAATCAGAGGCCTTTGTAAAGAGCGGTGCTTGGTCTAAAGCACCCTTTAAATTAACCACTACTCTAGCTGGCAAACGAGTGGGGATTGTTGGAATGGGCCGTATTGGCCAAGACCTTGCTCATCGTCTTGAGCCCTTTAAGGTACAGATCGCTTACAGCGGGCCGAATGCTAAAAAGCTACCTTACACATACCATCCAGATATCAAAGATTTAGCTAAAAATAGTGATGTCCTCTTTCTGGCATGCCCTGCTACCCCTGATACAGACAAAATGATCAATTCAGAGGTCTTGGATGCTCTAGGCCCAACAGGCTTTCTCATCAATATTGCTCGTGGCAGCGTAGTGGATGAAGGCGCTCTTTTATATGCACTGCAACATAAAAAGATTGCTGGTGCAGCCCTCGATGTTTTCGAGAATGAGCCCAATCTCAACACAGGCTTCTTAAATCTTGATAATGTTTTACTAACACCACATATCGGGAGCGCCACCTCGGAAACACGGATAGCCATGACCAACTTAGCCATAGATAATTTAGAAGCATTTTTTGCAAAACAACCACTTCTTACAGAAGTAGATTATTAAAACGGAGTCAGTATGACCATTTCTTTACATCCTTCCCCCTTGCCAGCAGTTCTATCGCCAGTACTTACGCCTTTTAAGGCGGATGGCTACCCAGACCAAGCAAAATTACTCAAGCAGTGCAAATGGTTAGAGGCAAATGGTGTTGGCCAGGCTATCTTTGGCACTAACTCCGAAGCAAACTCTATGTCTGCTACACAAAAGATGAATACGCTCACCACTTTAATTGAGGGTGGTTTAAATCCAAAGCATATGATGCCGGGCACAGGCTCTACCTCTATCGAGAGTACTTATCGGATGACTGTCCATGCCCTAGATCATCAATGCGCTGGCGTCTTGATGTTGCCACCCTTCTACTACAAAGACATTACTGATGATGGTCTGTTCGCTTACTTCTCTGAAGTGATTCAAAAGATAGGTAACCCAGCCTTACAAATTTATATTTACAACATACCCCCTGTCACCAAAATCAATTTAAGCCTTTCATTGCTAGAGCGCTTAATCAAAGAGTACCCAAAAACGGTAGTCGGCATGAAAGATAGCTCTGGTGATTGGGAATACACAGAATCTGTGATCAAGCTGTTAGCTCATACCGGCTTCCGTGTTTATGCTGGCAGTGAGACATTCCTCATGCGCACCTTACGTGCTGGTGGTGTCGGCTGCATCTCTGCTACAGCAAACGTGAATCCAAAAGCAATCGCTGACTTAGCTGCGCATTGGAAAGACCCTGATGCCGATGAGCGTCAAGCTAAGCTTGATCAAGTACGCGGTATTTTTGCTAAGTACCAAATGATTGCCGGCATGAAAACAGCTGTAGCACATTACAGCAAAGATCCGGAGTGGTTACGAGTACGTCCACCCCTCATGCAGTTAAGTGCTGACCAACAAGCTCAATTACTGGGTGAGCTCAAAGCAATTAACTTCAGCATGCCAGGCCTTTAAAAAAATAATACTGAAGAATGTTTAGGAGATAACATGAAATTACTAAAAGTCATTGTGATATCACTCAGTTTCTTATGGGGTAGCGCACATGCGCAGAATATTTCTATTGCAACTGGTGGTACTGGTGGCGTTTACTACCCAATGGGTGGTGGTCTTGCTGCCGTTCTCTCTAGTAAAGTTCCTGGAATGTCAGCTACTGCAGAGGTTACTGGAGGATCTGTAGATAACCTTAAGCTAGTAGGCACAGGTAAACCATACGTTGGTTTTGCCATGGCTGATGCTGCAAAAGATGCTCAAACTGGTGTTGATAAATTTAAAGAAAAGCCTGTTGAAGTTCGTGCGCTGCTCATACTTTATCCAAACCTCATGCACGTTGCTACGGTTGAATCTACTGGCATTAAGACGATGAGCGACCTTAAAGGCAAACGCGTCAGTACCGGCGCTCCAGGTAGTGCAACCGAAGTTATGGCATTTCGTCTCCTCGAAGCAGCAGGCCTTGATCCCAATAAAGATGTAAAGCGTGAACGCTTAAGTGTTGCTGAGTCTGTCAATGCTGTTAAAGACCGCAAGATTGATGCATTCTTCTGGGTTGGTGGCTTACCTACTGCAGCTGTAACCGATTTGGCCAATAGCCCAGGTATGAAAATTGTCATGATTGATACTGCGGCTGAAGTTCCTGCTATGAATAAAAAATATGGCAATTTATATTTCCCATCAGTAATTACCAAACAAACCTATAGCGGTATGGCGAAAGACAACAATGTCTCTGCAGTTGCAAACCTATTAGTTGTTAATGCTTCCATGTCAGACGCAGAGGCTTACAAAATTGTAAAGGCCATCTTTGACAATCAATTGGAACTGGTTCGCTCTCATGCTGAATACAGGAATGTCAAACTTGAAGCTCAAAAAGCTAACGCAACACCGGTTGCCTATCATCCGGGAGCCTTGAAATACTTCAAGGAAAAAGGCATCAAAGTAAACTAAGTTACATCGGGGTGAGTTAATCTCACCCCTTCTGCTTTAATGCGGTACATAAATGTAAATAAAGACAGGCTGGGACATGACTCAAAACGTGATTGACAACGAAACCCAAGAAAAACTAGACGCCTTCATTAAGCAAGAGGAAGGTGACTCTAATGATTACAAAGGTCTTCTAGCCAAGTTCATCACCCTAGTAGCAGTTGGCATGTCTTTATTTCATCTCTATGCAGCCTATTCGATTGTTCCCACACAGCAATTACGGGTCATTCACGTTGCGCTAGTTTTATTTTTAGTATTCCTCAGTTTTCCGATCGCCGCACGCTTCAAAAATAAATTGATGTTTTGGGATGTTTTGTTTGCTATAGGCTCCGTTGCTATTGCTTATTACATCCTGAGCGGAGGCGATGACTTTATGGATAGAAACACTGCTCCAAATTCAACCGATGTGATGGTTGGTATTGCCTTAATCTTGCTCATTCTCGAAAGTGTGCGCAGAACCAATGGCATGGTGCTGGTGACTGTAACTGTTTTATTCCTGCTCTATGCCTTATTTGGCAATTACTTGCCTGCCCCTTGGACTCACAAGGGCTATGGCTTAGATCGTTTAGTTGGCTATATGTATATGACTCTTGAAGGTATCTACGGTACTGCAGTAGATGTCTCGGCGACCCTCATTATTCTCTTCACTATCTTTGGCGCCTTCTTGCAATTTACAGGTGCGGGTAAATTCTTTATTGATTTCTCCTTTGCTGCGATGGGCGGCAAATCTTCCGGGGTCGGAAGAACGATTGTGCTATCTTCATTTCTAATGGGTGGCCCATCAGGCTCTGGCGTTGCAACAACCGTAACAGTAGGTTCGGTTGCCGCACCAATGCTGGATAAAGTTGGCTATGAAAAAAATGCTGCAGGAGGCCTATTGGCTGCCGGAGGTTTAGGTGCAATTATTTCTCCACCCGTACTTGGTGCTGCTGCATTCTTGATTGCAGACTTTCTGAAGATCTCTTATTTGGATGTGTTGCTAATGGCAACTATTCCAACCATTCTGTTTTATCTTGGCTTATTCGTCATGGTGGAGATTGATGTTCGTAAATATGGCATGAAGAATATTCATTTTGAATCAGCTGAAACAGCTTGGCAGTTAACCAAAAAATACTGGTTCCACTTTTTCTCGCTGATATCCATTGTGGTATTCATGATGTTCGGCTTCTCCCCTGTTATGTCAGTATTTTGGGCAACAGTCGTATCTGCTTTCTCTAGCATGTTGCGCGAGGACACGGCTATCATTCCTTGGGCTTGGTTTAAGGGTAAAGAACCTATTCTGTCAGGCCTATATAACTCCAACCTCACTAAGGCGCTTGCCTCAGGTTCAACGGGTGTACTGGCCATTGCTGCCACCTGTGCAGGTGCTGGCTTAATTGTTGGTACTGTTACATTAACCGGCCTTGGTTTGAAGTTCAGCTCTATTGTGATTCAGTACGCAGGTGGCTCACTCCTGCTCACTGCTATCTTCACAGCCCTAATCGTGTGGATAGTCGGTTTAGCAGTACCCGTAACTGCTTCCTACATTATTTGCGCAGTGATAGCGGCACCAGCACTCATTAATCTTGGTGTACCAGCCTTCGCTGCACACATGTTTATCTTCTACTACGCCGTCTTATCTGAAGTCTCACCTCCGACCGCCCTCTCGCCATTTGCAGCTGCTGCGATTTGTAAAGGCAACCCCTATAAGACAACCTTACAAACCTGGAAGTATGTGGCGCCAGCAATTCTTGTACCGTTTATGTTCGTCCTGGATAAGTCTGGTGTGAGTTTGCTCTTGATGGGATCAAGCAGCGCCCTTGAGCAAGCTGATTGGATGCAGATTGCTTGGATTTCATTTACCGCCGTAGTCGGGATCATCTGCTTGGCTGGTGGTCTGCAGGGTTGGTTTATTGAGAAAACCAAAGTCTTTGAGCGCATCATCATGGTCGTATCTGGGGTTGCTTTAGCCTACCCTTCAACTGAAGCCGACCTCATTGGCTTTATCGGATTTGGTCTCGTGCTGATTACACAAACCATGACCCATCTGAAATTAACTCGTAAGACTGCCTAGTTAAATCTAATTGACTAGATAAGGAGTTAAGTAATTTTTGTCCAGGCTGCTTTGCCAGCGTATTCTTTCACCGCAGCTTCATCAAACTCAAAGCCTAGTCCTGGTGTTTGATGCAAGATCAGATCACCATTTTTAAAGGTCAATTGCTTATTGATTAATCTGCGGAGGTTCAGCACTTGATCATCTAAGAAGAACTCTACAAAGCGAGCATTAGGAGTTGCTGCAACCAAAGGAGCATGCAGATCATGCATCCAATGAGGGCAAACAGTAATACCCTTTACATCAGCATACGCAGAGATTCTGCGCCACTCTGTTATACCTCCACAGACTGCTGCATCAGATTGTAAAATGAGGGCGCCGCCTGCATCAATTAACTCCCTAAAGCGCCAGCGACCAGCCTCCATCTCACCGGTAGCTACGGTAATGTTGGTTGATTTTGCGAGCGCTGCATGTAAATCAATCGCATCTGGTGAGAATGGTTCTTCAATCCAGTAAGGGTTATATGCTTCAAAGCGACGCACATACTCAAGGGCAGTAGGTAAATCACGCCAAGCATTATTGGCATCTAAAGTCAGAAGAATATCGTCACCAATGGCTTTACGAGCAGCTGCGACTCGAGCCTCTTCTTCGGCAGGTGATAAGCGACCTACTTTCATTTTGACAGCTTTGAAACCTTGTTTAACGTAAGACTCCATCTCCTTGGCTAGCTTGGCAGGAGTTTTGCCTTCTAAATAATATCCGCCACTCGCATAAGCGGGTACTCGATCATCAACCACCGATCCAAGGTATTGATGTAATGGCAAACCAGCAGCACGCGCATTGAGATCCCAAAGGGCTGTATCTAAAATAGAGATGGCGCGCATCACAGCACCAGCACGGCCCTGCAAAATAGACTCGTTATACATCTCCATCCATAGGCCTTCGCTACGATGGCTATTTTGTCCAATGAGCTTAGGGGCTAGTAATTGCTCAACTGCAATCTTAGCAATATCACCACCAGCGCTACCCACGTAGCAAAAGCCGATACCCTCATTACCATCCTCCCCGCGAACCTTCACTATGCAATAGTGGCGCTCGGATACAGTGCGGGTAGAAAACGAGGTTACGTTATCTAAGGGAATTGCTACTGAAGCAACCTGAATAGATTCAATTATCGGCATCTGGACTCCTTATTTCAAAAAATGATTGTATCGATAATTTAGCTCCCAGGCACATGCCTAAATAAGGAATAATCAAGGTATCAGTAGATTAAAAGGTGTGCAAATTATGGGTAAAGTAATTGTCATTGGAACTGGCACGATGGGAGTAGGCATATCTGCGGGATTTTTAGCCTATGGAACCAATGTCGTCGTTCTTGGGCGTACCCCCACAAAAGCCATGACTTGCTTTGAGCAGGTCATGGCTTGCGCCCAATCAATTAATCCAGAGTGGTCAAGTCTTGGTGCTAAATTGCTTGCTGGGAGCATCGCAGATTGGAATGACTGGAACGATACTGATTTAGTGATTGAAACGATTTCAGAGCGCCTAGATCTCAAGAAGGAAATATTTGCCGATTTAGATCAACGCGTACCTTCTCATATTCCGATTGGAAGCAATAGTTCTGGATTTCCAATTAGTGATATTGCCGATGGTCTCCACACTGCCCATCGAATGTTCAACACGCATTACTTCATGCCAGCCCATATCGTCCCATTGGTAGAAATTGTTTTGGGCAAACAATCTGATCCAGAGCTAGCAAATCAGGTTTGCGAACTATTTCGAGCTCATGGAAAAAAGCCAGTATTAGTCAAAAAAGATATTCCTGGATTTTTAGCCAATCGAATTCAACATGCCTTAATGCGTGAGGCCCTGTCACTTGTACAAGAAGGAATCGCAACACCTGATGACATCGACACTGCTGTTCGATACAGTTTTGGATTTCGCTACGCAGCTGTTGGCCCAATGACCCAAAAAGAAATTTCTGGGTGGGAAGGCATGACCCTAGCTGCAGAGTTGATATACCCCTCTTTATCCAATATCACTCAACCCCCCACCTGCGTTACCGATCTAGTTAAAAGTGGCAAAACTGGCATTGCCAAAGGAGCGGGATTTCGGCCTTGGAGCAAGGATGATGCCGCGAAAGTCAAAAAGAATTACGAGGAACGACTGAAGGCTGCATTTGAGGTGCTCAAAGTTGCTCCAGACTAAAACTAAATCAAATTTGCTGCGTTACAACATAATTATCGGAGTACAGGGTCACATTATTAGATAATTACGTGGTGAATAAAAAAGTAACTTGTCGCTCCCTTCTTTGTAGAGGGGCAGTCGTTCTTATTGGATATAGCTGCCTTAGCCTTTTGCCAGGGCTTACATCAATAGCTAGCGCTCAAAATGCACAGCCTCGAAAAAAGGTAATTGTTCAAAACACGAAGCAAGTTGGCTTTAAAGATAATTCCGCCAAGGGTGCATCTAAAACCAATAGCTTGAATCCAGCTCTTTTCCAACGCAAAGACCCAAGCGAGCTTGATCTTGAAAGCGCCAGCAATCTTGACTATCGAGTGATTCAAGGTTGTTTAAGACGCAATTTCAACGAAGATAATTTGCCATCCAGTATCGGCATTGACAATCGACAGTTTTCAGAGTTTTTCAAAACTCAGACCAAAATATTCTTTGACCGTATGCGTGGTGATTGCATACCTTATGCTGCTGCATTCGGTAGCCGCAATCGTTTTGACTCACTCAGCATTATGAATGGCCCTATTCAGGATGCTAAAACTGAAGTTTGGACATTCATCCCTTCTGCATTTGGTGGATTCTTAGTACAGCAAGATTATTTGAAAAACGAATCCAAAAATCTGACCGAGATTCGTATTCCCCTGCGAGATGTTTTATATGACCCTCGTAAAGTGGGTGATATTCTTCCGGTGGAGCTTGTATGGGAATTAAATTCTCTGATTAAGCAAATTTATCCCGAGGAAAACAGTTCTTTAGAAAACACGAACAGTGTTGTTCGTTTAATTGTTGACTTTGGTGATCGCGAGAGATGGGCACAAATTTGGGCTGCTGAAATTATTGATCCTGCCAATAAAGAAGTCTTTGCAAGTGCCTATTGGGTCGATCGCAACGATATCCCTGGCGGCTTTTTCACTGGTAGCGGTGAATCCCTAGAGCGCTCTTTTTGGACTAATCCATTGAGCTATCGTCGCATCTCACGAGGTGTAGGTAGCGTGCGTGCTTCAAGCAAGCGCCCCAGCAGTAAGGCATCAACAGCTCAAGCGGCGCCCCCTAAGCAACGCTACCGCACTCATATGGGTATTGATTACGCTGCGCCAGTTGGAACACCCATCTTTAGTGTTGCCAATGGGAAAATTGCTCACATAGGTTACAGCGGGGCTTTTGGTAACTTAATTATCTTGGAGCACCCCGGTAACTATCACACTTATTATGCCCACCTGAGCAACTACAACGTTGAACTGGAGGTTGGCAATGAAGTGCGACGTGGATTAGAGATTGGTTATGTCGGATCAACCGGAAGATCAACTGGCCCCCACCTGCATTTTGAACTCAGGAAAAATGGTGTTTATGTTGATCCATATGGGTTAAAAACTCAGCTTGATTTATGGTCTATGCGTGATAACGAGAGCGGCCAATTGACTAGAGAAATTTTGCTACTCGGTAGCCCTATCAAACATAACTAAGCACTGACTTACAGCTTATTTTCGGTTAATGAAAAAATAGGGCCCATCAGGACCCTATTTTCTTTTGCACTAAAGAAACTTTTGTATTAACCGAGAACCAATACTGGTAACTTCGAATGCACAATCACCTCATGTGTTTCACTACCAAGCAAAATACCTTTAATACCTGTGCGCTTGTGCGATGCCATCACGATGACATCAGCCTTTGCTTTCTTAGCACCATCTAAGATGCCTTCAGATAAAATGGTATTTGAGATATGCAGAGTTTTTGCCTTGATCCCAGAGCCTAATACAGTAGCTGCTTTTTTAAAAACATCCTTTGCATAAGCTTCACATACCTTCTGGTGATCCTTTTGGGTAATGCCATAACCCATAGTGCTGTCGGAATACACCATGGGAGGCAGGGGATCAGATACATAAACCAAGGTCACCGCGGCGCTGTCGGCTTTTGCAAGTTCGGCAACCTTTTTCAAGGATTTTTTACTCACATCCGAGCCATCTACTGGCACCAATAAATGCTTAAACATATTGCCTCCCTTTAAATTGAACTACTGATCTACACTTTCCATGATAATGCTTATTATTAGGGTTTAACAGTTTGAAAAGGTAACTCAAATGCTCAAGTATTTTGGCACCTATCTCACATTTTTTATTTGTTTAATTACCATTGATTTGGTCTGGCTTTTAGGTGTGGCTAAAAATCTCTATCGAGAAGAAATGGGCGATTTAATGGCCACTGAGCCTAAATTAATTGCTGGCCTAGCTTTTTATCTTCTCTATGCCTTAGGAGTTTGTATTTTTGTCATCATTCCAGCCCTCTCAAAACAGTCTTGGATATATGCACTGCAATATGGAGCTCTGTTTGGTTTCTTTTGTTATATGACCTACGACCTCACCAATCTGGCCGTTGTGAGAGACTTTCCAATGCGTCTGGCTTTTGTTGATATGGCCTGGGGAAGTTTTGTCACTGCGATCTCTGCCAGCATTGCCTATTGGGTTGGTGAGAGACTGTCTTAAGAGAAGGTCGGTTTAGAACCTTTCATGTTCTTTCAACCTAAAATCTGACTAAGAAATACAGAAGCCACCTTTTAATAAGGCTTCAGGCAAAACCCAAGCGCGGTACAAACCAAATATGCCAGCAGTCAATAGCAGTGCAACAGCAAGATAGCGCACCCAGACATATTGGCCAAACTGAGTCAGGGCTGCGGAGAATTTAGAAATTAGCAATAAGTTAGGTAGAGTTCCCAATCCAAATGCAAGCATGAGCGCTGCACCAGTTGTCACATCACCAGATAAAAAAGCGAGTGGTAAAACGCTATAGACCAAACCACAGGGAACCAAGCCCCAGAGCATGCCACTAAACCAGCGCGACGGGCCGTTAGCCATCCCCCCTAAATATTTAGCCCAATAGCCTGCAATTTTGGTACTCAACCATTTGCCACCAAGAAGGCCCTTTGATTTACCTACTCTTAAGAGGCGAACTCCCATAAAGATCAAAATCAAGGAAGTAACAACAAACAGGGGTCGCTGAATGGGAATGATGTTTTGCTGCCATATCACCACACCTACCCAAGCAGCGACAGCTCCCAAAATAATATAAGTTGTTATTCGCCCTAGATGCATGACTAACTGCGAGAAAAAGAGCTCAGATTTCGGTCTTAGAGGGGTCTCTAGAGCGATAGGTCTCTCTATAGCTGCCGCGATGCCACCGCACATCAATGCACAGTGCCAGCCGCTTACTAGGGCCCCTAGGAAGACTGCCAAAAGAAGACTAAAAGTTAGCATTTGCTCAGTAAAGAATAGGTAATAGTGCTGATTTTCATACTTATAGAATAAACTGCTTGATAATTAGCTCCAAGATGAATTACAAACCTACCGACTCTCCAAACAGTAAATGCTCAGTCTGCGTATTAGGTCAGTTTTGTCTTCCAGTAGGCCTCAGTGTTAGCGATGTATCTAAAGTTGACTCTCTTATTAAAGAGCGAGTTCACCTCCAGAAAGGTGAAAGTCTCTACCGTCATGGCGACCCTCTCAGTTCAGTCTATAGCGTACGCTTTGGCACACTCAAAACTGAATACTGCTTACAAGATGGTCGTCAACAGGTTATTGGCTTTCATCTCCCTGGCGAAATCTTAGGTCTAGATGGCATTGGCGAGGGCCACTATCAATCTGATGCCATTGCACTAGAAGAGAGTGAAGTCTGCATCATTCGCTATGAAGCATTTGAAGACTTAGCCCGTCAAATTCCAGTGTTACAAAATCAATTTCATAAGATCATGAGTCGCGAACTGACTCAAGATCAACGCCACCTGCTTTCATTGGGCACGATGCGT
>Ga0007797_1000352_pt1 | contig 13910 bp, 17 predicted proteins | sample CryBogmetaGMA25M_FD_60364 | JGI IMG/M metagenome (GOLD analysis project Ga0007797, IMG submission 60364) | Freshwater microbial communities from Crystal Bog, Wisconsin, USA - MA2.5M | ecosystem: Environmental > Aquatic > Freshwater > Lake | place: Crystal Bog, Wisconsin, USA | collected 2009-07-06 | reverse complement strand
CACCAAAGGAATAACTTTCCATCAACTAGGATTCTTGAATAACACGGCAATTATTCAGGGCTTACTGATTGGCAGCTGCGTATTATTGGGCTCTATTTTTTCCAAGAGAATTGTTCTGGCGCTGCCCGAAAAGAAATTTTTATTGTTGATGGAGCTGGTGATGCTGATATCTGGCGCGTCCATCCTGGCAATGGCTTTATAGAGATATTGGTATAAATCACTAGACAAAAGCTCAAAGTGTCGAGATATAATTTACTTAAGCAGGAGAGTGAGGGTATCCCTCCACCGAAGGCGCAAACTCCCATGAACGCTCAGGTATCCACCAGGAAGGTACTGCTTGTCCTAAATAGCCGTCTGGAGAGTCACCATCTTGATGGTGCACCGAAGGAGCAAGTCCTAAGCTAGGCTTAGGGTGAATCTCTCAGGTATCAGGGACAGGGGGAGCGGCATCCATCCACATACTAATGTGTCCGATGGGCTGCTTTTTGGGAGAATCTTTTATGCAAAACATATTCAAGTAATTTCCGTGTTGATTTTTGGCCCACCCTAATTGAATTGCCCAATTGCATCACAGCATTTGGGATCACACAGAAAAAGGTATGTATATGACTAATAAGTTTGTTGATGAGGCACCGTATCACCCTGGATATGAAGATGCTGGATTTAAAGGTGACATTTCTCCGCTTGCATCCGAAATCGATCGTTTTAGAAAGAGCAATTCCCGCTATCTAGATTTTGCAAACACGATTGTGGATTTTTGTAAGTCTGAAAAAAATCGAGATAACAAGGCATACTCTTAAGCGGCCTCTAGCGTTAAAGCCATCTAATAACCATCTTCGGGTGGTTATTTTCATATATGAGTTAGGTTCTTTAGTGGGCGAGATTTCCTTGATATGATGGAATGATGTTAAGTCGTTCTTTGTTCATCTGGGGGAGTTAAAGTGAAAAGATTATTATTGTTAGGCTTATTTTCAGCAATCACTGTTTCAGTATCGGCATGCGCCAATCTCAGCAGTACCTCGCCCGATGCGGTGAACTGTAGGCCTGGAGTCTCCGAGCAAGATAAAAATCCAGACTGCAGCCCTGGGCGTTAGGATTCCCTTTCTATTACTTGAAGCGGTAAGCTAGGGCCATAAAAATATTGTCTTGGAAGACGCGATTCATGACGGGGCTATTATTGATTCCGCTGCCCATCCATTTCCGCTTACCGTAAAGGTTGATATACCAGCTATCAACTACTGGTATTTCAATCATTATTCCTGCCAACAGGTTATTGGTTGCTGGGGCAGTATAGGCGCTATAACCCGTCATTACAGACTCGCCTGAATTAATTCCGTAGTAATAGTTTGCATACTGGCTGGATTGTCTTTCGATGCCCACTTGTGGGTAGACGACTATTTTTTTGAAAGTTTCTAGCTCTGCAAAATAGAGAAGTTCATATAGCGCCCCTTTAGATTTTCCAAAGTCGTGATAAGCATTAGCAAAAAATCCTCCAATCGGAGTTTCTTGAAAAGTGCCAACTCCAAGAGGAATGGGATCGCTTCGATTAATTGAGGTCCCATTAAATGGCGATTTGACTTTGTAGGAGTCTAGATTAATTTTACCAATCACTTCAAAATAACCATAGCCCATCTTGAAGGTTTTGATGCCTACCTCATCAATGCGAGCAAAAAAACGTTGGTAGTCAAAGAAAGCATAGGGCAAAGCCAAGGATTGGGTGCCTTCCGTACCAATATATAGATTGGATGTGTAGACTGCCGCGCCAATATCGCCAACAATGTGATCCGGCAATCCATCTGGCACATCATCCATTGCACAAACTGGCATAGATAATATTGCGGCAAGCAGATAGATGTAAATCTTTAGTAGTAACTGCATAGATCAATCATAAGCCATTATTACCATCCTCTTAGAGATCTAAGTTATCTAGAGATAATCCCTCTAAGTGACTGGTATCTGCCCAGCTATCAACCTTCCAGCTATAACCATCGTGGCTAATCCAGTTAAGCGACGCATTAGGCACTGCAACTAGCTTTTCTGTTTCAAGGCCCTGACCACTAGTAAGGCGATACATCATATCGAGGGCGCCCCCATGGCTTACCAGTAAAACAGTTTGGCCTAAATGTTTTTGTTGGAGCTCTTCGAGCGCCGATTGAATGCGATGAGCAAATTGAAGAATACTTTCTCCTCCGCGTAAGTCTTGATCGAGATCTCTGTTAACGTGGGATCTCCATAACTCGGGTTCTTGAGCGAGGGCTTCGGTTGTTATTAGCCCCTGTAATGCACCGAGATGCCGTTCTCTCAATGCAGTATTTCTGATTGCCTTGACTTCATAAAGCCTTTCGATAGCGTTAGCAGTTTGTTCTGCACGCTGCAAATCACTTGTATATAGAACATCGAACTCAAGTTGAATATGTTTTAGGGCTTTTGCCATTTTCTCAGCTTGAGCTAATCCATGGGAATTTAGACTGATGTCTATGTGCCCTTGAAGGCGGTGCTGTACATTCCAGTCGGTTTCTCCGTGGCGCACTAGGCAAAAGCGTGTTGTAGTCATCTTGCAATAATAACGGCGTAATGATTTCAGAGGGCTATCCATCAAACCCCTTCTTAGGGGCGCTAAATGCTCATGATAAGAAATTTAATAAAACATGCATTTGGTTTATCAATACAATCAGTTCACACGTACAAGGGTCGATAGTGAATAAAGAAACCAAAGGAATGCTAATCGGCTTTATTGGCATTCTGATTTTTAGTCTAACGTTGCCGGTAAGTAAGATTGCGGTTCTGAGCTTTAATCCCTACTTTATTGCATTTGGGAGGGCGGCACTGGCAGGTATTCTTGCTTTCGCATACTTAATTTATAAAAAAGAAGCACTCCCATCAAAACTAGATTTGGGTAAGTATGTGGTCATCGCCTTGGGCGTGGTCTTTGGCTTTCCAATCCTTACTACTGTCGCTATGACACAGGGATCTTCTTCGCACGGTGCCGTGATTCTTGGCATGATGCCTTTAGCGACAACAGTTATTGGCGTAATCCGCTTTAAAGAGCGACCATCATTAGGCTTTTGGCTCGTTTCCTTGTTGGGCGCAGTCTTGGTAGTTATCTATGCCCTAATAAAAAACTCTGGAAGTTTTACTTATATAGATAGTCTATTAGTTCTTGGAGGAATTTGTGCGTGCATCGGCTATGTTGAGGGTGGCGAGCTTTCAAGAAAAATAAATCCTCGTGTGGTGATTTCTTGGGCGCTGGTGATTTCTTTGCCAATAAATATCTTTATGAGCTTTTTCACATTTCATGACCAGTATGTAGATGCAGGCGCTATAGCTTGGAGCTGCTTTCTTTATTTAAGTTTGTTTTCTATGTTTATTGGCTTCTTCTTTTGGTATGAAGGGCTCGCTATTGGAGGCATTGCTAGAGTGAGTCAAGTGCAGTTGACCCAACCTTTTTGCACTCTCATTGCGGCGAGTATTTTGTTAGGCGATTCCATTACCGCAATTAATCTTGTTTTTGCGGTGCTTGTAGTTTCCACGGTCATTCTTGGAAGAAGTATGTTGGTAAGACGAAGCTGAATATTTTGTATCTAATAAAAAAGCCCCGTGATAGCGGGGCTTGATACTTATGCGGCAACAATAGTTTGTTTGCTAAGTGCTCGTAGTATCTTACTTTTCTCTTTTGGTTTATTGCTAGATTCCAGCAATTTAGTTAACTGAGCAGTGTTCAGTGGCCCAAGGCGCGGCTTACCTGTTTTGGTGAGCATGGGGTCGTTTTTTCTATTTCTTTGATTTTGGCCTACAGCCATTTGATGTCCTAGAGTAGTGGAGTGATGAATCCAAGAGGGATACTCAAGAGATCCCCCTGTCTAGGGCGCACAATAGTGATCACTATTCAGAATAACAGTTAAAAACTCTAGGCGCTATGATTAAGGCATGATTAATCTACCAAATATTATTTTCTCTCTGATTATGGGAGGTGTAATGTCTTTAAGTATTACTTTTGCCACCACTTATGATCGTCTAGGCATGCCGGAGAACTTTCTTGCTGAGTGGATGAGGGTTTGGCTTGTAGCCTATCCTGTTGCCATTGTCTGCATTTTGATTTACAGACCCTTTGTTAGTAAGCTATCTACACTCTTGCATGAGAAGATTAAGCCTAATCAAAAATAAGGAAATGAAAGAACCCACCTATGAAAGCTAATTTATGTGTTGTGGTTCTTGCTTTTGGCTTAAGTGCCTGTGCCGCTGTTTATACGGATGCATCCGATGCAAATCACGTTACGTTTTTGAATAGCAGTGGTGAGTCCATTGCGCAGTTGACTGCAAAAGCGAGCACCTATTGTGAGCAATACGGCAAGACAGCTTCTTTCAGAAATAGCGATACCCAACTCGTTGTAGTTTTTGACTGCAAGGCACCTCAAGCTAAAAGCAAATAATTAACCAGCTAGATCTGATTGATAAATAAGTCCAGCATGTTCCCTAAGAGCATGAAACTGGATTGATTCCCAGCGTTGCTGGGCAACATCGAGCTCTGACTTGTGAGACGCTAGAAAAACAGATGCGCCCACAACATCTTCTGCCATACGGTGGATATTTTCTTGAGTAAATTTTTTGAGTGCTGCTGGATCATCCGAGCTTACCCAGCGGGCTAGGCTATAGCGAGCAGGTAGCAGGCGAACCTCTGCACCATATTCTGTTTGTAGGCGATGGCTTACAACCTCAAATTGCAATTGACCAAAAGCGCCTAGTAACATGGTGCCTCCAGTCATAGGACGAAAGACCTGAATAGCACCTTCTTCACCCAGTTGCATGAGGCCAGTTCTCAATTGCTTGGAGCGCAAAGGGTCCGCTGACTCAACCATGCGGAATATTTCCGGGGCAAAAAACGGCAAGCCAGTAAATTGCAATTGCTCACCCTCAGTGAGTGTATCGCCTAGGCGCAGTAAACCATGGTTGGGTAGGCCAATAATGTCCCCGGAAAATGCTTCATCCAAAATATCGCGTCTTTGCGAAAGAAAAGACAGGGCGTTATTAGTGCGTACTTCTTTATTGTTGCGACAAATTTTTAATTTCATACCACGTTGAAAATGGCCAGAACAAATCCTTAAAAAAGCGACTCGATCTCGATGTGCGGGATCCATATTTGCTTGAATCTTAAAAACGACTGCCGAGAATTTATTTTCAGCAGGACTCACTTCACGTTGCAGCGCTTTGCGTGATCCTGGGGATGGCGCTAATTCAACCAGCGTATTTAGAATTTCTCGAACGCCAAAATTATTAATAGCAGACCCAAAAAATACAGGCGACTGACGACCAGCCAAGAAGGCTTGACGATCAAATGCGGGCATTGCCTCTTTAATAAGCGCTACCTCAGTCAAAGCATTCTCTAGGTCGGAGCCCAGGCGGTCTTTAAGTGCTGGGTCATTTACGTCAACAACGGCATGTGAGTCTTCGGTAACGCGATCTTCACCTGCTTTAAACATACGCATACGCATATTGGCAATATCAATCACACCGGCAAAAGATTTGCCCATACCTACTGGCCACGTAAATGGAACAACTTCGATACCCAGGGCAGTTTCGATCTCGTCCATTAACTCCATGGGGGGCTTTACCTCTCGATCCATCTTATTAATGAAGGTAACGATAGGTGTATTACGTGCGCGGCAGACTTCAAGTAAGCGCAAGGTTTGTGATTCAACACCATTTGCAGCATCAATCACCATTAATGCTGAATCAACTGCAGTTAAAACGCGGTAAGTATCTTCTGAAAAATCTTGGTGGCCCGGCGTATCGAGTAGATTAATGATGCAGTCACGATATTCCATCTGCATTACAGAGCTTGCTACAGAAATTCCCCGTTGCTTCTCAATTTCCATCCAGTCAGAAGTAGCATGCCGACTTGCCTTGCGTGCTTTAACGCTACCAGCAATTTGGATCGCTCCTGCATATAGCAATAGTTTTTCAGTAAGCGTAGTTTTGCCTGCATCTGGGTGAGAGATGATGGCAAAGCTGCGACGTCTTAATACTTCTGCGGCTGGGGTGCTGGGGGTTGTGGTATCGATGGTAATTCTGCGCTTATTAATCTAGTTTGGACGCAATTATAAGCGGGTGAGCTTGCCTAGAATTGCTCTTCTGGCCTTACAAAGCGCCATTGTCCTGGTGGGAGTGGACCTAGGGATAGACGACCCATTCTGACGCGCTTCAGACCAATAACCTTAAGACCAACCATTTCACACATTCTACGGATTTGACGCTTACGACCTTCACGTAATACAAAGCGCAGCTGATCTTCATTTTGCCAACTCACTTGTGCTGGCTTGAGAGCAACACCATCTAGAGATAGACCATGCTTTAGACGATCCAAATCTTCAAACGAAAGGGCACCTTCAACGCGCACTAAATATTCTTTTTCAATCGGGCTGCTTTCACCAATCAATAACTTAGCAATGCGACCATCTTGGGTTAATACCAGCATCCCAGTGGAATCAATATCCAATCTACCTGCAGGTGCTAGGCCTTTGGTATTGAAGCGAGGATTACGACCTTTATCAAGCGGGCTGCCAAAGTAATTTTCGGGAGTGATCAAAGATGCGGCCGGTTGATACTCCTGCTCGTCATCATAGTGAGAGATGTAGCCAACCGGCTTATTTAATATGACAGTGATGCGAGAAGCTTGTTGGGCTTTAGCCCCTGACTGCAATTCAATTTTTTGATGGCGAAATGCACGGACGCCTAGTTCGTTAACGACTTCACCATCAACTGTCACTAGCCCCTGTTCAATATAGGAGTCAGCCTCCCGCCGAGAGCAAAGCCCCAATTCAGACAAGAGTTTCGAAACGCGTACTTTTTCTTCCATGACTGCATTATCCGTTAAAGGAAGATTTGAAATGGTGCGGAGCAGTATTTGAAACCGCCTAAACTACTTCAGTCATCAATAGAAAATAAGGCAATTCAAAATGTCCATAGCTATAAAAAAACCCCCATTTTATAAAATCCTTTATTTTCAAGTACTTATGGCTGTTTTAATCGGGGTTTTGCTCGGCAATTTTTACCCGTCCATTGGCGTAGAAATGAAACCCTTTGGCGATGCTTTTATCAAGGGCATCAAGATGTTGATTGCTCCAATTATTTTCTGCACGGTAGTGATTGGTATTGCCGGCATGGAAGATATGAAAAAAGTCGGTAAAACAGGTGGATTAGCACTTTTATATTTTGAGGTAGTAAGCAGTATTGCATTAATAGTTGGATTGATTGTTGTGAATGTATTGCAGCCAGGTGCTGGCATGAATATCGATCCTGCAAGTTTAGATACCAAGGGGATTGCTGCATATACAGGCCCAGGAAAGATGGGGACGACTACAGAATTTTTATTAAACATCATTCCCAATACTGTTGTTGATGCATTTGCAAAGGGCGAAATATTGCAGGTCCTTTTTATCGCAGTGCTTTTTGGATTTGCATTACATAGATTTGGTGGCCGTGGAACGATGGTATTTGATTTAATAGAAAAGACCTCACACGTCCTATTCGACATCATTGGCATCATCATGAAATTTGCGCCGATTGGTGCTTTTGGTGCAATGGCTTTCACGATTGGTAAGTATGGCGTTGGCTCACTTTTTTCTTTAGGAAAATTGATGGGAGCCTTTTATATCACCTGCCTACTTTTTGTTTTTATCGTACTTGGAACTATTGCACGCCTTAACGGATTCAATATTTTTAAATTTGTGCGCTATATAAAAGAAGAACTCTTAATTGTTTTGGGAACTTCATCATCGGAATCAGTTTTGCCTCGCATGATGGAAAAGATGGAGTTATTAGGTGCCAAGAAAAGCTGTGTAGGTCTAGTTATTCCAACTGGTTACTCATTTAACCTTGATGGCACTTCAATTTACCTCACCATGGCCGCCGTCTTTATTGCTCAGGCAACCGATACCCCGATGACGATCATGCAACAAATTACGCTGCTACTTGTTTTGCTGCTTACTTCAAAAGGGGCTGCAGGTATCACCGGCAGTGGATTCATTGTCTTGGCCGCCACCCTCTCTGCGGTTGGTAATGTTCCAGTGGCTGGTTTAGCAATTATCTTGGGCATTGATCGCTTCATGTCTGAAGCGCGAGCCTTGACTAATTTGGTTGGAAACGGCGTTGCTACGATTGTTGTCGCTAGGTGGACGGGTGAGCTGGATGAAAAACAATTAACTTCCGTGCTGAATAAAGATAATTGGATGGAAGCTCAGGAGCCCGAGATATTACTTGATCAAAAGCAAGACAAAATGCGCTAATTAAGTTCTCACAATGTGTACGCTACAAGGGGCCTCTTCAACAATCTTTGTCATAGAGGTCCTCCAAGGCGTTACTTTGTTGGGGAGCTTATGTGATGCGCCAATCAAAATCAGGGATGCATCATTATCTTTTGCAAACTCCACAATTCGTGATGCAGGATCCATTGCCTCGAGTACGTGATAAGAGATGCGTTCGGGAGGAAGCTTTAAAGGTTTTGCCCATTCCATTAGTTGCACTAGGTGGCCGCGCACAATACCACTTGCAGTTTCATTTTCTTGATTACCTTCAAAGGTAGGTGTGCTGCTAATCGTACTTAAGCAAACTAAGCGACTTTCTGGATATGCAAGCAATAAGTTTTTAGCGGTGAGCTGCATACGCTCTCGTAGATCTTCATCTGATTGTCGCGTATCAATTGCAGCAATCATCAAAGGCGCATCGTAGTTGCCCATGCTGGGGCGAGGACTTGGTGAGGGCTCGTAACCAGCAGCTTTAAACATACCTTTGAGGTTTTGCCAAAAGCTGGGCGGCTCAAGCCTGTCAGAGCGTTCTGTAAGGGTGATTCCTTCAGGGTCGCGCAATACTTGACGTAAGCGTGCGGCACTTTGGTAGCGATTCGCTGCGCGTGGCTCTAAGCATCTTAAGACTACCTCCTGCAGCCACCGAGGAATCTCTCGACGAATCGCCCTTGGTGGAAATGGTTCTGCCCACATACGCCTTCTTAAGCCGCTCATGGTTTGTGGGTTGCCAAAAGGCAATTCTCCAGTGAGTAGTTCATACATGATCACGCCGATAGAGTAGATATCGCTGCGTGAATCTGAGCGAATACCAGTCACTTGTTCGGGAGAGATATAGGGCGCAGAACCAACTCCTTTACGCATTTCTTCGGCAAGCAAGTCGGGATAGCGCGCATGATGAGATAGGCCAAAATCAATTAGCGTTAACTTACCTTTGTCATCAATCAGAATATTTTCTGGTTTGATATCTAAATGAATTGCATCTTGTGAGTGCAAGGATTGAACTGCTTGTGCGAGATCAGCACCAATCTTCACTACTTCATCAATGGTAAATACCTTACCTTCTTTAATGAAGTCTTCTAGTGGGCGCCCTTCGATTCTTTCCATTGCAATATAAGGGCGGGTTGCCATATTACCAGCACCTAAAAACTGAGGTACGTATGGACTCTTCAGGGAGCGAAGGATGGTGAGCTCAGTTTCAAAACCAATTAAGCTTTCAACCGGTTGATCTCTACCTACTCTTGGAATTTTAAGAAGGATAGGAACATCAATGCCTTCTTTGGTAGCAGTAAATAGACTGGCCATGCCGCCCCTATGAACTTCTTTACCTAGCACGAAGCCATCAACTACTTTACCCTCTTGAAAGATGTCGTCTACAGCTTCAATATCAGTATTGATGGGCATTAATTATTTGCCGGTAATTAAACGATTGGCTAAGTCTTCTGGTAATCCTGCGCGTCTCACCTTATCTGCAGCAGAAAAATGATCATAAGGCTCGCGGTAAAAAGTAAGAGTCTCTGACTCAGGCTCGAAAACTGCAAAGCAGGCTTCCGGATTTCCATCCCTTGGCTGACCAAGCGAGCCAACTACACTAACCCACTGACGATGTTGTAAAACAGGAATTTCATCACCAGGGTGTGGAGCAAACCGAATCAGCTTGCCTACAGCGCTTTGATAAAAGAGTGCTTGTTCATGAGCGTGCCCAACAAAGGTATAACTCTTCCCTGAATTTTGCACGCAACGCCATGCACTCATGCTGTCCGTAATGTAGTTCCAGTCGGCAGGATTGTGAGCGGAGGCATGCACAAAGCAAATTTTCTCTTCATTGACGATGAGAGGTAAATTTTTTAAAAACTCAACATGACTTTCATTAAGTTGTGTCTTCGTCCACTCAATCGCTGCATTTGCACTCGCATTCATTTGATTGCTGCGGTCTTTGAAAATTGCCTCATCATGGTTGCCCAAAATAGCGATTGCTTTCTTGGCGTCAACTAAAGCGGCGATGCGCTCAATGACGGCGACCGGATCGGCGTTATAGCCAACAAGATCACCTAAAAAGACCATGCGGTTAACGCCCAGCTCTTCGGCTTTGGTCATACAAGCCTCGAAAGCTTCTAAATTGCTATGAAGATCGGCGAATAGCCCAATACGTTCAGTCATCCCTTAATGATAGGGCAAATGACCTTTAGATAGAAGGGTTATAGGGACTTCTTTCATTGCCCGGTGGATTTTTAAAGCGCTTGTGAACCCAATAATATTCAGCCGGGCGAAGGCGAATTTCTTTTTCAAAGTATTGGTTTAAGCGTGCGGTATCTGTTTTGGGGTCTAGACCCGGAAAATCTTTTAAGGGCTCGCTGATTTCGCAAAGGTAGCCTGATTCATCCGCCTTTAAGGTTGTCGTCATCATACAAACTTCTGCCCCAGTAATTTTAGCTAAGCGTGAGACTGCAGTAATAGTGTTAGTTTCGATGCCAAAGAAAGGAACAAATTCAGAATCCTTTGTGCCAAGATCAATATCTGGCGCAATGATGATGAAGTCACCGTTACGAATTTCTCGAATGATCTCTTTTGAATTACCTTGTCGATCAATCGAGTTACCGCCAAAACGATTGCGCCATTCAACAATTTTTTTGTTGAAGAATGGATTTTTCATTCTTTGAAAAAAACCAGAGGTACGGGGCCAATGCTCTTGTTTAGCAAGCGCACTCAAAATAATGCTTCCTTCAATTCCTGTGAAATGCATATTAACCAAAATCCGCGGTTTTTTGCTCGTAAGATCGACGGCAGACTTCACCTCAATCATCTCGCTAAGCTGTTTTCTACTGCCAAGCCAAATGATACTTTTTTCAACAAGGCTGCGACCCAGTAAGCGCCAATGTTGTTTGCTCAATACATCAATTTCTACAGTACTTAGCTTAGGAAAGCATAGATGCAAGTTTGTTTTTACTACTTGATTTCGGTCTCCCGGAATGCGGGCTGCTATATAGCCTAAGCCATAGCCGATAGCGACTAATAGCTTATAGGGCAACAGCGAAAGAAGCTTTAGAAAAGCAACTACTACATGATTTAACAAAGACTTAAACAAACGAGTTTTACTCTGAGTCGTAACGAGTTAAAGTTTTTTTGTAACGCATTTGCATTTCATCAATGGAGCTGCAAGACATTCCTAGATCTTTTATGAGCCCTGTATCAAGGCGGTATGCCCATCCATGCACAGTAAGATCTTGGCCGCGACCCCATGCATCTTGAACAATAGTGGTCTCACATACATTGACAACCTGTTCAATCACGTTGAGCTCGCATAAGCGGTCCTGGCGTTTAGGTGTGGGCAATACTTCACCTAAATAGCGCTCATGTTTTTGGTGTACATCCTTAACGTGCCGCAACCAATTATCAGCAAGGCCTACACGGCGATCACTCAGTGCAGCATGCACCCCGGCGCAACCATAATGGCCCACAACTAAGATGTGTTTCACTTTCAGTAAGTCGATGGCGAACTGAATGACAGACAAACAATTTAAGTCTGTATGGACAACTACGTTAGCGACATTACGATGAACAAATAATTCACCTGGCAAGAGGTCAACAATTTCATTGGCTGGTACGCGACTATCGGCACAGCCAATCCAGAGGTATTCCGGGGCTTGTTGATTAACTAGGCGCTTAAAGAAATCAGGATCTTTGGCAATCATGCCCTCAGCCCACTCGCGATTGTTTGCAAATAGGTGATCTAATGTTTTAGAGCTCTTCATAATCATGGTTTAAGTTTAAAGTACTTTAATGACGCCTCTTTGGTTAAAACAAACCCCTAACGGAATTACGTTAAATCTGCATTGCCAGCCGGGCGCAAAACTCACCAAGGTGGTAGGTTTACATGATGGTTGCCTGAAGATCTCTTTGCAGGCTCCTGCCCTCGAAAATAAAGCAAATGAGCTTTTGTTGGCCTGGCTTTCAAAGCAGTTAAAGGTCCCCCAGAGGCAAATTCAATTCATTTCCGGACAAAACAGTCGCAAGAAGCGAGTGGAAATTTGGGGCCCGATCAGCGTCAATCAAATTATTGAGGCACTAAAACCCTAAGCTACCAGAATATCGCCCACAAAAGCCCCAAGATTAAGACCCATTTACTGATGTAATAAATAGAGCGATGAGAGGCTTTGAGTTTTTTGGCTTGCGCTCTGAGGTAGTAGAAATACTTAAACAAGACATTTACAAAACCAACTTTTTCACCTTCTACGTTTTGAGATGCTGCGGCACTCATCACATTGCGGCCAAACCAACGATTGATCCATTGCACTACTTTTGTATAAACAGGTCTCTCAACATCACAAAACAAGACTATTCGCTGATGATCGGTTTCATTGGCAGCGAAGTGAATATAGGTTTCGTCAAACATCACTGGTTCGCCATCTTTCCAAAAATAGCGCTCTCCATCAACTTCAATAAAGCACTTAGGATCATTTGGGGTGACTAAACCAATGTGATAGCGCAGTGAGCCAGCATAAGGGTCACGGTGACGCACTAGGGTTGCTCCTGGAGGCAAAGAAGCAAACATAGCCGCTTTTACGGAGGGAATCGACTTTAGTAGTGCCACCGTTTTAGGGCAGCTCGCTTGAGCCGAAGGCAGATCTTTGCCATACCAATACAAATGAAAACGCTTCCAGCCGGTCCTAAAGAAGGAGTTAAAGCCAATATCGTTGTAACCTGTAGCAACAGCAATAGCGCCATCAGCATTCAAAGAAAGCGCTTCCTGACGGATCATTTCCCAGTTGTCTTGTAAAGGCTTCATTTCAGGAAACTGGCTGACAGAAATAAAAGCGCTCGCTTTTACCTTAGAAAATAAATACAAAAGCGTATTGATGGGGGCTAACAGTACTTGGTAGTCCATGAGCGATCGCACCATTCCAAAGCGCACTCTACCCCTGAAATAAACATAAATAGCCGAGGCTATAAAGATAAAGAAGACAATATGACGAATTTGCATGAGTCCTGCCAATGTAAGGTAATTACTAACATTTTAATTTGTCTGTGGGCCCCAGTTTGACTATTTCTTCTCTAGGGATACACATATACTTAGCAAAGATAGATTTGGGTACCCGATTAGGGTTTGTGTGGAGATAGAGCGAGGAAGATCGTATGAATGGGTTTACAAAGTGGCTCTTAAGCCTTGTTTTAATTGGGGTTGTAGGTATTTCTGCATACACATGGGTCATGCTTACTTGGAGCTATGGAAATGGTGAGCGCGCAGGATATGTGCAGAAATTTTCCCATCGCGGCTATATCTGCAAAACTTGGGAGGGTGAACTAGCGATGGTTTCGATGCCTGGAACTATGTCAGAAAAATTCCTCTTTACGGTGCGTGAAGATGCTGTAGCCCAAAAAATAAATGCTAATTTGGGTAAAAAAGTAGCTCTAAAATACCAACAGCACATTGGACTTCCAACAACATGTTTTGGAGATACGGAATATTTTGTTTACGATATAGTCGTTTTAGATGAATAATTTGTAGTTGTAGTAAAAAATTGCTGTGACGCAGCTTTATTTTTGTAATTTTTTGTGGTTAAAATCATGTAAGCGTAATGTGCGCTGACATCAATATCTATAAGGAGCTTCACT
>Ga0007797_1000351_pt1 | contig 13918 bp, 11 predicted proteins | sample CryBogmetaGMA25M_FD_60364 | JGI IMG/M metagenome (GOLD analysis project Ga0007797, IMG submission 60364) | Freshwater microbial communities from Crystal Bog, Wisconsin, USA - MA2.5M | ecosystem: Environmental > Aquatic > Freshwater > Lake | place: Crystal Bog, Wisconsin, USA | collected 2009-07-06 | reverse complement strand
TTTTATATCTGTATGGGCTGTGCGTCATCCGTTCCTGGTTCGAAATCTTTGAAAAAGGAGCGATCGGACAGAAGGTTGGCAGTGTGTAACAGTTGCAGTCCGATTGGAAAGGATGACATAGTGTTAATAGTTCGTTCAGCTAGGGTGTTGGAAACATCTGACAGTGGAACAATATGTGTTCAGTTTACTAACAAAGAAGGAATGTCTTTTGAGTGGATACAGGCGTCAGAGGTTTGTGCAGTATTATGTGCCGCGGGGTAGTTGCTATGTTGGCTTTTTGTTATTACAATGGTACGACAAGCTGACAATTGAAGTGAGTTTTCGTTTCCAATTCGCCCATTTGGAATTCCTCGTTGGGATGTCGTCCTCAGATGAGGCGTGATGGTTCTTGAAATGTGTTTGGATTTCGTTGACAAGGTCGTTGACGTGCACTAACGGGGATGCGTTATTCATCGTGTCTCTCCATTTGTATATCGTACGTTCGGAGACTGCGATGCCCTTATCAGCGAATGCAGTTTGTGTTGCGTCGATGGAATGTAGTGAAAGAAAGTTTTCGACTGTGTTTTTGTCGACCTTTTCATCGGGCATTCGCATTAAAAAAACAAAAAAAAGCTTAAGGACTAAAAAACAAAAACCAAAAAAAACTTGGGGAAATGGAAGATGGTGGGCGCGGCACTTTGGAGCTTCGATCGGATAACGAGTCGATAAAAGTTGGGATGAGTGTGGTAAAACAGGAAAACAGTTTGTTGAGGAGTGAGATATTATCGCTCAATTGTGTAAATACTCAGATGGGAATCGATTTTGTCAATGGAAGCACTATAATTTGCAATTTGGTTAAAGAGTGTGATGAGTTGAAGGCACGAGTGTTTGCTTTGGAGAAGCAGTTGGCGGGGGGTGTCCATCAACGCCATTGTATTGACGCGAAAATTGAGAGTGATCTGGTTCGGTCTATGAAAATCGCGTGTGAGCGGGAGCGTGTTTATCTCCGAAGGCGATACGACGAGGTGTTGCAGGGGCCCGTCGTCAAGAAGAGCAAGCCAGCAGCACATGATTCGGGCGGGAACCCGGAAAACAACACAACCAAATTCAGACAGGCGTTGGCACATCGAAAAAACAAGAAATGAACGGCGTACCCCAATACCGGCGACGTGTTGTATTGGATTGGACGCTGGAGGATAGGTTGCTGGTTTTGTGTTCGGTTTTTCAGATTGGTGCTTTGGGAGCTTTAGTATTTGCGTTCACGTGGTGGAAAATATACAATGAACATGCTTGGCACCACGCCTGCAAGAATTTTATCCGATAATGAACTGTACGTTTTAATCTTTTCGTACCTTGGTATTTTCTGCGCACACGCGGCGTTTTGTGTATATTTGATGACCATATTGTTACGATAACGCCATGATGATGGAGGCAGCTGTTCGGTCTTACGTGTTCTGCCCTGCGTATCATCCACTTGCCGAGGGTGCGTCGTCGTCAAGGCAGGGAATAACGTTTACGTGTGATGTGTGTTGTATGCGGAATGTTAACGTCGCGGTATCTTGCCAGACGTGTTCGTACGATGTGTGCAGAAGCTGTTTCTTTACAGCTAGAGCTGATCCTGATCTGTTGAAGGAGCAGATTGTCCGCGCTGAGCAACGAGTTTCTGAGGCTGTGCGGGTTCTTAATGGAATGCGGGAGAGGCTGATGGACGAGGAATGTTATGTGTAGGGTTAAAAAAACTGTGCTGTGAGGAACCGTACCGAAATAAAGATGGCAGCGCTTGCTAAATGTTTGCCTGGTTGAATCACATGGCGTGTTCGACTGTGTTTGCGGCTATAATGGGGTTGTTCATTTCTGTGCCGTTGGAATTCGACGCCACATATGAGGCCCGGCACTGTCGGATACACGGCCTTGTGTTTCAACAGGGTCAGTGTGGCGCGTGCCTTGCATTTGCGAGCGTAACGGTGTTGGGGTATCGCATGTGTTTGAACGAGCGGATAGATTTTGTTCCGTCTCCATTTCGTCTGTTTGACTGTTTGGCAAAAAGTTGTGACGAGGGGTTGTCAATCGATAAAGTGGAGGGCGTGCGCATGCGAGGGATAGGTGATATAAACGCGACTCCTCCTGTGTTTGGGTGGGGGTGCAAGTTTGCAGAAAGCAGGGCTATGTCTGCCTGGACTGGGTACTTTGCTTCCGGGGAGATGAGCATGAAAACAGATATCTATATGTTCGGTCCGTCTGTTGTCAGAATTTATGCCGATCCTCTGTTTTATCGGTATGCGGGGTACCCGGCGGTGTATCCGCTGCACCATGAAAAACATAAACCCGACTTGGAGTCCACACACGCGGTGGCGGTGGTTGGTTGGGGGGTTGAGCCAGAGCCGCACTGGATTATTCAAAACTCCTGGGGTGCTGCGTGGGGCGTGTCTGGACGTGCTAAGGTTCCGATTGCGTCTATTGATTCGCAGCATTCGTGGAGAAATGAGGGGTACTTTAGGAGCGATTTAATTTTGTTATGTGGCTGGATTGTGATTTCCATGACTGTATCAGTTGTGCTCCTCCATCTCGTGCAGATATTTGCAAAGTATTTTGAAATTGAGTGGTTGTATTTGAATTTTTAAACGAATGAACCTGTGTGAAAAAAAAGAGAAGTGTATTGAATGGATGAATATTTAAGCAGCGTCGGGAGGTAGTGTGAGATTATGCATTCGAATTGTAGAGGCCTTTTGTCGCTTGCATTTGCGTTGTTGTTTTCTTATACCCAAGCGGTATGTCCTGATGGCCAACTTACTCTTCCCGATTCTTCTTGTGACACGTGCTCTGTCAATTTTTATTGTCAAGGTGGAGCAGCTATTGCCTGTCCCGATAATTCAACCTCCGTTGCTGGATCGACGTCCCTGCTTCAGTGTATGTGTATTGATGGCCATTTCCGCGATGCTCAATACCAGTGCCCTGCATGCCCATCGGGGTTTAGCTGCGCTGGAAATTTAAAAACTGCGTGCACTGCAGGGACACACAGTGGTTCCGAACAGGCGTCGTGCACACAATGCGAGCTTGGTACATACGAACCTGTGGCCGGTGCGTCGCAGTGTCAGACCTGTCCGGCGGGGCTTCAGGTGTATCAGGTGTCGACTGGTACCGAGTTTGACGCCCCTATTTCCCGTGGTCAAGTCGATCCCGTGTCGAATAAGTTATATATTTTTCGGAATTTCCTCATGATGTCACAGGGGAATAATCTAACCAAGTGGTCGTTTTACGCCACCAAGGCAGGGTGTGCTGTTACTCCAGCAATTTTCCGCGCCGATGCCAACGGCAACAATTTAGACGGTAACATTTGGTTCTCGCTTCAACAACTCGGAACCAAGCGAATTACCACGTCATCTGGTACTCAATCGTATGACTTTATTCAGGGTGAGCAATATCACGTTCGCAACCCCGTATCAACTGGGACGCCGTACGTGTTTTCTTATGAGTTTTTTGGGTGGATCTTTGATGGTGATGTGTGCATTCCATACGATTATGGAGACGTTTCTACCAGCTTTTTTGTCATGCCCTTTGATTATGATTCTCTTGTTTCCGACTACTTTATGAGTGGCAACGTTTATTCGCCGTCACAGTACTGGTCTGTGCAGATTTCTTATCAGTGGGGCAACATGGTCTCGTCCACTCAGAATATCGGTGCGTCCTCTGTTACGCAATGTAGGTGCCCGTATGGATTTAGGCAGGTGGGTGATGGAAGCTGCCAGGCCTTGTGTCCAAGTGGGAAGTACATGCTGCATGACACGGATACAGTGTGCACCACGTGTCCACAGGGGTTTTATTGTCTTGATTCCGTTGCTACCGCGTGTCAGTCTGGGTATTCGGCTGTGTCCGGATCGTCTGTGTGTTCCCCGTGCCCTGGGCCTGGGACGCACACCAATGTTGCTTTGAATTTGTGTGGACTGCTTACATGTTCACCTGCTACCCCTGCCCGTCTCGGGTCGAGCAACTGGTTCGGACTCGGGCAGATCCGTGTCGGTGAGGGTGGCTCAAGCGGCATTCCGTCCACCCCATGGTTTGCGGGTTCTATGGTTGCAGGCCTGGTTCTTAACTCGGCTTCGGATCATCCGTATGCCATGATTCAGCGCGCGTTTGATGTTATCCCGAATGCGCCCATTGCAACTCAGTTTCGTGTGTTGTGTTCCGGGGCGTCGTGTGCATCTTCTTTGTCGGTGCAGTGGTCCGTGGACGAGGTGAACTTCAATCCCATTTTTACCGCGTCGGCTGTGCAGACAGGGAATTGGATTCAAACGTCAACGCAGTTTATTACCCCGAACAGCACGCGAGTGACGCTTCGGTTTGTCGCTCAGATGGTGCCGCTGTCATCTATTGTTTGGATTTCTGGGGTTGAGATTGTGACGCCTGGCCAGTGGACGTACGATAACGTCGCCAACGCTAGGTTGACCAACACTGTTAATATTCTTATTCCGTACTCCGACACCTACTCTGATTTGGTTGAGATGTCTGCTATTCAGTTGTCGAACGCACAGTTTTCGGAGTCGATTTCGTCTGATTTGGTTTACTCCGGCGGCTATCAGTATCTTGCGTCGGTGTGGGTTACGGGTGCTGGAAACCTTACGGTCCAAACCTCGGCAACTGCCTCGCAGCAATATTTTGTCAACACGGCTGTGAACGAATGGCAGCAGATTGTGTTTACTACCAATGTCCCGCCCACTCAATTTACGCTGACGTCGGGTGGTGTGGTCGTGGTTAGTGGTTTAAGCCTCACCCTTCGTTCTTTAACAATTGGTGCCCAGACCTGCCTGCCGAGCTATTGGTGTGCCAATCAGCATATTTACGCCTGCCCGTCGCATTCGCATTCGCTTGCTGGGTCATTTGCTCAGACAGATTGCTATTGTGATGCTGGATATTACGGTCGTGTCGGCCATCCCACCGGCTTTACGCCGTGTTCTGTGTGTGATGTGAACCATTTCTGCACAGGTGGAAACAGCATGGAGGTTTGTCCGAACGGCACCAAGTCGGTTGCTGGGTCATTTGTGTGCACTCCTTGCGCCGCGAACGAAGTCTGCCAGGGTGGACGCGTGGATGGGTGTCCGCTGCATTCGCACAGTCCTTCGGGGTCGGACGGTGTTGAAGACTGTGTGTGTGATGACGGGTATTATGGCACGGCTCCGAACTGTCAGTACTGCCAGCCGGGCTTCTATTGTCAAGGTGGACATGATATTCTGTGTACTCAGCATGCTACCTCTCCTGCAGGAGCCCCTGTGCCAGCCTCGTGTTTCTGTGATCGCGGTTACTACGGTGTGTCGAATGAGCCCTGTACCGCTTGTGAAGAGGGGTCGTGGTGCTGGACCGGTTTGAAGAACGTCTGCCCAGCTAACATGTGGTCCCCCGTTACGTCAAGTTTCGCTTCAAATTGTACCTGTGAGTATGGTTACCAACGTTCCGGTGCCGAGTCGTGTGTTCCGTGTGGTACTGGTACCTACAAACCCACTCGCGGGGAGAGCATGTGCACAGACTGCCTGGCCGGTTCGTCCTCCTCGGCAACGGGTGCTGTGAGCGTAGCAACGTGTTCTGTGTGTGACATTGGGAAGTTTTCGGACGTGTCTGGACAGTATCAGTGCCAAAACTGTGCCGCGGGGTATTATCAGCCGAATCTCGGCAGCACTGCGTGTCTTTCGTGCTGGGCTGGTGCGTATTCCCTTGCTGGTGCCGCGCATTGTGCGTTGTGCTCTGCTGGATCCATGTCATCTGTTATTGCTGCTCCCTCTTCCGCCGTTTGTGTTGCCTGCCCTGTGGGGTCGTGGTCGTCGGGCAATTCATCGGTGTGTAACATCTGCGGCGCGTGTTCGTTTTGGAACTATCCGCAGACCATCTTCTTTTATGTCCTGTCGCTTTCGAGCATCCTTGCCGACCCTACTGCTGTCAGTATGCACTTCTCTTCGTACAACGGTCAGACCATCATGTCTCAATTTAAGACCCTGATGTACATCAACCCTGTTACCGGAGCCACGCTGGGAGTCATCACGCTGCAGGTTCCGGGTGTGGGTGGTGTATACTCGTCCTTGGCGCCGTCTGTGCATGGAAACTTTTTGTACGTTGTCCAAGGCTCGTATGTTTACCGTGTGGATATGGACATGGGCGCATGGGATACTGTGTACCCTTCTTCGTTGGCTACTTGCGTGGTGGAGGATGGGAACGTGATCTGGATCGCTCAGTCTGATGGACTTCGGGCACTGGATTATGTTTCAACGGCGTTGAGCAAGAACTTTCCAGTGACAGGGAGCAATTACGTGTGCTTGCACAATTCACACCCCAACGATTTGTTTGTTACCGGTACGTATGGGTTGAAGAAGGTGAACAAGCAGACTGGTGCAACCACGCTTTTGGATAATAGCAACGGGCCGTACACCTCGTGCCGCTTCACTCCTGATGGGAACTTTATTATTTTGGCACAGACCACTGTGAAGCAGGCCTGGTCCTATTCCATTTTCGACGGTCGTTTGGTAAAGATTCTCAACAACGCCATGGTAACCAGCATGATCACATACAACACGACTATTACCTTTGCTGTGCAGTCGGTGGGTGTCAGCAGTGTGGCCTATGACTTTAAGGACTCCGCCACCTGTAGTCCTGGAAAGTACAGTTCCTACTCTGGTCTGCAGCTCGAGTCACAATGTGATGTGTGTCCTGCCGGAAGCCTATGCCCTGGTGGTCAAAATATCACGCAGTGTGTACCGGGAACGTATTCTCTCAATACTGGAAATCGCGAGCAGGCCCAGTGTAAGATTTGTCCGTCTGGGTACTACTGCGTTGGGGGTAATGGCTTTACGACGTGCCCGCTCGGAACGTATTCCCCCAGCACGGCAGTTTCAAACATTGCCGACTGTCCACAGTGTGCTGCAGGGTATTTTTGCCCGAACACCACGACGCAGGTTGTTTGTCCGCCGAACACCAACTCGCTTGCGGGTGCGTCCGATCTTGGTGAGTGCGTGTGCTCAGCCGGGTACAAGTGCGTCGTTGTCAAGGTGGTGCACGCTGAGATCATTCTCCCTATTGCTGCGTCGGCCTTCGATGCGGCTATGCAGGCGTTGTACATCCAGGCCCTTGCTCTGGCGGCGGGGGTGTCTGTTAATGACGTGCACATCGTGTCAGTGCAGCAGGTGTCTCTTTCGGGTGGACGTCGGCTGCTTGAATTTGGAAATGAGGCAATCGAGGTGCACACGTCAATCTATAAGGCCCAGCGTGAGGACATCGCCGATCTGAATGCGCATCTTCTTAGCCATGGGCTGCCGGCACACAGGGGGATTAAGGTTTCAATTCATTCAGAGATTGTCAATACCATTAGGATTTAATTGTGGGTGGTGAGTGTTTTCACAAAGTATATAAATTATAGGCTGTGTTTTTTGCCCGATGAGTTCGTATGATCGCATTGTTGATTTAGTGAAGTTGTATTTTGCACAGGACCAAACACTGGCGAAATATGTAAAATCAAATTTCAAACCATGCAGCACGGATGGGTGCCTGGAGCGGGAAATGCATTGCATCTCTCTTAGACACTTTGACCCAACTAGTCCTATTCAGTCGAGTACGCACGTTAACGCTGATAAGTTGATATTGCATGGGGCATATTGGCTTGATAATTTCTCTCAGGTCCCACCAAAATTCGAAATACGGACAAAGGGTGCATCTGCAGAATGTGTCATTACATCAGACGAAGACGTTATGCAGTTTTTAAGTTCAAACTTTCTAATTTTACAAAACAAAACCTCTGGCAGGGATCTTTTGGATGAGATGCGGGTGTTAGTAAGGCGTGTTGATACCCTATTTGAAAAAGTTGTAGAGCACCGGCATGTGTTATGTTTATAACTTTATATTTATAAAAAACAATTCTGTGTAATTTAACGCGCAAATAAAACAAGTATATATGTGGAGTTTTGATGGTGAATAAGCATGATGCAGAGGCAGTTTAGGTATTCCTTGTTTGCACTTATGTGTTGCGTGGCATCTGCGCAGCAAGTTACTAATGCGACCAGCTCGACAAAACTGGCAACGCCAACTACCACTAAAGTTTCTACAACCAACGTGGCAAGGACCACTTCGACTACAGTGAAACTGACAACCAGTGCTTCCAAACCGATTTCCACTGCCGTGTCGTGTCCGGTTGGTTCGTATCGAAATGTGTCGTTGAATACGTGTGCGCAGTGCACTGTTTGTGGGGTCGGTCAGTTCGTTTCAACACAATGTGGGGTATCCAATAATGCAGTTTGTCGACCATGTAGGGCTGGGTACGCGTGTGCGACTTCTGGGGTGGAGGTTGCGTGTACAAGTGGTTATTTTTCTGGTGTGTCCTCAATTGCATGCTCATCGTGTCCCGTAAACATGTATTCAGATTTGACTGCTGTGTCTGCATGCAAGCAGTGTCCAGCCAACTCCAGATCGCTTGTAAATTCAGTGACTTTGCTGCAGTGTAATTGCAACAGTGGATTTTATCGTGATGCTGATTATAACTGTGTGGTCTGTCCTGTTGGTTCGATGTGCTATGCAAATATTATTACTGCGTGCTCCCCTGGACACTTTAGCAACACCACTGCCTTGGCAACGTGTTCTGATTGTGATTATGGGACGTTTCAACCTCTCTTGGGTGCCTCCTCTTGTGTTACCTGTTTTGCTGGAAAAACGGTTTTGCAGACAACTACCTCGACAGAATTCCCACTTCCAGTTCGTCGTGACAGGACACGGTCTGAATCTGGGAATGTGTATGTGATGAGAAATTATTTTATATTGGCACAGGGTAACAACTTGACGAAGTGGTCATTTTATTCCATCAAGTCCGAATGTGCTGTGACCCCTGCCATTTTTAGGGCTGATGTGAATGGAAATTCATTTGGGGAAAGTTCGTGGTTTACTCTCTGAAGAAGGGTACGAAACGAGTCACAGCTGGCGAGGGTATGCAGACGTTTGACTTTATCGAGGGTGACAATTACCCAGTTCGGAACGCTGTGTCGACTGGAATTCCGTATGTGAACTCTTATGAATTCTTTGGATGGATTTTCGATGACGATGTGTGCATCCCCTTTGGTTATGGATCAGCCACCACCCCTTCGTATGTAATGGAATTCGACTATAATCCAAATGTTAATGCTTATTTAAAAACTGGTAACAACTTACCACCAAATCAATTGTGGTCTGTACAAATTTCATACACATGGGGAAATGTGGTTCCTTCGACGTTAAATCGTGCTTCCAGTGACCCGTTACAATGCTTATGTCCTATCAACACGCGTCAAACAAGCGACGGGTCGTGTCGATCTCCCTGCAATCCTGGGTATTACACTGCAACAGACGGATCTTGTGCAATTTGTCAGCAGGGTAGCTATTGCGAATCATCAGTATCGAGGCTGTGTCCTCTGGGTAAATCATCCATTGCGGGATCTTCCGTGTGCTCGCCGTGTGGGGGGTCTTCAGATGTCCAGCTTTACATGTGTGGGCTGTTAACATCCTGCACAGCAGCGACACCTATGCAATTACCCGGAAGTGTTTGGTTTGGAGTTGGAAATATTGTAAGTGGAGTTGGTGGACAGGGGTTGGTCCCAACCACACCGTGGTTTGCCGGGTCTGCTGTTGCTGGAATGGTGCTTAATGCTGGGATGGATCGTCCGTATTCAATGCTACAGCAAACAGTATCACTTCCTGACACCTCTCCCGTTGCATTTCAGTTCAAGATCATGTGTGCTGGAGTTGCGTGTTCACAGGTTGAGTTTCAAGTCCAGTGGTCAAATGATACACGCCAGTTCAATGCATTGATGAATGTCAAATCCATTGCAACCGGGTGGACCGTGATGACATTGCCGTTTGTTTCACCGTTGAGTCAGCAAATTACCATTCGTATCATTGCACAACTAAGCCTCCTTTCCTCGACTGTTTGGATTTCTGAGATCAACATTCTTACACTTGGGAGGTGGACAATTCCCAGTGACTTGGCACGGGCTCGTATTTTGAACGAATCAGTGACAGTTGCTGTGTCGCGATCGTATGCTTTGTCCACGTTGCAGGAAAAATCGGCACTTCTTTTGAATTCAACGTCGGTCGTCTGGATGGTTTCTGAAAACACCGAGTTGATACTGCCGCAGTACCGGTATTACGCGACCGTATCAGCAGAAGGAGAGGGCGTGTTGACAATTAGCACATCGGAATCCGTTTCTGAGTCCTGGACTCTCACACGCGGATCCTCATCGTTTATGCAGCCGTTCGTGTTTAACACTGGCGTTACACCCACAATGTTTAAAATCCAGACAGTCGGGGCCATTGTGATCAGCGGACCGCGGTTGACGCTCAGATCGCCGTACACCGAGTGTCAGGAGTGTTTGTCGGACTACTGGTGCTCAAACCAACTCATTTTTGAGTGTCCTGTGAATTCGGCATCTGCAGCCTTGTCCACGCGCCAGACCGACTGCTGGTGTGTTGCTGGGTACTACGGGCTCAACAATTCACTGATTGGATACACGCCCTGTTCGTTGTGTCCTGTGAACTACTTCTGCACTGGTGGTAACACTGTTTCCGTGTGTCCGCCTGGGACGAAATCCGGTGCTGGATCGTCCGTGTGTTCACAGTGTGATGCTGGTGAGTTTTGTCAGAATGGGCAGGTCGGTGTATGCCCGTTGCATTCGCACAGCCCTGCTGGGTCGAACGAGCTTTCTGACTGCATTTGTGACAACGGTTACTACGGCTCTGCCCCGGATTGCGTGCTTTGCGAGGTAGCGTCTTACTGCATGGACGGTGCAAGGATGTCGTGCGTGGCCAACGCTATATCGGTAGTGGGGGCTCCTGATTCGTCGGCGTGCTTTTGTGACAAGGGGTATTATGGCAACGGGTCACAGCTCTGCATTCCGTGCGAGGAGGGGTCGTGGTGCTGGACTGGTGTCAAAAACCTGTGCGCTGCTAACATGTGGTCACCCGCCCAGTCAAGCTTCGCTTCCAATTGTACTTGCACCTTCGGCTACCATCGCGCTGATACCAGAGCGTGTGTGCCTTGTGAAACGGGGACATTCAAGCCAACGCGAAGTGACGATGCGTGCACACTGTGTGATGTTGGCACATATTCAGTTGCGTCTGCCGCGACGTCGGTTGCCACTTGTGCACAATGCCCGGCAGGAACGTTCAATGATTTGCAGGGACAGTATCAATGTCAGCAGTGTGCAGCGGGCTATTATGCTCGTAACTTTGCTAGCACTGCGTGTGAGGCGTGCTGGGCTGGTTCGTACTCTGCTTCTGGAGCCGGGCAGTGCACATCCTGTGGAGCTGGCACCATGTCATCGGCTGTGGCAGCTTCGTCGGCCAGTGTGTGTGAGGCGTGTGTGGTTGGGTCGTGGTCGTCGGGAAACACCTCGTCCTGTAATATCTGCGGAACCTGTTCGTATTGGAGTTACCCACCAGCAGTGTTTTTTTACGTTCTGAACCTGCTGCCTGTTGCAACTGGGATTTCCGACAACGTGAACTTTGCAGTGCTCCATGACAGCAGGGTTCTTATGTCTCAGCTATCTGCTCTGTGGTTCGTGGATCTATCTTCTGGGGTTGCTGCGTTCACGGCTGTTACCGTTCCTGGCGTGGGAGGACCGTTTATGTCGCTTGCCTCCTCCCGCATTGCCGGCTACGCCTACGCAGTCCAGGGAATGTATACGTATCGAATCGATTTGCTTCGTGGGGCGTGGGATGTGGTGTACCCGTCCGCATTGGCTACGTGTGTGCTGGAAGACGCTGGGTTGGTTTGGATCGTGCAGCAGGACAGTGTTAGGGCGTTGGACGAGGTCTCAACCGCTGTTGTCCGATCGTTCCCCATGGTGGGAAGTCATCACATCTGTATCCATGCTCTGTATTCGGTCGACGCCTTCGTCACTGGCTCGTATGGCTTGAAACGAATCAACAGGGTCACAGGAGTAGAAACGCCGCTGCTTATGGATATCTCGTACTCCCTGTGTGCCTTCACCCCCGACGGGAATTTTATCGTTCTCTATCAACCGGAGAGCAAGACGGCGTGGGCGTACTCGATTTCTGACCAGAAGTTAACAAAGGTCCTGAACAACGCCATTCTAACGGACATGTACGCTGATAACTCTACCATTGTGTTCGCGTCTCAGAACTCGGGGATTCAAAACGTGTCGTATGCGCTTGCAGATTCCAGAACGTGTGGTCCGGGCAAGTTTAGTGCCTACTCCGGTCTCCAGCTCGAGTCCCAGTGTCAAGTGTGCCCAGCAGGAAGCCTGTGCCCAGGTGGTGCCAATATTACCCAGTGTGCACCAGGTACGTACTCGCTTGCCACAGGCATCAGGGAGCAAGGGCAGTGTCTGGTATGCCCCAGTGGATACTCGTGCAGCGGTGGAAATGACCTGACGGTGTGTCCGCTGGGATCGTACTCCCCTGGGCTTGGCATTATCGGCGTTGCCAACTGCCCCGCATGCGAGGCCGGCCACTTCTGTCCCAACTCCACCACGAGCGTCCAATGCCCACCCAATACCATGTCCATTGCTGGACAGAGCGATCTTGGAGACTGCACGTGTAACGCCGGGTATCGCTGCGTTTACGTTCGCGTCATGCATGCTGAGATCACGCTGCCGATCCCACTGTCCCAGTTCACAGACGATATGCGCAATCGGTACGTGTTGGCCATCGCATTGGCCGCAGGGGTTGACATTTCCAACGTGCAGATCGTCGCTGTCCAGCAGGTTACTCTGACCGGGGGTGGGCGGAGGATGCTCGAGTTCGGAATGGAGGCTGTTGAGATTCACACGTCGGTGTACAATGCACTCGAGGATACGACCATTACCACTCTGGACAAGCATCTCGTCGGCCTCGGCCTTCCCTCGCACCGTGGGTTTCAGATGTCAATTCACATGGAAGTGGTGGATAGCGTGCTTCTGTGAGCGTGTATAAAAAGTAAAATAATAAACACCCACGCATATGGTGCACATAATCGCGTTCTATGTGACGATCGCTATCTTGGTGATGTTTCTAGGCACTAAACAGGAGAATAACATGGACAGGGCGTGCATCGCGGCAATGTCGTTTGTTGGCCTGTTCGCACTGATAACAGTGATTTTATTACGTGGCACCCCGTATTTTCCGCTTGGGGCGTTTGCAACAGCCACTCTTTTGTTGCTTCACCACGCCATCGTTCACCGAAACTCCGAATTTCCAGATGAAAAGTGTTCCTGCGCACCGTTTCAGTGTAAGGACGTTGGAAATCACGAGACATGGGTGGTGGCAGCGGTCACGGCCGGATTGATATCCCTGTTCCAGATTTAAATATGGCCTTTGCTGACGAGACTGGTAATAATGTCAGAAAGATGCCGGCCAAGCACGTTGTGTGCACCCCCGTCGCCCTCGGCCATCTCCTTGATAAACTCAACCCTCGGAGCCTGCGCGGCGGCGTCCAGAATACCGTCCATCGTGTGGCTGCATGCAAATTTTCCTGGGGTGTTCTCATCCACCACGACCACGTAATCGGGTGCGAGTTTAAACGACCGAATGACATCGCGCGATACCATTCTACACGCTTCCTCGGGATCCTTGTACGCTAATAGTTCCCTCAGCGTTCTGCCTTTGTATGATGCAAAGTCCAGGATCGTTTTTTTAATAAAAATGACTTCTTTGCGCTCCGGAAACGGAATGCTCATTTGCACGTATTGAAAGTGCTCATCTCTGTGAAGCATGTACCCTTGGTGGTTGCTGTAGTTGCTGAAAAGCGGCAGTGGGACCATGGTAAATGACGGTGGCGCTATGCGCAAATAAGGGGTACATGTATCGATTTTTTTGAAAAATGCAGGGGACTGGTTTTGAAAAAAAGGCCCAGAAACCTATCCGATCGGTCGGAATTTACACGGTAGGCGTAGAGGATTTTTGTGTGGTATGGAACGGTGACTCAAGGAGGTTGATTTTATAA
>Ga0007797_1000349_pt1 | contig 13930 bp, 4 predicted proteins | sample CryBogmetaGMA25M_FD_60364 | JGI IMG/M metagenome (GOLD analysis project Ga0007797, IMG submission 60364) | Freshwater microbial communities from Crystal Bog, Wisconsin, USA - MA2.5M | ecosystem: Environmental > Aquatic > Freshwater > Lake | place: Crystal Bog, Wisconsin, USA | collected 2009-07-06 | reverse complement strand
GCCCCTCTCCCACCAGGGGAGAGGGGAGATTCTGCACCAGAGTGCGTTCGGCTCCCCCTCTCCCGTTCTGGGAGAGGGGGCTGGGGGGTGAGGGCTGCGCGGCAACGGACTCCTTATTTGAAAGGTATTGGTCCTAGCATATAAGGATTGCCAAAAACATACGGTGCAGAATGTTTGTGGTCGGTGGCCAGTCTGTGCCGATCCAGCCATCTAGATTAAGGGTAGCCCCAGTCCCAAGCCCGCTAGTTAGATTGTTGCGCTGAAGAGTTTGCGTCGCGCCTCCCGGCTCCACCCGTGTTAGCACGATGTCGTAGCGCAGGTTCTGCCCTGCATTGTCACTGAGGGTCAGTTGGTTCTTTGTGACATCGAAGGCCAGGTTCATCGTTGTTCCTGGCGGTAGCGCAACACCGCTCGTGGTGAAGCCATAGCTATTGCCGTCAGGTGTCTCAAGCGCGAGGGTGAGCTTTTGTGCGCTACGTGTGGCGGCACCTGCGCTGAAGCGGATCTCCCGCATCGCGGCATCCACATCCAGCCCAAGGCTATCGCCAACCGCGCCTAGTGGCAGGTTCTCCATCTCGGCAATCATGCCCGGTGCCATAATGCTCAAGGCTACGCCTGTCCCTGTTCCTTCCACGCTAGTGATAACAACGCGGTAAACACTACCCGTTGGCACATAGATCACCGGCGGTAGCGTGATGCCTGGGCCTGGGTCAATCTGGTCAATCCATGCCCCTGGGATGGTATTGACGGTGACGGCGCCCCGCGCATCCACGCCGAGCGTTTGGCCTGCGGTGTTGCTGATCCGCATGGTGCCAGGGCCGCTCAGCATGAAAGACATGCTGGTAGTCGCTTGAGCGAGGTTCCCCACGATCTGGGACGGGGCGCAGAAGGCGCACGTGCGGGGTAGTGACGCATCGGCGCTCAGGAGGCGCAAAACAATGCTCCCGTTCATCGTGTCGCCATGGTAGCTTACGCTAGGATCACCCGCGCCGCTGTAATCCCAGGTGTTGGCCACGGTGTCGAGGCTGACCACACGTGCGCCATCGCTCGGTGCCCCAGGGTCATAAACGTAGAGCCAGTAGCTACTACCCCCGCGATGCTCCAGAGCGTAGGGGAGCAGGATTGTGCCGCCAACTCCGGGTACACGTACTTGCAGGGTGGAGGCATCAGTGCCGCTCGGCCCGGCGAAGCCATTGGTCTGCAATACACGTACCAAGTCACTCGCCGTACCATCGCTGGCAATAGCCTGACTCGCCTGACTTGCCGCACTGGCACGGGCGGCCTGGTAAAGATTGATGAGCTGTTCAACCGCTACGTCGCGTGGCAATTCGATGGCAGTCGTCGCTCCGACCTGGAAGTCGGATGGCAGCCGCCGCCCGTCGGCGAGAGTCTCGCCACGGAAGAGTTTGAGGCTCAGGGCAACCATGCCAAAGGTGCGCCCGCTGCTAACTACGCGCTGGAGGCTCTGCCTCTGGCTGGAAGCTGTCGCCGTGAGTGCGCAGGTCGTCACTGTAGTTCCCGTCCCTCGGGCACACACGTCTGGCCCGAAGAGGCGGTACATCGTCTCGGTAGGCCATGAGGTGAGGGTGCTATCCTTCCATGCCGTGAAGCCAAGCCCATCACTGGTGGGGTCAAACATTCGCCCCGTCGAGTCGCGGAGGCTGGCCACGAGTCCTGCAGTGATCGCCACGTCAACCGCCGGTCCGTGCGCTACCACACTCCCATCCTCAACGTGGAGAACCACGTAGCCATCACTGAGGGTCGTTGTACTGGCCACAACCTGGTAGCTTAGGCGCACGGTTGCGTTGGGCTGAATGGTAGAGATCGGCCAGATCAACGAGCTACCCTCCTGGCGTCCACCCGCATCGAGGGTACTGACCAGACTGAGCCCGGCAGGCAAGGTGTCGTGAACCTCCAGTCCCTGCACAGCGGCGCGTCCACGATTAGTGATGAGCAGTTCGATGGTGAAGGGAGTTGTGGGCGCAGCCCAGCGTGGCGCCAGTTTCTGCGCCACCAGGGACTGATCGCCCTGGAACTCGTAAGCCCCCAGGTCGGCGAGCGAGTTGCCGAAGGGGCGAGTCCGCCCGTATGCGTCTACAGCGAGGAGGCCCGACGGTGCGGCTGCCCGATCAATGGCCGGTGAATCTTCGCGGAGCCGATAGTCGTGGCCAGCCAGATCAACGAACTGCGCGGCGGCGGATTCGGCGTTGAGGCTACGCACGCCGGTGCTAATTCGGGTGCCGGGGTTATAGGTGCGGGATCGCTGGCCGACCTCGGCAAAGAGGTTGTCTTCCTCGCTGGCTGGTTTGTCAGGGCCACCGGCGGCGATAAAGCCTACAGCGTGGTGCGCGATGATGTCGCCTTCGACGACAAGGCTATCCCAGGCAACAATCGCCGCACCGACGTTGGGCGCTGCGTCGGCAAGTGTGCTGTAGCGCACGCTGAGCGGGCCCTGGGCAAAGATGGCTGCGCCGCTCTCGCTGGCCTGATTAGCGGCAAACACGCTGTTGATCACGGTCGCGGATCCATTGACGGTCGCGAGGCCACCACCGAGGGCTGCGCGGTTGTCAATCAACTGCACCCCGTCGAGGGTCACAGTGCTGTTATAGAGAAGCAGACCACCGCCGCGCCCAGCCAGAGTGCTGCTACTCCCCACGGCTCGCCCGCCAATCAGGGTGAGGTGCCGGATCGTCACATTGGTGCTGTCCAGGATGGTGAGCATACCCACGGTGCCGCTCCCCTCGATGATTGCGCCATTGCCGTTAATTGTCTGGTTACTGCGCGCAACGAGGTTGATCAGGTGACCGTTGCTGCCCGTCGTCTCGGTGAGCTGGTAACGGCATGTGCTAGCCAGATTAATCACCGGATCTTTGCTTGCCAGCAAGGTTCGGAGGACGCTGCCCGCACAGGGGTTCATGCTGATCGGCATAATCGTGAGAGTGCCGGGGATGTAGCTCAGGGTGTAGTTTCTGGCCCTCAGGCTGCCCTGAGTGATCGTGTAACTGCCGGCGGGGCTGTCCGCTGTGGCGGTGATCGCCAGGGTGCCGCTCAGAACAGTAGTCGCCGTGTCGCCCAGCACAAAGCCAACGGCGCTAAAACTCAGCACCGGATTGGGCGCTCCGTAGGATCGACTCTGGTTGTCGGCGGTGACAGTGAGGGGTGCCGGACTGATCACCAAAGTGTAGCTGGCACTCGCATTGGGCAGGACACCATTGGCAGCGCTAAGTGTGATCGCGTAGCTCCCACTGGCTGTTGGCACACCACTCAGCAGACCGGCGGTGGTGAGGGTGAGGCCGGGCGGCAGGCTGCCGGCGATCAGGGCGAAGTTCGGGACAGGCGTGCCAGTAGCCTGAAGGCTATAGCTGTAGGGCAGACCGTAGTGTCCCGTCGGTGGTGCGGCGCTGGTGATCTGCGGCGACATCGCACTCACGGTCAGGGTGAAGCTGGTGCTGGCGCTCAACTGGCTGTCGCTCACCGTAAGAGAGATGACAGCAGTGCCAGTCAGGTTGGCGGTAGGGGTGATGATGACAGTGCGATTGGCCCCACTACCACCGAAGACGATATTCGCTACCGGCACCAGGGCTAGGTTTGAACTGGCCGCGCTCAGGGTCAGACCAGATGCCGGGGTTTCCGCATCACCGATGATCACGGCCAATGCGCCTGTGGCCCCGTTCATCGCGATGTTTTGGTTGGTGAGGGTTGCAATAGTCGGAGGCGTGTTAGGCGTTATGGTAGAGGTGGGGGTGGAGGCAGAGGTAGGGGTAGAGGTAGATGTGGGGGTAGAGGTGGATGTGGGGGTCGCGCCAATCGGAGTGACCGTCAAGGTAAAGCTAGTAGTGGCACTCAGCGCACCATCGCTCACCGTGAGCGTTATCACCGCCGTGCCACTAAGCCGCGTGGCGGGGGTGATGGTGACGGTACGATTGGCCCCGCTACCTCCAAGAACAATATTCGCTACCGGCACCAGGACCAGGTTTGAACTGGCCGCACTCAGGGTCAGGCTGGCTGCTGGGGACTCCGCATCGCCAATGGTGACGGCTAGTGCGCCGGTGGCCCCATTCATAGCGATGCTCTGGTTGGTGATAGCCGCAATGGTCGGGGGCGTATTTGGTCGCACCGTCAGGGTGAAGCTGGTGCTGGTATTGAACAAGCCATCGCCCACCGTCAGCGTGATCGTGGTCGTTCCGCTGAGCCAGAGGGTCGGCGTGATGGTCACGGTACGATTGGCCCCGCTGCCGCCGAGAACGATATTCGCGACTGGCACGAGCGCCGTGTTTGAACTGGCCGCCGTCAGGCTCAGGCTGCTCGCTGCCGTCTGCCCATCGCCTACCGTCACCGCCAGCGGCGCGGTCGTCGCATTCATATTGATGGTCTGGTTGGTGATGGCCGCAATGGTCGGGGGCGTATTTGGCCGCACCGTTAGGGTGAAACTGGTATTCGTCGTCAACTGGCTGTCGCTGAGCGTCAGCGTGATCGCGGTTGTCCCGCTGAGCCAGAGGGTCGGAGTAATCGTCACCGTCCGGATCGGGCCGCTGCCGCCGAGGACGATATTCGCTACCGGCACGAGGGCCGGGTTGGAACTAGCCGCACTCAGAGTCAAATAAGAAGCCGCAATCAGGTCGTCGCCTACTGTCACTGGCAGCGAGGTGGTCGCCCCATTCAGGTTGATGGTCTGGTTAGCGATAGTTGTGATGGTCGGGGCTGCATTCGGCGTCGGCGTCACGCGGCGGATACGGAAGTTGTCATAGTCGGCGATATAGAGCCGATTGGTGCTATCGAAGTCCACGCCGCTGGCGGTGTACAGCGAGGCGCTCGTGGCGAGAATGCCGTCGCCGTTATATGCCGTACTCCCAGTGCCTGCCACCGTGGTAATAATCCCGGTGGTTGCACCCACTCTACGGATGCGCTGATTGCTCGGATCGGCGAAATAGAGATTGTCGGCGTTATCCAGGGTCAGATGAAAGGCGGGTCCGATCTGGGCGGCTGAGGCGGCCCCGCCATCGCCACTATAGCCTGCCGTGCCCGTGCCGACTACCGTGCTGATCGTCCCCGTGGCCGCGTCCACTTTGCGAATACTCGCGTGATCCGCCTCGGAAAGATAGAGGTTGCCAACACTGTCAACGGCCACATCAACGGGACGAGCCAACTGAGCGGCTGTAGCGAGGCCACCGTCACCCGCGATGCCGTATCCCCCGTTACCCGCGACGGTGGTGATCACCCCTGTGACCTTATTCACCTTGCGGATACGCTGGTTGTCGCGGTCAGCAATATAGAGATTATCTGCGCTGTCGAAGGCCAATCCGATGGGGTTAAACAGTTGGGCTGCGGTAGCGAGGCCACCATCGCCGCCGAATCCTGCCACCCCGGTGCCCACCACGGTGGTGATGAACCCCGTGAGCGCGTTCACCTTGCGGATGCGTTGGCCGCTGTGCTCAACGATGTAGAGATTGTTCGCGCTGTCGAGGGCCACGCTCTGGGGCCAGGTCAGATTGGCTGAGGTGGCGGAGATGTTATCACCGTTGTAGGTTTGGATTCCCGTACCCGCCACAACGGTAATGACTCCCGTGGTCACGTCCACTTTGCGAACGCGGTTGTCGCGGTTATCGGGGATGTAAAAGTTGCCCGCGCTGTCGAGGGCGATGTCGCTGGGACCAGTCATCTGCGCAAGCGTGGCTTGTCCACCGGCACCGCTGGAGCCTGACGTCCCCGTGCCCGCCACCGTGCTGATGATCGGGAGCGAGGGTACCACGGTTAAGGTAAAGCTGGTGCGGGCACTGAACTGGCTATCGCTGACCGTGAGCGTCATCGCGGCAGTGCCCGTTAGGTTGGTGGTGGGGGCAATTGTAACCGTGCGATTAGCCCCGTTTCCACCGAAGCGAATGTTGGCGACGGGCACCAGGGTCGTGTTTGAACTGGCCGCGCTCAGGCTCAGGCTGGCCGCCGGGATGATGTCATCACCGATGGTGATAGCCAGTGCGCCCGTGGCCCCGTTCATGGCGACGCTCTGGTTGGCGAGGGCAGCGATGGTTGGGGCCGCATTCGGCGTCGGGGTCACGCGGCGGACGCGGTAGCCGTATTGCTCAAGAATGAAGAGGTTGCCGCTTGTATCAATCGCAACATTCCTGGGTTGTTTAAGTTGCGTGATCGTGGCCAGATTGCCATTGCTGTTGAATCCCGGCACTCCGGTTCCCACAATCGTAGTAATAATCCCCGTGGTCGCATCCACTCGCCGGACGCGGCTTGTTGACCAGTCAGGGATGTAGATGTTCCCCCTCGCGTCTACGGCGACATCATAGGGATAGTAGAGCGAAGCTGCCGTCGCGGGGCCACCGTCACCACTGAAACTTAGCGTCCCGTTGCCAGCCACCGTATTGATAGTTCCGGTGGCCTTGTCTATCCGCCGGATACGATAATTAGAGGTTTCGGCAATGTAGAGATTACCGGCAGCATCGAAGGCCAATCCCTGAGGTGAATTTACCTGGGCCACATTGGCGGGGCCACCATCGCCACTGAATCCGCCCCATCCAGTGCCCGTCACCGTCGTGATGATTCCGGTGTTCGCGTCTATCCGCCGGACACGGCTATTACCCTCATCGGCAAGATACAAGTTGCCTGCGCTATCACAGGCGATGCCCTGGACACCATTGATCTTGGCCGCCGTGGCGAGGATGCCATCGCCGTTGTAGCCCGCCGTCCCAGTGCCCGCCACCGTGCTAATGTTCCCCGTAATCTTATCCACCCGCCGAATGCGGTAGTTATAAATGTCGGAAATATAGAGATTATCGGCGCTATCGAAGGCGAGACCTTGGGGCGAACTGATCTGGGCGTTGATGGCGGGGCCGCCATCGCCACTGTAGCCACTCGTCCCCGTCCCCGCCACCGTCGTAATGTTCCCCGTAGCCTTATCCACCCGCCGAACCCGAGAGTTATCACCATCAGCGATATACAGATTACCCGCACTATCGGTCGCCATGCGGTACCCGACATTAATCTGGGCTGCCGTGCCAAGGCCACCATCGCCACTGTAGCCTGACACCCCGGTGCCCGCCACCGTGCTGACAATCGGGAGCGCAGGAACCACCGTGAGGGTAAAACTGGTGCTGGCACTCAACTCACCGTCGCTTACCGTCAGGGTAATTGTGGCGGTACCCGTCAGGTTGGCGGTGGGGATGATGGCGACGGTACGATTCGCCCCGCTGCCGCCGAAGATGATGTTCGCCGTCGGTACCAGAGCCAAGTTTGAGCTAGCCGCGCTCAGGATCAGGCTCGTCGCTGAATTGCCCACATCGCCAACGGTCAACGCCTGCGGAGCAATCGCCCCGTTCATCGGGATGCTCTGGTTCGCGACAGCGGTGATCGTCGGGGCCACGTATGGCGGAGGGATCACGCGCCGAATCCGATTGTTGGCACCATCAGCGATATAGAGGTTGCCAGCATTATCTAAGTCAATGCCCCAAGGGCCACTGATCTGAGCAGCGGTGGGAGCAAGACCATCGCCACTAAAACCTGCCACTCCCGTGCCGACAACGGTTTCAATAATCCCCGTAGCGATACTCACGCGTCGAATTCGATTGTTGACACCATCAGCAATATAGAGGTAGCCCTTGCTGTCGAAGGCGAGTCCTCTGGGTGTGTCAAGTTGGGCGGAGGTGGCGAGGTTACCATCGCCACTGTAACCGCCTACTCCCGTTCCTGCCACCGTGGTGATCTGCCTCGTAACCGCATTCACCCGTCGGACTCGATGGTTGACGGTATCGTTAATGTAAAGGTTGTCTGCGCTATCGAAAGCTAGACCCTCGGCGTCGCTCAACTGGGCGGCGGTGGCAAGTCCACCATCACCACTGTAGCCGAACGTTCCCGTACCCACCACCGTCGAGATCTGCCCGGTAGCCGCATCTACCCGCCGAACACGATAACCATAGCCATCAATGACGTAGAGATTACCTGCACTATCGAAGGTAAGATCTCGGGGGGAGTTGATCTGGGCGGAGGTGGCAAGGATGTCGTCGCCGTTATACCCCGCCGTCCCGGTACCTACCACTGTGCTGATCAACCCTGTGACCGCATCCACCCGCCGGATGCGGTGGTTGCTCTCGTCGGCGATATAGAGGTTGCCATCGCTATCAAAGGCCAGATCTCGGGGCCAGTATAGCTGAGCAATGGTGGCAAGGATACCGTCGCCGTTATACCCCGCCGCCCCGGTACCCGCCACGGTAGTGATCACCCCCGTGGTTCGATCTACCCGCCGGACGAGGTGATTGTTCTCGTCGGCAATGTAGAGGTTGCCAACGCGATCCGTCGTAATCCCATGCGGGTCGTCGATCTGGGCCACCGTCGCGAGGCCACCACCACCGCTGGAGCCTGCTACTCCAGTACCCGTGACGGTGGTGATGTTCGGGATGTCGCTGACGGTCAGGGTGAAACTGGTGCTGGTACTCAGCCCGCCGTCGCTCACCGTCAGTGTGAGTACTGCCGTACCCGTCAGACCGGTTGTCGGAGTGATGGTCACGGTGCGGTTGGCACCGCTGCCGCCAAAACTGATGTTGGCGACAGGTACAAGGGCCGGGTTCGAACTGGCTGCGCTGAGGGTCAAGCTGGACACGGGTGTGTCCAGGTCGCCGACAGTCAGCGGCAGCGCGGTGAGAACCCTGTTCATCGGGATGATTTGATTAACAACAGAGGAAATCGTTGGGGGGACGGGCCCAGGGGCGATGCTGCGGACACGTTTGTTGTTGCTATCGAGAATGTAGAGGTTGCCAGTCGCATCGAACGCGATGCTATTGGGCAAATTGAGCTGGGCATTCATAGCTTGACTGCCATCGCCGCTGAAACCAGCCACTCCCGTGCCAACTACAGTGCTGATGTTCCCTGTGGCCTTGTCTACCCGTCGGATCCGCTGGTTGTTCATATCGGCAAGATAGAGGTTGCCAAGACTATCGAAGGCGATGTCGTAGGGTGTGGTCATCTGAGCTAAAATAGCCGACCCACCGTCGCCGCTGAAGCCCGTTGTCCCATTGCCTGCCACCGTGCTGATGTTCCCCGTAACTTTGTCTACCCGTCGGATTCGATAGTTGTTCCTATCAGCAATGTAGAAGTTGTCGGCATTATCGAAGGTGATTCCAGCGATGGTATTGATCTGGGCGAGGGTAGCCGAACCACCATCGCCGCTGAAGCCCGCTATCCCCGTGCCGACCACGGTGCTGATGTTCCCTGTGCCCTTGTCCACCCGCCGGATCCGCTGGTTATTCACATCGGCAATGTAGAGGTTGTCAGCGCTGTCAAGCGCGATGCCGTAGCTGCTGCTGATCTGGGCTAAGATAGCCGAGCCACCGTCGCCGCTGAAGCCCGTTGTCCCATTGCCTGCCACCGTGCTAATGTTTCCCGTGGCCTTGTCCACCCGTCGGATCCGATAGTTGTTCGTATCAGCAATGTAGAGGTTGTCAGCGCTATCGAGCGCGATGCCGGAACTGCCAGAGCTGATCTGAGCTAAGATGGCCGAACCACCATCGCCGCTATAGCCTGCCGTCCCGTTACCTGCCACCGTGCTAATGTTTCCCGTGGCCTTGTCCACCCGCCGGACACGAAAGTTGGGAGTGTCGAGGATATAAAGGTTGCCGACACTATCAACTCGGACGGTGAGTGCCCGACCAGTGAGCACACTACCGATCTGGGCGAGGGTAGCGGAACCACCGTCGCCACTGTAGCCCCCAACCCCCGTACCCACTACCGTGGTAATCGTACCGATTCCGCTGACCGTCGCACCAATGGGCTGGAGATGAGCGAAGCAGGCGAGGTAGGCGATGAGTAGAAGGATGAGCCAACTGCTCTGGCGATGCGGTCGTCTGTGATGATAGGTATCCATGATGTAGTCCAGACTCTCCCACAGCGGCATTGGTGTGGTGTCGCTCTGCGGAAAGGTTGAGTTGATGCGGCCTATGACGGGACGGGTTCCTCGCTCAACACCCCATCGGCAAGATGAACCCGGCGCCAGGCGGGGTTGCCCCAGCCTTCGCGTGCCACGCGCTCCTCTGCGTCAAGCATGACACGGTAGCGCGTGGTGAGATCGGCAGCAAGATCTACAGGCGCACCATCCTCGACGATCTGCCCTTCCTCGATCACGAGTACCCGTGAGAAGCTCAGGGTTTCGGCGACATCGTGGGTGATACAGAGCATGGTCGCCCCGGCCCAGAGATCACGAGCGCGGGCGAGCAGACCTGCCCGTTGGGTTCGGTCAAGGCCACGAAAGGGTTCATCGAGAATGACGAGACGCGGCCCAGGGTGGCCCAACGCCCGCCCCAGACGCACGCGCTGGCCTTCGCCCCCCGAAACCAGGCCGCCGCCCTCACCAAGGAGGGTCTGCATCCCCGACGGCAGTCGCTCAAGCAGATTGAGTAATTCAGCCTGTTCGAATACCAGTGGGCGCATGATCCCATCAGGCTGACCGTAGGTGAGGTTGGCCATCAACGAGCGGTTCCAGAGCTGCACGGCGGGATCAACCCATGCGGTGGATCGGCGTAGACTCGTGATTGCGGTGCCATCAAGGGGATAGCCATCAAGCTCGCAGCGCCCCGCCGCCGGGGTGTGCCAGCCCAGCAGCAGTCCGACCAAGCTTGACTTCCCGGCACCGGACGGCCCGACCACGGCGATCTGCTCGCCGGGCGTGATAGTTAGGTTCAGCCCGTCAAGGATGGTATGTCCGCCAGCCTGCACCATCACATCCGTGAGTGTAATAGCAACCCCACCAACGCCGGGGGCTGGGGCAGAATCGGCGAGCACGTCATCCGTTGTGACATCCTCATCAGGTGCGCCTAGTGGCTCGATCAGGGTGAGGACGCGGGTGCGCAATCCAGGGTACTGCTGGATCAAGGCGGTCATGGACTGAGCCAACCCCGGAAGACTAAAAATCCAGTAGAGCAGGAGCAACACCAGCTCGCTGCTGCCGCCCGCATTGATGAAGACCACCACTTGGGCGATGGCGAAGATCGTGTAGATCAGGGTGGCTCCAGCTTGGCCGGATGCGCTGAGAAAAGCCAGTTGACTACCGGCCCGCCACCAACTCGACAGGATCTGCTCATGCTCACGCTGCATGGATCGCTCGGCCCCGTGGAGACGCAGGGGTGTCAACCCGAGCAGGGCGTCGAGATAGATCTGGCTGAGGACACCATTGTGGGTTTGCACACGATGCTCGCGCTCGCTCATGGCCGGGGTCATGGCCATTGTCCACATCACGAAGGCTGCGGTGAACAGCAGCGCGAAGGCTGCGCCGTGCGGGTTGAGCCAGATCAGTCCGGCGGTCGTGAGGAGGATCTGGAATCCGGTTTGGATGATTCCCGCGATGATGACCGGCAGGGTACGCAGGCTGCGCAGGCCGTGGGCACGCCCGGCCATGTCGGAGACGAGGCGGCTATGAAAGTAGCGCGATCCCAGATGGGGAATTTTTTCAAGCAGAGCGATGCGCAGGCGTATCTCCAGTCGTCTGCCGACCAGTCGTGCCAGGCTCGCACCCAACAGATCCACGGCGCTGAGAGCGACAAGAAAGATGAGAATGGCCAGGAAGGCACCGCCGCGCTGCTGGCTCTGGAGCAGCGGCGTGCTGGATTGGAGGATCTCCTTGAAGAGCAGCGCCTCGGTGGTGATGGCGGCGGCGGCGGCGACCATGGCCAGGACGATCAGCCCTAGGGGCAGCCATCCATCGCGCCCGAGCATCTGGAGAACCAGTCGTCCGGGCTGGGGTGGTGGCTCATTGAGGGCTGCCGCCAGCTCTGGGGAAAGATCCGGGGGCGCGGTATCGGACGGGCGGAGTCCGCGCACACGCACAAGCACCGCTCCACGGATGAGTACCATCTCCTCACCCTCCGCACCAACCAGTTCAGGCGGGCCGGGCCGAGCGAACCAGTAACGAGCGGGAATCATGTCGTGCGGCAGTTCGTCCCTAGTGATGGCCGGTTCAAGACAGGCCATGATCAGATTCCTGGCCTCTTTGCCACGGATGATGCCCCCGGCGCGCACGAGGGTACCCGCCAGACGGATAGCAGCATCGAGAGTGGCCAAGCTGCGCCAGCCTGTCGCGGCAACGGCCTGGGCGATGAGTTCTGCGCTGGCAACAGAGTCAATGTCGAGGTCGTGCATGGCGCGGCCCCAGGTGGCATGCGCCTCGGTACCCATCGCCCAATCACGCCAGTCCTCGGCGGGGACGGGCATTTCGTGAAGGTAAAGCTCACGAGCGACCCGATCCCAGCGTCGCCAGCGCCGCCCAACGGCTGGATCCATCACCTGGATCCACGAACCGATACGGCTCCAGATCACGACAAAGTGGGTCACACCTGAAGGTAACGTGACCACAGCCAGGGCCGGGAGGGCGGCGGCCTCCGCACGGGGCAGGAAGTCAACTGGCTGCATGGTCTGCTCGGCCTCAAGGCCAAGCGCGACAGCTACTTCTTCCAGTGTATCAATTGAGGTACCATCCACGCTGGTCTGGCATGCCTCGCGGAGGCGTCCGTAGCTAACCGTGATCCCGTGGCCGGCGAGTAGGGAGACTAAGGCCGCCGGGCCGCAGTCCATGGCCGAGGTCTGCACCTGCTCGGGAACCAGCCACTGGCGTTGGGCGTTCATAGCCGGGAGACTCCGCTGATCGTAGTGTGCGAGGTGGAGTTGCCGCGTAGCACCAGATGCAGGGGTGAGACCTCTTCAACCGTGACGCGCACCTCTGTGGTGGCCCCGGTAGGCAGAGGTTCACGAAGGAAGGGGTAGACCTCAACCGTGTCCGGGGCGACATCACGTATGTAGTGATCGGGCACGCGCAGGACGACAGCATTGAAGATCTGATGGTTACCGTTGCGTGTAACCACGATAACCGCTGAGGCACCACGATTGACGCGCCCGATCACGCCAGGTGGGCACTGGGCCACGACCGCACCATCTCGTGTGGGCGTGGCTTGGGTGCAGGTAATAGTGATCGGCACGCGGGCGAAGACGAACCAGGCACCCCAGAGCAAGAGGATGCAGACGGCCATGGCGAGGAGTACCCCTGTCGGTACCATGCTATCGTTACGCAGCACGCGGGTGGAGTGCGGAAAGTTGATCGCCATCGGGAGCCTCAGTTTCAGAGTCAACGGGCGACGGAAGCGCATGCTGGCTGGGCGTGGGCAGTGGGGTGATCGGGGTACCAGCGAGCATCATAGCGACCGTGGTACGAACCTCACTGTGCTGCTTAACATCGAGGTTTTTGATCGCGGCGAAAGCCTCGTTTCGCCGCCGCCGCTCGGGAGCGAGGAAGAGATCGGGATTGATGCTGAGCAGCCCCCGGCGCACCAAAGCGGTGTGCAGCGCGTCACCAAAGCGGCGCTGGCGCGCCCGCCGAGGAGCGCCCCGCCAGCGGTGTAGTGCCTTAACGGCAGCAACTGTCGGCGCGATGCGACGGGCGCGGGCATAAGTGAGGCTGTAGATCAGCACGGCGGTACTTATCTCAGTGCGGAGATCTGCATCCTGATCGAGTGTATGGCTCCAAAGCAAAGCCAGATCGAACCCAGCCTCGGCGAAGAAGGCGCGAGCGGCACGTTCCCAGTTCCGCAACTCAGGGCGAGTCAGCGTAGCGACCCAGGTGACGAGTTCGGCATCAGCATTTGGGGGGAGATCTGCGGCGTTGCTAGAAGCAGATTCCTGGAGCCACAGGGCCAGTCGCTCGCTCCGCGACAGCGGCAGCAACCGGCGCCTGCCGGGGCGAGCTGTGGCGGGGCGAGCTGTGGCGGGCGCAGCACCCTGTCTGCGCCACCAGAGCAGCGCAGACAAAGCTATCAGAAGCACCAGAATCAGCGGGAGGGTCATAGTCTACGCCTCAGCGACGTTCCGGGTGCGACGACTAGATGCAGCCGGGGACGGATCGGCAGGAATGACGACCTGATGAGGCGGGGTCTCAACAGCGGGCGGGGCC
>Ga0007797_1000347_pt1 | contig 13947 bp, 15 predicted proteins | sample CryBogmetaGMA25M_FD_60364 | JGI IMG/M metagenome (GOLD analysis project Ga0007797, IMG submission 60364) | Freshwater microbial communities from Crystal Bog, Wisconsin, USA - MA2.5M | ecosystem: Environmental > Aquatic > Freshwater > Lake | place: Crystal Bog, Wisconsin, USA | collected 2009-07-06 | reverse complement strand
GGTGGTCAGGACCAGGTGAGCATGGGACTGGCGGCTGTTCATGGTTTCCCTCCGAGAAGGCCACACCGATCGAGGCCATCACGTATGGCGGGAAACACGAATTCACGGGGCATCGCCCGTGCAAACCCAAGGAGGATACCTCATCAATTCTGGATACGAAAGGAGCGGGTGTGTGCACCTGCGATCACTGTGACCGCAGGTTGAAAACCCCCGGCCACCTCGGGCAGGCCGTCTCACTGCCCCGGCAGCTGTCCCTGCCAGTAGAGCCACGAGAGCCCCGCCACGATCGCGAGGTCCATGATGATCGACTGCCGGGCGTATAAACGGATGGGCTTCGCGCACACATAGACAGGGCCCGACTCGGTCTTCACATGGCCGCGGAGGATGTTGTAGAGGCCCACGAGCGGCATCAACGCCAGCACCGCGAACAGCAGATCGACCCGCACCTGGAACGCGGGCTCGCTGTTGACGTAGGCCAGGAGCGCCACCGTCAGGGTCACGAACATCGCCTGCAGCGACACGACCTCGCGAAACGAGTTCGACTGGGAGACACAGGGGGTGACATCGTCGGGCGGGGAGGCGAAGACGACGTCGATCAGATCCCGAACACTGACCATGATGACGATCGAGACCCCATCGGGAAGCGGAAACACCCTCCTGGGCACGCCTGGTGGCCAGGGCCTCTCGCCGGGGCCTGCAACGCCCCGCACCGCGAAGCTGACGTGACGATCATACTGTCATGGCACCAGACGCGAACGCCCCGGCTCCCGCGAGTACCATGCCGACGATGCACCACGTCGTCTCGACCCGCGAACTGGAGAAGCACTACGGACCGCTCCGCGCGCTCGGCGGCGTGAGCCTCGACGTCGAGCGGGCCAGCGTGTTCGGGCTCCTCGGCCAGAACGGCGCCGGGAAGACCACGCTCATCAAGATCCTGCTCGGGATGCTGGCGCCCACCTCGGGATCGGCGCACCTCCTCGGCCTGCCCGTGGGGAGCGTCGAGGCCCGCCGCGACGTGGGCTACCTCCCGGAGGATCACCGGCTGCCGGAGTATCACACCGGCCCGAGCCTGCTCGATGTCTACGGCGGCCTGCAGGGCCTGCCGCGGCAGGAGCGGCAACGCCGGGCGGCCGAGCTACTCGACCGGCTCGGGCTCGCCGGCCGCGAGAAGCTCCGCATCCGCGGCTATTCCAAGGGGATGAAGCAGCGGCTCGGGCTCGCGCAGGCCTTGCTGCACCGGCCCAGCGTGCTGTTTCTCGACGAGCCGACCGACGGCGTCGATCCGGTGGGCCGCAAGCAGATTCGCGATCTCCTGCTCGCGGAACGGGCTCGCGGCGTCACGATCTTCATCAACAGCCATCTGCTCGGTGAGGTCGAGCAGCTCTGCGATCGCGTTGCCATTCTCAGAAAGGGCCAGCTGGCGATCGTCGGCACCGTGGCGGAGGTGGTGGGGGCGAAGACGACGTGGCTCGTCGCCTTCGATCGCCCGCTGACCGCTGACCACCGTTGGAGTTCGGCGCAGCTCGCCCCCGCGGGCTCGTCGGGCCTGTGGCGGCTGCAGCTCGCAGCCGCCACAGGCATCGACCGGTTTTTGGAAGAGGCCCGCGGCCACGGGCTGCACCTCCGGCATCTCGAGCAGGAGCGTGGCACGCTGGAGGAGATCTACCTGCAACTGGCCGACGCCGGCGGGCCCTCGTCATGACCCAGCCCGCTCGGTCCCCCGCCGATGAACCAGCCGGCCGCCCAAGCCCGCTGCGGTCGTGCGCCGCCATCCTCCAAGACACATGGCTGGCCTTTCTCGACGCCCGCATCCTCTGGCTCTTGGTGGCGGCGATCGCCGTGCTCTTCGGCGTGGCCCTCTCCGCCCGCGTCGAGCCGCTGCCGAGTGGCCGCCCCTACCTCGACCTCGCCGCGCGGGCACTCTCGGCCGACATGGCCGGCATCGACCTCACGAGAGACTCCCTGGCCGAGGTCGCGGGTCGGCTTGACGGGTCGCTGTCATGGATCGTGGCGGCCGAGCCGCTACCAGCCGACGCGGCGGACGGCCCGGCCACGGCCTGGTCGGTGACGCTCGCCCGGAACGTGGTGCCCGTGGTGGGACGCCTCGCGACGAGCGACGAGATCGCCGCTCGGTTCGGCCAGATTCCCGACGGCCGCCTCTGGACGATCCGCGAGATCCGCGAGACGACCAGCCGCATGGCGGCCGCCACGGGCAGCCAGACCTGGGAGCTCACGGTCGATCCCGGCCCCGACCTCCGCATCCTCTGGCCCCATCGGTTCTCGCTGTTCGGCGACAGCCTCGAGCTCAGCCGCCCCGAGGGGGCTCCGCTGGGGCTCGAGGTGTTCATCCTCCAGAAGCTGCTCTCCAACGGCATCGGGGGCACGATCCTCCTGCTCGTGAGCGTGGTGGTCACCGCCGCCTTCGTGCCCACCATGATCCGCAAGGGCACGCTCGAACTCCTGCTCGTGCGGCCGCTGCCCCGCTGGCAGCTGATCGTGTTCACCTACGCCGCGGCGCTGCTCTTCGTGGCCGGCCTGCTCGGGCTTCTGATCTTCGCCACGTGGCTCGTGACGGGCCTGCTCACCGGCCTCTGGTCGCCCGGGATCCTGCTGGCGCTCCCCACCCTGCTCCTGTTCTTCGCGATGCTCTTGAGCGTGAGCGTGTTCACCGGCATCGTCACGCGGAGCGCTGTCGCGGCCATGCTCGTGACGATCACCACCTGGGGCGTGCTGTTCGTCGTGGGTCTCATGCACATGCAGGTGGTCGCGAGCCGGATGCGCGAGGAGAACGCCGGCAAGCCGCGACCGGTGAGCGTGGCCGACGCGCTGCGGCCGCGGGCGGCGTCACCGTCGGGTCGGCCCCGGGGGTCCGCGGCGGAGCGCACGCCGTTTCACACCACCACCGTGGCCCGCATCGTGGAGGCGATCTACGCGGTGCTGCCCCACACCGAAGACCTCGACACGATGGTGGACCGGCAGCTGATGCGCGACTTCGCCGTGGGCGGCCGGCTACGGCAGCTGATGGAGAGCCCCGATTTCCAATGGGCCCGCGGCGTCGGGCTCGCGGTCGCGCACGCGGCCGCCTTTCTCGTGGCGGCCTGCGCGGTGTTTACCCGCCGGGATCCCTGAGCCGGAGGGGTCGGCGCCGCGAAGCCCGCCCCGTTCAGGCCCGCATCGCCTGCACGAGATGCGCGTCGATCATCCCACGACCATCGAGCGCCGTTCCCGAGAGATCGAAGGAGCGGATCTCGAGTTCAGCCGGGGACTGTTTCCGCTCACCACATCGTTTTGATGCCCCGGTACGCCCGAAGTTTCATGTCGCCGGTCACCAACGGCACTCCGAGCACCGAGGTCGTCGCCACGATCAGTCGGTCCGCCGGGTCGCCGTGCATCGGTTCTGCCAAACCCCCGGCGAGGACGGCGATCTCGGCGGACACCGACTCCACCCTGATTTCGGGCAGGCTGTTCATGTCGGCCAGCCATTGGTCCAGGGGCATGCTCAACTGCAGCCGGCCGCGGCGGATCGCCGTCGCGATTTCGAGCAGGCTGATTGCGGAAACGACGATCTGGCCAGGGTCACCATGCGCGGCGAGTGTCCGCTCCGCCTTGCGAGACAGGCCCCGGGCACCAGTCAGCCACCACACCAGGACATGGGTGTCGATGACGATCAACGATTCATGTCCCAGTCGTCGGCGGGCAATACCGGCTCCAGCGGCTGCTCGTAGCGGAGCAGGCTGCCTTTCAAGCGGCCGCGGGCCGCCGCGGCGGCGTCGGCTGGCGGCGACGGGGGCGAGATTTCCGCGATCACCCGCCCCCGGAGCGTCACGGAGAGCCGCTCCCCTCGGGCGACCCTGGCCAGGTATTCCGGCAGGTGCTGCCTCAGGCTGGTCACGTTCACGCCGGGCATCCTGTCCTCCTTCTGTACATATGAAACGTACACATTGGGTGGCGGCGTGTCAACGCCCAGGCAGTGACGCGAGCCGCTCAGGCCCGCATCGCCTTCACGAGGTTCGCGTCGATCGCCGCCAGGAACTCCTGCGTGGTGAGGTGCGGCTGATTCGGGCCGATCAGGATCGCGAGATCCTTCGTCATCTTGCCCTCCTCCACCGTCTCGATGCAGACCTTCTCGAGCGTCTCGGCGAACCGCGTCACCTCCGGCGTGCCGTCGAGCTTGCCGCGGTGCGCGAGGCCCCGCGTCCAGGCGAAGATCGAGGCGATCGGGTTGGTGCTCGTGGGCTTGCCCTGCTGGTGCTGGCGGTAGTGCCGCGTGACCGTGCCGTGGGCCGCCTCGGCCTCCACCGTCTTGCCGTCCGGCGTCATCAGCACGCTCGTCATCAGGCCGAGCGAGCCGAAGCCCTGGGCCACGATGTCGCTCTGCACGTCGCCGTCGTAGTTCTTGCAGGCCCAGACGTAGCCCCCTTCCCACTTGAGGGCCGAGGCCACCATGTCGTCGATCAGCCGGTGCTCGTAGGTGAGGCCCTTGGCGGCGAACTCAGCCTTGAACTCGGCGTCGAAGATCTCCTGGAAGATGTCCTTGAAGCGGCCGTCGTAGGCCTTGAGGATCGTGTTCTTCGTGGAGAGGTAGACGGGAAAGCTGCGGGCCAGGCCGTAGCGGAAACTGGCCCGGGCGAAGTCGCGGATCGAGTCGTCGAGGTTGTACATCGCCATGGCGACGCCCGGCGACGGAAACTCGAAGACCTTCATCTCCATCGGCTTCGAGCCGTCGGCCGGCGTGAAGGTGAGCGTGAGCGTGCCCTTGCCGGGGATCTTCACGTCGGTGGCCCGATACTGGTCGCCGAAGGCATGGCGGCCCACCACGATCGGCTTGGTCCAGCCCGGCACCAGCCGCGGGATGTTCTTGATGATGATCGGCTCGCGGAAGATCACGCCGCCGAGGATGTTGCGGATGGTGCCGTTGGGGCTCTTCCACATCTGCTTGAGGTTGAACTCCTTGACCCGCGCCTCGTCGGGCGTGATCGTGGCGCACTTCACGCCCACGCCGCACTCCTTGATCGCGTTGGCCGCGTCGATCGTCACCTGGTCGCCGGTGGCGTCGCGATGCTCCATCGAGAGGTCGTAATAGCGGATCTCGAGATCGAGGTAGGGCAGGATCAGCTTGTCCTTGATGAACTGCCAGATGATCCGCGTCATCTCGTCGCCGTCGAGGTCGACGATCGGGCCCTTGACCTTGATCTTGCCTGCCATTGTTCGCGCTCCTGCGTGCGTGGAAGTTTGGGTGGCGATGTTGTACCAATCAGCCGCCGGCGACCAAGGCCGCGAGGATCTCGGCGGCGGTGCCGACCTGGGCGAGGTCGATCCACTCGTCAGCCGTGTGGGCCTGGGCGATCGAGCCGGGGCCGAACACCACGCTCGGCACGCCGGCCGCGGTGAACACGCTCGCGTTGGTGCCGTAGCGGGCCGCCGTGCGGGCGGCGGCCGCGCCGCGAGCCCGGGCCGCCGCGGCGAGTTTCTCCACCCAGGTCGCCGCCTTGGGGTCGCCGGTGGCATCCGCGAGGCCGGCGCTTTCGAGGAACGGCTCGTCGTGCTCGATCCGGGCGTCGCCGCAGGCGGCGGAGATCCGCGTGATCGCCTCGGCCCGGGCCTCGGCCGGCGACTCACCGGGCAGCACCCGCCGCTCCACTTCGAGCACCGTCAGATCGGGCACGAGGTTCACGCCGGCACCGCCCCGGATCGTGCCGAGGTTGAGCGTGGGGGGTCCGCAGGGGTGGTCGGCATGCCTCGTCAGCAGATCGCAGGCGAGCGCCTCGAGCGCGAGGATCACGCGGCCGGCGGGGTAGATCGCGTTGCTGCCCTGCTCGGGAAACGCACTGTGACACGCCCGGCCGTGCACGCGAATCCGCCAGCGGATCGCCCCCTTGTGCTGCATCACGAGATCGAGGCCCGTCGGCTCGGCGACCACCGCGAGCGCCGGACGACGGCCGACCACCTTGCGGGCGGCGGCGTCGGAGGCGGGTGCCTCGGGAGCTGCGGGCTGCCAGAGGCGGGCGAGCGCCTTGGCTCCCGAGAACCCGAACTCCTCGTTGACCGTGGCGGAGAACACGATCGTGGCCGCACGCTCGCCGCGATGCGTGAGCAGCCGCTCCACGGCCGCGATCATCGCCGCCATGCCCCCCTTCACGTCGCAGGTGCCGCGGCCATACATCCGGCCGTCCCGGATCGCCGGCACGAACGGCTCGATGGTCATGTTCTCCACGGGAACGGTATCTTGATGGGCGTCCCAGAGGAGCACCGGGGCCCGCGGCACGGTGGCGTCGAGCCGGGCCACCACGTTGTCGCGGCCCGGCGAAACCGGCTGCCGCGCCCACGGCAGGCCCAGGGCCGTGAACCGCTGCACGAGAAAGTCCGAGACCCGGCCCTCGAGATACTCGGGGCCCGACACGTCGCGGCCCATCGGGTTGACGCTCGGCCGGCGGACCAGGTCGGCGAGCAGGGGAACGTGGCCGGTCATGCCGAAAACCCTACCAGACGACCCGGCCGTGTGCTTTCCCTTCGCCGGGCAAGCATGATAAAATCCCGGGCTCGATTCGCCTCGCGTGCTCGTGGCACGGAGGCATCGCCGCTCCCCTCCTCCGTCCGGTGCCGCATGCCGCTGTCCCTCGAATCCCACGCGTCTCGCCGCGCCGCCAGCCTGCGGGTCGCCGTTCTCGCCCTCGCCATCGGGGCAATGCTTTCGGCCTCGGCTCGCGCCGATCTCGCGGCCGACACGAAGGCGATCCAAGACGCGGGGAAGGCCTACAAGGTCGCCCTCGAGCGCGGTGACGGCAAGGCACTGGCCGCCCTCTGGACGCCGGATGGCGACATCATCGACGCAGAAGGCAACGTGGTGAAGGGTCGCGACACGGTGTCGGTGCTCGAGCCGGCCGCCGCGGGCGAGGCGAAGGACCGGAGGCCGGAGATCGCGATCCGCGAAACCAAGATCCGGTTCGTCGATCCCGACGTCGCCATCGAAGATGGGATGGTGGCGGTGGTGCCGCCTGGCCACACCACGCCGCTCCACGGCCGCTTCTCGGCCACCTGGGTGCGCCACGAAGGCAGCTGGAAACTCGCCGCCCTCCGCGAGGCTCGGGGCGACGAGGCCTCGGGGGGCGAGTCCCTCGCGGAACTGGCCTGGATGGTGGGCGACTGGACCGTGGTCGATGAGTCGAAGTCTGGCACCGGCGCCGCTGCCCGGCCGACGATCGAGGTCAGCACCCGTTGGAACCCCACGCACACGTTTCTCCTCCGCGACATGAAGATCACCCCGCCCGGCGCGGCGGCCGACGCGGCGGTCCACATCACGCAACGGATCGGCTGGGATCCGCTCTCGAAGAGCATCCGCTCCTGGGTGTTCAGTTCCGAGGGCGGCCACGGCGAAGCGGTCTGGAGCCGCGACGACGGCTCGTGGGTCGCCCGGACCACGGCCGTGCTCCCCGACGGCTCGCAGACATCGTCGCTCAACATCTATTCCTATGACGGCAAAGATCGGTGCGTGTGGCGGTCGCTGCCGACCCACGTGGGTGGCGAACACATGCCGCAAGTCAACCTGACACTCGTCCGCAAGGCCGGCACCGGCATCTCCGAGGGGGCTCACTAGAGCCTGAATGCACCATGCAGTCGTTCTTCTCCCAGTCTTTCATGCGCACCAACCTGCTCGTGGCCGCCGGCGCGGCCCTCACCGCCGCGGCGTGTCCGCTCGTCGCTTTCGGACAGCAGCCCGCCGCGACGCCGGCGAAGGCTCCTGCGACCGCGACCGCCCCTGCCGCCGCGAAGGACGACGATGACGGCGACCTCGCCCGCAAGGCCGAGATCATGAACAGCGCCCGGTGGCGGCGGGCGATCTTCGAACTGGGTGAGTGGCTCTCCTCGCAGCAGATCTATTCGCCGCAGGAAGTGCACAACATCAAGGCCGACTTCAACAAGCGGGTGGCCGCGATGTCGTCGTACGAGCTGGAGTATCTGCTCGAGGATCTCGACTCGAAGTTCAAGATCCTCGAGACGCCGGAGGCCAAGGATGCCCGCCAGTGGGTCGGGCAGTATCTCTCCGTGATGTCCGACAGCAAGCGGGCCGAGGTGCTCAAGGACGTGCCCAACGTGGTCAAGATGTCGAGCTCTCAGCTCCAGCAGGAGATCGACAAGATCGAGCAGATGAAGGCCGGCCTCCAGCAGCGGCAGGCCGCCTTCGACTCCAGCCGCCAGCAGCTCGTCGAGCGGGCCCAGGCCGCGCGGCAGGCGACCGCGGCGGCATCGAACGCGGCCGCGTCCCAGATGCAGTCGGGCGTCTCGTATTCGCCCTACCGGGGCAGCCAGGGAGGCGGCAAGCCGCCGTTTGCCGATGTGAAGGGCTCCGGGATGAGCGTGGGGGTCGGACCATTCGGCGCCTACGTGAGCATGAACGTCGGCAACTTCTGATCCGGGCCACATGCTCCCCACGCGTGGCCGCTGATTTGAACGTGGCCGCAGGGATTGAAAGTGGCCGCAGGTTTTCAACCTGCGGCACCCAGCACCGGCTCCGCGTCCCGTGCAGGTTGAAAACGAACTCATCGGGGGCGGGCCCACCGTACCGTGGAGGCCTGGGCGATTCAGGCAATCTAGGCGGCAGTCCATCGCCATGCCGGTTCACGTCGATGTGGTTGGTCTGTCAACGCGGGCCGGGGGCTGGTACTTCTCCCCGGCCATGTCCCTTCAGCACCACCCCGCCGCCGCCCCGCCACCCATCCCGCCGGTGGCTGAAGGTCTCGCAAGGCCACGGTTCTCGGTGATGGTTCCCGCGTTCGAGCCCGATGCCAGGCTCCGCGATGCCCTGCAGTCGGTGCTCGATCAGGCGCCGCCTCCCGAGGAGATGCAGATCACGGTGGTGGACGACGCCTCCGCGGTCTGCAACGTCGAACGCCTCGTGCGGTCCATCGATCCAGGCGGCCGCGTGGACGTGATCACGCACCGCAGCCGTCTCGGCCTGGCCGGCAACTGGAACCGCGCGATCGCGGTGGCCCGCGGCCAGCTCGTGCACCTGCTGCACCAGGACGACGCCGTTCGTCCGGGTTTCTATGCTGCGATCGACCGCGGCTTTCGCCGCGCCGACGACGTGGGCATGGCGTTTTGCCGGTGCGTGATCGTGGACGATCACGACCGGCAGATGAAGACGACGTCGCGGCAGCAGTGGCTCGCCGGCGTGCTCGCCAACTGGCTCCCCACGATCGCGGAGCGGCAGCGAATCCAGACGCCGGCGGCGGTGGTGGCCCGCCGCACCTATGAGACGCTCGGCGGCTACCGCCACGATCTCTGTCACGCCCTCGATTGGGAGATGTGGGTGCGAATCGCCGCCCGGTATCGCGTCTGGTACGAGCCGCGGACGCTGGCGGTCTACCGCCGCCACGTGGCCAACGAGACCAGCCGCCTGTTCGCCTCCGGCGCCGTCTGGCCCGACATGGCGCGGGCGATGCGCATCAACGCCGCCACGCTCCCCGACTCGATCCGCCACACGACGCTCGCCGCGAGCGTCCGCTGGCATGCCGCCTCCGCCATGCGGACCGCCGAACGCCAGCTGGCCGCCGGCGCCACCCCCGCGGCGGCCGCGACCCTGCGGGCGATCCCGGATCTTCTCGACGTGCTCGACGGCCGGATCGTGGAGGGGGTCGCCACGCGCCGACTCGCAGCCCTGCGCGCGAGGCTCCGCGACAAGACCTTGCTGCGGCGGGTGGCCTGATGGAGGCGGACTGCACCGCCGCCCGCGTGGTCCTGCGGTTTCCGCGGCCCACGCCGCGGCGGGCGATCGTGCTGGCCCACTTCGATCCGCAGGGGCGGTTCGACCGCCACGTGACGCACGCTGCCCGCGCCTACCGCCGCCTCGCGGCGCGACTCGTGCTCGTCTCCAACGGCGGTGGCCGTCTCCCCCGCGATCTCGCCGCAGTCATCGACGACTACCTGCCGCGGCCCAACGTGGGCTACGACTTCATGGCCTGGAAGCAGGGGCTCGCGACGCTCGAACGCGGCGGCTACGACGAGATCGTGTGCGCCAACGACAGCGTCTATGGGCCGCTGTTCGACCTGACCGCCGCCTGCGACGATCCCCGGACGGCCGGGGCCGATCTCTGGGGCATGGTGCTGTCGGACCAGGCCACCGCCCGCGACCGGCCGCGGATCCCGCACCTGCAGTCGTGGTTCTTCGCGATGCGGAAGCCGCTGCTCGAGTCGGCGTGGTTCGAGACCTTCTGGGCGAGCGTGGAGCCCATCGCGGCGAAGCGGGAGATCATCGAGCGGTTCGAGATCGGGCTGTCGCAGTCGGCCGTCGAGGCCGGTTTCCGCATCGCCGGGCTCTACGACGCCACGACCGCCCCGCGGGTGGCCCTCCGCGAGGTCTTGCCGCATGTGTCGCTCGCGGCACCGCGGCGGGCCTGGCGGCTGATCCGCAAGAGCCGCCGGACGCCGCACAACCCCAGCGAACTCGTCTGGTGGCGGCTCCTCGAGGCCGGCGTGCCGTTCGTGAAGGTCGGCCTGTTTCGCGTAAACCACTACGGAATCGACGTTCAGCGGGTGCTCGCCGAGGTCGCCCGCCGGACCGCCTACGACCCGAACCTGATCCGCGGCCACCTGGCCCGCTGCGGGTGACGCCCGGCCGCCGCGGCCCGCCGCCCCCCGGAAACCGGCCCGACTCGTCGGCTGGTATCGGGGCCGGTATAACTTGGGCGACCGAGGCCGGGCCGGTGGGCTGGCGAAAGCCCTCCGGCTTTTTTTGGGCCAGACTTCGTGACGAATTTCACGAAGTCGGGTTCCACGGCCGAAAAACGCCTATCGCCCCCTCCTGCCGCTCCCCCGAGTTTTCATGGACGCGATCCTGCCGGTGCTGTTGTTCGTCGCGATCGCGGCGGCCGTCTCGGTCGGGCTGGTGGTGTTCGCCGGCCTGATCGGGCCGAACCGTTCCGGGGCGGTCAAGGAGATGCCCTACGAGAGCGGGATGGATCCGATCCATGACACCCGCCGGCGGTTCGACGTCCGCTTCCACCTCGTGGCGATCACGTTCCTGGTGTTCGACGTGGAACTTTTGTTCCTCTATCCGTGGGCCGTGGCGAGCCGGTCGGCCGCCGGCGTCGATGCCGCGGTGCAGGGCGGCCTGGTGTCGTCCCGCGGGCTCGTATTCGGCGGGGCGATGCTGTTCATCGCGCTCGTGATCGTCGGATTTGCCTACGACTGGCGCAAGGGGGTGTTCCGATGGCGATGATGCCTTCCGGTTCGGGCGGGCGGATCGAGTTGCCGGAGAACGTCGTGGTCAGCCGACTCGACGCGCTGGCCAACTGGTGCCGCAAGAACAGCCTCTGGCCGATGCCCTTCGCGACGGCCTGCTGCGGCATCGAGCTGATGGCCACCGGTGCGGCCAAGCACGACCTGGCCCGCTTCGGCGCCGAGGTCTTCCGCTTCAGCCCGCGGCAGTGCGACCTGATGATCGTGGCCGGCCGCGTGGTGATGAAGATGCTCCCGGTGCTCCAGCGAATCTGGCAGCAGATGCACGAGCCGAAGTGGTGCATCTCGATGGGCGCCTGCGCGAGCACGGGGGGCGTGTTCGACACCTACGCCGTCGTCCAGGGGATCGACCGCTTCATCCCGGTCGACATGTACGTGCCCGGCTGCCCGCCGCGGCCCGAGCAGCTGATCCAGGCGATCATCGACCTCCAGGACAAGATCCAGCGCGAGGGCACGATCACCGGCCGCGAGTTCGACACCGCCGGCCGCCAGCTTCGCAAGCGGGCCCTCGTCGAGATCGCTGGCCCCGTGACCATCGACGCCTCCCGCAATCCGGTGCTTCAGCGTGAACTCGCCGCAGCGGCCGAGGCCATCACCTCCGGTTCCTGACCTTTTTACGCCCGCCACCGATGCCCTTCACACCCCCTTCCATCGACGACGTGCTCGCCGGCCTCACCGAACGGTTCGGCAGCCTCGACACGAGCGTCTCTCGCGGGCAGACCCGGGTCGTCGTCCCGGCGGACCAGTCGTTCGACGCCCTCGCCTGGCTGAAAGAGCGGGGCTTCGACCTGCTCGTCGACGTCACCTGCGTCGACTACCTCGAATACCGCGACGCGACCCATCGCTACGGACTCGTCTACCTGCTCGCCTCGACGACGACCAACCAGCGGCTCACGGTCCGCGTGTTCGTCGATGACCCCGACCCGACGGTGCGGAGCGTGGTCCCGCTCTGGGCCGGCGCCAACTGGCTCGAGCGGGAAGTCTGGGACATGTTCGGCATCCGGTTCACCGGCCACCCGGACCTCCGCCGCCTGATGATGCCCGACGAGTTCACGGCCCACCCGCTCCGCAAGGACTATCCGCTGCAGGGCCGCGGCGAGCGGCACAACTTCCCCGTCATCACCCGCGAACACAGCTGACCCATGTCGATCGCCCAGGCCACCTTCGATACCGCCGGCCCCGAGGCGGGCGCCCGTTCCGAGGACTACCTCTGGACGCTCAACTTCGGGCCGCAGCATCCGGCCACGCACACCACGCTTCGGCTGGTGCTCAAGCTCGATGGCGAGCGAGTGGTCGACGCCATGCCCGAGATGGGCTACCTGCACTCGGGCTTCGAGAAGATCGGCGAGCACCTCACCTTCAACCAGTACGTCACCGTGACGGACCGGATGAACTACATCTCGCCGATGGCCAACAACGTGGCCTGGCACCACGCGGTGGAGACGCTCCTGGGCATCGAGCTCACGCCGCGGTGCACCTACATCCGCACGATCATCGCGGAACTCGCCCGGCTCAGCGACCACCTGCTCTCCAACGGCGCCGTGGGGCTCGACACCGGCGCCTTTACCTTCTTCCTGTACGGCTTCTACCAGCGGGAAGTCATCTACGACATCTTCGAGACGCTCTGCGGAGCCCGGTTCACCAACTCCTACACCCGGGTCGGCGGCGTCTCGCAGGACTTCACGCCGCTGGTGATCGAGAAGATCCGGGCCTTCATCCGCACGTTCCCCAAGACGCTCGACGACATGGAGCGGCTCCTCACCCGGAACCGGATCTTCGTCGATCGCACGAAGGGCGTGGGCGTGCTCACGAAGGAGGAGGCCATCAGCGCCAGTGCCACCGGGCCGGTCGCCCGGGCCAGCGGCGTGACCCGCGACCTCCGCAAGGACGAGCCCTACCTCGCCTACGGCGACCTCGACTTCCAGATCTGCTGCGCCAGCGCCGGCGACTGCTACGCCCGGTATCTCGTGCGGATGCAGGAAATGCGGGAGAGCCTCAAGATCGTGAAGCAGGCCCTGGAAAACCTTCCGGCCGGCGACGTCAACGTGAGCATCGACCAGCGGGTGGCCCGGCCCACCAAGCAGCAGGTCTATTCCACGATCGAAGGCACGATCTCCCACTTCGAGCTCTCGATGGCCAACCGTGGCTTCGAGGTTCCCCACGAGGAGTCGTACGCCGCGATCGAGGCTCCCAACGGCGAACTCGGCTTTTACGTGGTCGGCGACGGCAACGAGACGGCCTACCGGGCCCGCTGCCGTCCGCCATCGGTGCTCCACTTCGCCCTCTTCCCGCAGCTGATCCGCGGCCACACCCTTTCGGACGTGGTGGCCGTGCTCGGCAGTCTCAACATCATCGCCGCGGAGCTCGACCGATGATCGCCCCCGGCCGCACGTACCTCAGCGACGAGATGGTGGAGAAGATCGAGGCGCTCGCGCCGCGGTATCCGAATCGCCGCGCCCTCACGCTGCCGGCCCTGCACATCGTGAACGCGGAGCTGCGGCACGTGCCGCTCGGCGCCGTGGCCGAGATCGCGGCGGTGCTCGGCCTCGCGCCGGCCGAGGTGCAAGACACCCTCACCTTCTACCAGTTCTTCCATCAGGAGAAGCCGCACGGCACGGTGCGGGCGTTCGTCTGCCGCTCGGTCTCCTGTGCCCTCCGCGGCGGCGACCACCTGCTCGAGCACCTCTGCACGAAGAACGGGGTCGAGCCCTA
>Ga0007797_1000341_pt1 | contig 14028 bp, 8 predicted proteins | sample CryBogmetaGMA25M_FD_60364 | JGI IMG/M metagenome (GOLD analysis project Ga0007797, IMG submission 60364) | Freshwater microbial communities from Crystal Bog, Wisconsin, USA - MA2.5M | ecosystem: Environmental > Aquatic > Freshwater > Lake | place: Crystal Bog, Wisconsin, USA | collected 2009-07-06 | reverse complement strand
AACTGATGATTCTTTAAATTCTGATGAATAAGCTTTTTCTTTCTTATCAGACATTTTATTTTAATTCCTTTTTTATAAAATTATTTGAAATTAACTGTCCGGCTTAGTGTAGCCACTTTAATCAATTATGGGAGAAGCAGCGAAAAAGAGCGGTAATTACTGGCGATAAACAAGAAATAAAGCAGTTTCTTGAAACTCATTATCTGATTACGGAGAAAGGGATAGGATTTGCCCGTAACGTTCAGCAATTAATTGATAGTGATCCAAATTTAGCTAAGTCCGAGAGTTATTATAAAAATGTTGCGCAAGTCAAGGCTAAGGGCGAAGAAAAGGAAAGGATCCTAAGTAACAGTAATAATCGTTATGGTTTAGTATTTATTTACAGTAGTGATTGTCAATATTGTGCTCAACAATTGCCGATAATTCATCAGTTCAAGCAAACTCGTAACTTCAAAGTAATGGGAGTGACGCCAGGTGATCAGTATTTTGCGGGTCTAGATGAAAATATAACTGATTTAAATGTTGTAAATGATCCTTTGGTTAGAAGCTGGCCTACTATTTTATTATTAGATAAAAAGATTCATAAAAAAATATTTGTCGCTAAGGGTTTAACCACTCTTGATGATTTAGAAGAAAAAATAACAAACAGAATTAAAGAAAGAGAAGCAGAGGTACAACAATGAGAAATATAATTCACAAGATGGTTAAAAGAAAATCAGAGAAATTAAAAAAGTTAAGCATATTTTGTTTGTTAATAAGCCTTATTGCTGATAGCGCTTCGGCCAATGTTAGTGAGAACATTAACAATCACATGAGTAGTATTTGGACTTCACTTGGGGGCTCAAGTGTTACTAACAGCGCTGATTATTATAAAGGACAAAAAGCTGGTCATTTTACTATGGGTTCGATGTATTTTGCTAGACAAAAAAAGAATCGCCCTTTAGTTAGTGTGAATTATCCGGAAATAGACTTTGATAAGAGCTGTTACTCTCAAGGCGTACTTAATTTTGGGGGAGTTTCTTTTATCTCTGGTGAAGAACTTAAGAATAAAATGACTAGCATCGCCCAACAAGCTGGAATGATGATGGTTTATTTGGGCCTAAGTTCAATTAGTCCAGTTATCGGCGAAACCTTACAAGAGGTTTATAGTAAGTTACAAGAATTAGGTGGTTTTTTGGCTGATGAATGTCAGGCGGCAAAACAAATAGTTAGTTTTGCAGGTGATACTATGTCGCAGCATTCAGAAAAAGCTAAAGATATTTTTAGTAAAATGCATTTAAGCAAAGGAAAAAACAATGATCTTTCCACTGCTTATAAAGAATTTCCTGCAGGCAAATCGGCTGCTTTAAGAGAAGCTGCTGAAAAAGATGAAAAGTTAATGATCGAAAATGTTAATTTAGCTTGGAAAGCAATTGAAAAGCTTAAAATTAGTAATAATGAGGTTAAAGAGCTTATGATGACAATTAGTGGAGCAATCATTATTACCGCCCCTAAAAATGACCAGGGGAGCCCAAATTTTCAATATATTTCATCAAATGTAACTAATCCTGGTTTATTAGAAGCTTTATTAAAAGGCAAACAAAATTTAAAAATTCTTAGCTGTAGTGATAAGCTCAAGTGTTTATCTGTGATGGAAAAAGATCGCATGATTAAACAAGATGATGGTTTTGAGAAAAAGGTCTTAGATTTCTTTGATAAAATAAAAGATGCACTAGAAAAAGATGAGCAGCTAAACAATGAGGCAATAAATTTTCTGGCAAATGCAGGTATTCCAGCTTATGCAATTTATGAGAAGCTCTACCAATATACTGGCGGCAATCCAGAATATGAACAAGGAGTTTTAGCTGAGATCATTGCCTGGAATATTCTTTACAATTATCTCCAAGATATGCTTAAGGAAGTCAATGAAGCGGCAAATAATTTACAGATGGCGATGCCTAATGAGTTAAAGGAATTTAAAGCCTCAATTAGATCCGCGCAGAGATTACTTGCAGATCATGAGATGAAAGATATAGCACGTTATAAACTTCAATTATTTATGGTTAAACGAGCTGAAGGCATGGAAGACTCAATGGCAAATGATATCTCGCAAGTACTTAATATGGCTAAGGTAGGTTATTAGGATGGCATTAAGAGATGGTACCAAAATGAAGTTAAAAATTTATGCAACAAATTGCTGTATACCTATCCTGTTTCAAAAATTGGTTTTCGAATTCATCGGGCTCTGCGCGTGCTCATGTATTAAGTATACACTCCGCTCGCTCGTCCCTCGAATCCAAATCCAATTTCCGAAACATGAAAGGTATATATTCATCATAGGAGAAAGATAAAATGGCAGCAGAAGTATTTGAAATATATACTTTAGGAGCAGGTTATTATTTGGAGAAAGTCTTTAATGCTTTACGAATGATTCTTGACGGTAATTTTGCCACGGTTATGAAAACGGCCTCAATTGGTGCTATTATGGTGTTGAGCATAAAAGCTGGGATAAACAACGATTTCAAAGCGGCGGTTAAATGGTTCTTAGGAGTAGCTATTCTAGTTTCTTTATTTTTAAATACTAAAGCTACAGTGATTATTTTTGATAAATTACCAGATAGCTATGGTCAAACGGCTCCACCAAGAAGAGTCCAAGATGTTCCCTGGGGACTTGCTGTTATTGGCTCTATTACTTCTCAAGTAGGCAACTCAATTACTGAAAAATTTGATATGAGTTTATCTGGAGTCTTTAATAATCCTGATTATCAAAAAACTGGAATATTATTTGGCAGTAAATTAGTTGAGGATATTAGTAAGATGAGAGTTAGCGATCCACAGATAAAACAATTTATGCTGCAGTTTTATAAAAAATGTATCGTGCCTGACTTAAATATGGGGCTAAGACGGGTTAACGGTTATACGGTTAAAGATTTAGTTGGTAGTGATAATATCTTAGAGTTTTTGAGTGATCACTCTTCAAAAGCAAGATTGATTAATAGGCCAGCAGGAATGGATATTCCAGGCAATTCACCGACTTATGGAGAGCAAACCCCAAATATTACAACTGCAAATAGTTATATTAGTTGTAATGAAGCGGCTAAGTATATTGAGAAATCAATGGAATATGAGGCTAATAGAAGCATTCCGCTTTTATCAAAAAGTTTCTTGAAATTTTTCCAGCCACACAACCAGACGGCAGATAGTGGAGAGATATTCAAATCGGTCTTAGCTGGAAGCTATGGTATTTTTATTAAAAATGCTAGCAAGGATGCCAAAGATATTTTATTGCAAAATATGGCAATAAATAGTCTTGGCGACACTATTGATAGCAGAACATATGGAAAAGTCGTAACAGAATCGGTAACTAAATCTGCTTATTATTCAGTATCGCAAATGGCGCAGAAGTTTGTGCCAATCCTGAGGGCGGTGCTTGAATGTTTATTCTATGGGGTATTTCCATTAATACTGATTCTTATGGTGACGCCAATTGGTTTAGAGGTGCTTAAAAACTATGCCTTTGGTTTTGTCTATCTGCAACTATGGCAACCAATGTATGCAATTTTGTTTTGTATAGCGGCTGCTTGGGGAGAGCATTATGCAAGCAATATAAATGGCATTACTTTTGGTTCGCATGCCCAGATAGCTCGTATTAATGAGGAAATCTCTTCAGTTGCCGGCTATATGCTGACTTTAGTGCCGGTTTTGTCGTTATTTATTACTAAAGGTATGGTAGCAAGCATGGGTAATCTTGCAAGTTCTATAACTCATATTCCTCAATCTGCAGCGGTACAAAATGCTGAAGGCTCGGTTAAGGGCAATTATCAACTTGGCACCACTAGCATTGATACTCATAACTCTAATATGTCTAGTCACAATAAACATGACGATAATTATGCTTGGATGAGCGGAATGAAATCATTTGGAATGCCAAGCGGTTCGCAGGAAAAAATGCTTTCTGATGGCAGTAGCACTCTTGATGCTAGTGGAGCTGTGAGTAATTTGGCTGGTCTTGCCAAGGTTGACATGCATAAAGCTATTGGTTCTAGGTATGATCAAAGCATTCATGATAACAAGAGCAGCGCGCAGCGTCATGCTAGTAATATGGTTGAAAGCACTAGCGCTGGTGTTTCAAAACTATTAGGTTTTGATCAGAGTTTTAGTAAAGGTAGTAATGCTTATGAAAGCTGGAGTAATAGCTTAACCTCTGATCAAAGAACATCGTTGGATGAAGCAAGAAGCTATGTGAATAAAGTTGCTCAAGATAATGGCATAGATCAAAATGACGCTGTAAGATTGGCTGTATCTGCTAACGCTAAAGTTGGTGTAGGACCTTTATCCTTAACTTCTAGCCTAGAAGGAAGTACCTCTGCAATTAAATCAGATAAATATAATCAGACATTACAAGCAAGTAAAGACGAAAAATTTGCAGAAACTCTCAGTAAAGTTGAAAGTTTTGCTAATAGCAGTTCTCATCAAGATGGTAATAGTATAAATAATAGCATGCTCGATAGTGTGAAGAGTGATTTTAATAAAGCTAAATCGGCAAATATGGAAACATCCAAATCAATGGATAAGGTACATAGTTTGCAAGAGGCTAAAGCCAATTTCGTAACTAGCAGTAATAATATAAGCCAAGAGTTAACTAATCAATTTGCTCAAGAGAATATAAAAAGATTTGGAGTAGGAGGATTTGAAAAAATTCTTAGAGCAGATCCAGTAAGAGCAAATCAATTGCTTAATGAATTTATAGATCGTCAAATAGATGGTGGGTCTGCAGCTATAGATAATCAATTTAACACAGAAACAAAAGGGTTTGATGGCAAAGTAAATGATATACAAGGTGATCATCATAAACACGTACAAACTATAGAACAGACTGACCAAGATAACAAAGTGCAAGTCAAAGATAATGCTCCAGTAGATTTTAAATCAGATGTACAAAATAAGGTTAATTCTAGTGCTAATAAAAAAGAATTGGTAACAGAAAAACTAGAGAAGAATGCAAATAAATTAGAGAATAAGTCGTTAGAATTAGAAAATAAAAGTACGAATTTAGAAGCTAAAGTTACTAAGGAAACAAATAAACCAGCACAAGGAGCATTAGCATCTAGTTGGAATCCGTTGAAGAAAAAATAAATTTTTTGTAACGATTCTGCTATGCGTTTTGGTCTGTAAAACATGAAAAATTATTTTTAATTAATGGAGGAATACAATGAAAGCAAACAGGCTAGTAATAAGGATGACAGAACAAGAAATAAGTGAGATTAAAAAAATATCAACGAGTTTCGGTTATAATGTGAGCGATTATGTCAAGCGCAAGCTATTTAACGATAATGAAGATTTGGTCGATAATGAAAAAGTCCGTTATATATGTCCGCAAACTGATAAGCATAATCTTTTAAGTGTTAGTATTTTGTATAAAATGTTTTATATGGTTAAGGAAACCTTAAGTAAACAAGGATTTAAGCAAGAGGAAATTTTGAAGATGGAGCAAAAATCTCTTGAATATGCTAGAGAAAAGCGAGAAAGACAAGGTTATATAGTATTGATGGAAGAGTCTGAAGAGTAGAGATGTCAATTAACTAGGACAATGGTTGTTACATAAGCAATTCCCGTTAGGTTTTTTAAACCAGCTAATCCGCCATTTTTAAAAAACAGTTTTCGCATTGTTTTTTGGAGAATTTCTACTCTACTTAAGGAGAGTGAAAAATTCTCAGCGGGAATTGCTGTTGTTAAATTAAATGATAGTCTAATTTATAAATAGTTTAAATGGGGAAGATGTAGTTATGAGTGATTTAATTAGAGGAGGGCAGGTTACCTTTCACAAGTATCGAATGTTGATGCAAGTAAGTAGAGTATTATGCAGGGTTAGTCTTTTTTTAGTTATTATCTCAATAGGCTATAGTTATTATAAAAATATCACTTATAACGAATGGAGAGTAGGGTTTTCCTGGATTAAAAAAGAAGTAATCCAGAATTTTAATGAAGATTATAAAATTAGTTATCCTGACAAATATGGCAAAACAAGAGCGCTGAAAGTTAAATATTTCTCTACAGATCCATATGTAATTGCGGTAATTCACAAATTTGAAATTACCTTATATAAAGCTTTAACGATTGTAGGGATTATGTTAGTCGTAGTACTTGGAGGGTTGCTGCTTTTTTTTTGGCTAAGAGGACGAGAAATAAAACGAAGCTTAAATATAAGAGGTATTTTTTTAATTTCTATAAGCATTTTAAGAAAAAAAATTAGAAGCCATAATAAACCATTTAAAGACTATGAGCCATTTAAATTAGTGGACTTGTCTTATCCAATTACGGGGAGAGTTGATTCATGGTCAGCAGGAGAGCAATCACACACAATGATTCTGGGATCTACTGGCGCAGGTAAAACTAAAATAATACAGCAATTAGTTTATCAATTACATAGTAGAAATCAGAAAGCAATCATTGTTGATGTTAAAGGTGATTATATCGAAAATTTTTATCGGCCAAAAAGAGGTGATATTATTTTAAATCCTTTAGATAATAGAGGGAGAAATTGGTCAATATTTAATGAAACAAATCCTTTAAAAGGATTTTCAACTATTGCTAGATCGTTATTACCGAAAGAATCAAAGAATGATCCGATTTGGGTTGACGCAGCACGGGGAGTCTTTAGTGAACTTGCCAATTTATATGTAAGTGAAAATATTTCAATGGCTGAGTTTGCTGATAAAATACTTAAGGCAGAGCTTGATACTTTAATCAAGCTTTTGAGTAAAACATCTGCAGCTAAAATTATCAATCAAGAAATTGAAAAAGCTGCATTATCAGTATTAATGGTGTTAAGTACTTATTTAAGGCCTATGAAACTTTATCGCAGTAGTAAAAATTGCTTTTCTATTACTGATTGGGTCAATGATGAAGCTCAAAATAACTTTCTATTTATTAGCTCAAGAGCAGATGTAAAAGAGGATCTTAATCCACTAATTACAACTCAAGTAGACATTGCAGTTAATGCAGTTAGATCTCTAACTAAGGCAAGTAATATTCCTAAGATATGGTTCATTCTTGATGAGATTCCATATTTTGATCAATCGATTCCTAGTTTAAAAGATGGTTTAGCAATGGCTAGAAGCTATGGTGGTTGTTTTGTTTTAGGCACTCAAGATATGAGTTCTTTAAGTAAAATCTACTCTGAAAATACGGCTAAATCGATAGCAAATAATTGTAAAACTAAAATTTATATGAATATTGCAGGGAAAGAAGCCGCAGAATATTGTTCGCAAAGCCTAGGAGAAGGAGAGGTTGAAGAATGGCATGAAGGATTGTCTTATGGTTCACATGAGATGAGGGATGGAATCCAAGTCAATAGAAGCAAGATCATTCTTAAAGCTGTTCTAGCTTCAGAGTTAATGATGCTGAAAGCAGGAGAGGGATTTATTAATTTTGCAGGTTTTGAGCCAGCTAAATTTAGATTTGCTGATTGTTCATTTAAAAAAATTGCAGCTGGTTATATAGAAAATAGCGAATTACTAAAGTTGTTTAAGAAAGATCTAGAGGAGGGAGTAAAGCATAGAAAGAAAATAGAAGCTCAACTCGATAAGACTAAAGTTGCTAATAATCATCTTGATACTAGAAATAGAGAGCTAGAATCAAATAAATCTAAATTAATTCAAGATGACTCGAATATAAAGGATACAGAGCAAGATAATTTATTATTAAAAAATACTGAAGATGAAGTCGAAACCGAAACCCTTGATAAAGAATCTTTATTGACGATGGATATTTAACTATAAAATTTAAAAGCTGGATTATCGCTTTATGCTTAATGTAATAATAGCAATTAGAGATGAATTTTACAATTCAAGTTAAAGAATTTTCTTATAAAATAGGGAAATTTAGGTTCTTAAAATTTAAGTGGAGGAATAAAAGTATCTTTTTCTATTTAGATGAAGAGCCTGACAGGTTGATTGATTTGACAATTGGCCAATTACAATAATATTAACATTAAAAATTAGAGGAATTAATTATGGGTTACTATGAACAAAATAATTATTTTACAAAATCAAAACAATGTCCAGAAATTTATGGAACAAATATAGAGATAAAAAATAGAGAGGAGAATAGTTTCTCAAGATATGAGTATGACACTTTAGAGTTCATGATTCAAACTTCAGCATACCATCGAATGGGAACATCTCTAGTTTTAAGCAGTGATTTTATTTTTGAATTCAAAAATATTAGTTTAGTTAAAGATTTTAGAATCGAGAAAATTGCTTTTAAAGAATATTTACAAATTGAACTAAACGACAATTTAGTTTATATCGGTCCTAAAGACGGTAAATATCTTTCCATTGTTACAGAGACAGAAAAAGATGATAACTATAGAATATTTAGCAATCAAGAAAATCAAATTAATTTAGAAAAAACCCAAATATATAACGGTAATGAGTTTATGCCTGTCAAGACTAATACGGCATGGGAAATCGATATAGATATTAATCTTAAGCCATTTAAAGAAAATGAAAATATCTTACATTTCAGGGTTATCGGTGATGCAGAAAGTAGATTTGTAGGATTAAGAATTCATTCAGAAGAACATTGTCCTTATGTATCAATTAGTGGAAATCATGCTGATTTATTGGCTATTGAAGCTGATCAATGAGCGGCTGATAGAAAGAGGAGAGAGCAGTCTGTAGGTTGCTGCTAATTAATGACTTGCTTAATAAGTATGGCTAGATAGAGAACAAGATATCTTAATGCTAAATTAGTAAAAAGAAATCTATGAGGGAAAATTGTTATCGACTAGGGTATTTACTAGTAGTGATGCTGCTAAGGGCTATTATAGCCATGGAGATTACTATGGCAGTGAAGGTGAAGGGACTTGGGTCGGTGAAGGAGCTGAAGAACTTGGTCTAAAAGGTGATTTTGCTGCTAAATCTGATCAATCATTTTATAATTTACTAAAAGGTGTTTTACCCAATGGACAAATATTGGGTAGAAAAACTAAAGATGATGTTGAGCATTGTCCAGGGGTGGATTTAACTTTTTCTGCCCCGAAAAGTTTTTCAATTCAAATGTTAGTATATGCCAGCAAGGAAGAAAGACAGGCGATGGAGGCGGCGTTAATAAAATCTGTTTCAAGTACGCTTAAATATATAGAGGAGCAAGGCTATGTATATATTCGTAAAGGACATGGAGGCAAAGAAAGAGAAGCAATTCACAAATTATCATTTGCAACATTTACTCATACTACCAACAGAAATCTTGAACCACAAGCGCATGTCCATTGTTTTTTAGCAAATGTTGGGAAGCGGAAAGGTGGTGAATATAGGAGTATTTCATTCGATAAGATTCTTAAAGAAAACAAGTTTTTTGGTCAAGTGTTCCGCAATGAATTAGCTGTAGAGACTAAAAAATTAGGTTATGAAATTATTCCTACAATTCTTTCAGATGGTAGCAGTTCTTTTGAATTAACTAAAATTGATAGTAAATTGATTCATGCTTTTTCTACTAGAAGACAAGAGATCGAGGCGTTATGTAAATTGCATAATGTAACTACCAAAGAAGCACGTGATAATATAGTAATCAATTCAAGAAAAGCTAAGCAATTAAAGAGTGAAGAAGAGCTCAATATTGCGTGGAAGGCTTTAGAGAATGAGGTACAAAAAGAAATTGCTCAAGAACAATTAGACAAACTGAATAAAATAACAAATGAGGAAATTTCTACTATTAAAGCAGTTTCATTGTTTGATAAAGCTTTTAATATGATCTTAAGTAAATTTCCTTCTCATATTTTTAAGAGCAAAGCTAAAATAAATGAAGAATTAGTGCCAGCTGCTCCTCTTACTATTAAGGATTTAGCTAGTTTATGTTTAGAAGATGTCACTCATTACAAATCGGTATTTTCAAAGGAAGATTTAGCTAAGAAAACTCTTAAATTCGCCATAGGCCATTATACTATTAGAGAAATAGATGCAGAACATCAAAATCTAGAAAAAGATGGGATATTAATTAGGCATATTAATCAATATACTAGTAAGGCTCTTTTAACTCAAGAAAGGCAAATATTAAAATATGCACAGAACGCTATAGGTGGCTGTAAAGCAATTTTAGAAGAGAAGTATTTTGATGCTCATATGAATAAATTTATAAAAAGAGAATTATCTCAAAATTCTAAATTCCAAATAAATGCACAACAGAAGCAAGTTGCAAAGCATATAGTTTGCTCAAAAGATAAAATTATAACAGTAGTAGGTTTGCCAGGTGTAGGTAAATCAACAGTTTTAAATGCCGTACGCGATATTTCAGCTCATAAAATAAGTAAAATCATCAGTTTAGGAATGGTAGGTGAAACATTTGAAGGTTTAGCTCCCACAGCTTCTGCAGCTAAGACTCTAGGAACATCTGCTAAAATAGAAACTAACACCATTCATAGTTTTTTAGGTAAAAATCAAGGGTATTTAGAAGGTAGGGGATTAAAGTCATTAGGAGCTCAAAAAACAAAATATAAAGATATGATAATTTTTGTTGATGAAAGCTCTTTAATACCAACTCATATAATGCACAAATTGCTTAAGTTGCAAAACATGATGGGTTTTAGATTAGCTTTTACCGGAGATACCAAGCAATTAAATGCAGTGGAAGCAGGTCAGCCTTTTGTGCAAATGATAAAAGTTATTCAACCAATTGAATTAAATGTGATAGTTAGGCAAGAAGATGAAGCTCATAAGAAAGCGATTATTGCAGTTAGTCAGGGTGATATTGAAACAAGTTTTATGATTCATGCCGATAACATTCAGGCAAAAGAAGATTTAAGCGATGGAGCAACTAAGCTATATTTACAAAGTGATGTAACCATGAGAGAAAAAATCCTTTTAATTTCTCCAACTAGAGTTTTAAGAGATTCAATAAATAATGATATTAGAATAGGATTGCAGATGGAGGGAAAATTAGAAGGTGAAGTAAAAGAGTTTATTGCATTAAGGCAAAAAGATATGAGCGTTGCTGATTACCAATTTGCTCCATCGTTTAATATAGGTGATACTTTAAAATTCCATAAAGCTTATAAAAATATTACTAGAGATGAATATCTATTGGTTAAGCAAGTAGACGCTATCAGCAATAGCTTAGTAATGCAAAAAGAAAATGGTAGAGAAATATTATTTCAATTAAGAAAAGAAGTGGATTATCAAAGTAAATTTGAGGTTTTTAAAGATCGTGAACTGCAACTACAGCAAGGCCTTAAAATTATTTTCACTAAAAATAATAGAGATTATCTGCTTATTAATTCAGAAACAGCTGTAATTAGAGATATAGGCAAGAAGGCGATATCGTTACAGTTTGAAAATAAGGAAATTAGAAAAATTCCTTGGGAGCAGTTTAGACATATCGATTATGGTTATTGCATTACTGTGCATGCGGCTCAAGGTAAGACTTATGATATCGCTATAGCTGCCATTAAAAACCATTTATTATTAAATAATCAAAAACTATGGTTAGTAACTTTGTCAAGACATCGTGATTATATAACGATCTACACAGAGGACCGTCAGCAGCTAAAGATTAACCTCATCAATAATGATGGCAATGAAATGACGGTTACTCAATTGCAAGAACAAATTGATTTACTAATGACGAAAAGCTCTAGTAAAGCAAAGTCTTTGGATTTAAAATATGATAAGCTAACGCAACAAGTGGATAAAACTAGAAAAATTGATATCTCAAATGATAATTTATCAGGAGTAATTAATAGCAACGACAAAAATGGTAATAAAACTCAAGAAAGTAATCATTATAATAGTAAGCATAATCATAATAAAATGTTTGAAAATGAGATTTCTGCCCAAGAAATTCATCATCGCCTCTGTGATAACATAAATGGGTTAGCAAGACAACTGCTTCCCAATATAGCTAATAAAAGAATTATAACCACAAAAAACTCTATTCAATGTGGCAGTATTAATATTGTAACCAAAGGCAGTAAGAGAGGGTTGTGGACTAGATATAGTACAGGTCAAACGGGTAATTTATTTGGTTTAATTAAAGAAGCTCAAGGTTTGGGTAGCATAAAAGACGCTATTGAATGGAGTAGAGATTATTTAAGCATCTATAATAAAAATCTAAACCAGAATGATTTTATAATAAATCAAAATAGTAGAGCTACTAAAAATATGATTGAATCATTAGATATAGATGATAGTAAATTACAAAAATTAATTCCTACTCCAAAAACTGCCATGAAGTTTAACCCTGAAAAAACATTCTATAATGCATTAAAAGATAAAAGCAATAAACTTGAGGCAGTATATGAATATCGTAATATTAAAAATGAACTTTGTGGATATGTAGTTAGGATAAAAAATGGCATTACTAATGATAAAAAGACATTGCCAGTGGTGTATGCAGAAGATGATAAAGGTAAAAGACGCTGGGTCAGTAAAGGCTTTGGGGATAATAGATGTTTATATAATGAGCAGCAATTAGCTAATAATAATTCAATATTGATCGTTGAGGGAGAAAAAGCTGCAGATAAAGCTCAAAAACTATATCCAGAGTTTACTGTAATTAGTTGGTGCGGAGGAGCAAATGGCTTTAATAAATCTAATTGGGGTGTTTTAATAGGTAAAGATGTAGTGATCTGGCCTGATAATGATCAGGCTGGATTAGCTGCGGCGGAAGGTATAAAAACCATTCTTGAAGGAGAGGGAACTAAAGTAAATAGTTGTAAAATTGTTGATTTAAAAAAAATACATTTGCTGCCAGATAAATGGGATTTAGCTGACAAACTTCCTGAATATATCCATTCGCATCAGATTATCGGTTTATTATTATCAGAAGCAAAGATTGATAATAATGTTAGAATTGAAAGAACTCTCAAAGAATATATGAATGATCGTAAACTACAAACTAGCCAAGATATTGGTAAAGCAAAGTTTGATAGCTTGGGTGAGTATATTATTGAGCAAAATAAATTAAATGTAAATTTGGTTATTGAAGAGCAATTAGTCAAAATGCAACTACAAAATTCTCCGATTATTTATAATGGTGAGGTGGAAAAGGTTACATTGGCTTCTCAGATAGCATCTAATCATAATTTGGAAGCTCACTCACAGAAACAGATCCAGGATAATTTAAGTCAATTATTTAATTCAATCCCAAAAAATGTTATTATTCAAGCAACTAAAATAGCAGCTTTACATAATGAGCGGTTTATAACAGAGTATAGTAAAGCAGTTAATCAACATAGTTGTATCAATCAGGATAAAACTCATTATTTAGTACATATTATGGCTTTAAAATTAATCCAATCACACATAGAGGGTAAAGATATTGATAATCCTCAAATTGTAAAAAACATTAGCTCATCCCTCAATAAAGATATTGAACAGCAAGTGATTAAAATAGAGAAAAATCAGGTGTCTACACAAAAACAGATAAGCAAGCAAATACAGATGGAGATTTAGCAGTTTTATTAAATTTTATTTTACTAAATTCTAATTGAAGGTTACTATCAGTAATGCTACAATAAAGACAATAGATGTAAATATGAGTGTATTTATGAAAATAATCGTCTTAGAAATATTAAATAAACTTAGATATGTAGCCTGCTTACCTGTTTTATTAGCTATTGGGTTAATCACTTCTCCGTTAACTTTGTTGTTTGGATGGCAGGGTTATTGGATTCTTTATATAGCAAACGAAGAATGTTGTTCACTATCAAAAGCAAAAAAAATATTTCTAGAAGGAGTGAAGTACCCAGATCTTTGTAAACACACTAATTCTACAGAATCAGAGCCGTTTTCTGATTGCGTATATTCGTCAACACGTAGCTATTTACCTGATAATATATATCACGATAGATCTATTAAAGATGATTGATCAAAATTATTTTAAGACCTGCTCTTACAAAATAACGAAATTAGAATTCTCACAATATTTTATTATTTAAAGTTATAGCACTTATTTGGCGCATGGATTCCTTGTTTGCAAATAGTATACTTTTACCTATTCTATGAAAGGAAGCTACTTGAAGAATTAATTTTACATTTTAATTATATATAG
>Ga0007797_1000332_pt1 | contig 14216 bp, 9 predicted proteins | sample CryBogmetaGMA25M_FD_60364 | JGI IMG/M metagenome (GOLD analysis project Ga0007797, IMG submission 60364) | Freshwater microbial communities from Crystal Bog, Wisconsin, USA - MA2.5M | ecosystem: Environmental > Aquatic > Freshwater > Lake | place: Crystal Bog, Wisconsin, USA | collected 2009-07-06 | reverse complement strand
TTTTTCCTATTTTCTCTAATAAAGGCAGTTATAGGTTATTTATTATCACTTATTTTTATGTCACTTTTGATAATAATTGCGCCGATATTTCTGACATTCGTCTTATTTAAAATGACTAGACATTTATTTGATGCATGGCTCAAACAACTCATTAGATTCTTTTTGGAGCCATTAATTATCTTTGCTGCTCTCGGTCTTATAGCTGTAATAATTATTGATCAGTTGCAGAGAATGCTCGGGTTTCCTGTTTGTTGGGATCCATTAATACAATTTCCTCTGATGGGTTATGATGTGACCCTGCTGGATTTTTGGAATCCCCATATTGACGCAAGTAAATCAGGTATAATAGATCTTCCTGGCTTTCAGATGGTAACCTCTACTGGCTCTCCTATTACCCCAGCTGCTGGGTACTCTTCTGTACCTGCGGTGGGTGAATTATGTATGCCTTACCAATGTAGTGCTCTTAGACATTATGATCTACCATTTTTAGATCCGATTAATGATGCAGAGATGATACAAGCCTATTCGAAAGGCGGTCCTGGTTGGCATGAACTATCAACCCAATCTTGCATATTACTAATGATGACATTTTTGATGATGAAGTTTAATGATACTGTGCCTGATATTGCGAAAGGATTGGTAGGAGCTGTTTCATCAGAACTAAACGTAATGTCAACGGCTAAAGGCCTTACTAATGCAGCAGTAGCTCCTTTCAAGCAGGCTGCAAGCAAAGCTGCAGGAGCTGCAACCACAGCTGCAAGAAAAGCAATATCTGCAGCTGGCCATGAGGTCAACGAACAGCTCATGAAATCTAAAACCCTGAAATCTATGTCAGACAAATTGAGTAAGGGATATAGTACTGCTAAGAAAGGCTTTAATAGTTATCAGGATGGGATTGGAGGAAGCATTGATAAAGCAGGCAAACCATTTAGTATGATGAAAGAAAAATATAACAACGCTATTGAAACAGGGAAAAAAACCAATCTAACTGATATGGCTGGGCATGCGGTCTTTGATGCGGCTTCTAAAAGAATGGGAGGAAAAGGTTTAAACGAGCTTCAGGATAATTTTGGGAAATCTGTGCTTGGAGGGCAATCAATGCATCAACGAGCCGAGCAACTACAACAAGCACTTCACGATAAGTCAGGAGGTTTTCTACCTGGTTCTTTTGATCATAAAGCGGAGCAAGCTAATGATTATCAGAAAATTCTGATGCAACATGCGACCGAAATGGCTCATGAACATTTAAAACAACACAATCAGAAGCATTCAGATTTAAAACCTAAAGAGTTTGAAGAATTGGTGAAAAATAAGGCAGATGATCTTCATGCAGAGGTGAACAAGGGTAATAAGTAGCAGGGCTAGCCATAAGTTTCGTAATCCAACGTTATAATTCCCTGCCTCTCGCGTGTCATCCCTGCGAAGGCGGATCCAGGAGCCCTACGCCACTATGTGGCTCTGAATGGCGACCTCGGGTTTTGCTGCAACCTACAACATTCCGGGTAGCAGTGGCTTTCAGTTTGGAATGACAAAGTTTGATATATACTTCTAGCCTTTAACTTGTTCATTGGCTAATTTTTGGAATAACTCACTATATTTTAGAAGATCTTTATAAGTCCCAATTGAATCAATTTTAGCATCGTTTAGAAGAATTATTCTATCTGCATTGGCTATTGTTGAAAAACGATGGGCTATCATGATAGTAGTTCTACCTTTCTTTAAGCGCTCTAGAGCAAGCTTTACCAGCCGCTCGTTTTCATTATCAAGGCTACTGGTAGCTTCATCGAGAAGTAATATTTGCGGGTTTTTAAGAATTGCCCTGGCAATCGCAATCCTTTGTCTTTGTCCGCCTGAGATTCTTATACCTTTTTCCCCTAGAAATGTGTCATAACCATTCGGCAGTGATTGTAAAAATTCATGAATTTCAGCAGCTTTAGAAGCTTCAATAACTTCCGGCAGTGAAGCATCTGGATTACCATATTTTATGTTATCTAGGGCTGAAGCAGAAAAAATGACTGGTTCTTGTGGGACTAGAGCAAAAAAATTCCTTAGTTGCGTTAGATTAAATTCTCTAATATCAATTCCGCCAATTTTTATAGTACCTTCGCTAAAATTGTAGAATCTTAATAATAGATTGAGGATAGTGGTTTTTCCGGAACCAGATGGTCCAACTAAAGCAATGGTTTCGGATTCATTGATAGAGAAATTTATTTTGTCGAGCACTAATGAGTTTTTACGGGAAGGGTAGCTGAAAGACAAGTCTTTGAACTCTAGGTTCATAGCCAAATTATGAGGAATTTTGATGGGCTCAGGTGAGGAAATAGTTGATTTTAATTGCAATAACTCAAAGATCCGGTCATTAGCTGCTGCTGCTCTTTGTAATTCTCCAAGGACTTCACCAATTCCGCCAATACTCGAAGCAACTATAATCGCGTAGAAAATAAATGATGATAAGGTGCCTATGGTAATTTTACCAGTTACAACATCATTGCTTCCAACCCATAAAACTAGAGTTACTGATAATAGAGATAATGAAATTGCCAAGGACACTAATATTGCCCTGAATTTATAGCGCTTTTTAGAAACAGATAATGTGTCCTGCACGAGCTGCGAAAAAACATTCCTTTCATAATTTTCTAAATTGAAGGCTTGTACGGTTTTTATACCATTTAAGGTTTCTTCAATATGAGCACTAAGAAGGGCAATCATATCCTGAGATTTACGTGAGAGGAAGCGTATTTTTTTGCTTAAATATAATATAGGTAACACAATTACTGGCAAAATGGCGATAACAATCATCGATAATTTTGGATTAATCAGAAATAGCATAACTAATCCACCGATTAACATTAAAACATTTCTAATCAGAAAAGATAAAAGATTAGCTATAATGCTATTTAGTACGGAAGTATCTACAGTAAGTCTCGATATAATATCACTAGTTTTATTGATTTCAAAAAATTCTGGAGATAAGCCAATTATGTGATTATAAACAGCTTTCCTGATATCTGCTTCAGCGCTTTCGCACACCACATAGATTGTTGAAGCTCTGATATAGCTCGCGGTTGAAAGAGTTACAATAACTATTATAAAAAATGAGAAAATATACTTCAGATTTTCAATATTAGAATTAGCAAAGCCATTATCGATAAGAGACTTAAGACCGTATCCCAGCACCAAAACTGAAGAAGATGTTACCATCAGGGCGATCAAAACAATGATTATTTTAAATTTGTACGGAAGCAAGAATCTTATTAGATCCTTCATAATAAATTTATTTTGTTTTCTCGCTTCATGTAAGGGGGTGGTTTCAAATCGCACTCAGGTTGTTCCAAATAAATTAATGTTGTAAGAATATGTAATATATGATAAATTAAGCCTATAATGTTAGATCAAAATCGCGTGCTCATTTCTTTAAGATATCCTCAAGACAATATATAGTATGAAAGCTAAATTCTCAACTAAAACTAGGAAGTTATTCAATAAACCCTACAGGAAAAAATTTACAAGACTTGTGGGGGCAAGAAGAAAAATAAAATTACCTAAGTTTAAGTTAATTCTCAAAAAGCTCTTTAAATATGGACTGGTGATGTCCATTTGGGGTGGGACTATGGCCTCGGCCATGGTTTTGTATTTTGCTCACGATTTGCCCGACTTAGATAATTTTCATAAGACACAAAAAATTAGAAAAATTACCCTAGTTAATGGGCGGGGAGAAATATTATCTAATTATGGTGATCTATACGGCAATTATGTCAAAATTAATCAAATCCCTAAACACTTAGTGGAGGCGCTAGTCGCAACTGAAGATAGAAGGTTTTTTTCGCATTTCGGCGTTGACCCTATTGGACTCGTAAGGGCAGCCTTTGTTAATTTTAGAGCTGGCAGAGTTGTTCAGGGCGGTAGTACAATCACACAGCAATTGGCAAAAATTATTTATCTATCCCCGCAAAAAACCTTAAAGAGAAAAATTCAAGAATTCCTTCTTGCTATATATATTGAAAAGAAATTTTCTAAAAATCAAATTTTAGAAGCCTATTTTAATAGGGTATATTTAGGTTCTGGAATATATGGCATAGATTCAGCAGCTAAGTATTATTTTGGTAAAAAAATTGAAAATTTGAGCTTGATAGAATCAGCAATCATTGTTGGTTTATTGAAAGCTCCGACGCGTTATTCCCCGACCAATAATTCTGAGAATTCTGGTAAAAGAGCTTATCAAGTTTTAGCAAATATGGAAGATGCTGGCTACATTTCGAAAGAGAGTCTGGCCGTGGCAAGTAATGATGAGGTCATGTTGGAAACGTCCGCCTTTGGTGATATGAAAAATTCATATTTCTCAGGCTGGGTGGTAGATCAAGTAAATAGCATGATTGCAGATGATGGAGAAGATTTAGTAGTTACTACTACTGTCGGAGAGTCTTTGCAGGAAATAGCGGAAAATGTGCTAGCAAAAAAACTTAAGGAACATGGTAAGGCAAAAAAGACCTCCCAGGGTGCGTTAATAGCCATGGATTTACAAGGAAATGTCCTAGCTCTAGTTGGGGGGAAGGATTATCATGAAAGCCCTTTTAATAGAGCATACCAGGCCTATCGTCAACCAGGCTCGGCTTTCAAGCATATTGTTTATATTGCTGCTTTTGAAAATGGAATGTCTCCTGACGATGTTGAAGTAGACGAGCCAATCAAAATAGGCAAATGGCAACCTCGTAATAATAGTAGAAAGTTCTTAGGCTCTCTCTCTTTGCGCGAAGCTTTTTCCCGTTCTACTAATACTATTTCAGCAAAATTAACCTTGCAAACGGGGATTCATAATGTCATAAGAATGGCAAAATCTATGGGTATAAATTCAGAATTGCCACCAGTAATAAGTCTCTCGCTTGGTGCCGGGGAAGTTACTTTGCTTGAGCTGACCGGAAGTTATGCTACGATTGCTAATAATGGCTGGTCAGTTAATCCTTCTGCAATTTCAAAAATAACTACAGCAAAAGGTAAAGTATTATTTCGCAAAAATTTTGAGTCTGAGAAAATTATTAGCGATAAATCGATAACTTTTATGAAGGATATTTTAATCAGTGCAGTCGAACAGGGGTCGGGCCAAAGAGCTAAGGTAGCAAATATAAGAATTGCCGGCAAAACTGGAACTTCACAGGAAAATAAAAATGCTTGGTTTATCGGTTTTACCGATAAACTAGTAGTTGGAGTCTGGGTTGGTAATGATGATAATACTCCTACTCTGGCTGGTGGTTCTTACTTGCCCGCAATGATCTTTCGAGATTTTGTTGAGAAGACCTATTCCAGGTAAAGCTAAATTTACTTTTAGTTCTTATGGCACATTCTCCTTCCATTGATAATTTAAAACCTCTATAATCCTTAGTTGCATATCTTATAGAAAATTGGGGAAAGTAAACTTGAAGGAAAATTCAGCTAGTTTCTTTAGCTTAAAAGGATTGAGGGGCGCAGACTGGACCAAGCATAGTGACATTGGGTTGGCTGTTGCTGTATCTGGTATCCTGTTTGTATTGCTATTTCCGGTAAATGTTTTTTTTATTGACCTACTGCTTGCTATTTCTATCACCATCTCAATTCTAATATTAATGACAACTTTGTTCATCATAAGGCCACTAGATTTGAGCGTATTTCCTACGGTTCTCTTGGTGACTGCAATTATGAGGCTTGCGCTTAATATTGCCTCAACCAGGTTAATACTGGCTAATGGTCATACGGGTCCGGCAGCTGCTGGCCATGTGATCAATGCGTTTGGGAACTTCGTCATGGAAGGAAATATTGTGATTGGTTTGATAGTCTTTGCGATCATAACAATCATTAATTTTGTAGTTATTACAAAAGGTTCGGGCAGGATAGCAGAAGTTGCCGCTAGATTTAGCTTGGATGCCATGCCGGGGAAACAAATGGCAATCGATGCTGATCTTTCAGCAGGTCTTATCAAGGAAGAAGAAGCTAGGGCAAGGAGAAAAGCTTTAGAAGATGAGAGCACATTCTTTGGAGCTATGGATGGTGCGAATAAATTTGTTAGAGGAGATGCGATTGCCGGCCTTCTTATAATTTTTATTAATCTTATCGGTGGAATAGTGATTGGAATGGTAGAAAAGAAGCTTCCTTTCAGTGCTGCTCTGCGTAGTTATTCACTACTAACAATTGGGGATGGGCTAGTGTCGCAAGTACCTGCACTAATTGTTTCTCTAGCTGCTGGTTTATTAGTATCTAAATCAGGAGTTGTTGGCTCAACAGATAAAGCCATATTTGGCCAATTTGGAAAGTTCCCCAATGCACTGTGGATGGCTTCAATTGTAATTGGTCTCATGGCCTTTATGCCTGGAATACCAGCTGGCCATTTTATATTTGTTGCAATCGGTACCGCATCACTGGGCTTCATATCAAAATATGCTGAGAAAATATCTCCTAAAGATGATGAAATGGAAAAACAAAAAGTTACGGCAGAGAAGGAAAAAGAGGAAGAAGAATCTATTTCAAGTGCTCTGCATATTGACAGTATAAAATTAGAACTTGGCTATAACTTACTATCACTGATAAATTATCAAAAAGGGCATAAATTGACCGACCAAATTAAAGCGCTAAGAAAGCAAATTGCTAGAGATTTGGGATTCATAATTCCTTCTGTAAGAATACATGACAATATGCAACTTCCTACCAATAATTATGTAATTAGGATCAAGAATATTGAATGTGGAAGGGGGGAAATTCATCCCGATAAATTCCTGATAATGGATCCTCAAGGTGGGAAAATCTCAATACCAGGTGATGAAACAAAAGAGCCTGCATTTGGTTTGCCAGCACTTTGGATAGAAGAAAAATTTAAAGAAGAGGCATCATTCAAAAATTATACTGTCGTTGATCCACCAACGGTTATAACTACGCATTTAACAGAAATTATTAAAGAGAATATTACGGAGCTTCTATCTTATAGTGAAACGCAAAAATTACTCAGTGAGATAGGTGAAGATCATAAAAAGCTTGTTGCAGAAACGATACCAGATAAGGTTACTGCAAGTTCACTACAAAGAATTTTACAAAATCTTCTTGCAGAAGGAATTTCGGTAAGAGATCTGCCATTAATACTCGAAGCTATATCTGAGGCTGTGACGTCTACTAAGAATGTAACCTTGGTCACAGAAATGGTAAGGTCTAGGCTAGCCCGCCAAATAAGCCATGCGCTCTGTGATGAGGAGGGATATGTTCGTGTTATTTCTCTAGCTCCAAGATGGGAGAGAGATTTTGCTGATGCAATTACTGAAATTGCAGGTGATGAAAGACATTTATCATTAGAGCCAACAAAAATGCAAGAATTTATGGATGTAGCTAAGAAAAAATTGGATGAGTTAGCGCTGCAAGGAATCACTCCTGCAATATTGGTAAGTCCATTGATTAGACCGTATGTAAGGTCAGTTATAGTTAGATTTAATCCATCAACCAGTGTTATTTCACAAAATGAATTATTTTCTCGGGCAAAGATCAAGACTTTTGGTCAAATTGCTTGACCTAGTCTAGTAAAATAGATATATTCTGCATAGTTAAAATCAGTTATCTTACTAGGTTATGTTTGGTATTAGTTGGTCAGAGTTTTTTCTTATAGCCTTAGTTTTTGTGATCCTCATTAATCCTGGTGATATTCCCGAAATATTAAAAAACATCAGATTATTTCTCGCAAATATTACAAAAATAAAAAATCACTTCACTGATATAGTTAAAGAATTTGAAAAAGATCCTGAAATAGAAAGACTTAAGCAGCAGGCTAGGATAGATTTTACATCGTTTAGCAAAGAGTATCTTGAACCAATTGATCAGCTAGATATGAAAAAAGAAAAATTACCAAAAAATGACCAAGCGTAACCAATCCATATATCTACATTTTATTGAATTGAAAAAGAGGATTCTGATATCGGCTGCAGCTTTCCTTGTAGCCTCGCTTTTTAGTTACATTTTTGCAAGCCAAATATATGAATTTTTAACCAGGCCACTAAGTTCCATAATTCCTGATCATACAAGCCACAGAATTATCTATACTAGCTTAACCGAAGTTTTTTTTACTTATGTAAAGCTTGCTTGTTTTTCGGGATTCATTATTTCCTTTCCCATCATGATGACACAGTTATATTTATTTATTGCCCCTGCTCTCTATCAAAATGAGAAGAAAATTTTTATACCATTCATGATAGCTAGTCCTCTTTTGTTTCTTTTTGGGGCAGTCTTTGTTTATTCAGTGATTTTTCCTCTTGCCTGGAAGTTTTTTTTAAGTTTTGAGAATACTGATAACACGGCCAACATACCAATCATTTTGGAAGCAAAAGTTAGTGAATACTTATCATTAGTATTAAATCTAATAATAGCGTTTGGCTTGTCGTTTCAGATACCAGTTATTCTGGTGTTACTGGGAATATTTAACTTGATTGATTCAAATTGGTTGAAACAAAAAAGAAAAATTTCTATAGTAACTATTTTTGTAATAGCCGCTATCCTTACACCGCCAGATGTTGTCAGTCAGGTAGCGCTAGCAATACCGATGTTAATATTGTATGAATTGTCAATTTATGCATGTAAATATATAGAACACCAAAGGAAGCAAAATAATGCATGATATAAAATGGATCAGAGAAAATGCCGAACAATTTGACCTCGCTATGAAAAAGAGGGGCGTTAATCCTGTGTCCTCAAGAATTGTTGAGCTAAATGAAGAAAAGAAGCAGTTGGTGACCCTAATTCAAAGGCTCCAACAAGCGCGAAATGAGAAAGCAAAAATAATAGCTGAACTTGGTGTCAGAGAGACTGAAGATTCTAGAAGAATGAAAAAAGATGCGGCAGATATTAAGGATAAGCTCGCTAAACTAGAATATAAACTCAGCAGCGAAACAGAGCTTGAAAGTTTTTTATCAAGCTTACCTAATATACCGGACGATTCGGTTCCAGTTGGAGTGGATGAAAAAACAAATAAGGAAGTTAAAAAAGTAGGTAATATCACAAAATTTTCATTTAAGCCTAAGCCACACTATGAGATAGGCGAGAACTTGAAGTTAATGGATTTTGTAGATAGTGCTAAAATGTCAGGAAGTAGATTCGTCACTTTAAAAGGACAGCTCGCTAGGCTTGAAAGGGCGCTGGCAAATTTTATGCTTGATGTCCATACCAAACAATTTGGATTTGTAGAAATTTCGCCTCCTTTAATGGTTAGAGATGAGGCTATGTTTAATGCAGGTCAATTGCCCAAATTTGAAGAAGATTCGTTCAAGGTTTATGATAATTTCCGTTTGATTCCTACCTCTGAGGTGCCACTGGTTAATTATGTAGCTGATAAAATCATCAAGAAAGATGAATTCCCGCTTAGATATGTTGCATATACTCCGTGCTTTAGAGCGGAGGCAGGTTCTGCTGGAAGAGATACTCGGGGAATGATCAGGCTTCATCAATTCGCTAAAGTGGAATTAGTTAGTATTGTAAAACCAGAGGATTCTTCTTCTGAGCATGAATATATTACAAACGCTGCTGAGGAAATATTAAAATTGCTCAAGCTTCCATATAGAGTAATGCTATTATCAAGTGGAGATATGGGTTTCTGTGCTAAAAAAACTTATGATCTTGAAGTTTGGCTGCCAAGCCAAGAACAATACCGTGAAATATCTTCTTGTTCAAATTGTGGGGATTTCCAAGCTAGAAGGCTTAAAGCTCGCTTCACAGATGATGCTTCTAAGGAAAAAATATTTGTCCATACGCTTAATGGTTCCGGTATTGCTGTCGGAAGGGCTATGGTGGCTATACTGGAGAATTACCAAAACGAAGATGGAAGTATCTCAGTGCCTGAGATATTAGTGCCTTATATGGATGGTTTGAAAGCAATCAAGTAGAAAAATGTTTAACAAGAAAACCAGAATTTTATTGTTATTTTCAATTATAATTATCTTCTTTTGGGGATATTCGTATCTTGAGGTACTTAAGCAAAATAAGGTTACTGATGCGACTGTCGTGGGACACATCAACTATGCTGATAGTCTCGGGAGGCAATCCATAGATTTGATTGAAATGCTGAATGTTGAAGACATATCCACAAACTTTATTGCGGCAGGTAGAGTCAAGAAAGATGATCTCTCAGATTATGTACTAAAGATAATTCGCAATGAGGGAACAGATAGGTCAGTCGGAAAGGTAATGATTTATGAAAGAGTTCTCAAGTCTGACAAAAATGAAATACCACTGAGATTTCTATTTAATAGCTTTCTCAGCTGGGTAAAGGATTTTCCCCGTGAAAGGCAGATCTGGATTGCCTATTCCATGATAGAATCAACAGCAATTCCTGAGGCCTGGACAGAAAAAATAAATACTTATTTTGATGCTGTAGTAGTTCCTGATCCATTTATGGTAGATGTATATAAAAATTCAGGCGTTATAAAGCCCATATTTGTGATTCCTCTATCAGTTGATATACAACATATGCTAGATTCTCCAATCAAAGTGAAACGCAATGATGTTTTCACATTCATGAATTTAAGCGCAATTACTTCTCGTAAAAATCATATTGCTATACTTAAAGCTTTTCATAAAGCCTTTAACAATGATAGTAAAGTTAGGTTGGTAATAAATTCGAGGCTGTTCAAAAAAGACTCATATGCTGAGCTAAAGAGCTATATAAAAGAAAACGATATTACTAATATACAAATAACCACAGATACTCTAACTAAACAGGAATATCTGGATTTGCTGAGGACGGCAGATTGTTATATTAACGTTTCGCGAGGTGAAGGGTTTTCAGTACAGCCTCGTGAAGCTATGGCTCTTGGAATACCTGTTATAATCTCAAATAATACGGCCCAGTCTACTATTGCTAAGTCCAAGCTTGTGCTGGCTGTTGCCCCTAGTAAATCTGTTCCTTCTTATAATGAATTTTTAAAATTATATTTGGGAAATGATTTTGAGACCGATATAGAAAAAATTTCTCTGGCAATGAAGGAAATTTATAGTAATTATGATTATTATTTAAGCAAGTCAATTGCGATGAGGGATTGGTCAAAGACTTATCATTATGATAATATAAAGCTACTATATCATAATCTTGTTAAACCTAAGAAGCTTATTTTAGGCAATAAGAATGAGGTGACCGCCACTTATTTAGAGACAAATTCTAAGGAATTATACAATAAATATCAGAAAAATTTGGCAAATTGAGACTTTCACTTTGGACTTGTCTCCATCAATTACGATTCATTACCATTCATTATACTCCCTGGACATATCAACTAGTATAGAGGCAGCACGCAAAATATCTTCATCCGGACACATAGAGGGACCTGGTCTCGGGTTTTCTACATGATTAGGTGGAGTAGTATCATTCTTGGGAGCCTCTTCTTCTCTCCTAATAGAATAATCTCTTGTTGCATTATTCTGTTGCTGTACAGTAGGTAAGTAGCAAAAATTATAAATCTTTACCGTTCTGGTTCTCATAGAAATATACCCCTTATAAGGTTGTTAATTAATCATATTAATACTAATACAAAACTCATCAAATAATAGTTATATACAAAATCTATGACTTTTTTATTAATAATTAACTAAAAAGTAACTATATCAATAGAGACTATTATCTTAGCTAATAGTTGGATAGTTGCGATGTTGATTAATATAGAGGCTTTAGAAGATCCGAATACTTATTATATATCTTCGGATAGTGACTTGTCTGGAGTTGCTATTGCAGCTCTAAGCTATAAGGTTTCTAGTGATAAAGAGCTTCTACATATAGAAAATTTAATTACATTCTTGGCGGAAAAAAATACAAGATTTGAGCAAATTAATTTTCTTGCATCACAATACTCGCTTGAAACTTATCAATTACTAATCAGTAACGGGATTAGCCCAGATATAGTCCTAAGACAAGCTATTGGTCTTCCACTAGGAGAAGGGCGCGATAATCTCATAGATTTGGCGTTATTGCACAATCCTGATCTCAGTGTAATTTATATAACATACTCTGAGACCACTGAGAATTTAGAAAAATATATAGCATATGGCTATGATCAGAATAGGGCAGCTAGCCAACTATTGTCAGCTTCATTATGGAATGAGTCACAAACAGAAGCAGTAGAAAATTTGCTGAATTTCCTGATTGCCAAAGGTGCTAGGTTTGATGACCACATCTATATCAGTTCAAATCTTTCATATTCATGCTATGTTCAGCTTTTAGATAAGGGGCTCAAAGCTAATATTGTTTTATCAAAGGCACTAGTTCTTCAAGAGGGATTAGCACGTGATAATCTGATTGATTTGGCTTTATCATATAATCCAAATCTAAGTTACGTCAGGCTTTCTTTTGCAGATCGAGCAGAAAACTTAGCTAAATACTTAGCTAAAGGTTTAAGCTTAGATAATGCTGTCAGGTCGCTTTTAACAATGTCAGTATGGAGCGATGAACAAAATCAAAGGGTTGAAACTCTCTTAGATTACCTTGTACAACAAGGGGCACAATTTGATCATATTTCCTTTGTACATCCGACTCTTTCTTCTCCAAAAATCTATCAGTTAATGTTGGGCAATGGCTTAAGCGGGGACTTAGCTCTAGACAATGCGCTTAGTATGCCTCAGGGAGAAATTCATGATGAGTTGCTTAGTCTGGTTCTAAAATATGACTATTCACCAGATAAAATTAACTTATCCGTCTACAATACTAAATCTGACTTAGATAAAATCATAGGTGCGGGTGTTGCAGTAAACAAAGTTATCAATTTATTGTCAAATATTTCCCCAAGTAATGATCATGAAAAAGAGTATGTTGAAGATTTGCTCAAATATCTCGTGGAAAAAGCTATCAAATCTTTTGGAGAGCATACGTTGTCAATATCAACTATAAAATCAATTTATGATATATTACACAATATGAAAAATCCTATTTCTGCAGATCAGCTTTTACTGCTACTGATTAATTCTTACACAGAGAAAGCTCAGGAACATAAATCTAAAATTAATTTGATTGAAAAGACTATTGATTCTGGGGCAAATATTGATCAAGAGATTTTCTTCGGTCTCACAGATATTACATTACTTGAGTATATTCAGGATCCAGCGATAAGAGATATTTTGATAAGACATGGTGCTAAGATTTGCGGGCTCCCTTCCCAAAGAGTAAAGGACATGTTTGAACAAGAAAATATTATCAGCTTAGTAGAACAAAAACACAACTTTGATGCTAAAGTAGAAGAAAATTTAAGTAAGTCTACCTCATATATTAATACGATACCGCATATTCTCCATCATATATGGTTCACCAGTCCCGATAGTCCAAGAGAAATCTCAGATAGTGATATGGAAAATATAATTAACAACCAACAAATCATAGGTGTTAATGTTAAAAACTTGCAACATATAGTTTGGACAAATAATATAGATTTAATTCCATTATCGCGGGCAAAACTAGAGAAAAATAATATAGAACTCAGATCAATAGAGAATTATCAGAACGAATTTGATCTATATAAAGATATTCAAAACTTTATTGAGCAGAAATTATGGGGAATGGCATCTGATTTAGCGCGTTATAGCGTAGTAGAAAAGTTCGGCGGCATATATTCTGATCTTAATTTTCAATTTACCAGGTCATTTGAACAAGACATACATAAATATGATTTCATAGCCCAAAGTGCAATAAATAATTTTTTCGCAGCCAAGCCTAATCATCCTATTATGAAAGGATTAATTGCCATGATAAAAAACAATCTTGAGATCATACCAAGTTATATCGCTAATATTCCGGAAAAGGCGCATTTTGTAAAGACTGCTTATATTAGCTTGATACCATTCGTTGTATCTGTTTTGCGCAATGCTCATTTAGATGAAAACATTGATGTAATATTTTCAACTTCCAACATTGATTATTCTGGGAAAACCTCAGTTTATGGATATCTATATAATAAATTTAGTTATAATAATTATTTTTATTATCATCATGGATCATCTTGCCATAGTATTTGGGATATTATTGGTTTAGGAGGGCATGTAATTGAGTATCTAACTATAGGTGTTGATGGATATAATAATTCCTACCTTACTTGGCTTGAAGAATAAGAGATTTGATTAGTAGGTTGATAATCATAGTTAGGAAAAAGCAGTTTGACTTTGAAAAAGTACGAGAGTAGCATTAGGTATGTAGATAAACCTATAAAGAATTGATTAATATGATCATATATAAGTTTTCTAGCAAG
>Ga0007797_1000324_pt1 | contig 14434 bp, 16 predicted proteins | sample CryBogmetaGMA25M_FD_60364 | JGI IMG/M metagenome (GOLD analysis project Ga0007797, IMG submission 60364) | Freshwater microbial communities from Crystal Bog, Wisconsin, USA - MA2.5M | ecosystem: Environmental > Aquatic > Freshwater > Lake | place: Crystal Bog, Wisconsin, USA | collected 2009-07-06 | reverse complement strand
TTGAAGTATTTTATAACCGTATCAGAATTCATTCTGCGAATGATTATTTATCACCAGTGGAATATGAAGAAATACAAAAATCTGCGTAACAAGCTGTCCGGAAAAGTGTTGACACATCAGATTGATCTGAATTGCCTTTTCTTCAGCTGGTAACTTAGAGTCCAAAATATCCTTAGCCGTTATTTTGGAAGTTGCAGTTTCAGCATTATCTTCATCTTTTTCACCGCAGTACCAGTTTTTACCTAAACCATACTCCATACATATTTCAGGAGTAAATTTAAATGCCAAACTTGTTTGAGAGATAAGCAGAGTAAAGCCAATGATTACAAGAAAAAGTTGTTTCATTTCACGCCCCCATAAAACTTCTTAATCTTTTTATTGATTACCTCAGACATTCCAGCAGGATTTCCTTGTGCCGCATTCATTTTATTTTTCATATTTTCTTGAGTAGCCGACATTTTTGAACGAGCCTTATTTTCCATATCAGCAAACATTTCATCAAATTTTATTTGCGCAAAATCAATTCTTCTAATTTCTTCAAGAGTTAATGGCCTGCAATTAGGATATTTTATATCGCCCCAACCAATGCCTAATTGCTCTTTACCTCCAACATTGATAATTTTAGCCATTTTGCTTTTAAAGCAGCAATGTGATTGATAACTGGTAAAAGTAATAATATCTTCAAATGAATTACCATTCCAACTGCCAACGTGATGACATAAACCATTTTTTCGCAGCTCAAATAAATCTTTTTCTTCCTCAGCGCAGTGGATTAAATCTCTGATAAAGCCTTTTTCATTACAGCAATTATGCTGTGAGGTTGATTTATGGCATTGTTTTGGCTTTCCTGAAAATAATTTACAATCCCCTGGATCCATCTCATTTGCCTCGCAAGTTTTTTTACCATTTGGACATTTACAGCCCTCTAAATCATCAGATTTCATCGAAGCCAAAATTGCCAATTTACTTACACTATCAGCAAAGTCTCCATGCTGAGTTCTGGTGTGCTCTTCACATACATCACCAATACAAAACTTAGTTGCAATACAGGGTTTTTTATATTCTTGTTTGCTAGTGCAGTTAACTTTATGCTCAAAATGGACACAGGTATCTTTGCCATTAATTTTAAGATTATGAAGACAAGTCTTTTCTCCAGTTAGCTTACAATCCTTATCTAGGGTCTTACATTCATCAACTATGGTCGAACTTCTACAAGCATATTTCTTCTCCCACTTCCAGCAATCTTTTTCAACTAGCTTGCCATTGATATTGCGGGTTTGTTTGGGCTCAACGCAAACTTCATTAACTACTTCACAATATTGATTGATACCTTCAGCGCTGCAATTAGCTAAATCTTTTTCATCTCTTAAAGTCTTAAACTGGGTGTCTACAAGCTTAATTTCTGGTTTTTCTTCAAGGTTTTTGCCACAAGCAAATTTTTTCTCTAAATCTTTACATAGACCTATATCGCTTTGTTCCAAACATTGACCATTAATTTCATCGCAACCGCTATTTGCCTCTAACTCACTGCAATCATTCTTTTCTTTAGCCAGGCAATAATGCTGCTCTTCATATTTCCAACATTCATCCTTAGACTCTATGCCATCGATCATTCGCTTGCCAAAATCAACACAGGCTTTAGCCTGCACTACTTGACATTTTTCTTCATCAAATGCGTAAGCCTGAGTATAAGCTTGGCCAAAAGCTAAGCCTACACTCAAATAAAGAGCAAAATATGAAACTGTTATTTTTAAGAATGATCGCATGTTTCACCGGTTAATTGTGCCGTTTCTTCAGCAAAACAATTTTGTTTAGCTACAATTTGCAACCATCCTTCACCATTTCCACTCACAATAGCTCTCATATTAAGAATATTTTCTTCCTCTTGTAAGTATGGTTTTAGATCTATACTTAACTCCTTATGCCAATTTGTATCTCGTTCACAAGAATGGTAATTATAACCATTAAATACTTGCTTTCTTCCCCCAAACCGTCCTCCTTCTAAGTCGCGTACTTCTAGCTTAGTTCCTCCATCTGGCCCAATGTAAATCAAGTGACCATTAAGAGTTATTTGCATATAATCATCAAAACCAACCTTAACTAATGAAAACTCATCAATATTTACTACGTCTTTTAAAATAAATTTAGCGCTACGATCATAAACAGCACAATGTCCACCCCAGTAATTATCGGCGATAGTTCCAAAGGTTAAAACTCCTTTGTAAAACTCAAACCGCATATCTGTATCAATTGCATTCTGCAGAATTTTTAATTCTTCACATGGTTTCATTTGGTTTTTCTCCTTAAGGTTATTGAGATAATTTGTACTTTCATTAATTTCGCTATTAGTTGTAGTCATAATTTTTTTCTCCTTAAGTTTTGTTAAAATTAAAATTCTTCAGAATATTCACATTTTTCCTCTCTCTTAATATCCCAATTAGTGCAACAATTTTGTTTAGCTCTAATTTGCAACCAGCCTTCGCCATTACCTGCAACTATAACTCTAGTTTTAAGGCTGTTTTCTCCTTCTTTCAAATATGGCTTTAAATCTACATTAGGATCTCTAGTCCAGTTTGTATCTCGTTCACAAGCACTGTCTCCATGTCCATTATTTACAACTTGATGATTCCAGAATCTTGATCTTCTTGTCTCAACTTCTAATTTATTACCTCCATCTGGTCCAACGTAAATCAAATGGCCATTAAGAGTTATTTGCATATAATCATCAAAACCTACCTTAAAGAGAAAAAATTCTTTGATTTTATCCTTATTAGTAATTTTAAAAGTTGTAGTTCGATCATATACTGCGCAATGGCCACCCCAGTAATTATCAGCTATTGTTCCAATGGTTAACACTCCATTACTATAATCAAAGCGCATATCTGACTCAACCGAACCTCTTTCAATTCCTCCCATATCACATTCCTTGCTTGTCTTGCAGCTGATGCTAGTAATTTCATCTCTACAGGTTTTAATTTTGCTTTCTCTGGTTTTATGGCAAAGGTAACTATATTTACTATCGATCTCAACTATTTGCTCTGGGTAACAGCTATTGATCTGGCTAGCATTATATTGATCACAAGTATCTTGCTTCTCACTAGTAATCGTTGTTGTACCATCTTTACAATCAGCATATTCTCCTTTTAAATAATCAAATTCATTCTTAGCGTTTTTTATTTGGTTTAAAGCCTTATCTAAATAGCCTTTGTTACTCACTGGCTTGCCATTTTTATCTTTAGTAAATCCATGTTGATCTACTGTTTCCTGCCGCTTTAAAGTTGCTTTTGTTCCAAATACCGCCCCAACTTGACAATTATCCTTTTGACAATTTTGGTTAGTATTATTTCCTTGATCGCGATTATTACTATTATCACCGGCCTCTCTATTTAAAGCCCCCTCCCCTTCGCTTTGCGTTAACGACATATTACTTCCCCTAACATTTGTGCCGTGATATGCAGCAGGACCTTTTAACTCATTGGTTTCCATATCTTTAAACGACTCATCTACTTTGGCTTTCATTTTATCTGCTATTGCTTTAGCATCTGCATTTGCAATAGCCTGGTTACTTAAGGCCATTACGCTCAATAGCAATGCTAGAACTAGTAGAATCAAGGTCGTAAAATCTACCTTTAAGAATTGTTGCTTAACTTTTAATAAAAATGGCTTGAGGTTTTTCATTTTACTTGAAATCCCCCTACTTTGCTTAAGCGCTCTAAATAGTCTTTTGCTAAAGCAGCTGTTTCACCATTGGCTGCAAATTGCTCCAGTGCATAAATTACGCTTACATTACCAACTAACTTGTCGTATTTATCGCCACTATTAATGACAAAACTTGGTACAAAGTTTATTTTAAAATCACTAAATGGCCTTGGATCAATATCAATAATCATCCCTTGCTCGTTTAACTTCTTGATATAGCTCATTGTCTCTTTAAAACTATTATTAATTAAACCTCGAATAATAAGCTTTGCGCCTATTTTTCTTGCAATTATGTCATAGTTTTGGATTACTTCCTTAGGCATGCTAAAGCTAATAAATATTTTTAAGCCATCTTTTCGACTTGCTTGGCAAGCATCTTGGCCTTTAACTGCTTGCTGCAATTCTTTATATTCATTAAGTATTCGCGCCGTAATATTAGTTTTTTTACTATTGGCATTAATATCTGGCTCAGCCCTATTAGCATACTTACTGACATTATCTTCAATATTTTTTACTATAGTCTGAGTGTAATCTAGGGTTTGTTGTTGATAGTTTTGTGCTTTTATTTGGACTTGCTCTATTAACTTTTTATCTTGCTCAAAATTAGCCTTAGTTGCGCTATTAAGTTGATCAGCTATTGCTTCTAAGCTTTTCTCACTCTCATCTATTTTAACAAGATCAACGCTGGCGCTTGCTTGCCTAACAGGATAAAGATTTAACATACAAAACGATAAAGTTAAGCAGAGACAAATTTTAATTATAAAATGCAGCATCCAACTTTCCTCCATAATAAATAACCAAAATCCTCGCCAACTATTGGCGTTTCCTTTAGTGACTCAAACAATGTAGTCGTTTTTCCAAAAGGAGCGCAATTACTTGGATCTGGGTTGATCATTTGATAGCGGTAATGACTTTTTTGCATAATTAAAGCTATGTGCTTAGTGCATATTTTTTGCACATCATCAGAAGCTGTTTGATGAGCCATACCTTGACGATGCATTTTAAAGGTCATTTTTTCAGTGGCATTTAATGATGCTTGCACCCCGCCGATATGAGCATTTACATTACCGTTCATCGGAAACATGCTGCCTTGACAGCCGGCGCACCAATAAAGCGAATCAAAAGGCTGATTATTTACAGAGCTGGAGACACAATCAGCTGAACAAGCACCTTGCGCTACCAGATTATTAAATAAAAAGCCCTCAGGATGAAGAATCATCGACAATTCATCATCAGTTCCAGTCGGATCAACTTCAGTGATCCATAATGGATCAAAGTTATTTTCTTGCAGACAGATAAAATCTTTAAATAGCTCCAGTAAATAAATAACTGGATAAATATAGTAATGGCTATACCAAGTTGAAATCTGATAACTTGCAGCTTTAGCTCTTCCTCCTTGACTACGCTCAAAACCCAGATCCATCTCAAGGCCGCCCATATTAACAAAGCAATAAGGCTCAGCTGATACATCCACGAGACGAGAAGGCTCCCAAAATCCGCCAACAATTCCAGGAACGGAAATTCCTACTTTATTGGGACACACACATATTGGTGAAGTTGGATTCTTAGTATCTTTAAGTCCTGAACTATTACCTACGATTTCCATAGAACCTAAACTTAAAGGAAATAAACATCCCCAGTGAATATCAGTGATTGGATTGATAAATTCACCAGTACATTTTTTTGCATAAGCAAGGTTATAGTTAAAACAGACCCATATAATAGTTAAAATAAAGCACAACCTAGGAGAGAGTTTTTGCATTGTTCTTCTCCTGTTTTATATTTGAATTCATTATAGCTCTAGGTCTATTGGTAGCCTCTGATTCCTTTGCTTGGTCTTTTGTAAGTATAGATATTTTTAATTGCAACCCATCTTGCACAACTAGCGCAGGAATTTCTTTAATCCCAAATTTTGTCGTAATCACTCCAGCTTGATCAAAATAGATCCATATTTTATATTTGCGTTGTAGCTCTAAAGGCGAGCCTTTGACTAAAATTATTTTGAGTTTTTGCTGTTTTTCTGCTCTTATTTTTAAAGCCAATTCAACTTGAGTTTGATCATCACCATCAATAAATATTAGCGCTTCTCGAAGAGGAACATGCGCTAAAGGATTAACTTTTGTACCAGCTAGGTGAATAATTTGTCCCAGATGATCTTTAACATCTTCCTCAAGTGTATAACTTGGATCATAAAAATATTCTCTTGTTTCTTTGGCTACTGTAATCTTCTTAACTTCAGGAGGTCTTTCAGTATATTCTCTAGTTCTAGTAGCCATTTTTTTATTGAGCTGCTCCATATCTATTTTGGTCAATCTTGCTTCAATTTCTTTTAAGATATCAGTCTCACTAATTTGATAGGTATGACCTAAAACCCCAAAATCTTTAGCTTCAGCAATGCTATATAAGTTCAGCCAAAGAAAAAGCGCTGCGATCATCAATAACAAAAGCAATATTTGTTTTATAATTGGTTTGATAATTTGTTTAATACTTTGTTTACTAAACATTGCTTTTGTCATTGCTGTGTATCCGTTCTATTAAAAATAAAACTATCGCCAAGCTCGCGAGTTAAGTCTATTGCTCCACTAATAAATCCGTCTCCAGATATTACTACGCTGCTTTTTCCTCTTGGATGATTTTTAAGAAATTCTATAAGTTTTTGTTTTACTTCACCCTTGATACATTCTGTATCTAGGCTATAATTTTTAGGTGAATAGTTATAGATCATATAGCGCTCAATTATTTTGCTGCTATCAATAAAAATAATCGGCTGCTCAAATAAATTATTACCTTCTATTATTTTTTTATCATCATAAGCATAAGATTTCTTTAAAAGAGTTAGATATGTAAGTAAACCCCCCATTAATGCGCTTACAAATAATAACAAATACACTTCCTTATATCTAACTTTACCAATGAGACTTAAAAAACTACTCATATTATCCTCTTATCCTCCGCTAAGTTTTAAGAATTATTATCCTTAATTAAATTCTCTATTGCCTCATCCACACTCATTCCTTTGCTTCGCATTTGTTTAATTTTAGCAATATCTTCAGCTTTACTTGAAAATACCTGCGCGGAAAATGGATCTAATAATAATCTACCAATCTGCCAGTAATCCTCCCGATACCGCAGCATGAACTCTGAATAAGCTCCCTTCATTCCTCTTAAAGAATGGGCGATCTCTATTTCACCGGTTCCCATCATTAATGTATTGCGTAATATATGATCATCTTTACCATCAACGGACAAAATTATCCGCCAATCTGATTGCGATAAGCAAATAGCACCCGCTTCACTATTTTGTACTTCGAAATCTGACATGCATTGTGAAGCAACAATCAAACTTAAATTATATTTACGCCCTCTACGGGAAAAGCCGCCTATTGGCCCTTTAAGCACAGGATGTTTACCTGTACGCCAGAATTCATCAATAATTAAACTTGTGGGAATGTTCCTACCTCTAATTTTGGCATAAACTAAAAAAGTTACAGTAAGTAAGACTGCACTTTGGAGAGCTTCGATAGACTCTAAATCACTAAGCTCAAATACCGTTAATCTATTTTTAATGTCAATAGTTGCCTCGCCGTTAAAATACTTGGCATATCTTTCTTGACCAGTATAGCTAAAAAGAATATCCTCTAATTCACCAATTATCTTTTTAGTCGCATCATTTTTGCTGCTCTTCATCGCGATAAGTTCATCTCTTATATCAGAAAAGCCTCCTTTACTGCCTTTGCTATTCATAACTCTATCAACGCTATCTATTAAAACACTGCGATATAAGCCAATCACAGGATCTGTAGTATTGTTCTTATCAACGTTAGCAATTATACAAAGAATTGATACCACCAGATCGATAAATGGCTCTTCAAAATTTTCCTTATATTCTTTTAAGTCTTCACCCTTGTCGGCATTTTTATATAAAGAAAATGGATTGATACAAAATTCGCCACCACCAAAATCGACAAAATCACCATCTAATAGCTCACAAGTATTTTTAAAGCTTCTACCATCATCAATAATTACTACTTGACCGCCATTTTTAAGCAATGACATGCTATATTCTTGTAGCCATACCGACTTTCCTCGTCCGGACGCACCCACTACAACCATATTAAAATTTCCGTTAACATTATCAGCAGTTTTAAAATTATCAAAAAAGAATAATTGTCCGCGGCGACCAACAAAAAGCATTAATGGGCTAGTGTAATTCTGGCTATCAGCAAATACTGGCATTAAGTTAGCGCAAGCTCCTGAAAGCTTTTTAGAAGAAATCTTAAGTTGATCAAGTATTTGCCAATTTTCACCAATGCCAAAAGGCAAAGTATAAATCAAGCTATTTAGGCAGTCGTATTTAACTCGCTCTAATTTAAAATCTAAGCGCGAAAAATGATCTTTAAGCCCTTGGCTAGCTTTAGCTATGTTATCTTGATCAAAATGAATGAGAACAATATACATGACCAGCTTACCCATTCTCTCGCCCCGATTGATCATGCTACTTACATAGCGCCAATCATTATTTTCTTCTAACATCTTAGGAAAAAACATCGGCAATTTTGAATCATTCTGCTGCGTCTTAATCATTCGATGCTTATCAGCTGTTCTTTGCGAGGCTTCCTTATCTTCTAATACATAACCCATCGATATATAAAAAGGACAAGGTAAACTAATGCCTTTTTCAAAATCACCAATATAATCAATACCTGACTGTAAGTCCCAAGCGCCAGGCCAATCCACTACCTCAAATACTGAATAGCTTACTTCTTTTTGGCTTGGATTCTCTTTAGATCCATGTGCTTTAGCTTTATTTACTTGATCTTCTAAAACATTAGCAAAAACAACTCTATCCGCTTGCATCTTTACAATCTGAGAAGAAGCTAGGCATTCTCTAATATCAGCCAGGCGATGGATATTCTGGTTTTTATAAAGACTGGCTGTTGGATTAAGCAATTCCTGAAGTAAATTAGCTAAATCTCGATCATTCAAAACGTAAGCATCACTATTTATTTCTTTAAGAAACTGAGTGAATTTATCTTGTAGCGCCTTAAGACTATAAATAATAGCTTGGGTTTGATATTCACTGCTAGCCTTGGCCATTGAAAAGATAAAATAAAGCTCAAAATCTCGCACGATTAAATTAGCTCTTTTACCTAACAAACTGGAAAAGCTCCCCCGAGCCAAGAATTCAGCTCTGCTATTTGAGAATTTTTTAAACATCTCATCCTGACTTCCAGATTTTTGCCAAGCATCTAGTAAACGGCCAATCTTAGGTGAAGCATAATTAATGACTTGGAGTGTGCACCCAGAGGGTAAGTCATTATTAATAATATTATTAATAGCTGATTTAGCTGACTCATCCATGCCAGAAAAATGACCCACTCTTAAAATAAAACCTAAAGTTTGCTTGTTTTCAAAAATACAATTTTGACCATCAAAAGATCGAAATGGAAGAAATTCAAGTAAACTTAAGTTTGTTACCAGTTGTTTTTTCTCAAATTTTTTCTTAAGGAGATTCGGTTGTCTGTGTCTGTGTCTATGTCTATAATCAGCAAGCAGCGCATCAAAGTCTTCTCCTACTTCATTAAAATATCCATTTAAATTATCAAGAAACTGCTTAACCATTTTATTTAACTCTATTATATCGCTACACTTCTGTTGCCATCATTCAATCTCAATTAATTCATATTCTTCACTACTTAGTAAGTCTTGGTTTAATAGCACTTGACTCGCTTGCGATCCTTTCTTAGTTCCTTGATTTGTTGGTTTCGTTTTTTTATGTTTGCTGGTATTTAATAAAATTTGCTCTCTTGCCATTTCATCAGCATACTCTAAAGAGCTACAACCAATTCCCTTTGCTTTAGGGCAGTCCCAACTGCTTTTGTAAGTCGAGCAACCACTAGTCAGAGAAAATAACAATATTGAAATAACTGCTTTGCTAGCTTGCCTGCTAGACTTAAACAATTGTATAAGCTTATTTAGATTTTCTATCATCACCATCTTCCTCTTTAAAACTAAAGCCTTCTTGGAATACTACGTAAACTTCAACACCCTCATTAACCGAGATCACTGGTTGATATTGCTCAGCTCGCTTGATGAAATAATTCGATAAGCTATCGCCACTTTGACTTAAGCCTGAACCTAAACTACCTTGCATAATATTCTTTGCTTTTTGTTGATCAGTAACCACAAATCCACTAGATGAAATAGATGCTTGTGGTTGACTTAAACTATTAACGTTCGATCCAAAACCTGAAGCAATTCCGGCAAGAAAACTTCTAAGCACTAAATCCCCATCTCTTGAAATTACTTCACCTCTAATGCCAGATTTTGCCATTGAGGTAATATAAGCTTTAACTGGAATTTCCATGAAAGTAGTTTTATCTTTAGCGCAGGTCATTAGCACTCCGTCTAAATAAACTTTTTCACTGGAGATATCGCCAATTGCTCGCGCTGACATCTGGCAACCAATTAACTTATTGGTTTTTAAATATTCACTACCAAAACCTGCTGATATTGCATCACCAGTAATGCGCAAGAGTAACTGTCTTGGATTGGCCTCAGCGGTCATTCCAACTCCAGCATCAACTCCAAGTAATAATTTACCTTGAGCATAGCTATTAGCTGGGATATATTCGCCAAGCTTTCTAATCTTCTTGCTTTTAGTAAAAGATTTAACTTCAAGATTATTTTCAACTTTTTGTTTTTGTTCTTCTAAATCTATTCTAACTTTACTAAGCTCTTCTTCTAGTTTCTTATTATATTTTTCTTCTAATTGCGACTCTAAGCGACTCATCAACTCTTCCATAGTTTGCTTGCTCACCTTATCCTGCTCAAGACGTTCATTGATGGTTTTTTGAGTCTCTTCATTAACCTGCTGTTTTTGCTTAATCGACTCAACTTCCATACCTTCTTGCTCTGCCCATAACATTTCGTTTTTGACTCCACTAGTTAATTCCTCAAGTCCTGGCACCTTCTGCTCAAGTTTACTTGTCTGTTTTGCAGTTGAGACAGACCCCTTTAGTGAGCGAACTGCACTTCCACTATTTTGAATAAAATAACAGCCAAGTAAAAACACAACTATAACTACAGAACCTAAGCGAAGATGCTTACGTCTCGCTAAAGCCGGCTCACCTTCAGTTGCCACGAAAAACTCACGTAACTTACTCTTTATTTTATTTAAACTCGTCAATATTATTTTCATTTTTCTCTCTCTAATTCTCGCTAATGCGAATTAAAACCGACTGCTCACTTGGTGATAACAAAGTTTTAGTTAAGTACACAGCTAACCTCTCTTTGCTCATGAAGTCATTTAAAGCTAATTTTTTTGTTTCGTTGCTTTTATTAGTAATTTGAATCTTTTCAGCTTTAAGCATATCGCCATTAATCGTGCCAACTAATTGCATAGTCAGATCTTTGTTTTGACTAGTTAATGACTTATCTTTAGCCACAATCTCGTAACCAATATGTTTCTTTGGCCTTAATGAGACCGCTATTATTTTCTCAATTCGCTTTTTAAGTAATGGTGAAACTTGTTCACTTATCTTACTTAAACCACTTAATTTATTATTTGTTTGTGCTAAAATTCTTGAAGCTCCGTTATTTACAAAAATCTGGTTAGCTGGAATATCTTCAGCGCCTAAGATAAATTTAAATGTCCAGCCTCCTTCAAGTTTAACAAAGAAATTAATTGGCTTCTCAGAACTAGTTCTTAAATAAATATCTTTTCCATTAACTGCATATTCTAATTCTCCAACAATTGCATTGATATCAGTCACCTCATGATTAAAAGCAATCCGAGTTATTTCTTTTAAAGATGCTTTGGCTAAAACCGTTCCATTATTGTTAACTGTAAAATATTGCTCGATTTGGCTATTGGCTCTGGCGTAATCATTTATGCAGAAACATAATGAGCTTATCATTATCAAATAAACAGTTAATGCTTTTAGCTTATTTCTTCTTATCATGTTTAACCTCATCAAAAGATTTTAAAAATATTAAGCCCGTTTTATTGGTAAACTCTAGCAAATATTCTTTATATTGAGTATCGATCCGCTTACCACCTAAATAGGTTTCTAAATAGCCCTTTACTTTAGTGGTAAAATTGAAGTTATCGAACTCATATCCCTGAATATCTGTAAAAATATAACGATAATCGCGAGTAGCTATATCTTTTGCTAATGTCCCTATTTTAGCCTTAAATTCATTATGATACTGACCATCAACTTGACGCATTATGCTGGTTGAGACTTTTTCTACATTTTCTTTTTTCATAGAGAATATTAATGAAAGCATTTGATCTGCCTTCAGCTTTAAAGCCTCGTCATTAATATAGTCACCGCTGATTATAAATTCTTGATCGGTAATTGGTAAGTTTCTGGTGATAATCTCTTGATTATAAAGTTTTAAGGCTAGAATCAAATTAGTCATTAAAGTCACCGCTAAAGCTAGACTTAAAATATTTTTCTGCAATCGCAGTTTTTTATTAATGATCGACATGTTCTACCACCTGTTTATAGGTATCTTTAAGTCCTGCAAAAAGTTAGTTACTGCTCTATAAGCTAGTTGCGGACTCAAGGCTTACTTCATTATTTAACTTCATATTCATTCTTCTTTGATGGCCTTGAATACCTTGGATAAAATTCATTTCTCCTGGTAAGTACCAGTAAATAAATCTAATCATTCTTCTTATAATCGCTCTGTTTCTAAAGCGTGAAAAAACATTAGCCATAAAAATTCCCACTGGGATGCCATATAAACCTAAATTAAACATCACAAAACTGCCCCATACCATCATAAATACAATCAGAGTATCAAGGGGTATCCCGAGGCAACGCATTGAATTATCAAGAGTTTTAGGAATAAGGTAATTCATAATCTTAAAACATCATCTCGACAATACCATTAGCTGACGACAGTAATAGTCCAGTGCCTAAGGCTCCAACTACATATTTAGTTGGAAATCCTGCAACTCCCATAATTCCGGCCATAGCTAAAGAGATGAAAGTAATTAACTTACCCGCACTTCCTCCAACCCAACCAGATGCTTTGGTGAAGATTGTTTCAAAAGCATCAGCATTACCACCAGCGGCAAATGAAACTTCGGGCAAGAAGAATAGCGACGCAATTAAAACTCCAATAGTAATGACTTGAGTGTGATTAAAATTGAATTTATTTTTTACGTCCAAATTACTTAATCTACTTAATTTAGTTATATTTAATGTTTGCATGATTAGATTCTCCGTATTTAGTTTAAAATAGTTGCTTTATTTTTATGTTTTCTGTCCTGATAGAATGATCTCTTCATTTTACCTCCCATAAATTATATCGAATGAATAAGAAAAATGGTCATTTTCAATATTTACAGTAATCCAGAGATTGATCTTACTAACCCTTGAGTTAGCTCAGGCTCTGCAGTTTCAAATTTTAAATTTACTTTTTTAGCTACGCTTACTATTCTGGTTTGATATTTTTTCCAATTAGTTTTTGCTTCCCAAGTAGATTTTTTATGACCACTATTGCCTTGTTTTAAGCTAGCATCACTACTTTCTGTAATAAAGTTGCCATCTGCTTTCTCACTAATCTGTAAATCCGTAATCATTGAATATTGTTCAACCTCAACTGCAGCATCAATCACGGTACCAGCAATTCCACCTAAAAGTCCAAGTCCTAGCATATCTCTTCCATTTCCAGAAAAGGCTCCACCTGCTATTACACCAGCAGCTACGCCTTCTAAAGTTCCACCATAACCAACTGCAAGTGAATTAAATGGATCTTTTAGTGCTGATTTACCAACTTGCAATATATTTGCTTGGATCATAATGCTAGATTCTTTTGGATTGCTTGTAATTCGATATCCTTTAGCTTCAATTGCACCCTTGATCTTTGATTCAATATCAAACCCTTGCTTATCGGTGGTATTTCTAATTTGCAGTAATACTACTTTTTTGCTGTCTTCAAGAGGATCTAAAAATACTGTATCTGACATTTTAGTTTCTACCTCAAGCTTAGCATGCTTAATTACTTTCGTCGTTGCAGCACATCCTGCTAAATTAATAACAGCAAAACTCAGCGCGGCAATAATTAAATATTTAGATACTTTGTGGCTCATTTTTTAATCTCCTAAGGTATTTTAACCTACGTTCATTTGCTTTCTTTAATTGTCTAAAATAATACTTAGATAATACCAGTCCCTACCAACAGCAGTTACTCGTTTACGTGTTTCAATAAATGTTACCCATTTTAGGCTTTTTAGCTTATAATTTGCTATCACAAATTATAAGTAACATAAACGCAAATCAGAATCAATAGTTTTTTTATACTTTTTTATATTTTTTTTATTTTCTGATATATTTTTCTTATATTTGCTCTGTTACTAATAGACTGTAGACTAATAAATCTGTATACTAATGGCGATGATTTAATAATAAGGATTATGTATTAACATGAGTGTAGCAAAAGGAATCCAGTATATAGTGAGGCAAAGGATGAAAGCCCTTAATATGTCTGTGCCTGAGATGGAGGCTAAAGCTGGAGTAAAAAGGAATGTCCTTGGAACTTTTGTGTCTGGAACTAGAGAAAATCCTACTTTAGAAACTCTCACACGTATAGCAGATGTACTAGAATGTTCTGTTGCAGATTTATTTAATCCAAATATAGATACTAGTACTCAAGTTAAAAACACAGAGTTTTTAAAGTGGAATGAATCTTTATTTTATAATTGTGCTAATACCGTAAC
>Ga0007797_1000322_pt1 | contig 14480 bp, 10 predicted proteins | sample CryBogmetaGMA25M_FD_60364 | JGI IMG/M metagenome (GOLD analysis project Ga0007797, IMG submission 60364) | Freshwater microbial communities from Crystal Bog, Wisconsin, USA - MA2.5M | ecosystem: Environmental > Aquatic > Freshwater > Lake | place: Crystal Bog, Wisconsin, USA | collected 2009-07-06 | reverse complement strand
GGGTCGGGCAGTATCACGACCGCTGTACGATTACCCACCCAACAAGCGATCAATCAGACCAACTAGCCGGTGTAGGTTCAGTGGCTTGCTCAGGTACTCATTGGCCCCAGCCTCCAGGCAGCGATCCCGGTCGTCTGGCATGGCCAGGGCGGTCAGCGCGATGATCGGCGTTGTCGCACATGCGGGCATCGCCCGCAGCCGTCGGGTCGCCTCTAGCCCGTCCATCTCTGGCATCTGGATGTCCATCAGAATGAGGTCTGGACTACTCTCGACCGCCCGATCAATGGCTTCCACGCCGTTACGGGCCACCACCACGCGACAATGATGGTCGTGAAGATAATCGCTGATCGCGCTGATCGTGGTGTCATTATCCTCGGCTAGAAGGATCAAGGCATCTCGGTGCGCGTATATCTGTTGCTCCCCGACGATCTGTACCGGTATAATCACCTCGGTCTGGGCAGGGAACAGCGTGATGTCTGCCAACGACTCTGACTCCGAGTGCAGCCAGGGCAGGGTGATTGTGAAGCGGCTGCCCTTGCCAAAACCGGAACTCTCAACATGCACGCTGCCGCCGTGCAGATCCGCTAATCGCCGTACCAGAGCCAGCCCCAGCCCGGTGCCCTCGTGTTTACGGGTGAGGCTGCTGTCGAGTTGGGTGAAGGGCGTAAACAGGCGGGTCATATCCTCGGGCGTGATCCCAACCCCACTATCCTCCACGATGAAACGAACCAGATCCTGCGCCGCGTCAGCCTCCACTTCCAGGTGTATCTGCCCGCCCGTCGGGGTGAACTTTACCGCATTGCTCAGCAGATTGACCAGCATCTGCTTCATGCGCTTCGCATCAGCTTTCATCATCGCGTAATTGTTGTTACTGGCGAAGCTCACATGCAAACCCTGCTTTATGGCAAGCTCCCTGATGAAGAGTAAGCTAGACTCGCAGATGTCGCTGACCAAACATGGCTCAAAAAAGAGATCCATGCGTCCGGCCTCAATCTTGGAGAGATCGAGAATATCGTTGATTAGCGACAGCAGATGGCGCCCGCTGGTGTCAATATGTTGCAGCGAACGAGTCTGGCGCTCGTTCAGCGGCCCGGCGTACTGCTCCAGCAGAATCTCTGTGAACGACAGGACACTATTCAGCGGGGTGCGCAGTTCGTGGCTCATTGTGGACAGAAATTCGTCCTTCGTGCGTAGTGCCCTGCCTAACTCGGCGTTCATCTGGCTCAAGTCGGAAGTACGCTCAATGACACGCACCTCCAGATCACTGTTCAGTTGCTGTATCTCGTTCTCGCGACGCTTGCGTTCGGTGATGTCGCGACAGAATCCCACCAATTGGTCACCATCGCTGCTGATGTAGTGGGCGCTGATGTCCACTTCGAAAATGCTACCGTCCTTGCGGCGGTTGCGAGACTCAAAGCGACCCGACCCGACCCGCATGATCTGCCCAATCTGTGCCCGAATATCTTCCGGCTGCTCGCCCTCGGCGACATCCGAGATCCGCATTGTGAGGATCTCATCCCGACTGTAACCCGACATGGCGCAGTATGCGTCGTTCACATCAACAAAGTGCTGCTGTTGATCGACAATCCAGAAGCCATCAAGGGTCGTCTGCAAGATCGTGCGCAGACGCACGTCGCTCTTTCGCAGCGCTATCTCGCTATCCCGTAGCGTATCGGCGTCTTTCTGGCGCTTGGCGAGCGCACGTGCCACCCAGCCCGAGATCGCTAACCCGAACAGCATGGTTATCCACGGCTCCCATGAGCGGCGTTTGGTGATGAAGGTGGGGGTGGGCTTGGTAATGATCTGCCACATGTTCCCCGCCACATCAAAGGATGTCGCGTAGAATATCCCCGTGATCAGATGGCCAAGTTGTGTAGTATCGCTCACGGATAGTGGAACAGAGCGAGATGCCGCCGAATTGACATAAAAAGGTTGATTGCTCGCTGTGGCATTCTGGTCAAAGAGGTAGAGATCAATGTCGAGCAACTCGGGCATCTGCATCACGGTATTCACGAGATCATGGATACGTAATACGCCGATCATATAGCCTCGGATATTCGCCTGACGTGCGGCAACGGTATCAACAGCGGCTCCGGGCGCATAGATCGGCCAGAAGATCAGGACCCCCGGAGTCGAATCGCCGACAAGATTAATCGGTGCAGTAGAAGCAGCCTGACCCGTATCGCGTGCCCGCTCCAGGGCCGTTCGCTGAATCGGCTCCGAATTCATGTCGAAGCCCATATCGGCGCGGTTAGCGTTGAGTGGCTCGTGATAGTCGGCAACCACATACCAACTGCGGTCGCCGGTACGAGTGCGCTGCCCATCGCTACCGCGCTCAAAGATCATAAAGTCGGAGAATCCCTCACGCCGTACCGCCGCCTCGTAGGCAGGGCGGTCGGCAGCCATTACCAGCGGTGCCCATATCAGATCCCGAGTCCCGGGCGACGTGGTCACATGCTGCACGAACGAGCTAAACTCCTGCCGAGTGAGATTACCGCCTGACGACACATAGAGTGCGTGGATTATTTCCACGTCGTCATGATACTGGGTTACCGCACTGTGTAGCACCAACGCGGCGGTTGCCGCATCGCCCGTGAACTCATCGGTAATCCGGCTCGACTCAATATTCCATAAGAGGAAGAAGATTCCAATCGAGAGGATCAGTCCGGCATCAAAGACAAACAGCACGATCTGCCGGGACACCGGCCATGCGCGGAGTTGCATACCCATCCAGATCAGCGCTGGGGTGATCAGGATGATGCCGAAGCTGTTGCCAAGCCACGTATTGCCCCAGACAATTACGTAGGCAGTCGGCAGTAACCGCCCCGCAACCGCCAGAGCGACAATGCTAAACGTGGCGTCAATCATGCTCACCGCTGCCGCCGCCAGCAGCGCCAGGATCGTCCAACCGCGCCGACTGGACGTACTCCAGAACAACGCATATCGGCGCTGGAGAAATCCGGCGGTCAGTGCCTGCGCCAGCGCCCCCGTCGCGATAGTCGCAGAGATCGCCAGATCAGCTGAATGGAAACCATCAACGAAAGGGAACAAAAACCGAGCGACAAAAGCACCGATCCAGATCCCGAGGGCTGACGTTCGGGGGCCCAGGATCACGACGGCGGCGGCGGCGAATCCCGCCGGTAGCCAGATCAGCGGCATCCCCAGCGGCGACAGCGTACCCATAAGATTGAGCATCGCCAGCAGCACATACAGAGCAATAAATGCACTCGTAATAACCAAATGGACAGAGATGATAGTGGATCGCGATTTCATAGAAGAGAACCTCAGCAACACCTTGATAGCGTCATTATCGTACTCTTGTGTGTCTTGTGCAAACCCTTGGCGGGCGACTGAAGTCGCGCCTGCGGGGCGCTGCGCGCCGGGCGTCGGCCTGCGCCGACGCCGGAACCGCCCGCGTCGGCGGGCGGCCAGCCGTAGGCTCCCGTGACGCGACTTCAGTCGCAAGCAACCATCATCGTAAACCCAACAGGTTTGCACAGACCGTGCAGATGCGCTACCATCAGACATCCATGCGATTTGCGCACAACACCCGATGGACATGGCTATCGGCTATCGGCTATCGGCTATTTGATGAATAACGACCTCACGCATACACTGTGGCTACCGCTGCTCGGTCTGCCGCTGACACTGCACACGAACAGTCAGTCGCTCGCCGCTGCACTGGAGCAGCAGCGGCCTCTGGGCAACTGGGCGGATCTACCGGCGGATCTGATCGATTCTCTTCCGCCGCTCCAGATGGATGTGGTGGTGGGTGATGCGGGCGAGCAATGTGGCAAGATGCGCCTGCACCAGCATGGGCCGCTGATGCTGGCCGGGGATGGCCCTCGCCTGCTCCTGGCGCAAACGGATCGTGGCTACGGGCTGGCTTTTGTGCCACCTGACCCACTCAGCCACGCGCTCACTGCGATCTGGGATCTGGGTGTGTTGCTGGCGCACGGGCGTGGTCGAACACCGATCCGGGCGGTGGCGCTGGAGTGCGGTGGGCATGCAGTCCTGCTGGTTGGCACTGATCTGGCAGATCTGCTCCACGCTTGTGCAGATCGCGGGCTACGGCCTTTGGCCAAGAACGTGGTGCATGTGAGCACTGGCGCGGGCGGGCTGCGGATCTGGGGCGACGGAATCGGTGAGAATGTGCTGAGCTGTGCAGGGCCGGCGACGCTCTGTCTGGTGGAGCAGGGCACGGTGCGGGCCAGCCAGATTGTGGCGCTGCATGATGATGTGCCTATACCAGACTTAAACACGGCGGTGGGGGCGACCTACCGGCTCTTGGTTGGCACGGATGTGGAGATGGCGGCGGTGTTGGTTGAGCATGTGGCGCGTATGGATGCGCCAGACCATACACGCATGTGAGGGACACGGACATTTTTAATTGTCCCATTACGAGTGATCTGTCACGCTGAGCGAAGCGAAGCGTCCCGGCGGGCGATACGGATGCGCCGGGACGCTTCGCTTCGCTCAGCGTGACAGTATGACGGCGTTGCGTATGCTGTATTATGTTTCTGATGATGATTGTGTGGAATCTCATACGCAGACTCTTTGAGTGGCTGCTGGTGCTGTTCACTCTGGCTACCCTCGTGGCCGCTGTGGCGGCGGCGGTGGTTCTCTTTGGTGAGCGCGATTTCGCTCAGCGCATCTATCCCCACATCAGTGTGCGCGGCGTATCGGTGGGTGGCATGACTGCCGACGCAGCCCGACGCGAGATTGAGCGGCGCTACGGTTCCTTTCTCTACAACCCGATCAGCATCAGCTACGGCGATCAAACCTGGCTACCGAGCGCCGAAGAGATCGGCGTGCGCCTGGACGTAGAGACGGCGGTGACTCAGGCTCTGGCCATCGGGCGCACGGATGCACGGGCCGATAATCTGCGCACCACCGCCGCCGTATGGGAACAGGGAGTAGATCTACCGTTGCAGTTAATGGTTGACCAAACGGTGATGCAGCGCTACCTGCTAGGTATTTCGTCCGGCGTTGACGTTGCGCCGACGGACGCCGATCTCTCCCTGGCGGGGGCCGATGTGCAGGTGCGCCCTGAGGTATGGGGCGTGCAGGTACTGGTGGATGCGACCTTGGTCGAGATGACGGCGATGGCCCAGAGCCTTGAGCGCCAGGAGGTTCCTCTGCGCACGCGCACCCTTGAGCCGCGTGTGCGCGACTCCGACATGGCTCCCGCTGTTGAGCGACTGCGTGTATTGCTTGCTGGCCCGATTCTGCTAGAGAGTCCCCAAAGCCGCTGTGCGCCGAGCTGCCGTTGGGAGTGGCCGGTCGAGCAGATCGCTGGCTGGATCAGCCTGCGCCATCTCACCGGGACAGATGGTCGCCCTACTGTCGCCATAAACATTGATCAGGCCCCCATCCGCAGCGCCCTGCTGCCGGTCTCCTCCGCCCTACGCGAGGAAGGGAGCCTGCCCCGCGTAGGCTGGAACGATGATGCTGGATTGCGCATTCTCACCCCAGGCAGTGCGGGTCGCGGTCTCGATGCGGGTCAGGCGCTAGCTCAGATCAACGCCGCCTTACTCGGCAATCCGCGCACTATCACTCTTCCCCTGGTTGCCCTACCGCCGCCAGTAAACGAGACAAACCTGGCCAACCTCGGCATTACCGCCCAGATTGCGCTGGGGCTCAGCTCCTTCGCCAAATCTGAGCAGTACCGGATTACCAACATTCAGGCGGGCGCACGTCAAATGAACGGCATCCTCATCCCGCCCGGCGGCACGTTCTCGTTCAACCAGAACCTTGGCCCGGTCACGGCGAAGAATGGCTTTGTGGAGGGCTACGCGATCATCCAGAACCGCACTCAGAAGGAGTGGGGCGGCGGACTCTGTCAGGTGAGTACCACCGTCTTTCGGGCCGCGTTCTGGGGTGGCCTGCCGATCACCGAGCGCCACGAACACTCGTTCCGTATTGGCTGGTACGAGGAACGTGGCGAACCCCCCGGCCTCGACGCGGCGATCTTCACTGGCGCGCAGGATATGCGCTTCACTAACGATACCGGTAGCTGGCTGCTGATGCAGAGTATGGTCAATCTCCAAGACCAAACACTCGGCATTGCCCTTTACGGATCGCCCACGGGCCGCAGCGTGGCTATGGACTACACAATTCTTGAGCGCACTCCCGCACCCAGTGAACCGGTCTATGTGAACGACCCGGAGCAGCCGGCGGGCAGCATACGCAAAAGCGATACCGCCCGTGGTGGCCTGCGCGTTAATGTCTACCGTACAGTACACGTCGGCAATACACTGCTCTCCCGCGACACCTTCCCCACGACGTTTAAGCCCTGGCCGGATATTTTTGTTCGTGGGACAAAGAACTAGTCCGAGGCACCATGCGATTATGATATACTGGTCGTCCCTGTTCACAACCCAAGGAACGTCACCCATGAGCACGAATGTCGTGGATTACCTGCGCCGCGTCGAGATCTTCAGCGGCATGACGGATGATGACACACTACAACTCGCCGGTCTGTGCCGAGTTCAAAAGATGGGCGCAAACCAGGTTGTCTTTAATGAGGGCGACGACGGCGACGAGTTGATTATCATTATGGAAGGCTGCGTGCGGGTCTCGCTGATCACGCGCTCGGCTCAGGGCGCGATGACCCCCAGCACGATTAATATGCTTTATGGTGGGCAGAGCTTTGGGGAGATGGTGCTGCTCGGCGGGGCCACTCGCTCGGCTACAGTCACCTGCGTTGATGCCTGCGTCTTCCTGGTGATCAGGGAGCGCGATTTCGCCTCGCTCTGCGAGCGGAATCCGCGCATTGGCTACAAGGTGATGCGCAATATGGCGTCGGATCTCTCCTACAAGCTGCGCTCGTCGAACCTACTCCTGCGCGGGAATATCCGCTGGCAGGCCGGGGAACTGGGGCGACGACCGTAGCCATGCAGCGCATCCTGATCGTTGATGACGAACCCGCGATTGTGGCGGCTCTGCGCGAGCGCCTTGAGCGCGAGGGGTTCACCGTCCAGGTTGCCGTTCGTGGAGATACCGCCCTGGCCGCTGCCGAACTGCCGGTGGATCTGATCCTGCTTGATGTTGGCTTGCCCGGTATTGATGGCTTTGAGGTGCTGCGCCGTATACGCGCCCGTGGACAAGAGACTCCGGTGATTGTACTCACCGCTCGCGGTGACGAGATTGACCGCGTCGTTGGCCTAGAACTGGGTGCCGATGATTATGTGGTGAAGCCCTTTTCCATCCGTGAACTGGCGGCCCGCGCCCGCGCTCTGCTGCGGCGCTCCGCCGAAGTGTCTGCCCTCCGCGCCCGCCTTGCCGATACCCCGCCCGCTACGCCTCTGCGCCTAGAGATTGACCAAATCCGCCGTCGGGCTATCTTCCAGGGCGTCACGCTGGATCTGCGCCCCCGCGAGTTTGATCTCCTGGCCTTCCTTGTGCGCAGCCCCGGTCAGGTTTTTAGCCGCGAGGCGCTGCTTCGCCACGTCTGGGCGCAGGATGAATATCTTGATGCACGCACAGTTGATGTCCATATCCGTCGTCTGCGCGCCAAGCTCGCCGAGGTGAACCCCGACGCCGATATCATCCTGACCGAGTGGGGTGTGGGCTACCGCCTCGCGGAGTAGGCAGATTGCAGATTGCAGATTGCAGATTTGCCGCAACAGGACGCGGTACATGTATCCAAATGGTCACGCTGGATTGAAACATCTCTTAAACAAGGTTTCAGAGGTGCCGAGTTTACTTTACGCTCTTGGCATACTTTCCCCCCCCTACCCCCCCGCAAGCGGGGGGAACCAATGCGTTGTTCCCCCCCGCTTGCGGGGGGGCTAGGGGGGGAAGAACTGTAAAGTACCTACGAACCTTGTCTTACCTAAAAATCGCAGCCTACACCGCAAGTAGATCGTTGAGGTGACGGGTGCCAAATGCCGCCTCAACAATGTCCGCCAGATGATCGTAGGGGTCAGGTGGTGGCACATCACTGCTATCCTGCCAGCCTAGACTGCTCAGCCAGCCGCGCCGAAACGCCTGGTTGGCGAAGAGTCCGTGAATGTAGCAACCCCAGACCCGCCCATCGGCGCGGATGTGCCCGTCGTCCTCGGTGGTCTGCGTTCCGCCCCGGCTGGTAATTGTGGCCAAGGGGCGACTCACCGGGCCGGTGGTGCGTCCAGCGTGGATCTCGTAGCCGCGCAGGGGTGCGCCCTGTGCCCAGGGGGCGCGGGCGCGGGCCTCAACCTGAACCGTGCGCTTCTCGGCGGCGAAGATCGTCTCGACCGGCAGCAGCCCTAGCCCCGGCATCGTGCCGCCCATACCCTCGATACCGAGCGGGTCGCTGATGCGTTCGCCGAGCAGTTGGTAGCCGCCACAGATGCCGACAATGGCACCGGGGAACGTCGCCAGGGTCGCGTCGAATCCGCGCTCGCTCAGCCAGCGCCGTGCCGCCAGGGTGTGCTTGGTCCCGGGCAGAATGATCGCCGCTGCCCCGATGATTTCCTCTGGTTTGTTGACATAACGTATGCGTACACCCGGCTCGCGGGCCAGTGGGTCAACGTCGTCGAAGTTGGCAATAGCCGGGATGCTCAGCACCGCGATGGTGATCCCCGCGCCCGCTTGCGCAGGGCCGCGCTCCAGGGCCACGGCGTCCTCCTCAGCCAGACCAAGATCATCCACCCAGGGCACCACACCCAGTACCGGCAGGTGGCTGCGCTGCTCCAGAATGGCGATCCCGTCCTGGAAGAGAAGTGGGTCGCCCCGGAAACGGTTGATGACCAGGCCCGTGATCAGCGTGCGCTCCTCCGGTTCCAGCAGCATCAGCGTACCCAGAAGTTGGGCAAAAATCCCGCCGGTGTCAATGTCGCCCACCAGCAGGGTGCGGGCCTGGGCGTAGGTAGCCACCCGGGCGTTCACAATATCACGCGGCTTGAGATTGAGTTCCACCGGGCTGCCCGCGCCCTCGGCGATCACGAGGTCGTGCTGCTCGCGTAGGGTGTCCAGGTTGCGCGTAACCACCTCCCAGAGCAGGTCTTTGCGCTGCCAATAATCGAGGGCGTCGAGCGAACGCCAGGGCCGACCCTCGACAATAATCTGGCTGTGCATATGGCCCTCGGGCTTAATCAGGATCGGGTTCATCTGCACCGTCGCGGCCAGACCTGCGGCCTCGGCCTGCACCGCCGTGCTACGCCCAATCTCGCCGCCGTCGGCGGTGACGGCGGCGTTGTTGCTCATATTCTGGGCCTTGAAGGGGGCCACCCGCAGCCCGCGCCGCGCCGCAATGCGGCAGAGTGCGGCCACCAGAGTGCTTTTGCCCACCGATGAGGCGGTGCCGAGAACCATGATGACAGGAGCGGTCATTGCACGATACCTTTCACGTAAGCTGATCCTGCACCGACTTTGCCCCCTCACCCCCTGCCCCTCTCCCACACGGGGAGAGGGGAGATTTCTGCATCAGGATGCTTCCGGTTCCCCCTCTCCCGTTCTGGGAGAGGGGGTGAGGGGGTGAGGGCTGAGCGGTGATAGCATCTCCTTCCATATGCTCAAGAGTCGGGCGTTCTCCTCGGGGCGGCGCGGAGAGACCCGCACCCAGGCTGGCAGCCCGAACGAGGCGCAGTCGCGGACGACGCACCCTCGACGCAGCAGGGCCACACGGGTGGCCGCGCCGTCGCCGGAGCACACGAGCATAAACGGCAGATCGGCGCGGTGAACGGGCAGGCCCATCTGAAGTAGTTCGGCGCGCAGGGTATCGCTACTGGCCCAGATCTGGGATGTGCTGGCGGGAAGAAAGGTGTCGTCCGCCAGAGCGGCCAGCCCGGCGGCTTGGGCCGCGCTGCTCACGCTCCAGGTGGGTTGATAGGTGGCGATACGTGCAATCACCCCGGCCTCGCCCAGCAGGTAGCCCAGGCGCAGCCCGGCGATGGCGTGGCTTTTGGTCAGCGAATGCAGCCGCAGCAGGTTCGCCGGAGCCGCCGTATCTAGCGGGTCGCCCGCCTGAGCATCAGCGCGCAGGAAGCTCTGGTAGGCCCGGTCAACCACCAGCATCCCCCCCGCAGCCGCGCACATCTCAGCCACGCCGAGGATGTCGCCCGCCGGTAGATGTACGCCGGTGGGATTGTTCGGCGCACAAAGCCATGTCAGGCGCGGGCGCGCCCGCTTGATCACTGCTGTCAGTGCGTCGAGATCAAGCTGGAAATGGCCGCGCTCGTGGGTACGCAACTCGACGATCTGTGCGCCTGCGAGGTGACTGACGTGGATGTACTCGCCAAACGTTGGGCCGATCACCAGGGCACTATCGTTGGGGCGCAGTAGGGCGCGGGCGATCAGGTGGATCAGCTCATTGGATCCGTTCCCCGCCAAAATCTCGTCTGGCCTGCAGCCGTGGCGTGTGCCAAGAACGTGACGCAACTGGTGGCAACTGCGATCCGGGTAGGGCGTCGGGTCGAGGGCGGCCAGGGCCGTGATCACGCCAGCGGGCGGGCCGAAGGGGTTGATGTTGCTGCTGAAATCGAGCAGCGTCCCCGGCTCAATCCCGAGAGCGGCTAGTTCGGCGTGATCAAGCGCTCCGTGAACGATCATCATCTTTCTCCTGTGCCCAACTCGCTGTCAGGCGTTTGATCTCCACCGGCAACCCCGCCACCACCAGATAAACCTCATCGGCGGCGGCAGCGACCTGCTGATTCGCCCGGCCCAGCAGGTCGCGGTACACTCGGCCCAGCGGGTACTCTGGCACCAAACCCATGCCCACCTCGTTGGTCACAATCAGCAGGGCCAGGGTGCGGGCGCGGGCCACGGCGAGAATGGCGGCGACCTCGGCGACAATGGCGGGTTCAGGGTCGGCCTCGTTCGCCAGAAGCAGGTTCGTGACCAGAAGCGAGAGACAATCGAGCAGGACGGTGCTACCGACGGGGATCGCGTGGAGGGCGGCGGACGGGGCCAAAGGTGCCTCGACGGTTGGCCATGCAGCAGGGCGCTGGCTCTGGTGACGGGCAATCCGCTCCCGCATCTCGTCATCGCCCGCCTGCGCCGTCGCCACGTAGACCACCGGGCGAGCCAGGCGTGCGGCATACTGCTCGGCGCGGGTACTCTTGCCGCTACGCGCCCCGCCCGTGAAGAGGATGATCATGAAAACCTCATGTGATATGGGTGGTGTGCGGCTTCGCCGCACACCACCCATATCACATGGAGGGTTTGGGCGAAGCCCATCAGGGCATAATGTGGCGGGCTTGCCCGCCACATTATGCCCTATCCGAGACTCCGGCCTCGCCGAAAGTCGCCATCTCGTCCAGCACTTTACAGGCGGCCTGGACGATGGAAATACCCAATACGGCACCGGTGCCCTCGCCGAGGCGCATGCCCAAATCCACCAGCGGCTCACAATCAAGCTGGGCGAAGACGGCCTGGTGGCCACGCTCAACTGAGCGGTGCCCGGCGATCAGGTAGGGCTGGACGGCGGGGACGAGGGTGCAGGCGATCAGGGCGGCCGCCCCGGAGATGAAGCCGTCTACCACCACCGGCACACGCCGGGCAACGGCACCGATCATCACCCCAGCCAGCCCGCCGATCTCGAATCCGCCCACCTTAGCCAGCACATCCAGGGCGTTGGTTGGATCGGGCCGGTGCAAGGCCAGGGCCGCCTCAATCACGGCGATCTTGCGCTGGAGACCGGCGTCATCTACCCCGGTGCCACGTCCGGTCACGTCGGCCACCGGGCGGCCCGTGATGGCGGCGACAATCGCGCTCGACGGCGTGGTGTTGCCAATGCCCATATCCCCGGTGGCGATGATGTCGGCACCAGAGTCAATCAGCGCATTCACCACCTCAATCCCCACCTCGATAGCCTCCTGGGCCTGGGCGCGGCTCATCGCTGGTACGGTCGAGAAATCGGCGGTGCCGAGGGCTACCTTGCGCGAGATCAGATCGGGGTGGGCGGGCAATTCGGTGGCCACACCGACATCAACCACCGTCACCTGTGCGCCGATATGGCGGGCCAGCACATTGATCGCCGCGCCCCCGGCCAGAAAATTCAGCACCATCTGCGGCGTCACCTCAGCGGGAAAGGCGCTCACACCCTGGCGAGCGATACCGTGGTCGGCAGCCATCACCACCACGGCGGGCCTAAGCAGGCGCGGGCGAGACATGCCGGTGATCCCGGCAACCTGAATCGAGAGCGTCTCAAGTCGGCCAAGGGCACCCTGCGGCTTGGTGAGTATATCCTGGTGGGCACGGGCAAACGCCATCGCAACGGGGTCGAGCGGGCTGATTCGGGCGACGGTCTCGGTGAGCAGGCTCATGGGGTTCTCCTTGCGGCGGCGACAAAACGTGTCGCCAGATCGGGATAGGCGCGGAAGTGGAGGTGGATATACGAGGCCAGGATGGTATCAGCGTGCGCGCCCTCGGGTCTGGCCGTAGACCGCATGGCGTCGGGCAGACACGCATAGAGCCAGGGAATCGTTGGCGGGCGCTGCTCCCAGATCGAGTAGTGAAACTCGTGGCCGCGCATGGTTTCGCCCGTGCGCCAGAGCCAACTGTCGGTCTGGGCCTGTACCGTTCGGTAGCCAAGGGTAAGCCGGTCGGTCATTGTCGAGTGGCCAGACAGCAACCCGACCAACGGGTACGTGCGGCCCTCGGCATCAACAACCGCCTCGGTCAGATACATCAGGCCGCCGCACTCGGCGTAGATCGGCAGCCCGGCGGCGGCAGCAGCCCGCAGCGATTCACACATGGACTGGTTCTCGCTGAGCTGTGCGGCGTACAGCTCAGGGAACCCGCCGCAGAGGTAGATCGCCCCGGTGCCGTCCGGCAGCGCCTGGTCGCGCAGCGGGCTGAAGAAGCAGATCTGCGCCCCGGCCTCGCGCAGCAAATCCAAGTTCTCCTCGTAAAGAAAGCTGAACGCCTCGTCGCGGGCCACGGCGATGATTGGGTAGCCCTCACCCCCCAGTGCTTGACCAAGAGGGAGAGTCAAACCGCTTTCTGATGTTCGATCCTGCCTCCTGCCTCCTGCCTCCTGCCCGCCCTTTATCACCGGCGCGCTGCGGGCGATCACAAGCAAGCGGTCGAGATCAACGCTGGCCTCGACGCGGGCGCGTACCTCGCCAATCCACGCCTGCCATCGCCCCGGCTCGGCGGTGGGCACCAGGCCCAGGTGGCGCTCGGGTACGCTGATCGCCTCGTCCCTGCTGAGGCATCCAAGGACGGGCAGGCCGGTGGATTCTTCAATCGCCCGCGTGAGCAACTGGGCGTGGCCGGGGCCACCAACCCGGTTGCAGATCACCCCGGCCACCCGCACATGCGGGTCGAAATCGCGCAGCCCGGCGACCAGCGCAGCGGCGGTGCGGGCCATCGCCCGCGCATCAAGCACGATGATGACAGGCGTGTCGGTCAGGCGGGCGATATGTGCGCTGCTGCCCGAGTCATCATCGCCGGCATAGCCATCAAAGAGGCCCATCACCCCCTCGATCACGGCGAGATCCGCGCCTTGGGAACGGCGGGCCAGGATACCGGGGATCTGATCAGGCGGTACGAGCCAAGCGTCAAGGTTGTGGCATGGCCGTCTGGCAGCGAGGCTGTGGTAGCTTGGGTCAATGTAGTCGGGGCCGCACTTGAAGGGCGCAACCTGGAAACCACGTGCGTCCAGGGCCGCGATCAGTCCGGCGGTAATGGTCGTCTTGCCGCTGCCGCTCATGGGCGCAGCCAGCAGCAGGCGCGGCAGTTCTCGTTCACTCATAGATCGCCCCGCACAGCAGCGTGATGACCACACCCATCACGACAACTCTGGCGATGGTGCGGGCCTCGCCGACCATAGCAGCATCGGCGACCCGTACTCCATCGCCGAGGCGGTAATGATCACGTTTCTCCAGCACCGTCTCCAGCGCCCCGGCCATCGTCGCCATCGGCCAGCCCGCGTTGGGTGACGCGGTGCGGGCGTGATCGCGCCAAGCTACGGCCCACGCCGCCGCGCCGCGCCGGTTGATCACCTGGGTCGCCAGGGCGATCAGGGCGGCGCTGAGGCGAGACGGCACGAGATTGAGCAGGTCGTCCAGGCGAGCCGCCGCCTTGCCCAGATACTCGTAGCGTTCGTTGTGGTAGCCCCACATGGCATCGGCGGTATTGCTCATGCGATAGATCGCCAGCCCCGGCAGCCCGCCCGCGAGGTAGGCCAGAACTGGGGCGATCAGGCTGTCGGAGAGATTCTCGGCCAGCGACTCAACCGCCGCCGCCGCCACCTCATCGCTGCGCAACTCGCCCGTGGGCCGACTCACCAGATGCCACCCGAGCAACCGTCTGGCCTCAGCCAGATCATCACGCTCCAGGGCCGCCTGCACCTCACCGACGGCGCGATCCAGCGCCCGGTAGGCCAGCAGGGTCGAGGCAAACGCGCCCTGGGCCAGGGGGTGTTGCGGAACGAGGCTCGCCAGGGCACCGGCACCTCCCGCGCTCAGGCCCAGCCAGATTGCGCCCCAGGCCAATACCAGGAGGCGGGAGGCAGGAGGCGGGGGTCGGGAGCCGGGAGCCGCCTCCTGCCC
>Ga0007797_1000320_pt1 | contig 14515 bp, 13 predicted proteins | sample CryBogmetaGMA25M_FD_60364 | JGI IMG/M metagenome (GOLD analysis project Ga0007797, IMG submission 60364) | Freshwater microbial communities from Crystal Bog, Wisconsin, USA - MA2.5M | ecosystem: Environmental > Aquatic > Freshwater > Lake | place: Crystal Bog, Wisconsin, USA | collected 2009-07-06 | reverse complement strand
GCCCTCGGGCCTCGACGCCAAACTGGAGGTCTACGACGGGTCGGGAGTGCTCGTGGCGTCGAGCGACGGGGGCACCAACGACCAGCAGATCGTGCTGCCGCCGGGCACCGGCACCTGGTACGTGATGGTCTCGAGCCACGGCGACTACGGCGACGTGGGCATGTACGACCTGAGCGTGAACGACCTTCCCGTCGGCTGGGGATCGGCCGACGTGGGTAGCGTCGTGAGCCCTGGCTCTGCCGGCTACGACGCGGCGACCGGCACGTTCACCGTCTCGGGCTCGGGGGCCGATGTCTACGGCACCGCCGACGCCTTCCGGTTCGCCTATCAGACGCTCACCGGCGACGGGTCGATCGTCGCCCGGGTGGTGCAGAACCAGAATACCAACGCCTGGTCGAAGGTGGGTGTGGAGATCCGCGAGTCGCTGACCGCGGGCTCGAAGCACATCGCGATGGTGACGACCGCCACGAGCGGCCCGCAGCTGGTCTATCGCACGAGCACCGGCGGCAGTTCGACGAGTGTCAATGGCACCGCCGCGGCGTTCGCGCCCACGTGGGTGCGGCTCGTGCGGGCGGGCAACGTGATCACGGCCGCCCGCTCGGCCGACGGGGTGTCGTGGACGACCGTCGCTTCGGCGCCCGTCTCCATGGCCTCGACGGTGTACATCGGGCTCCTCTCCTGCTCCCACGACACGACCAAGATCGACGTCGCCAAGTTCACCGACGTCGCGGTCAGCGGCACGATCAACGCCGCCGCTTCGACCAACGCGCTGGCCGCCCCGACCGGCGTCGCCGTCACGCGCGGCACCGGTACGGCGCTGGCAGTCTCGTGGCAGGCGGTGGCGGGGGCGACCGGCTACGTGGTCGAACGCTCGGACGACGGCGTGGACTTCGTCGACGCCGGCACCACGGCCGCGGCGACGACCAGCTGGACCGACACCAGCCTCACCGACTCGATGCGCACGTACTACCGGGTGCGGGCCACCGATGCGACGGGCCGGTCGGTCCCCTCGGCGATCGGCAATGCGATCAATCGCCCGAGCGCCGTGACGAACGCCTCCGTCACGTCACTGAGCGTGTCGCAGCTCGTGGTCAACTGGCGCGACAAGAGCGGTGACACGGGGTATCGCATCGAACGCTCCACCGACAACGTGACCTTCACGCAGATCGCCACGGTCGCCACCAACGTCCCGAGCTATTCCGCCACCGGGCTCGCCGTGGGCACCAACTACTGGTTCCGGATCACGCCCATGAGCCCCTACGGCGACTCGGTGTCGACCGTGGTCTCCGGGAGCACGAGGCTGCAGGCGGTCGGGACGATGTCGTTCACGGCCAAGACGTCGTCCGCCCTCTCCATCCAGTGGACGGCGGTGACGGGCGCCACCGGCTACCGGATCGAGCGGTCGACGGACGGCACGACGTTCTCGGCGCTCGGGTCGGTGGGCAGCGGCGTGCTCACCTACTCCGACACGACCGTCGCTCCGCTGGGCGAGTATTACTACCGCGTGATCGCGACGAACGCGACCGCCGAGGGCACGAACCCGGCGCTCCCGATCTTCGCCGCGGCGCCGGCGGCCACGGCCCTGCCCACGCCCTGGGCGTCGGCCGACATCGGCAGCGTGCCGGGCACCGGCGCGGCAGGCGTCGCCTCGGGTACCTACACGATCGTCTCCAGCGGCGCCGACATCTGGAGCACCGCCGACGCGTTCCGATACGCGTATCAGCCGCTGAACGGTGACGGCTCGATCATCGCCCGCGTGGCATCGGTGGAGAACACGGCCGGCTGGGCGAAGATCGGTGTCATGATCCGCGAGTCGGTCGCCTCCAACGCCCGGCACGCGATGATGGTGGTGTCGCCCTCGAACAGCGTGGCGATGCAGTATCGCTCGAGCACCGGCGGTACGAGCACGAGCGTCGCCGGGCCCGCCGGACTGGCGGCGCCCTACTGGGTGAGGATGGTGCGGACCGGCAACGTGCTCACGGGATCGGTCTCTCCCGACGGGACCACCTGGACGCAGGTGGGCAGCGTCACGATCGCGATGGCGTCGAGCGCCCTCGTGGGCCTCTCGGCCAACAGCAACAGCAGCACCCTGCTCAACAAGTCGACGTTCACGAACGTCACGGTGAGCAACACCGCCCCGACGGTGGCCACCGTGGCCGCGGCGACGCCGGCGGCGATCACGGGCACCACGACCACGCTCTCGGTCTTGGGGGCCGACGATCACGGCGAGCCGAACGTGTCGTATGCCTGGTCGGCGAGCGGCCCGGCAGCGGTGACGTTTTCGGCCAGCGGCACGAACGCGGCCAAGAGCAGCGTGGCGACGTTCACCAAGGCGGGCACCTACACGCTCACGGCGACGATCACCGACACCGGCGGCCTGTCGATCACGTCGGCGGTGAACGTGACCGTCGCGCAGACGCTCACGGGCGTGGTGGTGACGCCCGCCACGACCACGCTCGCCGCCGGGGCCACGCAGGCGTTCACGGCGACCGCGAACGACCAGTTCGGGGCGCCGCTCGTCGGGCAGCCCGCCTTCACCTGGTCGGCGACCGGCGGGGGCACCGTCAGCGCGGCGGGCCTGTTCACGGCGCCGGCGGCCGCGGCCACCACCACCGTGACGGCGACCACGGGTGGGGTCTCCGGGGCCGCGACGGTCACGACCCTGGCCCCCCCGGCGGGCCCGACGGTGGCCACGGCGGCCGCGGCGTCGCCGACGACGGTGACGGCCAAGACGACCACGCTGTCGGTGCTTGGGGCCGCCGACGGTGGCGAGGCGACGCTGACCTATACATGGTCGGCCAGCGGGCCCGCCGCGGTGTCGTTCTCCGCCAACGGTACGAACGCGGCCAAGACCGCGGTGGCGACGTTCGCGAAGGCCGGCAGCTACACGCTGACGGCGACGATCGCCGACGGCCGCGGAGGCACGGCGACTTCGGCCGTGACCGTGACCGTCAACCAGCGGATCGCGTCAGTCGTCGTCACGCCCGGCACGGCGACGGTCTTCGCCGGAGGCACGCAGCAGTTCGCGGCGGCGGCACTCGACCAGTTCGGCTTCCCGCTCGCGACCCAGCCGGCGTTCACCTGGCTCGCGTCCGGGGGCGGCTCCGTCTCCGCGACGGGCCTGTTCACGGCGCCGGCCGGTGCCGCGAACTCGACCGTGGCGGCCGCGGCGCTCTCCGTGTCCGGCCGCGCCACGGTGACGACGACGGTGGATCAGGTGGTGAGCGTCGCGGCCGGGCAGACGGCGACGGAGACCGGCGGACGGTCGGGCGTGGGGGCGGTCATCAAGCAGGGGAGCGGCAGGCTCGTCTGGAATGGGGCCAACGCGCACGCCGGTGGCACGATCGTGGAGGCGGGCGAACTGGTGATTCGCGACGTCGCCGCGCTCGGTAGCGGACGGCTCGAGGTCCGGGCCGGGGCCCTGGTGACGTTCGACGTGGGCGTCGGCCAGGTCTCGCTTCCGGCCCTCGTGCTCGACCCGCTCGGCCGGATCGACCTCGGGATGGGGCAGCTGTCGATTGCCGCGTCGGGCATCACAGAGACCGCGGTCCGGCAGCTGCTGCTCGTCGGCCGCAACGACGGCAGCTGGGACGGCGCGGCGGGCTTCACCTCGCGGGCGGCGACACCCTCGAGCGGCCGCACACTCGGGTACCTGGTCGCGCCCGACGCGATCACGATCGCCTACGTGGCCTTCGGCGACGCGAACCTCGACGGCGTCGTCGATGTGTCCGACATGGCCGCCTTCGTCTCCAACATCGACGCTCCCGGTCTGGTGAATCCCGGCTGGAGCGACGGCGACTTCAACTATGATGGGCTGGTCGATCAGCTCGATCTCTCCGACTTCCTGGGGACGGGCTTGTTCGATCAGGGCGTCTACCAGTCCCCCGCCGCCGCGGCGTTCGCGGCGTTCGGCACGGAATGAGCGTGCCACGGTGAACCGCCGCGCCGGGCTGCCGACGAAGATCTGCCGGCGCTGCGGCCGCCCATTCAGCTGGCGGAAGAAGTGGGAGCGGGACTGGCCGCGGGTGCTCTACTGCAGTGACCGCTGCCGGCGTGGCGGCGCGGGTTCTGAAAACCGGGAGGCGACGTCGTGAACGGTGGCACCTATCTGATCGCAGGGGGATCGAGCGGCATCGGCCTGGAGCTGGTGAGGCAGCTCTCGGGAACCACGGAGCGCATCGACGTCTGGTCGCGGTCGCCGGGCGGTCTCGATCCGGCGGGCGTCGTCCGCCACCTCCCCTGCGACTTCTCCGATCCGGACGGCGTCCTGCCGGAGCCGCCGGAGGAGGTGCACGCGGCGGCCTACTGCCCCGGCACGATCACGCTCAAGTCACTGCGCGCGCTCACGCCCGCAGAACTCCGCCGCGACCTCGAGATCAACGTCGTGGGGGCGATGCGGTTTCTGCAGGCAGTGCAGCCGCGGCTGGCAGGCCGCGCCGGGGGCCCGGCGAGCGTGGTGCTGTTCAGCACGGTGGCCGTGTCGCAGGGGATGCCGATGCATGCCGCGGTGGCGGCGGCCAAGGGGGCGGTCGAGGGGCTCGTGCGGTCGCTGGCCGCGGAGTGGGCTCCGAAGGTCCGCGTCAACGCGATCGCCCCGTCGCTCACCGACACGCCGCTGGCGGGCCGGCTGCTATCGTCGCCCGAGAAGCGGGAGGCGCTCGCGGCGCGGCATCCGCTCAAGCGGATCGGCACGGCGGCCGAAGTGGCCGCGCTCGCCCGATTCCTGCTCTCGGACGAGAGCGGCTGGATGACCGGGCAGGTGCTCGCCATCGACGGCGGGCTCTCGACCGTGCGGGTATAACGCAGGGAGCCGCCGGTCCGCGGCCCACCCGGAGGCAGCGATGCCATGGCGACGAAGACCTCGACCCTGCCCGCGGCTGCGGAGCGGGCGGCAGCGCTCAAGGAACGGCGGCAGTTGAAGATGGCCCGCTCCGCGCACGCCTACGTGCGGGGCAACACCAAGAACTTCTACGAATGGCTCGAGGGGAGCACCGGCCAGGCCGTGCCCGCGGGCCCGCCCATCTGGATCTGCGGCGATTGCCACGCGGGCAACATCGGGCCGATCGCCAGTGCGAAGGGCACCGTCGCGATCCAGATCCGCGACCTCGATCAGACGGTGATCGGCAACCCGGCCCACGACCTGATCAGGCTCGGGCTCTCGATGGCCAGCGCGGCGCGAGGTTCCGACCTGCCCGGCGTGACCACCGCCCGGATGATGGAGCAACTCGTGGAGGGTTACGAGCAGAGCTTCGCGACCTCAGCCGACGCAGACGAGGAATGGCCCGAGGTAGTCCAAGCGGCGATGAAGGTCGCGCTGAAGCGGAGTTGGAAGGACCTGGCCCGCGAGCGGATCGAAGACACCACGCCGACGATTCCGCTGGGCCGCACGTTCTGGCCGCTCTCGGCGGAGGAACGGGAGTCGGTCGAGGCCATCTTCGCCACCGATGCCGGTCGGCGGCTCGTCACCGCGCTGAAGTCACGGGCCGACGACGCCGAGATCGAGGTGGTGGATGCTGCGTATTGGGTGAAGGGCTGCAGTTCGCTGGGCCTGCTGCGCTGCGCCGTGCTCGTGTCGGTGGGGGGCAAGAAGGGCGAACTCTGCCTGATCGACGTCAAGGAGGCCGTGCCCGCGCTCGCTCCGCACAACCCCGAGGTTGAGATGCCGGCCGATCACGGCGAGCGGGTGGTCGCCGGAGCCTGGCATCTCTCGCCGGCCCTGGGCGACCGGATGCTGGCGGCGAAGGTGCTCGACCGGCCGGTGTTCGTGCGAGAACTCCTGCCCCAAGACCTGAAGTTCGACGTCGCCGACCTCACCTGCGAGGAGGCGATGCGGCTCGCGCGGTATCTGGCGATGGTCGTGGGCAAGGCCCACGCGCGGCAGATGGACGAGGCGACGCGCACGCAGTGGCGCGACGCGCTCAGCGGCCACCGCTCGAAGACACTCGACGCCCCGTCGTGGCTCTGGGCGAGCGTGGTCGATCTGCTGGCCACGCACGAGAAGGCGTATCTGGAGCACTGTCGCCGCTACGCGACCGAGACGCCCCGGGCCTGACGGGGGCCGGCCCTCCTCGTGCTCGACGCGTGGGGCCGATCCGCCGCCCCGGAAGGAGCCGTCACCGGCCGTTGGCCATCGCCTCCCAGAACGCGGCCTGGCTGGACACCGAGTTGTGATCGGTGCCGGGGATCACGCGGAGCGTGGCCACCCCAGGCCGGAACGAACGGAGGAGTTTCTCGGTGTCGGCCCGCGGCACCAGTTCGTCGTGTTCGCCCGCGATCAGGAGCGTCGGGCAGGTGACCCGGGCTGCGTCGCGCCACGACTCGTAACGATCGCGGAGGAGGAGCGTCATCGGCAGGAACGGCGCCGTCCGCTGCGCGATCGCGAGAATGCTCGAGAAGGGGGTGATCAGCACCAGCCGCGAGACAGGCTCTTCGGCGGCGAGGCGGATGGCGAGGCTGCTGCCGAGGCTCCGGCCCACGACCATCACGTCGGGATGGCGGTCATGCACCAGCGCGAAGAGCGCCTCCGCATCGCCCCGCAGGGCCGGCTCCGTGGGGCTGCCGGAGCTGCCGCAGGAGCCGCGGTAGTGCAGGAGGTAGATCGCCCGATTGGGAAAAACCGCCGCCAGGTCTGGGAGCGTCCAGGCCACGTCTTCGGCATTGCCGCCGAAGTAGATCACCGCCCGCGGGCTATCCTGCGGGCGGGAAGACACCAGCACCCGGGCGCCGGGCAGCTCGAGCGGGAACGCCGCGGCATGGACGGCCGTTTCGGGCCGTGGGACGTAGATGAACGACCGCTGAAACACGAGGAACACGAGGCACAGGATCAGGTAGACGCCAACGGCGATCGTGAGCAGGCTCCAGAGCATGCGGCGGAAACCTTTCATGGGCCCGATGGCCCGCCCGTCGCGGCGTCGTTCGGGGCACGGCAGCGGCGGGCATGCAGCCGGTCGAGAAACTCCGGAAGCTCGGCCCGCAGTGGCGAGAGGCCGAGATACCGCTCGGCCAGTTCGCGCCGGCCGCGGGAGAGGAGCGTCGCATAGACGTGGAGTTCGAAATGGAGACGGAGCCGTCGTTCGGCGGCGTCATCGCCGACCGCCCGAAACACGCCCAGGAGCGCCTCCGCCGTGGAGAGATGCGTAGGAGCGGGCTGGTCGCGCAGCCAGAAGCGGCCCGGCGCGACCGCCGCCTCCGGCAGGCTCACGCAGCGGCCCAGCCCTTCCACCGAGCGGAGCATCTCGCCGGCCTGCCGCCAGGTGCCGTCGAGCAGCACGATCTGCGGGCCAGGCGACTCTGATGCCGCGGTCGTGTGTGCCGTGAGCGGATCGCCGCTCGGATGCAGGATCCAAAGTTCCTGGTGTGCCTCGCGGGCGTCGGTGGGAAACCCCGAGGCGGGGAAAAAGTGGGTCTCGCGCTGATACACGTGGCAGGCCGCGCCGGCGACGACGCGGGCGACGAGCATCCCGGTGCTCGAGGGCCTGTGCTGCTCGCCCCTGTGGATCAGCACGTGCACCCGCAGGTGGGTGTGGACGGGCGGGATCGCGTCGCAGACGCACCAGCGCGGCGGCAGACTGCACCGTGGGCAGCGGGTGGCTCCAGCGAGCACGACGCTCCGTCCCATGCATGATCCTGTCTTCGTGATATCCGGTCAGCCACTGATCGTATCTGGTCACGGCTTCCACGACCGGCGCAACTGTCCGATGTCTTTCCCGGGGCGAACGAGCCTTGGCGTGCGCTCCTGCCGCCACTGTCGGGTGGTCGCCCCACGGGGCGTGCCTATAGTTCGCCGACGTTCGCAGTTTCTTTACCCTCAATGAGGTTCCCCATGACGTGCAGACTTTGTGGCTGGTTTTTCGCGGTCGGTTTCGTGGCGTTGGCGGCCGTGCCCGCGTCGGCGGCGCCGTGCAAGGGCTCCGCTGGTGCGGCGGTGGTGCACACCCCGGCCGTCGAGCATGTGACCGTGGTGCATGAGCGGGTGGTGTCGCATCCCGTGGTGCGGGAAGTGGCCCTCGCCGACGCCCCCAAGGACATCGTGGACACCGCCGTCGGGGCGGGCACATTCAAGACGCTGGCGGCCGCCCTCGGGGCTGCCGACCTGGTGGCGACGCTGAAGGGCGACGGTCCGTTCACCGTGTTCGCACCGACGGACGAGGCGTTCGCCAAACTCCCGGCGGGCACGGTCGAGACCCTGCTCAAGCCCGAGAACAAGGAGAAGCTCAAGGAAATCCTCCTGCTTCACGTCGTGCCCGGCAACGTCATGGCGGCCGATGTCGTCAAGCTCACGGAGGCCAAGTCGGCGGGCGGTAAGACGCTCAAGATTTCCACTGACGGGGGCGTGAAGGTCGGCACGGCCACCGGCCTGTCGAACGTGGTCAAGACCGACATCAAGACGAAGAACGGCGTGATCCACGTGATCGACGCGGTCATCCTGCCGTAGTCCGCTCGACGCGGTCGTCGGAACAAGCGATCACCCCGCGGAGGCGGTCCTCCGCGGGGTGATTTTTTTTGCGCAGCGGGTCGCTGCTGGCGCCGGTCACTCAGAGCCGCTGGCGGTTGAAGGCCCGGAGGGCGGCGATCAACACCGCCGCCCCGATCGTCGCGGTCACGAGGCTCCCGAGCATGCCCGTGGCCGTCAGCCCGAGCAGGCCGAAGAGAAAGCCGCCGAGGATGGAGCCGATCACGCCCACGATCAGATCGCCGGCGAGTCCGCTGCCGCCCCCCTTCATGATCTGACTCGCGAGCCACCCCGCGGCGAGGCCGATCAGCAGAAACCAGAGTAGATCCATGAATCATCCTCCGAAACGTGGTGAAGTGGACGCTGCCGTCGACGCCGGGACTACCCCCGACAGGGATTCGTGGATCGTAGCGTAGCACGGGAAAAACGCCGGTTTCCAAAACTCACTTCCCTCAATCCGACCCTGTTTCAGCGCAGGCCGTCGCCCTTGGCGGCCGACTGCTGAAAACAGAGACCGGCATTGCCGACGAGGAGGGCGACGGCCGGCTGCGGGCGGGTCAGCCCTTCAAGCCGATCGCCAACGATCACGGCCTCACCGAGTGCCACTTGGAGAACTGCGCAAAGATCGTGAAGCTCTCGGAGGCCGCCGGCCTGCCGGAGCCGTGGATGCCGATTCCACAGCGATGTACGATGAAGGGTGTGACAGCACCCGTTACTCCATCGTGGGCACCTACAGCCGACCGGCTTCGTACAGCCGTGGAGCGGCTCGTGGCGGCGGCAAGACCGAAGCAGATCATTCTGTTCGGTTCGCACGCCCGCGGCGATGCTGATGACCACAGTGACGTCGATTTGCTCGTGGTCGAGTCCGCCGTTGCGGATCGCTATGAGGAGATGATCCGGCTCAACCGCGCCCTGAAGGGGCTCGTCATGCCGGTGGATCTGCTGGTGGTCAGCGAACAGGAGTTTGAACACCGCTCGGTGACGCCCGGCACGGTCGAGCACGCTGCCCGCCGAGAGGGCCGGGTGTTGTATGCCGACTGATCGGCACGATGTCCTGATTCGGAAAGCACGGCAAGATGAGCTCGTGTTGGAGCGACTGCTCGGCGATCGTGATGTCGACGATGACACGCTCGGTTTTCACGCTCAGCAGGCCGCCGAGAAACTTCTCAAAGCCGCCCTTGCAGTTCGTGCGATTGACTACCCGCGCACGCACAATGTCGGTGCATTGATCGAAATGCTCGGCAAGGCTGGCGTGGTCCTGCCGGCGGAACTGTCTGACATCGATCGCCTCACTCCATTTGGTACCGTCTTCCGCTACGACGAGGTGCTACCGAAAGCGGGGCAGGATCGGTCCCGTTGGCTCGGGTGGATTCGCGAACTACGGGCATTCGTGGAGTCGCACGAGCCTTAGAGTTTGCCCCATGCCCGTCATGCTCCAGGCGACGCTCCTCCTGATCTGTTCGAACGTATTCGTGCCGTTCGCGGTGCTCTCCACGACGTAGCCGCTGAAGCTCAACTACCTCAGGGCCGCAGTGTGCATCTGCGGGGCGGTCTACTTCGTGTTTCGCGAGTCGTGACGGCGACGCAGCAGGGGCGATGGTCTGCGGCCGGGGCTCGGCCTCGGGGAGCCCCGTGGCCCGGTCAATCGACGCCCATGAACGGGAAGAACCCGCCCCCGGCCCGGCGGCGGGACGTGTCGCCGAAAAGATCCCGCCACATGCGGAGCGGGTCGCCGAAGACATCAGTCCCCAGGTCGCGGTCGGCCACACAGCCCGCGGCCTGCCTTGCGGCGGCGTCGAGCGTGAAAACGTTGTCGATGTAGAGGAGCCGCTTGCCCAGGGCGTCGCGGCCGAGCACCTCCATCCCGGCGGCGACTTCGATGCTGTCGCGGCGGCCGAAGGGGGGGCCGCACACCAGCACGAGGCATGAGGCCCAGTCCTCCGGGCGGCTGTCGTCGCGGAACGCGCGGAGGCCCGCCACCACGTCGGCGAAGACGGCGGCGCCGGTCTGGTCGAGAATAGAGTTGAGGTCGCCCTGCAGCGGTGCGAGCGCCGCCCGAGTGTCGCCAGGTGCGGCCCGCCCCTCCTCGGCCCAGCGGCGCGACAGGGTCGCGGCGGCGGCCAGCACCCGCCCCGCTGCTGCGGTCATCGCGTCGGGGAGCCCGATGGCCAGCCGCGTCGATTCCTCGAGCATGCCCGCGAGCCGTGTGGCGTCATGGCGGGCCGCGGCGGCGTCGGTGCCCCGGACAAGGCGGGCGCCGGTTGCCTGCAGGGCGATGAGCCCGTGGAGAAGCCCCTTGACCCGCGCGACCCAGGCGGTGGCCGCCGGATAGATGTGAGTGACGCGGCCGTGCTCGATCCGGCCAATCTCGGCCGTGCCGATGAGCGTCGCGGCCGCGAGGGGGACGGCCGTCACGAGCTCGTCACGGTTGGCGGCGTAGAGCCCCCGAAAATCGGCGTTGAGCGCCGCGATCCGATCGGCCGGCGGGGGCGGCCCGTCGCCGCCGCTCTCGTGCCCCGATGCCGTGCCGGGCGGCCCGACCTGCGTCAGAAGTGCTGCCACGGCGGCGCCACTCACGATCTGGCGGCGATCGATGCGAATCATGATGGAGGTTACGTGCGGGCTGCGCGGTGGGGCCGATAGACCGCCTAAGGATAGCCCGGCCGGAAGTTTCGGAGACGGCCAGTGAGCGATCCTCAGTGCCACATCGCCCGGCACGCGTCCTGACACTTCTTGCAGGCCGCCGCGCTCGCCATCTCCGCGTGTCGCTGGCCAAGTGGCTGGCCGGCTGCGGCATTTATCTCTTGGAAAGCCACGCCTCACGGCGTGCCCAGGCCCGTCAGCTCTCCCGCCGCGGCTGCGGGTAACGGAAAACCGGCGATTTTCCGCACCATGAGCAACCGGGAATAGGCGCGTTTCCCGAACGGGTAACGCGCTTATTCCCGCCTCCTCAGGCCCCCGCTTTTCCAGGGCTTTTTGCAGAAAACGCCTGTCGGATCGCCTCGTCGTCCATGCCCTCGACGGCCACGGTCTTGGCGGGCGACCCGTGGCCGCTCACCACGGCGATGCTCGACGAGTCGATGCCGAGGCGGTCGGCCAGCAGGGCGACGACGGCCTCGTTGGCCCGCCCCTTCTCGGGCGGCGCCTTCACCTTCACCTTGAGCGAGTCGCCGAGCCAGCCCACGACCTCGTCACGCGAAGACCCCGGCACGACCTTCAGGCTCAAGCGTCCCATGTGATCACCAGTTTCATCACGCGAACCGATTCTAAAACACCACCTCGGACAGGGCCAACCGCGGCCCAGGTGCCCTACTGCGTCTGGGTCTCCACCGCCACAGTGCCGCAGCTCTCGATCACGTGGATGAATCGGGCGTAGGGGCACCGGCCTGCTTGCCTGCCGCCTCAATCGTTGGCCACAGCCGTTCGCGTATCGTGCGAATCACCGCCGCGAAGTCGGTCGGTTCGTTAGCCAACTGCATTCTCGCGAGGAATTCCCGCCACAGGCGATTGGCCGCCGGATCGTTGCCGAACTCATCGGAAAGCCCTGGCGGGACGGTTCGTGGTAGCGGCGTTCCGCGGCGTGCGAATGTCTCGGCGACCGCACGCGTCAGGAGTCGGCTGTCGTACGGATGCTGCCGGAAGATTACGAGCAGGTCATAGAAGTCCTTCATCCGGCTGTTGATCATGCCGAGTTTCACCGCAGCCTCGAGCTTCTCTGCAACGACCGTTTCCACGGGGTACATCCGCAGCCGCGGAGCCGTCATGCCAATCAGCGCTGGATAAATGCGGTACTCGGCCGCCGGTGTGATCGCGTCACCAAAACCGACGTCCACTTGCAATGGAATGACAGCCTTGTCGAGCGTGGCCGTGAACGCGGCTCGGATGCCGCCATACTCATGGTTTTCCCGGATTTCTTCCGCCTTCACCGAATCTGCGTCGAACAGTATTCCGTCGTCTTCGACAGCGGTGGTGATGATCTGGCGGATCAGCGCAGCGACTGCAGCGGTGGTGGCCTCTCCAAACCCCAGAAGGTCAACGTCCTTCGTAGGGCGATGCAGGCTGCCCGACCAGACCCGAAAAAGCATCGCGCCTTTGAGTACGACGCGGTCTGCAAGCGACGAGTTCGACAGACGGTAGAGAAACCGCTCGATCGCAAACTGGGTGAGCAGGGCGTTGAAATCCTCCCCAGACTTATCGCGAAGGTTCAGGAGCCGCTGCCGAACCGACGCCCCAACGTTGCTGATGGGCTTCTTCGTCATGCGAGCGCCTCGAGATAGGGGCGCATAACGCGCGCAACCCGATCGACTTTGGCCATCTCGAAGATGTCGGACGGCGTTGCCTTCCGCTTGCGGAGGCAATCCCGCAGCGCTTCCAGGGCGACGTCAGTTCCTACGGTATCGCGGTAGCGAAAGCAGTCGGCGACTGTTTTCGCTGGGGTCGTCATCTGCACCACGACGCCCTCGATCTTGTGCTTCTCAACTCCGGTTGTGAGCGCTGGGCCGGAGGCGCGGACAACGCGCACAGCAGGAGCGTGGAAGGTCGGGCGGTGGGACGACTTATGGATCATGATCCAGACGGCATGGGGAACCTGCGTCGTGAGGCCGTGGTATTCGAGGGCCGACACGAGGCAGACGACGGCCTTTGGGGTTCGGGCCCCGACAGCGGCAATGTCGGTGTGGCGGGTGGCCGCGTGATCAGGCTTCACGTAGATGCCGCGAGCCCGGCGCATGACTTGGCCGCCGTCGACCGCCCGTTTGAGGGCGACACGCGGCACACCGAGCGTTTCAAGATCGCGTGCTCGCACGACCCCGTGCCGCTGCAGGTGCCGAAGCAGTCGCTCGATGTGGCTGTTGGCTGGCATGACCGATTCGGCATGGTGTTACGATTCCTATGCCCGAATATCTTCTGGCAGAGGTTTCGTAACATCCTAGCTTCGGCTGGTGCCGATTGTCCAAACTCGCGGCCGTACCTTAACGCCCGCGCCGTCGGAAGCCGAGCCGTTGGGCGACAACCACCGCCCAGAGCGTGAGCACGGGGGCACGGTTGATCGAGATCGTGACGGGCATGGGGAAGGATACGTGTCTCGCCCAAGTCCGCCTCGTTATGACACAGGCCGGTGTTGACAGGGGTGGTATAATCCGAGTGCATCAAGATCGACACGCCTGAACCGCGTGTCGTGTGAGCCCGGCCCCAAAGCCGGGTTCGCTTCCGAGCCTCTGCAAGGCAAACGGTGCTACCTGAGACGCGAGAGCGTCGAGGGGATCAACGGCACGTGGTGGGTCCACTACACGCTTCACTGGGACCACCGGAAGCGCCGCATCAGGCGATCGCTCAAGACTGGCGAGGCGATCGAAGCCATAGCCCGGCGGTACGCGCTGTTTGCCCGCATTGCAGTCGAGGGCGAAGAGATACCTGAGCGGAGGCCGCCATGCGTCCCGCGCGACGACGAAGGCAGGGCGTCGTTCGCCGCTGTCGCCTAGGTCGATGTCCGAACCAATCGGTCAACCGCGCCCACATCGGGGGAGGCGCCAGATGATCACCGATCCATGTGGCTCACGTATTCATAGCCGACATTCTCTCGCTCATGCGCGGCCTCCCTCATCGGCCTTGTAGGCGACGTCGAAAAAGCGACCACAGGAGTTACAAAACCACTCGCCGGGCTTCGGGCCGTTGGGAATCAGCTTGAACTTGGGGCACGTGGCCGCCAGCCGGATCGTGATCCCGATCACGCCCACCTGCACCGACGCCGTGTTGCACGTGCCGCACCGTGGGCACGGCGGCACTTCCAGCTGCATGAACCGTTTGTACTGCTCCTGATAGACCTGCTCGCGGTCATACGTCTGGTATTCAGCCATCGGCTTGCTCCTTTCAGTTTCGTGGTTCGGTCAGGCGGTCTTGTCGTCTCCCCAATACGTGGGCACAGCCGGCCTGGCTGAAGGTCCTGGTCGCCTCGTCCACGGCGTCATCGGCCGCTTGAATGAAACGCTGCCGGCTACGAAACAGCTTCCGAAAAGCGTCTTCGGCCATCGTGCGCACTCCAGAATGAGCAACGCACCAAGAACC
>Ga0007797_1000316_pt1 | contig 14642 bp, 11 predicted proteins | sample CryBogmetaGMA25M_FD_60364 | JGI IMG/M metagenome (GOLD analysis project Ga0007797, IMG submission 60364) | Freshwater microbial communities from Crystal Bog, Wisconsin, USA - MA2.5M | ecosystem: Environmental > Aquatic > Freshwater > Lake | place: Crystal Bog, Wisconsin, USA | collected 2009-07-06 | reverse complement strand
CCCCCGACCCCACCAAAAACGCCACCGCCACCGGCACACTCAGCAGCACGTTCGTCTGGTGGAAGAGGACAGCGAAACCCTGGGTGATGCCGAGGGCTGCGGCGAGGGCGGGGGATGGGCGGTGCAGGAGATCACTCAGCAGTGCGAGGGCGAGGATTAGGAAGAGGCATGCAATCGTATAGACCTCAACCTCGACGGCGTAGTACCAGAAAGCGTAGCTCGATCCGAGCAGGAGCGCCCCAGCGACTGACAAATCAACCCGACATGTGGCCCGCCGCACCACCCCGGCGAAGATCGTTACACCAACGGCTCCGGCCAGGGCGTTAGTCATCTGGATGAGCATGGCCGCACTGCCACGCCAGCCCAACAACAAGGCGACGGCACGGATTAAGGCACCCAGGGGGCCATAGGCCAGGTGATGTGGGTGAAATAGCTCGGGCCAGGGTTTGCGATCAACATCAAGGATGTACGAGAGCGCATCAAAGGTGTGAACCTGGGTGAGCGTGAGCAGGTAAAGACCAAGGCAACAGGTAGCGAGCAATAGGAAACCAACAACAAGTTTCCTGTTCCCTGGTACATTCACGAGCCACCCAGCACCAGCACATCGCCCACCTCTGTCCGGCTTGCGACAATCACACCAGAGGGCAGCTCAATCACCGCACGGGCACGCCACGCCCCGGCATAGGGTCTGCCGGGGGGCATCTCGGCGCGTAGGCCAACTACCCGCCCGGCGCGGTCAATAAAGACCACATCAATCGGGAAGCGCATGAAAAAGGTATGGATGCTTGAGCAGGGGTCAATCAGGAGACCGGAGCCAGGGCCAAGCTGATCACGGCCCATAAGCCCACGTCCACGGGCGAAGAAACTGCGGGCCTGCTCGCACTGCTCAGCGAGGACGGTACCGCGAGTGGTATTAGCAACGCGCAGGTTCATCGCACACAACGCCCCCGGCCAACCTGGTGGTCGGGGGCGCCCACAAAGAGGGAGATCCTAGAGCCCGCCGAAACTCTTCATGATTCGCGGTATTGCCGGCCCGAGGATCACCACGAAGAGGGCGGGGAAGATCAAGAACACCATCGGGAAGAGCATCTTGATGGGGGCCTGCTGGGCTGTCTCCTCAGCGCGCTGCCGACGCCGTACCCGCATCTGATCCGATTGGAGGCGCAGGATCTTCGACATCGAGACGCCGAGCTGGTCGGCCTGAATCACGGCGGCGGTGAAGGTTTGCACATCCTCAACGCCGCAGCGGATCGAGAGATCCTTCAGCGCCTCGCGACGTGTCCGACCAAGGCGGATGTCCGACAGAACCTTTTTAAATTCACGCGCCAGTTCATCGTCCCATTTCTGAGTCACTCGCTGGAGGGCAAGGTCAAATGCGAGACCAGCCTCTACACTAATACACAGCAAGTCGAGTGCGTCTGGGAGTGCTTTCGTTATCGCCTTCTTGCGCCCGCCGATCTTCCGACCAAGCCACATCACCGGGAGCATATAGCCGAGAACAAAGCCGACGGCGCTATACAGCAATCCTTGGGAGAGCGGCATAGACTGCATCGTCACCACTGTAATGATCACACCGATCACCAGGGCAAGCACTACACGTAGACCAACAAACATCGTCGGCGTGATGCCGCCGGGGTTACCGGCCTGCTGTAGATTTGTACGCAGCCGTTCACCGCTTTGCTTGGCTCCATACTTACCAAGCACCGCCAGAACCGACCGCATTGCAGGCACAAACACCCGCTGCATCAGTGGCTGCTGAAGCTCCAGTTCTTCCAGCGTCATCTGCCGTTCAGTGAACTGGTTGAGCCGCTTACTGATCTCATCCGGCTTGCGGGTGCGCCTTACGATAAAGACCGTCAGCACACCCAGTCCCACCACCATCAGTACCAGCACTATCAGAGGAGTGGTCATTGCAGCACCTCTTAGACCTCAATATCCATGATCTTCATGATCGCAAAGAATCCGATGACAATCATCACAATAGAGGCCACTGGCAGGCAACACCAGCTCTGTGGTGGCATGCCGAAGGTGAAGATCGGTGCCATATACGCAGGATTTACCACCGAAATAAATATGGCGAGGCCAACAGGCAGGGCGGTGATCACCCAGCCCGAGATCCGCCCTTGGGCGGTGAGTGTCTGAACCTCACCCTTGATCCGCACGCGCTCGCGGATCGTATGGCCAATCGTATCGAGAATCTGGGCCAGATTACCGCCCACCTCCATCTGAATATTCACCGCCGTGATCAGCAAATCAAGATCCTCGGAAGGCATACGGCGTAGTAGGCTCTGGAGTGCCTCCTCGGTCGATCGGCCCAGACCAACCTCTTGCACCACCCGCCGAAACTCCGCCGACATCGGCGCGGGGGCGTCGCGGGCCACCATATCGAGGGTTTGCAGGAAGCTGAAGCCGCCGCGCAAGGCGTTGGCCATCATTGTGATGGTATCGCCAAGCTGGTCGTTAAACGACTTGATCCGACCCTTCGCCCGCGAGCCCATGTAGATGTTTGGCGCAAACGAGCAGATAACAGCGCCCATCAAGCCTGCTCCAAACATGGCCATCGTGTTGGCCCGGCCAAGATACAAGCCGATGAAGAAGCCGATCACCGCCGTTATGAGCTTCACCCCCATGAACTCGGCCACCGTGAACTTCAGGTCGGCCCGCGCTAGGTCACGGGCCAGATCACCGCCCCGCTTGCTCTTCGAAACAACCTTATCAATGCGTTCCATGGCCTGCTTTGCAGCAGCTGGCCCGCTTGAGGATTCATCAGTGCGACCGGCAAATTCTGCGAGGCGCTGTGAGACATCGGGAGTGTTCGGTTTGCGTGAGAAGATCCAGATCAGCACAAAGATCAGGATCACCAGCACGCCAATGCCCACTAGAGTGATCGGCAACTTGTCTGGAGCGAACATCCTGAGTACTCCGCGTATCATCCTGGCCTTCTGAGACGGTTGGCTATGGCATCAATGGCAGTGCCTTTAACCTTCTCAGAAGGATGAAGAGGGTGTTGTTAGATCCCAAACCTATCGCCGCCCATACCAAAGGTATTGGAGGGCAAAAAGATATTCATTGACTCGAACTTCTCGATAAACCTGGGGCGAACGCCGGTGGGGCGGAGCTGCCCAACGATCTTCCCGCGCTCATCAAGGCCGGTCTGCTCAAAAACAAAAATATCCTGAAGAACGACCACATCGCCCTCCATCCCGCTCACCTCGGTGATCTGCGTGATGCGGCGCGAGCCATCTTGCATACGCGACTGCTGTACAAAGACGTGAACCGCCGACACCACCTGCTCGCGGATGGCGCGAGCGGGCAGATCCATGCCGGCCATCAGGCACATCGTCTCAATGCGGCCAATCCCATCACGCGGGGAGTTTGCGTGGATCGTCGTCATCGACCCATCGTGGCCGGTATTCATTGCCTGGAGCATGTCGAGCGTCTCACCGCCGCGACATTCGCCTACCACAATTCGTTCGGGGCGCATACGCAGGCAGTTGATCACGAGATCGCGGATGCTCACCTCGCCACGTCCTTCTACATTGGGTGGCCGTGACTCAAGTGTGACAACGTGATCCTGAACCAGTTGGAGTTCCGCAGCGTTCTCCACGGTGATAATTCGCTCGTCCTCGGGGATGAAGGATGAAAGCACGTTCAGCAGGGTCGTCTTACCAGAACCTGTACCACCGGCGACCACCACATTCAGGCGGGCCTTCACACACGCCTCCAAGAAGTCGGCCATCTCGCGGCTTATTGAGCCGTAGCGAACGAGATCGTGGATCGTCAGGGGATTCTTGCGGAATTTTCGGATGGTGATCGTCGGCCCATTAAGTGCCAGAGGACGAATAATCGCGTTGACACGCGATCCATCCTGAAGGCGGGCGTCTACCATCGGTGATGACTCATCAATGCGTCGGCCAAGGGGAGCGACGATCCGGTCAATGATCCTGAGTACATGGTCATCGTTGGCAAAGGTGATGTCGGTGCGGATCAGCTTGCCCTTTTTTTCAATGTAGATCCGCTTAGGGCCATTGACCATAATCTCGCTGATCTCATCGTCAGAGAGCAGTTGTTCAATAGGACCAAGGCCAGTAATATCGGCCTCAATGGTATCGAAGAGCCGAGATCGCTCGCCACGGGTCATCACAATGCTTTCGCCGTCAAGGATGGAGTTAAACGTATCCTCCACCTGCTTGCGCACCTTCGCTTTATTCGCAAGATCAAGCTTTGGGTCAAGTTCATTGATTAGGCGATTCTGAACACGTATTTTGATCTCATTAAACGTATCATCGTTACTGCCAGCGGGGCGTACGGGAGAATCAAACCGTGGGGTTGTACTGCCTTGGCGCTGGGCAGACGACGGTACCTCGCTCGGTGCTGCCCCGCCGATTCGCTTGAGGAGAGACATAGTCGCAGTTCCTCCGGTGGGAGACATTGGGGAAAACAGCGCTCACCCCAACGCCAATGTTACTTAGCGTCGCGGGCTAAGCCGCGAGAACAATCCGGGCTTTTTCTCAGGCACGGGAGCCTGACCCGCGACGATTGGCTCAGATGCCTTTGCTCCCGCGCCCAGTTCTTTTGCCAGGGCGACAATATCACGCACCACTTGATGGGTTGGCTTGCCGATCACCAGAGGTACGCCCTGATTAATGGAGAAGGTAATATCGGGGCCGGCATCACCGATCTGGAATGCCACCTTGCGCTGAATATTTTTCTCCACGTCCTCGGCCCGGATGCCGGTGCGGTTGGATGCCTTATTCAGCACCAGCATAACCTTTTCGTGGGGATACTCCAGCAGTTCAGCTACCTCAAGGAAGAGCTTAATATTGCGGATGCAGTGCATCTCTAAGGTCATCAGTGTCACGATCCGATGGGCCATATCGAGGACGGCCAGGGAACGATCCTGGAAGGAGGCTGGCGTATCCACAACGATATAATCAAACTCGCGGCGCATCAGATCGAGGATCGTGCGGATATGATCCGATGTCACCAACTCGCCGCGCTGCGGGTCGGGTGGTGCGAGGAGTACCTTCACCTGTGAGGTGTGGGTGACCAGCACATCATTGAGCAGTTCACGATCAATATCATCAATACGAGTGGCGAGATCGATAATTGTCTTGTCGGAGCGCAGATTGAGGATAACACTGAGGTCGCCAAAGATCACATTCGCATCAACCAGAGCGACTTTCCTATTGGTCATCTGGCGCATAGCGACCGCCAGGTTTGCGGCGACAGAGGATGTGCCGACGCCACCCTTGGGGCTGAAGACCGCGATGATCTGGCCCTCACTTGATGGGCTGCCTGCACTGGCCCCGCCACCCGAGTCATTCGTCGCGGCCACTGGTCGTGGGCGGGCGGTCGTCAGGCGATGAACGTGGCGGATTGACTTATACAAGTCATCAGCACTGATCGGCTTGGTGAGAAACTCCCGCGCCCCGGCCAGCATGGCCCGGCGTAGGTAGTCAGTCTCGCCCTGGACACTCATAATGATGACTTGAACCGACGGATCCTGGGACATGATCGCCTCAGTGGCGGCGATCCCGTCCATATCGGGCATATTAATATCCATGAGGATGACATCGGGGTGAAGCTGCTTGGACATCGCGACAGCCTCGCGTCCGTTGCTCGCCTTGGCGATAACGTCAATGTCTTTCTCAAAGAACAGCAACTTCTCTAACTGCTCGCGTGTATCAACGATATCATCGACGATCATCACACGAATTTTTTCACCCTCACTCATGAGCTAGCTCCTCAGTGCGATCATCTGGCAGCGCGCCGGCTCAGCAGGTTAGATCGATTCAATACAATAATATGCATATGGTATCACTTTTTTGTTCGTTTTGGCTACTTTTCGAGTCAAAGCCTCTGTCTGAAGGGTAAGGCGTGAGGTGTAACCAAGTGAGGTCACACCCTCACGCCTTAGATCACATACGCTAGGGAACCCTCGTGGGTGCAGGGGTACGGGTTGGCTCGGGGGTAAATACCTGGTTGGGGCTGATCACATTTGGCGGCTGCTGTTGCGGTAGGGGGACACCGAACTCCGAGACCAGCAGGTCAAAGGTTGCACCGATGGATGGCTCAAAGGTCGTATCACCGGCACCACGCAGCACGAGTACCATCCGCGAATTGGTGGAAAGTGCGAACTCAATCAGTTCGACCTCCTGGTCATTCACTGCCAAAAGGAGCGTCCATATGCCCTGCGTGATTGACGAAGGGTCCCCGCCGCCGGGTGAGGTTGCGGTAATCGGCTTGCCCGAGGCGTCCACTAGTGGCAGGCTGCTCGATTGCGTCTGCGGCGCGGCGGCCCCATTTGCTACCGGCGTTGCATCGGGAAGAGCAACCGGAGGGCGCATAATCTTTAGCACCTGAGCGCGCTGCACAATCGTCTTCGTCACATTGTAGCCCGCCTCTGTCACCTCGCGCTGGAGCATCGGTACCTGCCCTGCCCCCTGTTGTACCATTGTCTCCCCGATAGGGAAGGAGGTACGCCGAGAAATCGTGAACGTAGCAACAATGTCAACAAAGTCGCCAGGCTTGATCTGGTCGGACACACCAGAGAGGTTATTCACGACGAAAGGGTACGCCTTATCGCGGGGGCGCGGGGACTCCGCCGTGGGGATTTGCTGCGAGAGACCTGGCTCAGTCAGATCTGACTTTCCAATCGGGTCGCCAGCTCCAATATCGCGCAGCACCAGTTGACCCTGGACATCAGCAATCTTCGAGAAGTTCTTCTTCACATCGAACTCAGACTGCGGAACCTTGCCCGGTTCAAGCATGTCGCTGTTCGTGATCACCGTGTTGGCTTTAATATCAACACGAGCGCGCACGATGTCTACTAGGGGAGGCTCGGTTGGCAACGTTGTCGTGGCGGAATTAACGCCAGGAGTCGCGCCTTGCCCCTGAAGAAACATGAAGACCATAACGCCGCCAACAATGACGATCATGACGATCAAGAGGATGAGTACACCACCACGCCTCATACGGGGCTTCCTTCCTAGTCAGGTAGAGCGAGGGGGACGGCGTTCAATGTCAGCACAGTATAGCATAGGCTGACATTGCACTACCCCCATACTAGCGAGCCACTATTGGCAACGCCACAATATGCAGGACTGATGTCAGCGTGAAGGAGAGTACCTCGCTCCGATTGTTTGTCTCGCCTGCTGACGTTACCTCACCCTCAGGCACATTATTCAATGGGTCAATAACCAGACCGATCTGGTAGTGTCCTTTCGTGTCGATCAGATCCATGATATTACTGATCGGATTACCCGTTGTGGTGTCGTACCACCGCGTATCGCCTGCGGCATTCTTTGACTGGACCAAATCAATGATAGCTCCCTTCCCCATCTCAGAGTTAAGAATTGATGCGTAGGCCGGACATGTCTTCTCGTAGTTGGGGGGGAGGTTAAGCGGATCGGGCAGGGTCAGATTGAGCGGGGTCTGGTCAGTGAGGCTGCTATAAGCCTTACAGAACAAGACAAAGAAGTTCCCAGCTCCATACACAGATGGTGGGGATGCCGAAGCAGCCAACACATCAGCGACAGACAGAGTCTGATCTATGTTACCGCTACTGAGGTTCTGTATGTTCATCACCGGGATGATGAGATTATTGGCGGTTGTAGTCACTGAAAAGCCGTTCGCCGGAATGTTGATGTCGGCGTTACCAGAGATCTCCTTCTCGACATAAACACTCAGGAGTTGCGGTGAGCTTGACGGATCCGAAGCGGTGGCACCAGTGGCATCCTGCATAAGGTGGGCGCGATACTGAATACAACTAGCATCAAGACCCTGGTTGCCAAAGGTTGCACTGTTATAGAAGTTTGTCGCGTCGGCCGCCTGTGAGTAGAGCGGGCTGCTTGCGAAGCCATCGAGCGAGCTACCCCAGGCATCTGACGCGGCAGTGAGACTAAAAACACTATCGTTTGGACACTCGCCGCTGGCGGTGATTGTTTTACGAAACTGTATCTCGATATCGGCGTTGGTGTTCCTTGTACGATCAATATTCGCCGCCCAGTGGAATGATAACACCTTTGACTTTAAATTACCACTGCCAAATGCGAACGAAGTTTTGATCACACCCGAATAGTACCAGCCATCAGGGGTACGTATGGTGGGAACCGCATCATCGCCGCCAACGCTACCGAGGAAGATCGTATCTTGCAGGTTATCTGACGCATTCCTCCCGCCCATCACATAGACCCAGGCCGAGTTAATCGTCGTCGTAATGACGCCCGTGGGCGGCTCGGCACGCACAACAGCGGCCCCAAGCCGTGATCGCGGGGCAGATCCGCCGTTATTAAGAACGTCGGTATTCATACCGATAAAGTAATCGGTATTGCCAATTTTGATCAGATCTAGTTTATCATCGAGGAATGCTGTCGGCACGGTGGCCACACTGGTATTGGGGTCGTCACCCGTACTCCCACCGATCATGTAGAGCTTGTTATGATAGGAAACACTGACCATACCACGGCGACCGCCGAGGGCGATCTGCGTTTTGCTGCCCGTCACTCCTGTGCCCCAGGTAAGTGCGCCGGTGTCTGGGTTTACATCGGCTCGATAAATGTAGGGATTAAGCTTAACGAGGTTTGTGGCAGCATTATCGGCATCGAATGATCCGCCGGTCAAGAAGATCGCCGTCTTTAATGCTGCGGTACCAGAGAACACGCTGGTGGCGGTGGCGGTGGCATCCCAGAGTCCCTCTCCTGCTGCTGGAGTCGTGACCAAGGGGATATTCTTATCACGCGTCCAGACTTTGGAGAGGTCGCCGGTTGTGGGGTTCTTCAGGCTCCCGTCAGCAGTGTTGATCTCAGTGTAGTAGACCGCTGAGAGCGCACGGACGAGCGTTGACGTGTTACGGATAGGGTCAACATAGCGGCTCTTGCCCCCGATGACATAGAGATAGTAGTGTTCGGCGGTGCCGCTTTTTGTATGAGCAATCACCACCGAGGCACCTTCCACACCCAGACTAAAATCGGAGTTTGTTACACCGTCATCTTGAGGATCCACCGGACTAGGCACGTAGATTCCCAGGGCGGTAGGCAACGACAGAGTGTCCCAGGTGATCGTGCCATTGGAGGCAACCGTGCCGCGCTGGACAAGGGGTGTTGAGAAGCCACCGGTCACGCATGAGAGCGCGCTAGGGTTCACTGCGCCGCCAATCACATAGATATAGCCGGTATCCGTTCCGGTGGTAACACTGGCCACGCCGACGCGAGTACGTTTCGCGGTAGGAGTCTCACAGCCCGCCTGCGCATTTTGACCCACACGGTCGGCAATAGTCACGGCGGCAGGCATGGGCTTGTTCGTCCAAAGCCCGCTACCGGAATCGACAAACGCGCCGGTTTTCGGATCAACCTGTGCGTGCCACGCGGCGTCGGTAAAACCTGTACCCGTACTGTCCGTCCCACCGATCACGTAAATATGCTTGCCCACAGCGGTCACGCCCATTTCGGACACGGGAGTGGGCAGGCGATAGGGAGCGTTCCAGTTTTTTAGCACGCCGGCGGGGGCGAGTTGCACCAGACCCTCTACATCGGCGGGATTGGGTGGGGGTTTGAACGTAAGCAGTGAAGAGCCGATAGAAGTACGCTCGAATTCACCGTCGGCAAATTCGCCCTGCGTATTGTCAATCTGCTGTGGCACGACAGAAACCACTGCGGCGGTGGAGCGTCCAGGAGGCAGCACAATCAACCCAAGGCAGAGGAGAAACAGGGCCAAGCCGCGAAGGTATAGGTGGGTACGTGAACCTGGTACCACAGGGCACCTCCTTGAAGCATGGAGAACGTACAAAAACGCAGAGGGCGGATGATGGCGTACTACTCAGCATCATAGAAGCCGGACGATGGGAGGCCGATCCTCCCACCGCCCGGCCCATGATAGCCCATATCCATTCATTAATCCAGATCCGTAGGGCGGCAGTTCACGAGCCGCGTAGGGGCGGCTCGCGAGCCGCCCCTACATCTCGGTTTAGGGTGCGCAGACTTCGCCGCTCAGCTTGAGCGTGATGGGATTGTCAATACGCTGCGAGAAACTTGTCATCTGGGTTGTGGGACTGACATCAATCGTAGCGACGTTACTCGCTGCACCCTGGGCCCAGAACATACCGTACACACGCGAGGTACGGTCGTGCGGGTCGTAGTAGTAGAGCCCCGCCTCCATCGTATAGGTTCCGGCGGGCACACTCGGGAAGTAGTAGCTCAGCGAGCCGTCCGAAGCTGCTACGATCGGTGTCTCGATTGCGGGAGTGGTACTGTTATAGATCACCACCTTACCCACATTCGGGTAGGTCAGGCCACTACTGGGGGAAGACTGACCAGATGTAAGCACATTGGTGGCAGAACCGTTTGGCCCGGGGACACAATCGCCAAGCTTCACCTTCGAGCTAATGATGGCGATGATGTCATCTACGTTCGTCGTACCATTGGCATTGGTGGTCAGACTCTTAGCCGAGTAGTAGTAACTGGGTGAAGAGGAGACGCCGCCATTCAATCCCGTAGCTGAGACATTTGAGAGTGCGATGACAAAAACCTCAGCATTCACCGTTGTGTTACGCAGGTTACTGCCGCTGACGTTGATCATCTGGGTGATCGGACGATCCCAGCCACTATACTTGCTACCGCCGGCCCCATCGGTGGTTTGGCACGTGGCGTTCTCAACAACATTATTGCCGAGTTTAGCACAGAAACTCCCTGACGGATAGGTGTTAGCGCTGCTCGAACCGCCGCTCAGGTTCGAGGCAGAGGTTTTCAAGAAGGTGTTAGAGACACCGTCGGTGACGAAGATGACGACCCGCTTATAGGTGTAGGTCGTTCCGTTGTACGTGATCGTTGAGGGTGCGGCACCATACATCAGGCTGGCCCGGTACAAGGCAGCGGCACCGTTGGTACCACCATTACCAAAGTAGCCACTATTAGAGTTGGTGATAAAGGTCTTCAGGTCAGCCGGGACACTTGAAAAGGTCTTGATATTGCTGGAACTCACGCTTTCGGTAAACCAGACCACGCCCATTTGGTCAGGAGGTCGAGTGGTAGTGTAATCAACGTTGCCCGGCATATTAGTCAGGTTCACGAGGCTCTCCAGTGCCTTCTTGGCCACATAGATACGCCGCTGATTCTGAGGATTCCAGTATTTGCCGGTACCTGTACCTGTCGTCGTCGCGGGACCAAGATTACCACCGGCACACTGCTCCAGGCCACTCGTATTGCACTGACCGTCAAAGTTTGCGCTCATCGAGCCAGAGGTGTCGAGTACCACGATGTACTGGACAGGGGCACGATTATCGGGAATAACCGCGTACTCTGGGTAGAACGAGACGCTCCCGGCGAGTTCCAGGTTGTTGCTGCCAGATGGTGGGGCCGTCGCCGTGCAGGCGGTATACTGGTTCGTCGGATCACCAAGGTAGACCATATCAAAGTAGGGACCGTTGCCACTGGCGTTACTAATGGGGCTCTTGCCGGTTTGAGTACCTTGAGCAATGATGACGAACACACCGAGGCGATTAATGCGTGCCTTGACATTACTGCCTTGCGGCACCATGTCGTCGCTATAGTCGCTATAGATCGGCATGATCATCCGGGTTCCATTATTAATATGCTGTTGGATAGCTGCGTCCAACGAGCTACTATTCTTCCAGCCTGCAGTGCCCCAGACCCAGTCGCCGACATCAATAATGCCGGGGTTGATTGGATAGCCCGCCGGGGCCGACGTAGAGAAACCAGACGGCCAGGGAGCCTCTTCAAAGCCGGAGGCGGCATTCCCATCGCCAACCATGCTTGCGGTAAGTGCCGGAGAGCTGGCCGCACCCGGAGTACTGTCCATCCAACGCAGCCAGCCGAAGTTACCGGGGGTACTACCGTCCCGCACGTAGATGCGACGCTGGGTATACCCCCGATAGGGGCCGCTGGTGAGGGTTTTAAACTCACTACTACTTACGGGCTGGTTGAGGCCACTGGAATTGAACTTATTGGCATCGAGCAACGAAACATCAACCCCAATAGGGTAGATGCCCGTGTTCATTGCACAGGTGGTAGCGTACGACGCCGCACTGATGGGCAGGTCGTTTCGGCCAACCACGCGGGCGAAGGAAGTATCAACCTGGCCGTTAATCTTGACCTGGATGAACGACGCATCCGATGGAACCGTCTGGCCACTGCCTTCCACAATCTGATCCGGGTGTGAATCGAGCGTATGGCCCTGAGCGTTCAGGTAGTAGACTGCGACTTGCACGGTGTTATGGGTGCCGTTACCAGGGGTGATCCCATTGGACACCAGGGTATCCTTGACCGACTGGTAGACAACTGCGTCGGTAATAGCGTTGGTTGTGCGCTTGAGATAGGTGGTCATCGCGGCAACCGCAGCAGCGTTACTCGCCGAGACCGCCTGGCGCTCGTGCGAAAACGTATTGCCCACATCAACCGAGAGGCCGATCATTGCAATCAGCACCACGATCATCAGAGCGATGATGGGGATACTCTGACCGTTCCTGCGACGGCTCGCGAGCCGCCGGCGTTGAGGTCGTAGGATTGTACTCATAACAGTCCTCCGTGTCTCTAAAAAAATAACTAATAAACTAAGGATTCAGAGGAGCCGAGTTTACTTTACACTCTTGGCATACTTACCCCCCCTAGCCCCCCCGCAAGCGGGGGGGAACCAATGCGTTGTCCCCCCCGCTTGCGGGGGGGCTAGGAGGGGGTAGAACGGTAAAGTATCTCAGAACCTTGTCTAGCCAATAAATGAACTGCGGATATGTATCATAAATGAAGTTTTTAGCTGAACCTTCCCGCCGAAGACAGGTGCGAAGGGGAAGATAAATTTATAATCGTATTTCACCGTGACACGCACATAGCAGAACTGTCCAGCATTGCGCATATCTGCACCTGCGGTTGTTGTTGTACAGACATCAGGTGCAATCGCCGTGCCCGTACCGGGGTCGCTCAGGATATCGTTTGGATATTTCAGGATCTGGACATAGATATAGGAGCTGGCGAGTTTAGGAGAGGTGATTATCCCGCTCTGGGCATCATCAAGGACACCATCGTTATTCAGGTCGAGCAAGTTAGCGAATCCGGCAGACTTCTCTCCACTAGAGAGGCGCACGCGCTTTACAATTTCGGCATAGTCCACATCAACAGCCTGGACACTTGTGCCACTCATCACCATCACCGGGTGGCTGCCAAAGGTAGCACCCTCTTGGGCGGCAACCCGGAGGCTCTGCATTGCGAAGAAGATCAGACCAAGATCGACAGATGCCGAGAGCAGGGTAAGAATCAAGGTTGCGGCCAAGGCAAACTCCACCAGAGCCTGCCCTCTGGAGCGTACTGCTCGATGATGACGGAACATGGTGATTCCCCTCTCCCTAACCCTCGCCACTAACATAGCCGATAGCCGATAGCCGGACACCAGCGGCCATTTTCATCGCGATGGTGTGTACCCTGCGTATGGGTTCCCATCATCATGGATTCATCACACGCCAGTTGGCAACATCCTTCGCGCAGGCCACATTGCCGGGCTTGGACGGATCAATGCCGAGGTTCTCAAGCGAGCGACGCTGTGTCACCGTAAGCGTGATTCCGTTGTTGAGGCGCAGAAGCTGAAAGAGCGGCGTAATCCCGGTAAGCTGATAGGTGATCGTCACCTGAATGGGGCCGCGATCTTCAAGGTTGCGGGTGTCTCTTCCCAGCACCGCATCGTTCGGGTAGCTGATCGTGATCCCGTTTGAGATACCTGGAAACATGGTTCTGTCAGAGTTAGCGGCGAAATAAATTGCATTAACGCAGCTATCGGCGGTGAAGCCAAGGTTTGATCCCGTCGGCATTTTATTGCCCTGGTAGGCCAGCCAAGACTGGTAAGGCGGGAGCTGGGCAGCCGACTCTGCCGCGTTACGAGCGGCCTGCGACACCGTCGAGTAGGCAAACATCGTATAGCCGAACTCAATGATCCCGAACAGTATGAAGAGGAGTACGGGGAGGACAAACGCCATCTCGACAATAGACTGGCCACTGGTTCGACGTTGCATGACTATACCTCCCCTCCGAATACTGTGTGCTGTCACCTAAATTATAGGTTTTTGGGGCGGACTAGGAAATAGGCTAAAGGTACCGAGTTCGGCATCTTGACGCAATTTCTCGCGCAACCGTCTGGAAATCCGTACAAGTGCCGTATTTCAGTAGTAGAAGAACTCTGGGGGCAGGGGGTGAGCGCCGGTGAGGGCAACACGCACGCGGTCGGCGCTCCGCTCGACGGTGGTAATATTCGCCTCGATGACGCGCTCACCGTCACGCCAGCGTACAATATCGCCTGCGCGCAGGTCGTAGTGAGTAGGTCGGGCATAGGCTCCGGCACAGTCAATCTCAAAGCCGTCGAGATTAATCAGATCCACGGGAAGTTCGCTGTAGCGTCTGCCGTAGCCACGGCGCTCGATGGTGATGGTGGTCAGGTTCTGCGGGATCATGGCGCGAATTATAGCACGCTGTCTCACATGAAAATAGCCGATAGACCGATAGCCGATAGCCGATAGTCGGACACTAGCAGCCTGTCGGAGAGACGGTGGTAGCATCCGGCAGGGGTCGTTCTCGGACACTTATCGTGGTACAAACGTGCGATTTCATGCCGGATGCGCGCTTCATGTCCGGTAGATGGAGCCC
>Ga0007797_1000296_pt1 | contig 14927 bp, 4 predicted proteins | sample CryBogmetaGMA25M_FD_60364 | JGI IMG/M metagenome (GOLD analysis project Ga0007797, IMG submission 60364) | Freshwater microbial communities from Crystal Bog, Wisconsin, USA - MA2.5M | ecosystem: Environmental > Aquatic > Freshwater > Lake | place: Crystal Bog, Wisconsin, USA | collected 2009-07-06 | reverse complement strand
GCTGGTAGACATGTCGCGGCGGGCTACGCCGAGACACAAAACGCCTGTGGAGACCCGGTAAGCCCAACCGTTGTGGCTGGCACGAGTCGATGAAGCAGGAAGCCCAAGAGCTTTAGCCTTATTAATGGCCGCTGATGCCCGGCTATCGGCTATCGGCTATTTTCACGTCAGCGCACGATCATCGGCAAGAAAACCCGCTGTTTCAACGGGATGATCGGTATAATCGTCGCCGTCGGTGTGCTGCTTGCCGTTGGGGTACTGGTCGGTATAATCGTCGCCGTCGGTGTGCTGGTTATCGTTGGGGTACTGGTCGGTATCGTCGTCGCCGTCGGCGTGCTGGTTGCCGTTGGGGTACTGGTCGGTATCGTCGTCGCCGTCAGTGTTACCGATACCATCTTTTCCGTAAACGGTGGGATCAAAACATCGTTCGGCATCGGCGATGGGTCACCACCAAGCTGCGGCGGTATGCCCTGCGCCAAAAAGCGCGTCCAGCCGCTGTCGCGTGTGGTGTCGAACAGGCGGTGATCGACATATGCCTTGTAGGTGCTGGTGATGCTACTGCTGCTACGCGGCGGGTAAAAAATCGCCAGTCCCGTTGCCTGATCCAGCGTCACCGTGAAACTCCGATCTCGGCCCTGAAACGGGTCGTAGCCCACAAACTGCCCCGAGGCGTGGTCTTCGTAGATCACAAAGGGCGCAACGCCTCGGGCTGTATTCCCCGCCACCGCGTCAATCACTGCGCTCGCCGCGCTCTGAAGACGTACATCGCTCACGCTGGTCTTCACCCGCGTTGCAAAGTCGCTCAGATCCACGTAGCTATCCTCTAGGTCAATTTCCAGATACACGCCGCCAGAGTCATACATCTGGCTCTCATTGCGCAGCGTGCGTAACTGACCGATATTCGTCCCCGTGTTGACTTTTGTATAGGCGAGCAATTGGTCGCCCAACGTACTCACCCGCTGGTTCAGATCGGCAAAACGGGCCATATCAAACACCGAAACCGTATAGGGCCGCCCCCACGCACGCACGGCGCTGGCGTATGCCTGGGCGACATCGTGGGCGTAGGTATGTGGGTTTGTTGCGCGTCCGGCGATCTGGCGGTAGGTGTCGTAGGCGAAGACGCCCCAGCCCGTGTTGGGCGAAACGATCATATACTGAGCGAGATCGGCAGCAATCGCGGCGTCTTCCAGCAACCCGAACGAGCATGCATCAATGTGCAGCACATCGAGCTTATGCGCACCGTTGTCGGTGGCCTGCTGGAGCGCGGTGCGCAGCTCAATCGGCGTCAGAAACGCCTTGCCCGTACCATCGCTGCTGTTATCCTGGCCAAAACCAACGACGCCGTTGGCATGGTCAACCAGCGACAGGGCGTAATAATCGCTCTGGAACGTCGCGTAACCCCAGCGCACAAAATCGCGCAGGGTTTCCATCTCGTCCATGCGGGCTTCGGACAGAGTCACGGTGCCCCATTGGCCATTGGGTAAGAGCGTGTAACGGCGAGTGTCGTTAACCCCCGGCCCATCGTAGAGAATCCCAACCTGGACGTTCGCCAGAGCGCCTGCATTCTTCAGGCGGTAGAGCATCGCGTTAAAGGTGGCGCTGTCGCCCATGTAGGAGTCAAGGTTGTTATCAGCAACCGCGTAGATCAGCAGCGTCCAGGTCTTGGCGCTGGTGCTGGTGCTGCCATCTTTGTCACGAATATAGATCCGCTGCTCGATAGGGGATGACCAGTCGCCCTCGTTGTCCTGCACCTCGAAGCGGACAACCTGCTCGCCCAGGGGAAGATCGGCGGCGGCTTTACTGAAACTGGCGGCGGTGCTGATCACCGTGCCATTGATCGTCCAGCGGTAGGCATTGATCACATCACTGCTATCGGTGTCCGCACCTCGCCCCTCAAAACTGATCGTATCCACACCCTGGCGTGCGTCTCGCGGGGTAATCCGCGAAATGGTAGCGATGGGTACCGGCACTGAGAGCGATCCGCTGGCCTGATGCAGTTGGGTGTCGGTAAGGATCGTCCCGCTGGCATCTTCACCGCCAAAGGCAACCAGTTCGCCGCGCTCGGTATCGTAGGCGACGGCCATGTGGGTGCGGGCGGTCAACGGCGTGGCCGCAATGCGCTCGCGCCAGAAGGTGCCGTTCCACTCCCAGGTATCGCCGCGCACTGCGCCTGTTTCATCCATCCCGCCCATCACCAGCACCACGTCACGGCTGGGATCGTAGGCGGCACCGTGGCCAAAGCGCGCCGCAAGCGGTTGCGCCGGAGTGACATTGGCCCACGTCACACCATCGTATTCCCACACATCGTTCAGCGCACCGCCGCTCTGCCCGCCAACCAGCACCGCCACGCCTCGGCGCTGATCATAGGTGAGCGTAGCCCCGGCGCGGGCGGGCGGTGCATTCAGCAAACTCATCTGCCGCCACGCACTGCCATCATATTCCCAGGTATCATTCAGGCGGGCGCTGCTGTTCTGCCCGCCGAACAATACCCAGACCTTACGCCGCGTATCGTAGGTCAAACTGTAATCGGCCCGCGCTGTGGGGCGGCTGGTCGGCGCGTGAAGCTGCCAATCGCTCCCATTCCAGAGCCACGTATCATCGAGGTAGCCGCCGACTGAGTCTTTGCCGCCAAACATCAGAAGCAGGCTGCCGTCGCTGTTGCGGGCAATCTGGTGCAACTGCCGTGCCGGGGGCGTCGTGGCGGGATCGAGCATCAGCCAGCGATTGCCCTGCCAATGGAGGGTATGCCCACTCAAACTAGCGTCCGGGACACGCCCGCCAAACAGCAAGCTAAAGCCATCGCGGGTGTAGTCCATTGCCGCCGCCGTAAGCTGGCTGGGGACGTAGCTGTCGTTGAGCTGTTCGTGCCAAGTGGTGCCGTTCCAGAGCCAGGTGTCGTTGAAGTTACCTTTAGTATTGGCAGAAACGAACCCGAGCCCTCCAAATAGGACAATGCGCTGGCGTGTTGAATCAAAGACGAGCTTATGATTTAAACGCCCCGGTGGTGATGCCGCTGGTACTAGCTTCGTCCATTGCAGACCATCCCATTGCCACGTGTCTGATTCAAATACACCGGCACTATAAGACCAGCCACCAAATTCAATAACGCGCTGATTTACCGCATCATAGCCTAATTGTCTCGATCCATCCCAAGCGAGTTGGGCAGGGACTTGATTACTAGACTTCGTCCAGTTACTACCATCCCATTCCCATGTGTAGTATTCCGATTCTACTAATAAGACCGTTCGCCCGCGCTTTGCATCATAGGTCATCGTTCTGCTTAGGAAATCCGGTGGAGAAACCGCAGGATGAAGCTCTGTCCATGTGGTTCCATCCCATTCCCACGTATCATTCAGGTATACATTAGCAACTCCGCCAAACAAAACGATACGTTGCCGCACCGTATCATAGATCATCGCGGCACTACTCCGTATTGAAGGAGCAACAGCGGGATGAATCTGAATCCACGTATGTCCGTCCCATGCCCAGGTATCATTGGAAGGGGAGCCTAGCAATGGTTCCCCTCCAAACAGAATAACCTGCTTTCGTGCCTCGTCGTAGGTTAAATTAAAGCCGCCTCGCGCAAAGGAAGGCGCGGAGAGCGGGGTTCGCAACGTCCAGCTTATGCCATCCCATTCCCAGGTATCGTTATGTCCAAAACCGAGAAAGAGCAAGATACGCTGGCGGGAAGCGTTGTAGACCATTGGGTAGCTTTCAGGTTGTGTCGGACTCACCCTCGGCGCACGTTGGTTCCAGTCAATCGCGTCCAGTTCCCAGGTTTCGTTGGGGTACGTGGTGGCGGCGGCGTCGCTGTAGCCGCCCGCGAGGATCACCGCACTGCGGGTGCTGTCGTAAGTCAACAGAGCGTTGGCACGCGGCGGCAGATCCACATTCAGCACGGCCCAGGTGCTGCCGTCGTAGCTCCAGCTATCTTCCAGGGGCTTTTTGGTCGCATCTAGGCCACCGACCAGCACCACCTGTTGCCGCACCGAGTCATAGGTCGTGGCGTGGCCGTTGCGGGCGGTGGGTGAGTTGAGCGGGAAGGCGCGTGCCCAAGTAGTGCCATTAAACTCCCAGGTATCCTGCTGCAACACGCCAGCGCGGGTGCCACCGAAGATCACAACCCGGTCGCGCTTGGCGTCGTAGGCGACGCTAAAGCCAGTGCGGGCGGGTGCCCCGGTGGTTGTGAGTTGTATCCAGGTGGTGCCATTCCATGCCCACGTTGCGAGTTTATCGGCACTTGCCCCGATGAGCAGCACCCGCGCCCGCAGGCTATCGTACACCAATGCGGGCGGGCCACTCAGCGTCGGGGGACTACTGGTGGTATGTTCGAGCCACGTTGTGCCGTCCCATTCCCAAGTGTCGGCAAGCGTAATGCCCGTGGTTGCAGTGCCACCGAAGAGGACCATCCGCTGACGGGCGACATCGTAGGCAACCGCATGCGCCGAACGAGCCGGTGGCGACACTGCTGGTACACGACGTATCCAACTCGTGCCGTCCCACTCCCAGGTTTTGTCCGATGGCACGGCATTCGCCAAGCCGCCAAACAGGAGCGTGCGTTTGCGGCTCGCATCATAGCCCATCGCCGCCTTGCGCAGCTCCGGCATCGACAGATCGCCTGTCGTCCATGTCGCATGAAGGGCGCTCTGCGGCAGCGCCACATCAATCTGCTGCCCGCCCTCTTGGGCGGTGAAGGTGACACTTTTGCTCTGACCACTGGCGGTCGCACTGACCATCACCGTATCGCCCGGTTGCACGTTAAGCGGAGCCGCGCCGAGACTCACGCTGAAATAGGGCAGCGGGCTATCGGGGTAGACCTGAGTCTGGGTAGACAGCGTGCGCCCAGCGATGCTGATGGTAACGGAGGCACCGGCGATGGGCGCACCGTTGAGGTAAACATAGCCGCTGACACAGCAGACCGGCTGGGCATAATCGAGCGGAGTACCGCCACGGATGCACGAGCGAGGCAGTGGCGGAGGGACAACCCCGGTGGCGAGTACAGCAGAGACGGTAGCCGTCGGCGCGACAGAAGGATTGAGCATGGGGAGCAAGCTCCCGAGGATGAAGAGGATGAGCGCGAGGTGGCGAATCATGGAGGCTCCCTGCGTAGTGACGGCGACGATATACCTCTATACTGGAATATACTACAGATTTCTGTCGAAACCGTAGCCAGTAGCAGATCTACCTCGCTCAGAACTACCCCTCGTCGCATCCCGTGCTACAATGGGCCGATGTCCTATGTATTGACACACTGCCATAAACGTGTAATTCGCCCCGTACGGTAGCCAAATGCCCTCCTCGCTGGTGTAAGGAGTTGAGACATGTCCGAGCGCAGGAATCCCTGGTATATCCTCATAACCCTCGCCCTGCTGCTAACCCCCTTCGCGATACCGATCAGTTCGGTGCAGGCGGCTGGTGTCTATACCGTTGATAAGCTCACGGACGACCCCTATGTTGCGGGCCAGAGCTACTGCAATCCGAGTGTTGCGGCTGACTGTTCGCTGCGTCAGGCGGTCAAGCTTGCCGAGACGGATGGTGTTGCGAGTTCGATTAGCTTTAAGGTTGGCATGATCGGGGTGATCACCCTGGATACGGTGACGAATGGGGCGCTTGTGCTGGCGGCGGGGAATACGACGATCCAGGCGCCAACCACCCCGTTTGGGAGTTCCTCGCCGCCGATTGAGATCGCTGGCGTTGTCAACGGCAACCCTAGTTCTGATCCGGCATTCACGATTACGTCGTCTGGAAACACGATAAAGGGTCTGAGTATTACGGGCTTTAATGGCCTGCTTCAGCCCCAGGGTGCCGGAATCTTTATCTCGGGGGCGACGACAAGCGGGAATATCATCAGCGGCAATTATATTGGCGTGAAACCTGATGGCGTCACCCTCGGGGCGAATGTCTATGGCATCCGTATATCTTCTGGCTCGGCGGGTAATACGATCAGTGGCAATATTATTGTCGGTAGCCAGATCAGCGGTGTGTTTATTGAGAACGCGAATGGGAACACCCTCACCGGCAATCTGATCGGTCTTGGCCTTAATAGTGTCGTCCTTCCCAACAACGAATCCGGAATTGAGATCATATCGAGCGATGTTGGCAAGAGTACCAATAATACTATTGGCGGATTGCTGCGCTCGGAAGCAAACTTTATCTCAAGTAATGGCCCCAGCGGTAGCACAATCAAAGCGGGCATTTTGCTGCGTGGCACGGGTACTATCAGCAATACGATCCGATCAAATATGATCGGTACTGATATTGGTGGTATTGCCGACCTCGGCAATCGCGGTGATGGAATACGGATTGCCTCTGGTGCCAGCAATAACACCATTGTTGGCACAACCGACAATCCGGTTGTTATCAGCGGAAATAGTGGCTACGGCATCCGTATTAGTGGTGCGACGACCCTCAACAATCAGATCTCGGGTGGTGTTTTTGTTGGTGTCAATAGTAGCCGTGATGCAACCCTCGCCAATGACTTAGGCGGGATCATGATTGATCAGGGTGCGAATGGCACGACGGTGAGTGGTAGCAATGCAGCACTGACTCTGATTGGTGGCAATACCGGCCCTGGTGTCACGGTGAACGGATTGACGACAGTCCGTAATCAGATCTCGAATGCCTATATTGGCGCTATTCCCAACCCAACAGTAGCAGGGACGATTACGGCGGCAAATACCGGTGGCGGCATTCTGGTGAATGGCGGCGCGCAGTACATAACCCTAAGCGGCAACACGATCTCTGGTAACGGCAGTTTCGGTATCCAGCTCGATACAACCAAAACGGTGACGGTCACCGGTAACGTGATTGGCCTCGATACGAGCCACACCGGGACGATTGCCAACACCGGCCCCGGCATTAACATACAGGATGCCAACAATACGTTGATCGGTGGCAGTGCGGCCAACGCCAACTATGTGGCGGGCAATGGCGGCGCGGCAATCTTGATCTTGGGCACGGGCGCGTTCAGCACCACGGTCTCTAGCAATGTGATTGGCCTCGCGAAGAGTCTCATTACCGACACGCTCTACCTCAAGGGCGCGGGCAATACGGGGGCCGGCCTGCTGATCAGCGGTGGCCCGCAGCGCACCACGGTCACATCCAACACTATCGCCAGCAACCTCGGCGCGGGAGTGAGTGTGGTCGGTGGCACAACCCTTACCACCACGATTAATCTCAACACGATTGGCTGGGCGGCTGACGCAACCACTACCCCGGTCTCTAACCCTAACGGCAGCGGCATCGCGATTAACGCCGCGCAGGGGGTAAATGTTCACGATAATGAGGTGCGATATAATCGTGGTGATGCCATTGCCGTCACCGATGCCCTTACGGTGACATTGCTTTCAAACAGGTTGACCGATCATACCGGCAACGGCGTCCTGGTTGCGGGGGTCTCGCGCAATGTGCAGGTACTGTCGAACACGATTGCCCTGAACACCGGCCAGGCCACCCTGGTACAAGGCGACTCCCAGCGCGTCCGCATTCAGTTCAACCGCATGACCCGTAATGCCGGTGGCGTAGTGCTTCAGGGTAGCAGCATCTACACCGGCAGCGGCACCGATCCCGATACCCTTACTCTGCCGAACCACGGCATTGATCCGCCGATCTTCAATTCGGCCAGCCCGCTGCGATTCCATCTCGATCAGAACGGGCTGGTGTCGGGCTGGGTCTATACCGATACGGCTCGCATCTCGTCCTGCGTGCCGACGTCTGCCTGTCGCATCCAGTTCTTCCGGTCGGGCGCGAACCTCACCGATGGCCAGGGATTCATTCCTCTGACGATGACGCCCACGGGCGGCGCATCCGCCCTGGATTTCGCCACCCCTGACGCGACTGGCTTCTTCTCGGGCCAGTTGTCCAGCTTTCTACCGCTGCCGAAACAACTGTTGTTCGCTATCACTGATGGCAACGGTAATACCTCCGAGTTTGGCACGCTGAATGTCAACGCTAGTCTCAGTATGGCCTACCTCAATCCGGTTAATGGCCAGCAGGACGCCTCGCCGGGTCAGAGTATTTTCTATACCCTACTCCTGACGAACAACGGATCGGTTGATCTTACCGGTCTGCACTCCGCTACGAGCAAGTCGCTCTCGCGCTGGGGTGTGAGTCCGCCGAATGGATCGGCCAGCGTATTCACGATGCCGGCCAACAGCACAAAGATCATCACCGTCTCGATGAACCTGCCTGTCGGCACCGACATCAGCGTGCGGGCCGGTATGCATGACACAACCCTCGTCACGACGGCAGTGACGATGGGCCAGAGTCTGCTCAGCTTGAGCCAGATACTCACAACCACCGTGCTGGCGGCACCTGTGATGTACATCAGCCGGGTCGCGAGTACGGGGACGGCCCCGCCCCTTGGGCAAGTGACTCACACGTACCGCTATATCAACAGCGGCAATGTCGCTGTGACCCTGGATCTCGCCAAGAGTACGGTGGATCCGGCGTCGAGCAATAGTTCGATCTGGCTCACGACTCTGAGCAAAAATCAGATCACAGTCGGCCCCGATAGTAGCGCCGATGTGGATGTGAAAGTGACCGTGCCTCAGGGTGCACAGGTTCTCGATGCGCTCGGTGGCCCCAATCATGTTACGACCTACCTTACCGCGACTGCACAGGTGCCCTTTAGCAGCATTCAACTGGTGATCAGCGACACTGCTGGTGTGGATCTGGTGCCGAGCGCACAGATGGATGGTGGCGGCGCGCCTGTTTCCGCACAATCCCTGGCCGAGGTTGATTTCTTCCATAACATCCTCAATACAAGCAACGGCCCGGCCACATTCTGTCTGAACTATCGCTCCAATTCAGGTAGCCAGATCGTGTCCTTCCTCTCGCAGAATGGCGTTGAGATCGTCAATAACTGTTTTACGCTTGAAACAGGCGGCAGCCCCAAGTCCATTCTGCGCCTCCATGCCGTGGTTAAGGTGACAGACAAACTGCTGCCGGGTGACAGTGACATCATCAGAATCTACCTCACCAATCCGATCACCGGCAAAGAAATCGCAAATGCCTCAGCGACCAACACCGTCGTAATTACGGTCAGTCCGATGATCCGACAAATCTGGCTGCCGATGGTTGTGAAATAGTGCTCGTACGTCAACGAGGTTTTGCCACAGAAGCACACAGAAAGACACAGAAAGATATATTTCTTTCTGTGTCTTTCTGTGACCGTACATCGAGGAAATCTTGTTGTGACAGGGCGAGTTCTGAGGAGGATCGCTATGCCGCGTCATTCCCGTTATCTTCGTCTGGTTGTGCTGCTCGCCCTGCTGATCGTCTCCCTGCCAACAGCCCTCCCCGTCCATGCGGCGCAAACGTTCACCGTCACCCTCACAAGCGACAGCGACGATAATCTCGTCGATTCCTGCCCACCCGCGTCGTGTACGCTGCGCAAGGCGATCCGCCTGGCTAACGCGAGTACCGGCAACACGATCAACTTCGGCATCAGCGGGACGCCCCCGTTTACGATTAATGTCACCCAGGCTCTGCCGGTTCTCTCGGGTGGCGGAACGACGATCACCGTTGAGCCAGCGCATACGGTGGTGCTGAGCGGCGTCGGTCTGCCGTTCAGTACCTTTGGCCTGAGCATTATGTCGGCCAACAACACCGTGCGCGGCCTTGTGATTGTCGGCTTTCCCGGCAGCGTGGACACGAACGGTGGATCGGGGATTTTGCTCAGCGGCATCAACGCCACCGGCAACCTCATCGCCAATAACTGGATCGGCCTCAACGCCGACGGCACCAGCGCCTTTGGAAATGCCTTCCACGGTATTCAGATTGATGAGAAGGCCCACGACAACATGATCGGCGGCACGGCGGCGACTGATCGCAATGTCATCTCGGGCAACCTCGTCGCGAACATCTCGGTGAAGGATAGCGATGATTCCAGTAGTGGCCCCGGATTTATCTCCGGCAACCAGATTATTGGGAACTATATTGGCACAGACTCCACCGGCACCCAGATACCAACCGGCATTAATCAGAGCAGCCTACAGGCAGGCGTACTGGTGGGCAGTTACGCCTACACCACCACGATCAAGGGGAATCAGATCGGATTCATCACAGATAACCCAGCCCTCACTCTCGGCGGCGGTGCCGGGGTTGTGGTGCAGAGCAATGAGTTCTCGATCAACCCCATCCACCCCCACAATACGATCATTGTTGGCAATGATGTGGGCGTCACCTCAAGTGGTGCCGCCATCCCCAATCGCTTTGGCGTCCGCATCTCCGGTAGCGCGGTCAACACACTCATTGGTGATCCGGCAGACCCGGTGGGCGGGCGGAATGTGATCGGCAATAGCACCGATGTTGGAATTAAACTGTCTGATGATGCCTACAATATCGTTGGCACCCAGATCGTCGGCAACTATATTGGCGTCGCCCGCGACGGCGTTACTCTGGCTCCCATCGGCACCATCGGTAGCACCGTCGGGGCAGCCCCCGATAACATCGGAATTTACCTCGGCAGCGTTGGCGCAAGCGGATCGACTCCCGCAACCATTATCGGCCCGGCCAATGTGATCGCGGCCAGTCGCCGTTTTGGTATCCGCGTGCGCTCCGGCGGCAATACGATCAAGGGCAATTTCATTGGCACAAACCCCACAGGAACAGTCACCGGTCTGACATCACCTACGGCGGCTACCCCTATCGGTTTCGGTACAGGCGGCACCGGGATCTGGGTAGAGAATGGCAACGGGAACAAGATCGGTGGCCCGAACGGGGCGGATCGCAACGTGATCGCGGTGGGTGGCAGCGGCGGCAGCGTCGCTATCGCTGCTATCGCTATCAGGCCCGATGTCACCTCCGGGGGTCTCAACACCTGTAGCCCCGCCACCTGTAGCGTCACATCCACGACGATCCAGGGCAATTATCTTGGTGTTAAAGCAACGGGCGATGCTGCTCTGGCCAGCATAACGAGCAGCGAGGGTCTGCGCATCAGCGGCACAAATGGCAATACCGTCAGCGGAAATCTGATCTCCGGCGTGGATTACGGTATCACCCTGCGCAACATCGCGAACACCAATATCATCGATCTCAACAAGATTGGCACAGGGGCATCGGGTTCGCTTGTGACCGGGATCGGCAACAAGCTGAATGGCATTTATATCCTCCAGGGCACTGGCAATCAGATCAACAACAACCTGATCGCCTTTAACGGCACCAGCAGCAGTTCCCTCACACAATATCACGGGATTAGCATTGATAACACGACGGCTGGGGCCAATAATAATGTCGTCAACGGTAACCGCCTGGTGGCGAATGGTATCAGTTCCGTTGGTAGCCCCGGAGGCGGTAGCGGCATCTTTGTCAGGGGTGCGACCGGCATCAAGATCACGCAGAGCGCCACCAGTGGCAATAAACTCGACGGGATCACCCTGTCACTGGGCGGTAATATCGGTCTGGCCAGCCCAACCCTGGCTGCAGTGACAAATGCCGTCCCGCCTGTCCTTACCGGCGACGCCACCGCCTGTGGCAGCGGCTGCACCGTCGAGGTTTTCACCAGTCCTGTCAGTGATGACAAGGAAGGCCCGATCTACCTCACCACTGGCACGACCACAACCGGCGGCGCGTTCAGCATTAACGTCCCCGGCTGTCAACGCTACCTCACCGCCACGGTTCGCGATGCCAGCGACAATACCTCGTCCTTCTCAACCCAGTTCGACGCCCTGGCGAGTACCGCCTGCGCCCCGCCGAACTTCACCCTCGGTGCGGCAACGCCGAACAGTACCTCGACCATTCTTGGCAGCACGGCGATCTATACCCATACGATTACAAATAATGACGCGATTGCCCGCACCTACACCGTGGTGATCACCTCGTCCTTGGGCTGGGCCAGCGCTCCGCCCTCGGTCACGGTGCCAGCCAACAGCAGCGCCTCGTTCCAGATTGTTGTCACCGTGCCCCTCACGGCGAAAACCTCGCCTGTGGCCGATGTCGAGACGACTGCTGTTCAGGTTTTTGTGGGTTCTATCGGCTCCGCCAATGTGCAAACCGACACCACTACGGCGAAGCTGATCAGCCTTAACCCCGCCGCGCCCGCCGTCTCGCCGGGACAGACAAAGGCACGCGCTGGCACCACCGTCACCTTTACGCATAACGTCACTAATACCGGCAACCTGCTCGGCACCTTCTCGGTGGTTGGCCCAACCTTTGTCGGTACGCCACCCACGGGATGGACGATTGGTACGGCCACGCTGACACAGCCCAGCTTGGCGGGCGGCGCGAGTACAACGCTCGTGATCACGGTGAATACACCGGCGGGGGCGCCGGCTCTTCCTGTGCAGATCAGCTTCCGTATTCTGGCCTCCACCGGCGCACAGACCGCAGACATCGTGGATACGATCACGATGTCGCAGGTGCGCAGCTTCACCTTTAGCGCCCTGGCCCCCACAACCGTCTCCGGCCCGCCGGGCGCATCCGTGAACTTTATCTACACGCTTACCAACACCGGCAACGCCAGCGATACGTTCCTGGTGGCGCCGCCGCCAAACGCTGTCCCGCTCACCTTCAGCATCACGCCAAGTAGCAACATTACCCTGGGCATCGGCGCAAGCCGTACCATCACCCTCACGGCTCAGGTGAGTCAGAGCGCGGTAAAGGCGGACTACCTCTTCAGCGTGACGGCCAGTGCCGTGGGCGGTAGTGCTGCGCCTGCGAACCAGAACGCTAGCGGGACGGTGAGCGTCATTGGGGGCGGTGCGCCCCTGCTTACGTTTTCCGCCAGCACACCCCGATCAGTTGATGCGGCTGGCGGCACACTCGACTTCACGGGCATCCTGACCAACACCGGCAACCAGCAGGCGATACCCTTTATCCTTGGCACGCCGTCTGTCACCGGCAGCCCCGCCGGCTGGTCGGCGGTGGTCGTGCGCAATGGCACATGTCCGGCCTCAATCAGCCTCAATATTAACCAGAGCTGTACTTTTACCCTGCGGGTCACGGTGCCGGTTGGCGCGGGTGGCGGGACGCAGGCCGTAACCATGAGCGCCACCGCCGATAACGGCGTCGCTGGCACCTCGCCCGAGGATGTGACCACCAGCGCCACAGCAATTGCGACCGTCACCAGCATGCGCGGCGTCAGCCTCGGCGCAGCTCGCATCTCCCCAACGCAGACCGGCCTGCCCACGGTGGTGCTGACATTCACGCACACGCTCACCAATACCGGCAACGCCACCGACAGCTTCAGCATCAGCGTCAGCCCGACACCCCCGGCCATCGTGAGCATGGCGGTTCTCACACCCACATCCCTGCTCAACGTGCCGCCGCTCAGCACGCGCACCATCACCCTAACCGTGACGGTGCCGCAATCCATTCTGGCGGGCACCAATCTGCCATTCGTCGTCACGGCGACGTCGCTGGGTGATCCGAACAAACAGTCGCTCCAAACCGACACCGCGATAGTGGGTGTGCTTGAGACTGTGCTGATCTCGGCGGGTACGAGCCAGAACGGGAAGCCTAACGCGGATCTGATCTTCACGCATACTCTGACCAATACCGGCAATACGGCGATTGCCTACGACATCACCGCCAGCAACAGCGATGCCGGATTCAGCCAGACTCAGCAGGTGACGGGGAGCCCGACAGCCAAACTCAACCCTGGCCAGACCGCGACGATCACGGTTACGATCCACCTGCCCACCGGAGTTCCCGGCGGAACGAGCAACAGCACAACGCTCCAGGTAACGAAGCTGGGTACATCCGCACCGATCCTCGCCAGCGCAACCGACATATCCCGGATCGGAGACTCTTACGGTGTCCTGATCACCCCTGACCGTATCGGTGTGGGCTATCCCAACGCCACCCTCGTCTTCACCCACACCGTCACCAACGTCGGCATTAGCGTTGACACCTACACCGTCACGGCGACCAACTCCATCTCCTGGGGCGAGGGTGTCACACCGGATCAATTCACCCTCGCGCCAGGTGCCAGCCAAGTCATATCGGTGATGATTGACGTACCAAACGACAATAACACCCCAGCCGGAACGATCAATCAGGGACTGGTGCGGGTAGTATCAAACATCAACCCGAAGGTCTCATACGGCCAGGTCCATGAACAGATCAGCGTAGGCCAGACAGCGGCGGTCAACTTCACCCCCGACCAAGCACAGGCGGTGACACCCAGCAGTGGCACGCTCCGCATGCGCGATCTGGTGCTGAAGAACAACGGCAACGGCAGCGACACCTTCGACTTCGTCATCCTCGGTGCCGACAACGGCTGGTCGGTCGAGATACTTTCGTTCGACCCGCTCAATCCCCGCGAGACCGACTATAACGTTGCGGTAAAGGTGACGGTACCCAGCAACGTGGAACCCGGCCCCACCAAGACCATCACCATTCAGGCGCGTTCGCGCTCTGATTCGACTGTGATTGGCGAGGTGCGCCTGCGGTTCGTCTATATTGCCCCAGCGATGAAGGCAACCTATCGGTCATTTCTACCGCTAGTTGTTCAATAAGAGGAGCGGGCATGGCACGCAACATTGTGGTCATCCACGGACCAAATCTCAACATGCTAGGTCGGCGGGAGCCGGAGATCTACGGGGCAATGACTCTCGCCGCGATTGACGCCGCTCTCATCGAACGAGCGACAGCGGTGGGCGCAACCCTGAGTACCTTCCAGTCAAATCACGAAGGTGCCCTGGTTGACGTTATCCATGGCGCGGGCTGGGCCGCCGACGGGCTGATCATCAACCCCGGTGCCCTGACTCACTACGGGCTATCGCTGCGTGACGCCCTCGCCATGATCAAGACTCCCATTATCGAGGTACACATCTCAAACGTCTACAAGCGCGAGCCATTCCGCCACACATCAGTCGTTGCCCCCGTGGTAACCGGCCAGATCAGCGGCCTGGGCTGGCGCGGCTACCTGCTGGCCCTGGAGTGGCTGCTGGGGGAAGAGTAGGCAGGAGGCAGGAGGCAGGAGG